>Ga0075423_10002375_pt1 | contig 17049 bp, 17 predicted proteins | sample SoiMethybrSBSTD2_FD_80114 | JGI IMG/M metagenome (GOLD analysis project Ga0075423, IMG submission 80114) | Bulk soil microbial communities from a Populus tree surrounding site in Tennessee, USA - Soil MetaG P. TD hybrid SBSTD2 | ecosystem: Environmental > Terrestrial > Soil > Tree plantation...
CCCGCCGGCCAGCGCCCGCCAGTCCAGCTCGAGCGCGTCGCCCTCCACGATGGTGACCTCGGGAAACCGCTCGCGGAGGGCGGGAACGAGCTCGCGGTCCTTCTCGATCGCTACCAGCCGGCCCGCCCGTGCCGCCAGCGCCGCGGTGAGGCCGCCTGGCCCCGGGCCGATCTCGAGCACGGTGTCGCCGGGACCGGCACCCAGCGCGTCGGCGATGCGGCCCAGCAGCCGCGGGTCCCTGAGAAAATGCTGGCCCAGGCGGCGCTTGGCCCTGGGCGCCATCAGATCCGCATGATCAGCAGCGTGCGATCGTCGGTCGGCTGGGCGCCGAACGCTTCCGCCTCCTCCAGCACCGCGCGGACGATCGCCTCGGGCGCCTCGGTGCGCTGCGCGCACACGGTCGCAAGCAGCCGCTGCTCGCCGAACGGCTCGCCGGCCGCGTTCCTCGCCTCCACCAGGCCGTCGGTCCAGAGCACGAGCAGGTCGTGGTCGATGGACCAGGGGATCTGGCGGCGCTGGATGCTGCCGGCGGTGGCGAGGCCGAGTGGTGGCGCCGTGGCCTCGAGCCGCTCCGGGTCGCCGAAGCGAGGCACGCGAAACGCGTAGGGGTGGCCCGCGTTGGCGTAGGAGAGCCGGCCGGTGAGCGGGTCGAGCACCCCGTAGAACACGCTGAAGTACATCTCGGTCGAGGTGAGCTCGGTGCCGAGGCTGTCGAGCAGCGCGCTGAGGGTCTCGTCCGGAGTCACCGACGCGGCGGCGTGGGTGCCTGCCGCCGACATCACGAGCGCCATGACGAGGGCGGCGGAGAACCCGTGCGAGGCCACGTCGCCCAGCATGACGCCCACGCGCCCGCGGCCGAGCCGGCTGAAGGTGTAGAAGTCGCCGCCGACGGAGTCGGCCGGGTAGCAGCGGGCCGCCACCTCGGCATCGCCCAGGAGCACGCTGGGCGAGGGGAGCAGCTTGAGCTGCAGGTCGTGCGCGAGCTGGAGCTCCTGGCGGAGCCGCTGCTGCGCGAGGTCCCGCTCGACCAGCCGGGCGTTCTCGACCGCCGCCCCGATCTGGTTGGCCACCGCCGTGACGAGCTTGCGGTCGGTAAGCGTGAACCGGTCGCCGCCCAGGCGATCGGTCAGGTTGATCACGCCGATGCACCGGAGCGGCGAGCCCGGCGCGCCGTAACAGATGGGCACGCTGAGGAAGGCCTGGCCCTTGTAGCCGCGGACCTCACCGCAGTCGGACGGGGCGACGTCCGGTTGGGTCGGGTCGAATGCCAGGACGCGCTGCTCGCGGTAGACCCGCGCGGCCACCGTGCGCAGCACGCCGGCGCCCTCGTCGAACACCATGATCGAGGCGCGGCGCGCGCCGACGACCGTGCTGACCTCGCGCGCGATCGTCTGCGTCGCCTCGTCCAGCCGCACCGTCTGGCCCAGGATCTCGCTGATGGCGTAGAGGAGGTCGATCTCCTCGTACCGGCTGGTCAGCTCCTCGGCCAGGAACGCGCGCTGCCGCTCCGCGCCGAGCAGCGCGCCGACCAGCGGCAGCACCCGTGCGGCGGCGGCGGGCAGCTCGGCCTCGGGCAGGCCGCCCAGTTCGAGCCAGAACCCTTCGACCTCGTTCACCGGCTCGAGCCATACGGTGCCCCACGGGGTCGGCACCGGGCCAGCCGCGGCGGGGACGGCCGGTGCCGAGCCGGGATCGCGCCCGGCGGCGACCCGTAGCGCGCGCCCGTCCCACCGCCACAGGCGCGCGCGTCCGCCGGCGAGCGCCCCGAGGCCATCGAGCACGAGCTCCAGCCGCCCTACGGACGGCGCAGTGTCATGCAGATGGAGTTTCCCCGCTCGTTGAACTCGACCGCGTCCACGAGCTTCCGGATGAGATAGAGGCCTCGCCCGTTGGCCTCGTCGAGCTGCTCGGGTTGGATCGGCTCGGGCACCGCGCCGGGATCGAAGCCGGGCCCTTCGTCGGTCACCTCGAGCCGGATCGCGTCAGGCCCGAGCTCGGCGCGCACGTCCACCCACTTCTCGCGATCCTCGCGGTTGCCGCGCACGATCGCGTTGCTCAGCGCCTCGGACAGCACCACCTGGAGGCGGAAGCGCGTCGTCCGGGTGGTGTCGTGCCCCGCGAGACAGTGCCGGGTGACCAGCTCCACCGCCTCCTCGATGCACTCGACCTCGCTCGGGAGCCGGAGCGTTACCAGCGTGCCGGAGCCTCTCGCGTCCGCAACCTGGGAGCGGCGGACGCAGAGGCGGAGCGGCGAGGGCATCGGAGCGGTCGGGCTAGAAGCTGGCGAGGGCCTGCTGGGGCGTCTCGGCGATGGCGAAGAGGGTGTCGAGCTTGGTGAGCTCGAAGAGGGAGCGGAGGTCCTCGTTGAGGCCGGACAGCCGGAGCTCGCCCCCCGCCTCGCGGATCCGCTTGGACAGGGAGACCAGCGCGCCGAGTCCGGAGGAGTCGATGTAGCCGGTCCGCGAGAAGTCGATCAGCATGCGCCGCTCACCCCGGTCGAGCGCCGCCTGGACCAGGTCCTTGAGCTCCTGGCGGTTGCCCACGATCAACTGTCCCTCGACCTGCACCACCGCGACGCCGCTTGCGTCTTTGGTCTGGTGTAACGCCATCGGCTGTCTCCACTTGGTATGTCCGCCTGTCATCCCGAGCGCAGCGAGGGATCTACTCCGCCTCGCTCGAACCGCTCCCGGGCAAGATCCCTCGCTGCGCTCGGGATGACAGCGTCGCGTTCCACATCGCACAGCTCACCCACTACCCCGTCACTCGCACTGCAGCGCAGCCATGGCAGCCACCTCGACAATATCATCGGCCGTCGCCCCGCGCGACAGGTCGGCCATCGGCCGGGCCAGCCCCTGCAGCATCGGTCCGATCGCCGTGGCCCCGCCGAGCCGCTGCACCAGCTTGTAGGCGATGTTGCCGGCGTCGAGGTCGGGGAACACGAGCACGTTGGCGCGCCCGCCGACCGGCGAGCCCGGCGCCTTGCGATCGGCCACGTCGGGCGCGAGCGCCGCGTCGCCTTGAAGCTCGCCGTCGGCCAGCAGATTGGGCGCGAGCCCGGCGAAGCGCGCCGCCGCCTCCCGCACGCGCGTGACCCGTGGCCCCTCCGCGCTGCCCTTCGTGCTGTACGAGAGGAACGCCACCCGGGGCGAGTCGCCCACCAGCCGGGACCGGTCGCGCGCGGCCGCAAGCGCGATCTGCGCGAGCTGCTCGGGCGTGGGCTCGGGCACCACCGCGCAGTCGGTGAAGGTGAGCACTGTGTCGTTGGGCAGCACCATGTAGAACGCGGAGCTCACCAGATCCACGCCCGGGGCCGTCCCGATGGCCCAGAGCGCGGCGCGAATGGTCTCCGGCGTGGGGCAGACCGCCCCCGCCACGGCCGCGTCGGCCTCGCCCAGCGCCACCAGCGCCGCCCCGAAGTTGACCGGCATCGCGGCCATGTCGAGCGCGTGCACGCCGTCCACGATCCGGTCCGGCCGGCGGTCGCGCAGGAACTGCGCGATCTGCGCCAGGCGCGGGTCGTCGGCCGGCACGATGCCACCGCCGCCGATCACGATCGGCTGGGCGATGTCCTCCCGGCGGAGCCGCTCGGCGGCGTCCCGTACGCGGGGGTCGTCGCCTTCGCACAGGACGATCCGCTTCCGGCGCGCGGCGGCCCGCTCGAGCAGCGACCGGCGGAAGCTCATCGGCGGTACCGTCCGGCCAGCGCCTCGGCCACGGCCGGGTGCACCAGGCCGCTGACGTCCCCGCCGAACCGCGCCACCTCGCGCACGAGGCTCGAGCTCAGATAGGTGAGATCGAGCGCCGGCACCAGGAACACCGTCTCGAGCGTCGGATGCAGCTGCCGGTTCATGAGCGCCATCTGGAACTCGTACTCGAAGTCGCTGATCGCGCGGAGACCGCGCACCACCATGGACGCCCCCACCGTCCGGGCGAATTCCACTAGGAGGCCCTGGAACGATTCGAAGGATACCCGGGGCTCGTCGCCCACGGCCGCGCGCAGCATGGCGAGCCGCTCGTCCACCGGGAAGAGCGCCTGCTTGGACGGGTTGACGGCCACGGCAACGATCACCCGGTCGGCCAGCGCCAGGCTTCGGCGGATCAGGTCCTCGTGGCCCTTCGTCGGCGGATCGAACGAGCCAGGGTAGATCGCAATGCGTGTCATGGGGCGTGGCAGAAGGTGAGGGCCGTGTCGCCATAGCGGCGGGTCGAATCCCCCTCGAGCCGATCATCGGCGCGGTGCTCGACGGAAAGAATGCGTGCGAAGGGGGTCCGGCGGAAGAGCGACACCAGCCGGCCCGCGTCGTCCCGGGTATAGGGCGGGTCGGCAAAGGCGACGTCGTAGGCCCCCGGCTCGAGCCGCTCGGCGAAGCGGAGGGCGTCGCCCCGGTGCACCGCGGCCCGCGCCCCCACCCCGAGGGCCGCGATGTTGGCCTCGAGCGCGCGGAGCGACGGTGGGTTGAGCTCGACGAAGGCGGCCGAGGCCGCGCCGCGCGACAGCGCCTCGAGCCCGAGGGCTCCGCTCCCGGCGTAGAGATCGAGCACCCGGGCGCCCGGGAGCGCGTCGGCCAGGATGCTCATCCAGGCCTCGCGGACGCGATCGGCGGTCGGCCGCACCCGGGCATCCTTCGGGGTCGCCAGGCGCCGGCCGCCGAACTCGCCGGCGACGATTCTCATGGAGCGGTGCGGCCGCCGGTCACGCGGGCGTGTGCGGCGCGAGAGCGCACAGGCGCGCCTGCAGCGTCGAATACCCGTTCCACTCGTTCGACTCGAGGCGGAACGCGGCATCCACCAGCCCGTCGCCCAGCCAGGGCACCCGGTCCGCCCACTGGAAGCCGATGGCGCCGAGGCGGGTGGCGCCGTCGTCGAGGGTTCCCTTCAGGTGGCCGTTGCCCACGCGCGAGCGACCGACGAACCGGACACCGCGAACGCCGAAGACCGGGCTCGCGTTGCCTGCGCCGCACGGCTCGAGGTGGCGACACATCCGCTCCAGATCGCGGTTGGCCTCGCGCAGGCCGAGCTCCAGGTCCACCCGCTGCTCCGGCCCGAGATCGTCCGGGCCGAGCGCCTCGCGCGCGATGGCGGCGAAGCGCTCGCGGAACTCGTCGAGCTGGTCGCGCCGGATGGTGAGGCCCGCGGCCATCTGGTGCCCTCCGTAGCGCTCGAGCAGGTCCCCGCAGGCGAGCAGCGCCGCGTGCAGGTCGAATCGCGAGATGCTCCGCCCGGAGCCCTTGCCGATGTCCCCATCGAAGGCGATGAGAAAGGCGGGCCGCCCGTACCGCTCGACCACGCGCGACGCGACGATGCCGACCACACCGGGGTGCCAACCGTCACCCGCGAGAACGAAGCCGGCGTCCCGCTCGGGGTCGCACACCTGCTCGACTTGGACGAGCGCCTCCTCGAGGATGCGGTGGTCGAGTGACTGCCGCTCCACGTTGAGCCCCTCGAGCCGGCGGGCCAGCTCGATGGCCTCCACCGGCTCGTCGCTCAGCAGCAGCCGGAGCCCGTCGGCCGCATCGCCGATCCGGCCGGCCGCGTTGAGTCGGGGACCCAGCACGTAGCCGAGGTGGCCCGCCCGCAGCTCGCGCCCGGCGAGGCCGGCGGCCTCGATCAGCGCGCGGAGTCCCGGCCACCGGCTCTCCGACAGCAGCCGGATGCCGTGGCGCACCAGGATGCGGTTCTCGCCCGTGAGCGGGACGACGTCGGCCACCGTGGCGAGCGCCACGAGATCGAGCAGGTGATACGGCAGGTTGGGCGGCAGGCCGAGGGCGGGCACCAGCGCCTGGACGAGCTTGAACGCGATCCCGGTGCCGCACAGCGCGCGTGCGTCCGACGTGTCGTCCGACCGCTGGGGATCCACGATGGCCAGCGCCGGCGGCAGCTCGGGTCCGGGCAGGTGGTGGTCCGTGATGACGACCCCGACCCCCGCGGCCCGCGCGGCGCACACGGTCTCGACCGCGGTGATCCCGCAGTCGCAGGTGATCACGAGCGACACGCCGAGCCGCACGGCAGCGGCCAGGCCGGCCGGGCCGAAGTCGTAGCCGTCGCGCAGGCGGTGCGGCACGAACCCGACGACGTCCGCGCCCGCGGCCCGCAGGGCGCGAGTCAGCAGCGCGGTGGCGCACTGGCCATCCACGTCGTAGTCGCCATGGACCATGATGGTCCCGCCGGCCCGGATCGTGGAGGTGATGACATCCACCGCCTCGGCCATGCCGGCGAGGCTGCAGGGATCGGACAGCTCGGTGACGGAGGGACGGAGGAAGCCGCGGGCGGCGGCCTCGGAGCCCTGCCCGCGCTGGACGAGGAGCGCGGCGAGGGCGCCCGGCAGGCCCAGCTGCGTGGCCAGCCGGTCCACCTCGGCGGGATCGGGACGGGGCGCCACCACCCACCGGAGGACCGGCGCCGGAAAGACGCTCACCATGGCAGGATACCCCGGCGGCTGCCCCTCACGACGACCCCGCCCCGTCAGGCGGGTACAGGATCGCGCCGCAGCCCTCGCAGCCGTCGAGGATGGCGCCGCTCCGGATCTGGCTCCGGCGGTTGAGCGGGATGGAGGTGTGGCAGGCGCCGCAGGTGCCGCCGACCAGCGGCACCACGACGTCGCGCGAGCGCGAGCGCCGCAGTCGCTCGTAGCGGGTACGGAGCGGCTTGTCGATCTGCTCCGCGCTGGCCTCGCGGGCCAGCACCGCCCCGTCGCGCTCCGCCTCGAGCACCTGGCGGCGCTCGGCGAGCCGCGCCCGCTCCGGCGCCTGCTCGAGGTCCGCCGCCGCCACTTTGCTCTCCTCGTCGCTCACCTTCCGCTCCAGCGCCGTGACCGCCTCGGCGTTCCGTACCCAGTCGTTCTCTTCCTTGGCGATGACCGAGCGGGCCAGGTCGAGCTCGGCCATGAGGGTCGAGGCCTCCTTCGGGTTCCGGACCGTCTCGAGCCGCTGGACCCGGCGGTTCTGCAGCGTGCGGTAGCTCTCGACCCGCGCCTCCAGCTCGTCGCGCCGGCGGGCGCCGTCCGACGCGGCGCGCCGGGCGGCGTCGAGGCCGTCACGTGCCCGCTGGATGGCTTGGTCGAGGACTTCGGATTCCTTGTCGAGCTCCCGCAAGCGCGCCTCCGCCTCCGCCACTGCCGCATCCTTGGCTTGCAGGTCCAGCAGCTTGACCAGATCAGCGTGCATCCCGCTTGGCTCTCCTGTGGTAGCGCTTCCATCGCTCGGTCGGAGACCGCGACGCGATCTCCCGCTCGATGCGCTTCATGTCCTGCACCAGCTGGTCGAACTGTTCCGGCGGCACGCCTCGCTCCTGTTGAGCCACGAGCGCGTCGAGCTCGCGCTGCAGCGGGCGTACCTCCAACGCTTGACAGCACGCTACATAGGTTTGGTCCGGATCAGTAGTGCCGTACTTGGGCTCGAAGCTGCCCAGCTTCTTCCATGCCCGTTGCGCGACATCCGACAATCGCTCCAGAAAGGCGGAGGAGCCAACCTCGTCGGGGCTGGTGCGCATCGCCTCGTAGACCTCCCGAAGCACCGGCGTTTCGACCCACTCGAGAGGTACCTCCGAGATCGCGCGAGGGATCCACTCGGGATGCCGGACGAGAATCCCGAGCAGCTCCTTCTCGTTCACATCCACCTTGATGCGCTCGGGCTTTGCCAGGCGCGTGGGGGCGTCGTCTCCCGCTCCATCCCTCGGCGCGCCGGCCTGGGAGTACCGAGGCTCCGGCCGCGCCGTCACCTGCTGAAGCAACACCTCCCGGCTCACCCCGGTCCGCTGCGACACCTCCTTCAGGTAGAGGTCGCGCGTGATCGGATCGGCCGCGGCGCGGATCGTGGGCAGGAGCCGGTCGAGCGCATCGCGCTGGTGGTCCACCCCCTCGAACCAGCCCTTCTGCTCCAGCAGTTGGAGCTTCCGCTCGAGCAGGTCCACCGCGTCCCGCATCACGGGCTCGAGCGCGGCCGCACCGCCCCGGCGGACCAGCGTGTCGGGATCCTCGCCCGGCGGCATAGTGGCCACGCGGACCCGGACCGTGTGCCGGAGCAGCTCGTCCCCCGCGCGGAAGGTGGCGCGAAGCCCGGCCTGATCGCTGTCGTAGAGGAGAACCGCGGCGGGGGCGAAGCGCCGGAGCAGCGTGGCCTGGTCGGAGGTGAGGGACGTGCCGAGCGGCGCCACCACGTGCTCGATGCCGGCGAGCACCAGCCGGAGCACGTCGAAGTAGCCCTCGACCAGGATGACCGTCTCTTCCTTGCGGATCGCGCCCTTGGCCTGGTGCAGGTTGTAGAGCTGGCGGCCCTTGTGGAAGATCGCGTTCTCCGGCGAGTTGAGATACTTGGGCTCGCCGGGCCCGAGCAGCCGCCCGCCGAACCCGGCCGCGCGCCCGCGAAGGTCGTGGATCGGGAACAGAAGCCGCGCGCGGAAGCGGGGAATCACCTTGCCGTCGTCGCGCTTCGCGGCGAGCCCGGCCTCGAGCAGCACGCTCTCCTCGAGCCCGAGCGCGCGCATGGCATCCAGGAAGCCCTTCCCGGGCGGCGCGAAGCCCAGGCCGTAGAGCGCGGCGGTCTCGAGCGGCACGTCGCGGCCCGTGAGATACTCGCGCGCGCCCTTCGCCTCGTCGGCCTCGAGGAGCCGGCGGGTGAACCAGTCCTGCGCCACCGCCACCGCGCCGAACAGCGGCTCCAGCGGGTCGGGGCCGGCCCGCGCCGCGCGCTCCGGGATCGTGATACCCACCCGCCGCGCCACCTCGCGCACGGCGGTGGGATAGTCCAGCCCGACCCGCTTCATGAACCACGAGAAGACGTCCCCACTCTCGTGGCAGACGAAGCAGTAGAAGCGGCCCTTCTTGGGAATGACGGCGAAGTTCCGGTGGGTGCCGCCGTGGAAGGGACAGGCGCCCCGGTAGTCCGACCCGGTGCGCTTGAGCTCGACCGATTCGCCGATGATCCCGACCAGGTCCGCGCTGTCGCGCACCTGCTCGACGATCTCGTCGGGGATCATGCTCACGCCGAGAACTCCACGATCGTCACACCGGTCCCGCCCTGGTTGCGCGGCGCGAAGCCGAAGCGGGCCACCCGCCGGTCGCCCGACACCACCCGCCGCACCCGCTCCCGCACGACTCCGGTCCCCATCCCGTGAATGATGCGAAGATACGGCTGCTCCGCCAGCACCGCGGCGTCCACCGCCGCCACCGTCGCCTGCTCGGCCTCGTCGCGGGTCATGCCGCGGAGGTCGATCTCGAGGGAGGACGGAGAGGACGGAGACGACGGAGAAGACGGAGAAGACGGAGAGGGCGACGGCGTGTGGGGCGCTGGGGCGCCGGCGGTACGCGTGGCCTGCTCCGGTTCCGTCACCATTTTCATCGCGCCGATGGCCACGACGAGCTTGCCGTCGGCCCGGATCTCGAGCACCTGGCCCGCTCCCCCGGTGTCGAGTCGCACTCGATCCCCTACCTCGATGGCGCCTGCCCGCTCCGCCTTTTCCGTCGTCTCCGTCCTCTCCGTCGTCTCCGTCCTCTCGCGAATCCCCTCCTCCACCATCCGCCGAGCCTCCTTGGCCCCTGCCTCCGAGCGCGCGGCGCCGAGCGCCTGCTCGACCAGTTGGCGGGCTTCGAGCAGGTAGGCGCGCGCCTGCTGGCGCCCGGCGCGCTCCGCGTCCTTCTCGCGGCGACGGAGCTCGGCCTCACGGACCGACTGCGACTCCTGCTGGACGGTGAGCCGCGCGGACAGCGCGTCCTGCTCGATCGTCCGCTCCGCCACCTCGGACTGGGCCCGCGCCAGCTCGCGCTGCCGCTCCTCCACCGCGGCGAGCAGCAGGTCCAGGCGGCGCTCGGCGTCGGGGACGCGGGCCTCGGCGTCGGCCAGGATCTCCGGCGCGACGCCGAGCCGGCGGGCGATGGCGAGGCCGTACGAGCGGCCCGGGACGCCCTTGAGAAAGCGGTACGTGGGCGTCAGCGTCGCCGCGTCGAACTGGAGGGATGCGTTGACCACGCCGGGCGTGTGGCTGGCCACGTCCTTGAGCGACCCCAGGTGCGTCGTGGCAAGCGTGAGCGCGCCGCGTGCGGTAAGCGACACGAGCGCCGCCGCCGCCAGCGCCGCGCCTTCGGCCGGATCGGTCCCGCTGCCGACCTCGTCGAGCAGGACGAGCGTGGCGTCGTCGGCCTCGTCCAGCACGCGGCGCAGCATGCGGACGTGGGCGCTGAACGTGGAGAGGCTCGCCGCGATGCTCTGCCGGTCGCCGATGTCGGCGTAGAAGCGCCGGAACACCGGGAGCCGGCTGCCCGCCCCCACCGGCGGGACGATGCCGCTCTGCGCCAGCGCCGCCGCCAGCCCGACCGCCTTGAGCAGCACGGTCTTGCCGCCGGTGTTGGGCCCGCTGATGAGCAGGGTGCGCTGCTCGGCCGGCAGCTCGAGGTCGAACGGCACCACTGCCGCCGGCCCGGCGAGCAGCAGCGGATGCCGGCCGTTGACGATCACCAGGTCGGCCGGCGACGCCGCCATCTCCGGCACCTCGCCTTCCACCGCGACGGCGTACCGCGCGCGGGCGACGAGGTCGTCCACGGCCACGCACATCTCGACCGCGTCCCGAAGCGCCGGCAGCTCCGGACGGAGCAGGTCGGTGAGCTCGCGCAGCACGCGGAGCGCCTCCCGCTCCTCTTCCACCTCGGCCCCACGCAGGGCGTTGCCGAGCTCGATGGCCTCGGCCGGCTCGATGAAGAGCGTGCCGGCGCTGCCGCTCTCGTCGTGGATGATGCCGCCCGGCCGGTGGCGCGAATCGCGGCGGACCGGGATGACGTAGCGGCCGCCGCGGACCGTGACGCTCGCGGCGGCGGGCGCGGCGTTCGCCTCCAGCCCGCGCAGCAGGGTCTCGAGCTTCCGAAGCAGCCGCTGCCGGGCGGCGTGCACCTCGCGCCGCGCGGCCGCAAGGCGGGGGCTCGCGCTGTCGAGGAGGGCGCCGTCCGCATCCACGCTCTGCGCCAGCCGCCGCTCGAGCCTGGCGTCCGGCAGCGGGCGATCCAAGGCCGCAGCGAGCGGCGCGGTCTCCGCCACCCGCCGGAGGTCGGCCTGCACCAAGCGCGCGGCCACGAGCACCCGCTGCAGCCGCGCCAGGTCGATCGCCTCGAGCACACTGCCCGCGATCCGCAGCCGGGCCAGCGCCTGGCCCACGTCCGGGATCGGCTCCGCCAGCAGGCTGTCGCCGCGGCGGAAGAGCGCCGCCACCTCGCCCACCCGCGCGAGCTCGCTCGCGATCCAGGCGAGGTCGTCGGTCGGCCATCGTGCGCGCACGCGCGCGGCGCCCAGGGGCCCCACGGTACGCGCCGCGACGAGAGTCACCACCTCGGCGAACTCGATCGTCTCCAGCGCGTCCGCGCTCTGCTCCAGGGGTAAAGGCGACGGGGTGCCGCCCTGCGTGTGGGCCGGCACCCCGTGGGGAGGTACGACTGACGACTCCGACATCAGCTCGCCTGCAGCTCCTCGCGTACGATCCGATTGACGTCTTTCCCGTCGGCGCGGCCCTGGAACAGGGGAAGGACCTGACCCATCACCTTGCCGACGTCCTTCGCGCCGCCGGCGATCGCCGCCCGTACGGCCGCTCTGATCTGCTCCGGATCCGCCGCCGGCGGCAGGAACTCCTCCAGCACTCCGATCTGGAACCGCTCGGCGTCGGCCAGCTCGGGCCGATTGGCGGCGGTGTACTGCTCCACGGATTCGCGCCGGGTCTTGACGCCTTTCCGCAGCACGTCGATCACGTCGTCATCGGTGATTGCGCGCTTCAGCTCGATCTCGCGGTTCTTCAGGTTGGCCAGGATGGTGCTCAACACCAGCGTGCGGCTCTTGTCCTGGGCCTTGCGGGCCGCGTTCAACGCAGCCCGCAGGGCCTCGCCCACCTTAGCCTCGGGGGACACGCGGGCCACGACGGTTCTTGCGGACCGCGGCGTTCATCTTCCGCTTCCGCTTCTCGCTCGGCTTCTCGAAGTGGCGATGCTTGCGGAGATCAGACAGAATCCCGGCCTTCTCGCACTTCTTCTTGAACCGCTTGAGCGCCCGCTCGAAGCTCTCGTCATCGTGAATGATGACTTCTGGCATTCTTGGTATCACCCCTCTCAGCGCCTGTCGGCGTAACGTACGTAGAGAGAGGAATTTAGATGAGTGAGGAGGGAGAAGCAACTCCCCGCCTCACGCTCACCACAGAGGCACAGAGGGCTCGGAGACAACTACATCTCTTGTTGTCTCTGTGCCCTCCGTGCCTCTGTGGTGAATAGAGCTGGTGCCGTCATCCGGGAGGCCACGTCATCCTGCGTCCGCCGAGGACGTGCAGGTGGAGATGATCGACGCTCTGCCCCGCATCGGGACCGGTGTTGGTGACGATCCGATAGCCCTTCCCATCTAGCCCCAGCTCGGTAGCCACCTGGGCCGAGAACGCCAACAACCGACCCAGCATAGCTTCGCCGTCGGAGCCGTTCGCGGCGCGGACCGCGGGCACGTGCTTCGTCGGGATCACCAGCACGTGAACCGGCGCCTTGGGGTCGATGTCGTGGAACGCCACCGCGTCCGCGGTGCGCTTGGCGATCTTGGCCGGGATCTCCCCGGCCACGATCCGGCAAAACAGACAGTCAGCCATGCGTCCCCCGAAGTCTGGCGCTGGTCACCGCCGCGGCCGCGGCGAGGGCGGCGGTCTCGAAACGGAGCGTGTGCGGGGCCAGGGCGAGCGGCCGGTACCCGGCCGACAGCAGCGTCGCGCGCTCCGACTCGTCCAGACCTCCTTCCGGTCCGATGACCACCGTGACCGGCGATGCGTCCAGTGTGCCCGGCGGCGCCGCGCCCGACGCATCGGCCAGCCAGTGGATGCCCGGCTCCATCCGCGCGACGAACTCGGCCAGGGGCTGTGGCGCCTCGACCTCGAGGGCCCAGGCAGCGCCGCACTGCTTGATCGCCTCGAGCGCCTGGCGGCGCAGCTTGGGCAGATGCGAGTCCCTGACGCGCGTCGCCACGCCGCTCGTGCGCGCGGTCTCGAGCGGCACCACCGAGGTGGCGCCGAGCTCGACGGCCTTCTCCACCAGCCAGGCGAAGCGGTCGCGGTCGCCGGCGCCGATGGCGAGCGTCAGCTCTGCGGGCCTGGGCTTCCGTTCCACAGCGTCCACGTCCACCGCCCACTCGCGGCCGTCCGCGGCGAGCCGGCCCGTGCCGACCAGCCCCGCGCCGTCGCGGAGAGCGACGAGCTCGCCGGCGGTCACCCGGCGGACGCGAAGGTGGTGGACCTCCGCCTCCTCGATCGCCTCGCGCCGGCCCGCGGCGGCGCCGGGCGGGACCAGCAGCGTGATCATGGCCGCACCGCCGCCACGGCCCACCAGCCGGCGTCCTGGACCTCGTCGCGCACGGCCATCCCGGCCGACGCGAGCGCCGGCCGGAAGAGGTGGGCCTCCGCGACCTCCATCCCCGAGAAGATGGCGAGCCCGCCCGGCCGGACGGCCGACACGATCGCGGGCAGGAGCGTGGTGTTGACGCTGCGGAGGATGTTGGAGAGGAGCAGGTCGGCGGGGCCGAGCAGCGGCGCGAGGTCGCCGGCATCGCCGTCGAGGAACTCGACCACGTCGCCCACACCGTTGCGCCGCGCATTGCGCCACGCCACCGGGTGGGCCTCCGGATCGTTCTCGATGCCGACCGCTCGCGCGGCGCCGAGCTGAACCGCGGCGATCGCCAGGATGCCGCTGCCGCTCCCGAGGTCGAGGACGCGGTCGCCCGGCCGGACGTGCCGCTCGAGCAGCGTGAGCGCGGCCCGGGTGGAGCCGTGCTCGCCACTGCCGAAGGCGGTCTCAGGATCGAGCACGACGGTGGGACCGGCGGAAGCGGCGGCGCCCTCCACCCACGAGGGCACCACCGTGAGGCGGCCGAACCGCCGGGCGCCGAGGCCGTCGCGCCAGCGCGTAGTCCAATCCACCGGCTCCAGCGGCCGGCGCGAGGCCTCGACCGGCGCGCCGTGCTCGGCCGCGAGCGCCGCCACCAGCTCGTCGGCGGCCCGCTCGTCCTCCGCGAACGTCACCAGCGTCCCGTCGTCCCGCTCCTCGACCGCCTGCCCGGTCCGCGCCACCAGCCACGCGCCCAGCCGGTCGCGCCGCGAGGGATCGGACCGCACGTCGATGGCCCACCAGGTCATGCGCCGAGCGCTTCCTTGAGCTTGGACCAGAACCCGGGCGAGCGCTTGGGGGGCTCGCCCTCGAGCTTCGCCAGCTCCTGGAACAGCCGCTCCTGCTCGGCGCTCAGGCGCTCGGGCGTCCAGACGTGCACCCGGACGATCAGGTCGCCCTTCGAGCTCTGCCCCAGCACCGGAAGCCCGCGCCCGCGCAGCCGCACGATGGTCTCCGGCTGCGTGCCGGGCGCGACGCGGATCTCCTCCTCGCCGTAGGGCGTGGGCACCGTCACCTGCACGCCGAGCGCCACCTGCGAGAACGAGAGGGGAAGGTCGAAGATCAGGTCGTCGCCCTGGCGCTCGAACCGCTCGTCGTCCTTGATGTCGAGCATGACCATGAGATCGCCGGCCGGACCGTTGCGCGGGCCCGCGGCGCCCTGGCCGCGCAGCGTCAGGTAGTTGTTGCTCGAGACGCCGGCCGGGACCTCGACCGTCACGGTCTTCTCCGCCCGCACCCGGCCCTCGCCCCGGCACACCTCGCACGCCTCCTGGATGACCACGCCTTCGCCGGCGCAGGTCGGGCAGGGCGAGACCGACACGAACTGCCCGAACATGCTGCGCGCCGCGCGGCGGACTTCGCCGCTGCCGCCGCAGGTCCCACAGGTGGTGGGCTTGGTGCCGGGCTTGGCGCCGGATCCCTGGCAGTTGGTGCACCGGTCGAGCGCCTTGAACCGCACGGTCTTCTTGAGGCCCGTGGCGACGTCGGCGAGCGAGAGCTTGACCGTCACCCGCACGTCCTGGCCGCGGCGTGGGTCGGCCCGCGGCCGTCCCCCACCGAACAGCGAGTCGAAGCCGCCCAGGCCGCCGAAGTCGCGCATGAAGATGTTGAGCGCCTCGGTCAGGTCCACATGATGGAACCCGAAGCCGCCCGCCGCGCCGCCGATGCCCGCCTTGCCGTAGCGATCGTAGGCCGCGCGCTTCTGGGGATCACGCAGGACCTCGTAGGCCTCGGTGATCTCCTTGAACCTGACCTCCGCCTCGGGCGCGGGATTCCGGTCCGGGTGGTACTCCATGGCCAGCTTCCGGTAGGCCTTCTTGATGTCGGCCTCGGTCGCATCGCGCGCGACGCCGAGCAGGGCGTAGAACTCGCTCACTCCAGCAGATCCTCCACCATACGGCTGGTGTGCTCCACCAGCCCGATGATCTTGTCGTACGGCATGCGGGTGGGTCCCATCACGCCGATCACTCCCTTGAGCGCGCCGGCCTCGTAGGAGGCGGTCACCAGCGTGAAGTCGGACAGCCGCGCCTGCGTGTTCTCCGCCCCGATCGTGATGGAGAGCCCGGTCTGCCGCCGGGACGCCAGCGCCTGCTTGAGCAGGTCGCGTCCCTCGGTCAGCCGGAGCAGCTCGCGCATCCGCGCGTTCGAGGCGAACTCCGGCTGCTCGGCCAGCATCTGCGCGCTGCCCAGCACGACCGTGTTCCGTTCGTCCGACAGATCGAAGATCTCGTCGCCTTCGGCGATGAAGATGTTGAGCAGCTCGCGCCCACCCTCCGCGCCGCCCGCGTCGCGCAGCCGCTCGGGCAGCGTGGCGCGGATCTGCTGGAGGGTGTGGCCCGCCAGCCGCTCGTTCAGCACCCGGGCGACTTCCTGCACCGTCGCCGCCCGCACCCGCCCCGGAACCTCGACGAAGATCGTCCGGACCACGCCGCTCCGGAGGTTGAACACGAGGAGCAGGCGCTCCGTGCTCACGGGCACGAGCTCCAGCCGCTCGAGCACCATGTCGTCGAGCGCCGGGGCGACGGCCACACCGAGCTCCTGCGTCAGGACGCCCAGGACCTGGGCTGCCCGCCGGAGGATCTCCTCGACCACGTTGCGCGAGCCCACCAGCTCGGTCTGAAGGGTCTGCCGCGCCTCGCGGCTCGGTGGAGCGAGGCGCATGATCTCGTTCACGTACACCCGGTACGCCCGGTCGGTGGGGATCCGGCCGGCAGACGTATGGGGGTGAAAGAGATAGCCCTTGTCCTCCAGCTCGCTCATCGTGTGCCGGATGGTGGCCGGGGATACCCCCAGCCCGAACCGGCGGGCGATGGTCTGGCTCCCGGCGGGCTCGGCGGTCTCGATGTAGGTCTGCACGACGGCCTCGAGGACCTTGAGCTCCCGTTCGCTCAACTGCTCTGGAATGGGCATGACCACGGAAATGTATTCGGGTTGGCCCCGGTCCGCCCCGGGTCTACCACCGGCCAGGCACCGGATTCACCCGAGGCGACCTTCGCCGGCCCCCGCGCAGACTTGGCTGGGGGACTTCGTAGCTACGCGGCCGCAGCTGCGACCAGCGCGTCCAGGCGGAGCCAACCCTCGGGCGTGAGGCGGACCCGGCCGTCGCCGTCTGACCCGGACCAACCCGCCTCCTCCCACGCCGCGACCGTTTCGGGGGGAAGCCGTCCGGCCGGCAGGCCCTCGCTGGTCCGGAGGGCCAGGTAGACCTCTTCCAGCGCGACGGCCTCGTCGGTCAGCTCCTCGGCACCGGCCACGAGGGACGTGCCTTCCGCGCTCGCACGATCGTAGGCCGCCCAGTCCCGCACGTTCCAGCGGCGCTCCCGCCCCAGGCCGCTGTGAGCCGAAGGGCCGATGCCGATGAACGGCGCGCGGCGCCAGTAGGCGGAGTTGTGGCGAGCGCGCCGTCCCGGTCGGGCCGCGTTCGACACCTCGTAATGCTCGTAGCCGTGGCCCCTGAGCTCGCCGTGGGCGACGAGGAACTCGGCGGCGTAGCGCTCCTCGTCCACCGGAGCCACCTCTCCGCGCTCCGTCCAGCGGCCGAGCGCCGTGTGGTCCTCGACCGTGAGGCCGTAGAGCGAGAGATGGTCGGGCGCGAGCGCGAACGCCGAGGCGAGGTCGCGGGCCCAGTCGCGGTCAAGCGCGGCTGGAAGCCCGAAGATCAGGTCGAGCGA
>Ga0075423_10002376_pt1 | contig 17048 bp, 18 predicted proteins | sample SoiMethybrSBSTD2_FD_80114 | JGI IMG/M metagenome (GOLD analysis project Ga0075423, IMG submission 80114) | Bulk soil microbial communities from a Populus tree surrounding site in Tennessee, USA - Soil MetaG P. TD hybrid SBSTD2 | ecosystem: Environmental > Terrestrial > Soil > Tree plantation...
CTCGAGGTCGAGGCCGTCGTCGAGCCGGCCGTCGATCCCGCCGTCGATCACGATCTTGGCGACGCCCATGGCGACGACCGGCCCCGACGCCAGCGACGCGGCCCAGGCCCGGGCGGCGTCCTCCAGCTCGGCGGCGGGGACGACCCGGTCGACGAGCCCGAGGGCGAGGGCCTCGTCCGCCTTCACCTGCCGCCCGCTCCAGATGAGCTCCTTCGCCCGCGCCGTCCCGATCAGACGGGGAAGGCGCTGGGTCGCCCCCGCGCCCGGGATGACCCCGAGCAGGATCTCGGGCTGCCCGACGCGTGCGTTGTCGGCTGCGAGTCGCAGGTCGCACGCCAGCGCGAGCTCGAGACCTCCCCCGAGCGCGACCCCGTTGATGGCGGCGATGACCGGCCGGGGGATCTCGCCGATCGCGTCGTACGCGTCCCGGAACCGCCGGCCGATCGCGCGCGCCTCGTCCGGCCCGCCGAACTCGGTGATGTCGGCCCCGGCCGCGAACGCCTTGGCCCCGCCGAGCACGACGACGGCCTTCACGTCCGGATCGCCGCCGAGGTCACGGGCGGAGGACGTGATCTCGTCGAGCAGCGCGCTCGACAGCGCGTTCAGCGGCGGCCGGTCGATGCGCAGGACGGCGACGCCGTCGGCCTGGCGGTCGATGTGGACACTCTCGGGCATGCTGGGCTCCCCCTAGACGACATCGTGACGAGATCGTGGCTACGACTCGCGTGCGAACAGCACCTCGCCGCCGATGGGACGGAAGCCGGCGGACAACAGCGCGCGCACGGAGGCCACGTTCCCGGGCGCGACCTGGGCGAAGATCGCTCTGCCGTCCGGGACGAACGTGCGCGCCGCGAGCGCCAGCCGGCGTCCGAGACCGCGGTGGCGCGCGGCGGGCTCGACCTCGAAGGCGCACTCCAGGCGACCGGCCAGGCCCCGACCGACGACGAGCACGCCGAGCTCCTCGGGGTCGGTGAACACCCGGAGGTCGGTCCGGTAGCGGGCGGCGCGCCGCACCCGGTCGTGCTCATCGAGGTCGTCGCGTGGCGTGAGCTCGAGATCGGCATGGTCGGTGGGCGGCGCGGCCATGACCAGGTCGCGGCTGCCGGGTCTGGTCCCCAGCCGCTCCGCCAGCCACAGCTGGAAAGACGGGTGGGTCCACGCCGACAGGTCGCCGGTCGGCAGGGCGTTCAGGACGTCGTCGGCGGGGACATCCGCCGCGACCACCAGGTGGGCGGTGAAGTCGACGATGGCGTCGGCGGGGCCGCCGGGTGACGGCATCACCTCGACGAAGCCGTCGGGCGGCGGGTGGTCGCCGTGCGCGGCCGCGTACAGCATCACCGCCAGGGGGTGCTCGGTCACCTCGGGCAGGTTAGATCTGCAGCAGCTCGTCGGCGGCGGCGTACGGGTCGAGCTCCCGTGCCGCGACCTGCGCCACCAGCCGGTCGAAACGCTCGCCTCGACACCGCTCGTCGGCGCCCGCCCGCAGTCGCTCGTGCACGATCGCCCGCAGCTCGTCACGCAGGCGCGCGTCGCGCCGGCGTTCGAGCCTTCTGTCGGCCTCGAGGTACGCGCGATGGTCGAGGACGGCACGCCACAGGTCGTCCACCCCCCGGCTGTCGGTCGCGACCGTCTGGACGATCGGCGGGCGCCAGTCCCGGTCCCCCGCCAGCTCGAGCATCAGCTCCAGGTCTCGTACCGTGTCGGCGGCGCCGTCGCGATCGGCTTTGTTGACGACGAGCACGTCTGCGATCTCCAGCAAGCCCGCCTTGTTGGCCTGCACCCCGTCGCCCCACCGCGGGTTCACGACCACGACCGTCGTGTCGGCCGCACCCGCCACCTCGACCTCGACCTGTCCGACGCCGACCGTCTCGATGATGATCCACGGCTTGCCGGCGGCGTCGAGGATCCGCACGGCCTGCGGTGTCGCCAGCGACAGGCCGCCGAGGTGGCCGCGTGTGGCCATCGAGCGGATGAACACGCCCTCGTCGGTCGCGTGGTCCTGCATGCGGATCCGGTCGCCGAGGATGGCGCCGCCACTGAAGGGGCTGCTCGGGTCGATCGCGAGCACGCCGACCTCCTCGCCGGACCCGCGAATGAGACCGATGAGCTTGTCGGTGAGCGTCGACTTGCCCGAGCCGGGCGCGCCGGTCATCCCGACCGTGTACGCGCCACCCGTGCTCAGGTACAGGTGGCCGACGGCGTCGGTGGCGGCGTTGCCGCCCGCCTCGACCAGCGAGATCAGCTTGGCGACGGCGGCTCGGTCGCCGCGACGGGCGGCGTCGACGAGCGCGGGCGGATTGTGGAGCGCTGCTATTCGGAGATCACCTCGGTGATCCCCGGGACCCGGTCCATGATGATCCGCTCGACCCCGGCCTTGAGGGTCATCATCGACACCGGGCACGTGCCGCACGCCCCCACCAGCGTGACGTGGACGGCGCTGTCGGCGTCGATGCCGTTGAAGATGATGTCGCCGCCGTCGCTCTGGAGCGCGGGGCGGATGGCGTCGATGGCCTCGAGGACGCCGGCTTCCCGGTCGTCTGTGTCGGTGTCGGTGGGCATGTGCTCTCCGCTCGGTGGGTCGGACCCGGCGTGAGGTCCAACACTCCTATTCTCCCACGCCTTCCCCGGGCGGGAGGAACCCCATTCCTCCTCAGGCGGGGGGCCGGACGCGCCGGACGTCGGCGCCGAGGGCGTGGAGCTGGCCGGCGAGGTCGGGATAGCCGCGATCGACGTGGTACGGGTCGAGGACGCGGGTCTCGCCGTCGGCGGCGAGCCCGGCGACGACGAGGGCGGCGCCGGCGCGCACGTCCTGGGCCCGCACGGGCGCGCCCGATAGCCGGTCGACGCCCCGGACGACCGCGTGGCGCCCCTCGTTGCGGATGTCGGCGCCCATGCGGTGGAGCTCGTCGACGAACCCGAAACGGTTGTCGAACACGTTCTCGGTGACGATCGCAGAGCCAACGACAGTAGCGAGCAGCGCCACCACCAGGGGCATGAAGTCCGTCGCGAACCCGGGGTACGGCAGCGTCGCCACGTCGACGGCGTGCATGCGCTCGTCGCAGCGGGCCGTGAGACCGTCGGGCGTGGGCGACACGTCGAGGCCCATCTCGCCGAGCTTCAGCGCCACCATCTCGAGGTGGTCGAGGCGCGTGCCCTCGACCGTGACCTCGCCGCCGGCCACACCGCAGGCCATGAGGATCGTCCCCGCTTCGATGCGATCCCCCATCACCTCGTTCTCGATCGGCGTCAGGCTCTCGACCCCGTCGACCTCGATCGTCGACGACCCCGCGCCCGAGATTTGCGCGCCCATGCGGTTGAGGAACGCCGCCAGGTCGCTGATCTCGGGCTCGCGCGCGGCGTTGTCCAGCACCGTCTGCCCCTTCGCCAGGACAGCCGCGGTGAGCAGGTTCTCGGTGGCGCCGACGCTCGGGAAGTCGAGCACGATCCGGGCGCCGCACAGCGTCCGGCACCGTGCCTCGATGAGGCCGTGCACGATCTCGAGGTCGGCGCCCATCGCTTGCAGTCCGCGGAAGTGCATGTCGAGCTTGCGGCTGCCGATGTTGTCGCCGCCGGGCATCGCGACCCGCGCCTCGCCGCAGCGCGCCAGCAGCGGTCCCAGCACGTTGATCGACGCGCGCATCCGCGTGACGAGCTCGTACGGCGCCTCCGGGGTGAGGGGGCCGGACGCGTCGATCGTGAGCTCGTTCTCGCCCGTCCACTCGGCGCCGGCGCCGATGGCGCGCATCACGTCGAGCATCGCGTCGAGGTCGAGCACCGGGTGCAGGTTGCGCAGCAGGGTCACGCCGGGCGCGAGCAACGCCGCCGCCACCTGCTTGAGCCCGGCGTTCTTGGTCGCGCCGCACACGCGCACGGTGCCTGACAACGGACCATTGGCCCGGACGACGAAGGCGTCCATCACGCAGTCTCGCTAGCGGCGCTGGTAGCTCGGCGGTCGTTGCTCGACGAAGGCGGCGATCGCTTCCTTCATGTCGTCGGAGCGGAGGCAGACCGCCTGGCCCTCGGCCTCGATGCGCAGCCCCTCGCGCGTCGGGACCGTTCCGGCCACGTTGACCGCCCGCTTCGCGCCTTCGACCGCGAGCGGCGGCTGGGCGGCGATCGTCGCCGCGAGCTCGCCGGCGGTGGCCTCGAGCTCGGCGTCCGGCACGAGCCGTTGGGTCAGCCCGATGCGGAGCGCCTCGTCGGCGTCGATCCGGCCGGCGGTGAAGATGAGCTCCTTCGCCTTCGCCGCGCCGACCGCGCGCGGAAGCCGTTGCGTGCCCCCGAGATCGGGAAGGATGCCGTACTTGAACTCGAGCAGACCCGCTTTCGTCCCTTCGGCGAACACGCGCACGTCGCACGCCAGCGCGAGCTGGAGCCCGGCGCCGAGCGCGTAGCCGCGCACGGCGGCGATCGTCGCGTACGGCGCCTCCTCGAGCCACGTGTACGCGTCTTGCGTCTGCATGATCGCGTCGACCGCGGGATCGTCGTGGCGGCGCGGGGCATCGCGATCGGTCTCGAGCGTGTCGCCGTCGAGGGCGTCGCCGGAGAAGACCGACGTGTCGATGCCGCTCGAGAACGCGCGGCCCTCGCCGATGACGACGAGCGCCCGCAGCTCGGGGTCGTCGCGCAACTCTTCGCCGAGCTCGCGCAGCTCGCGCCACATCTCGGGCGTGAACGCGTTCAGCCGGTCCGGACGGGACAGCCGGAGCCATCCGACAAACCCGTCACGCTCGAAACGCAGGGTGGCGTACGCCATGGCGATGCAGGGTACCGCCCGGGCACGCCCGATCGGGGAAGCTCAGCTGGCGATGATCTCGTGCGTGCCCGTGATCGGCTCGGCGACGCCCAGAGCCACGATCGGGACGGGCTGCATGAAGCCGGGCACGAGTCGGGGCTCGACCGGCCGCAGGTCGCCGCCGTCGGACACGAACTCCGCCATGTCGGCGCCGGCCAGGATCTCGCCGGGCGCGGCGACGTCGCACAGACGCGACGCGAGGTTCACGGGACCGCCGATGTAGTCGTCGCCTTCGAAGAGGATCACGTCGCCGCCGGAGAAGCCCGCGCGGATGGGGAGGTCGACCGCGTCCGACGCTCGCTTGTCGAGCACGAGGAGCGCGGCCGCGAGCGCGGGACCGTCGGTGCTGACGAACATCGCGCCGTCGCCGAGCCACTTCGCAACCCGCACACCGTGCTCGGACGCGATGAAGCGCACGAGGGTACGGAAACCGGTCAGCACGGCAACCGCCTCCTCGTCGCCGTGCACCTCGGTGAAACGGGTGAAGCCGCACAGGTCGACGAACGCGAAGTAGCGACGAACTCGCATTCCAACAGTCTCGCAGGTGCGGGCGCGGGGAACGGAACAATACCGACCGGGTTCACAGACCCTTCGCGTGAAGTTCGCGGCTCTCGGGAAGAAACTCTCTCAGGTGTGACGCATGACCCTCGGCGTACGCTTCGTCCGTGGCCGACTCGTCGTCCGCTCTTGGTGGCCAGGCCGCCGAGCGCGACCTGCTCTCGGGGTACCTCGACTGGTACCGGGCGGTCGTCGAGAGGAAGGTGGCCGACCTGTCGCTCGAGGACGCCAGCCGGATCATGACGCCCACGGGCCTGAGCCCGCTCGGGATCGTGAAGCATCTGGGCGACGTCGAGCAGGGCTGGTTCCGGGAGCGGTTCGCGGGCGAGGACACCAATACGGCGTGGAGCGACGACGATCCTCTTGCCGTCTTCCGCATCGAGCCGGGCGAGACCGTGGCGTCGACCGTCGCGTTCTACCGCGAGTCGACGGATCACTCGCGCCGCATCGTGGCTGCCGCTTCGCTCGACGACGCCAGCGCGGGCGAGTCGCCGTTTTACGGACACGTTTCGCTGCGGTGGATCCTCGTGCACATGCTCGAGGAGACGGCGCGCCACGCCGGCCACCTCGACATCATGCGCGAGCAGATCGACGGCAAGACGGGCGACTAAGGGACGCGCGTCACGCGGTGAGCGACTGCACCCATTCCACCGACACCTCGGCAACCTCGGCGGCCACCTCGTCGGCGGTGCGGCCGGACGACTTCCGCGGCCGGTACCCGTGGTCGGCGGACTCGAGCCAGTGCATCGTGACCGGCCCCTTGATCGCCTTGACCGCCTCCGTGAGCGCCTCCTGACCGGCGAGCGAATCCCGCGTCCCGCTCGCGAACAGGCACGGCACCCGCAGGCGCGGGAAGTGCTCGACGCGGGGCTGGTCGGGCTTGCCGGCGGCGTGCAGCGGATAGCCGAGCAGAAGGAGCCCGAGGGCGGGCACCGGGTCGTCGTCGGCGCCGACGACGAGCGAGCAGTACCGGCCGCCCATCGACCGGCCGCCCAGCACGAGCTGGTCGGGCGGCAGCTTGGCCAGGCGAGCGAGCTCGCCGGCGGCTTCACGCGTGGCGGCGTCGAGCACCGCCGCCCGGTCCGGCGACTTCCGCCCCGCGTCGCGATACGGGTAGTTGAAGCGCAAGGACGGGATCTTCGCCGCAGCCAGCGCGTCCGCGACGCGGGCGAGCGTCGCCGCGTGCATGTCGGACCCCGCGCCGTGCGCCAACAGCACCGCCCGGTCGGCGCCGCGCTTCGGACCGGCGTAGATCGTGTTCATCATGATTCCTTTGTCGCGGCCGCCGCAGGGAGGGTACCCGCCTCTCCCCCGATAGGCTGCTCCTTCATGCCGCGCCCGGATCAGCCCCTTCGCGTCGCCTATCTGGTGTACCGCGGCAACCCGCACTGCGGTGGCCAAGGCGTCTACACGCGCGAGTTGGCGCGCGAGCTCACCGCGCTGGGACACACGGTCGAAGTGTTCTCCGGGCAGCCATACCCGGACCTCGTCGACCCCGAGCAGCTCACGCGTGTCCCGAGCCTCGATCTGTACCGACCCGAGAACCCGTTCCGGGTGCCGTGGCCGTGGGAGTTCAAGACGCGCATCGACGTCGCCGAGTTCGCCATCATGTGCGCGGCCGGCTTCCCCGAGCCGTACACGTTCAGCATGCGCGTTCGGCGACTCTTGCGGGACCGCCGCGCCGACTTCGACGTCGTGCACGACAACCAGTGCCTCGGGTCCGGCGTCGCCAAGATGGCCGACGACGGGTGGCCGATGCTCGCGACGCTGCACCATCCCGTCACGGTCGATCGCGACCTCGACCTCGCGCACGCGAAGCGGGCGTGGAAACGGTTCACGCTGCACCGTTGGTATGGATTCATCGAGATGCAGACGCGCGTCGCCCGCCGTCTCCCGCGGCTTCTTACCGTCTCCGAATCGTCGCGGCGCGACATCATCGCCGCGATGGGTGTCGACGCGGATCGCCTCCACGTCGTCCCGGTCGGCGCCGACCCGGCCGCGTTCCGTCCCCGGCCCGAAGTCCGCCGAGTCCCCGGTCGCATCATGACCACGGCGAGCGCCGACGTCCCGATGAAGGGTCTCGCGCCACTGCTCGAAGCGGTGGCCAAGCTGCGAACCGAACGTGACGACGCGCACCTGGTCGTGATCGGAAAACCCAAGGGGAAGAGCGCGATCCCGGCCCTGATCGATCGGCTCGGCCTGGGCGGCGCCGTCCGGTTCGTGCACGGGGTGACGACCGACCGGATCGTCGAGCTGTACGCCGAGGCCGAGGTGGCCGCGGTGCCGTCGCTGTACGAGGGCTTCTCGCTCCCGGCGGTCGAAGCGATGGCGTGCGGCGTGCCGATCGTCGCCACCACCGGCGGGGCGCTGCCCGAGGTGATCGGGCGCGACGGCGAGACCGGCCTGCTCGTTCCGCCGGGCGACCCGTCGGCGCTCGCCGCCGCGCTCAGGCGCGCGCTCGACGAACCCGTGCTGCGGGAGCGCATCGGCGCCGCCGGCCGGGCCCGGGTGCTCGAGCGCTTCACGTGGCGCAAGACCGCCGAGGGCACGATCGAGCAGTACCGCGCCCTGCTCGACGCGTACGACGGGACCGCGCGCTGATGCTGACCGTCGACTTCGAGCGTCTCGACCTGCGCGACCGCGAGCGGCTGCTCGACCTGGGTTGTGGCGGGGGTCGTCACGCGTTCGAGGCGATGCGGCGTGGCGCCGTGGTCGTCGCCCTCGACGCAGACGACGCCGAGCTCAAGGACGCGGCGGCAGTGAGCGGGGGGATGGTCGCCGCCGGGGAGCTGCCGCACGGGCCCGCGGGTGGAATGGTGAACGGCGACGCGCTCACCCTGCCGTTCCCCGACGCGACGTTCGACCGCATCATCGCCGCCGAAGTGCTCGAGCACATCCCCGGCGACGAGTCCGCGATCGGCGAGCTCGTCCGGGTGTTGCGGCCCGGCGGCCGCTTGGCCGTCACGGTCCCGACCCGATGGCCGGAACGAATCTGCTGGGCGCTCGACCATCGGTACCACGACACCCCGGGCGGACACGTTCGCATCTACCGGCAGCCCGAGCTGGAGGCCAAGCTCCAACGCGCCGGATTGCTCCTGCGCGGGTCGCACCACGCGCACGCGCTCCACTCGCCGTACTGGATGCTCAAGTGCGCGGTGGGAGTCGACAACGGCGACGCCCTCCCCGTCCGCAAGTACCACGACTTTCTCGTGTGGGAGCTCACGAAGCGCCCGCGCTGGTCCCGGCTCCTCGACCGGACACTGAACCCGGTGTTGGGGAAGAGCCTTGTCGTCTACACGGAGAAGCCGGAATGAACGTGCTCTGCAACGTCGATGGAATCGTGACCGCCGACGAGCTCGCGGCCACGGTCGACGCCATCGCCGCGGTCCAGCTTGCCGACGGCAACATCCCGTGGACCCCCGGCGACCACACCGATCCGTGGAACCTGATCGAGGCGGCCATGGCCCTCGACGTCGGCGGCAGGCACGCCGAGGCCGAGCGGGCGTACGAGTGGCTCCGCACCCGGCAGCGCCCGGACGGAGCGTGGCACGCGTACTACGTCGGCGACTCCGTGAAGGACCCGACCCTCGACACCAACGTCACCTGCTACGTCGCCAACGGCGCCTGGCACCACTACCTCTCGACGCGAGACCGGCGCTTCCTCGAGGACTTCTGGCCCGTGGTCGAGCGCGCCGTCGACTACACGCTCGACTACCAGAACGAGACGGGCGAGATCGCGTGGCGCGGCGACGACCCCGACGACGGAGCGCTGCTGACCGGCTCGTCCAGCCTCCATGCAAGCCTGCGCTGCGCGATCGCAATCGCCGAGCACCTCGGCCACGAGCGCCCCGACTGGGAGCTGTCGCTCGGTTCGCTCGCGATCGCCGTCGCCCATCGGCCCGACGTCTTCCTCGACAAGCGCCGCTGGGCGATGGACTGGTACTACCCCATCCTCGGCGGGGTGCTGCGCGGACATTCCGCCCACGCCCGGGTCGCAGCGGGATGGGACACGTTCGTCGTCGAAGGTCGGGGCGCGCGGTGTGTCTCCGACCGGCCGTGGGTCACGGCCGCCGAGACGTGTGAGCTCGTGATGGCGCTCGACGCCATCGGCGCGCACAACGAGGCGCGCGAGCTGCTCGCCTGGGTGCAGTTCCTGCGGGCCGACTGCGGTGGCTACTGGACCGGCGCCAACTTCGAGGGCGGTGCGTTCGATCGCGACGGCCAGCTGTTCCCGGTCGAGCAGCCCACGTGGAACTCTGCCGCCGTCGTCCTCGCCGCGCACGCGCTGGCCGGGCGCTCGCCGACGGCGGGTCTGTTCCGCGGCGAGGGCCTTCCCCTCGGTCTCACGCCCGCCGAGCTGCTGGCGGCGGGCGCCGAGATCGAAGCCGAGATGGCCCGCTACAAGCGGGACTAAGCGCTCGTCACGTTCGTCGCAGGACGCGCAGGCTGCCGGTCGTCGAGACCGGCGTGAACGTGCCCGAGGCGACGGCCCGCTTCCACACCTCGAACGGAGCTTGGCCGCCGTCGCGCGGGTCCTCGAACACGTCGTGGAAGACGAGCACGCCGCCGGCGGCGACCTGCGGCGCCCACGCGTCGTAGTCGGCGAGCACCACATCGAGAGCGTGCCCGCCGTCGACGAACACGAGCCCCAGCGGGGTGCGCCAGTGCGCGGCGATCGCCGGCGAGTCGCCGACGACGGCGACCACGACGTCCTCGAGCCCGGCGCGCTCGATCGTGCGGCGAAAGAACGGCAGCGTGTCCATACGGCCGGTGGCGGGATCGACGAGCTCGGGGTCGTGGTGCTCCCACCCGGCCTGGTTCTCCTCCGAGCCCCGGTGGTGGTCAACGCTGAACAGCACGCTGCCGCCGGCGCGCGCCGCCGCGCCCAGGTACACGGCCGACTTGCCGCAGTAGCTGCCGACCTCGAGCAGAGGCCCGAGAGGAGCCGCGTCGCGACCGGCGTCGTTGAGCGCGAGGCCCTCGTCGTCGGGCATGAACCCTTTGGCGGCGCGCGCGACCTCGAGGAGGCGGGTGTCCATCCTCAGATGACGGGGTCTTCGCGGTGGCGGCCGAACACATCGGCCAACGCGCCGACGATCTCCCCCACCGTCGCGTGCGTCGCCACCGCCTCGATCAGACCGGGCATGAGGTTGACGTCGGGCTCGGCCGCGTCGGCGCGCACGCGAGCCAGCGCGGCTTCGACGGCGGCGTCGTCGCGATCGCCCTTCACGCGGGCGAGGCGCTTCAGCTGGGCCTCCTCGACCTCGGGCCCGATGCGCAGAATGTCGGGCTGCACGTCGCCACCCTGCGTCGCCACGTTCACGCCGACGACGAGGTGGCGACCGTCGTTGAGCTTGCGCTCGAGCTCGTAGGCGGACTCGGCGATCTCGCCCTGGAACCAGCCCGACTCGATGGCGCGGAAGACGCCCTCGAGGAGCGAGCCGTCGCCGAGCCGGTCGAGGTAGGCGAAGACGTCCTCGGCCCGGCGCTCCATCTCGGTGGTCAGGTCCTCGACGAACCACGACCCCCCGAGGGGATCCGCCACATTGGCGACGCGGGTCTCGTTGGCGATCACCTGCTGGGTCCGCAACGCGAGGCGGGCCGCGTTGTCGGACGGGAGGGCGAGCACCTCGTCCATCGAGTTCGTGTGGAGGCTCTGCGTGCCGCCGAGCACGCCGGCGAGCGCCTCGATGGCAGTGCGGACGACGTTGACCTCGGGCTGCTGGGCGGTCAGCGACACGCCGGCCGTCTGGGTGTGGAACCGGAGCTGGAGCGCGCGCTCGGCACTCGCTCCGTACCGGTCTCGCATCCAGCGGGCCCAGATGCGACGCGCCGCCCGGTACTTGGCGATCTCCTCGAAGAAGTCGATGTGAGCGTTGAAGAAGAACGACAACCGGGGCGCGAACTCGTCGACCGCGAGGCCCGCCGCCGTCCCCGCCTCGACGTACGCGAACCCGTTCGCGAGGGTGAACGCGAGCTCCTGGGCGGCGGTGCTCCCGGCCTCGCGGATGTGGTAGCCGGACACCGAGATCGGGTGCCAGCGCGGCATCTCGGCCGTGCAGAACCGCATCGTGTCGGCGACGATCCGCATCGAGGGGCGGGGCGGGAAGATGAACTCCTTCTGGGCCTGGTACTCCTTGAGGATGTCGTTCTGGAGGGTCCCACCGAGCTCCCGCCTGGACGCGCCGCCGCGCTCGGCGACGGCGACGTACATCGCCAGCAGGATCGCCGCCGGCGAGTTGATGGTCATCGACGTGGTGACGCTCGCGAGGTCGATGTCGCGGTAGAGGTCCTCCATGTCGGCGAGCGTGTCGATCGCGACGCCGCACTTGCCGACCTCGCCGATGGCCAGCGGGTCGTCGGAGTCGCGGCCCATGAGTGTGGGGAGGTCGAACGCGGTCGAGAGCCCGTCGCCGCCGGCGGCGAGCAGGTCCCGGAACCTCCGGTTCGTGTCGGGCGCGGTGCCGAAGCCGGCGAACATCCGCATCGTCCAGAGCTTCGACCGGTACATCGACGCGTACGGCCCGCGCGTGTACGGCCACTCGCCCGGGAACTCGCCGTCGTCGGGCCCGTACACGGGCGCCACCGGGAGGCCCGACATCGTCTCGAAGTCGGCGTCGCGCCGCTGGGACTGCTCGAACGCCGATTCCCAGCGGTCGCGTGCTGTCGTCACCGTGTCAACGGTACCGCCCGTCGGTGAACGGAACCGGGGTCCGCCGCGCTCTCGCTCACCAGATCAAGCCGGACGGGTCCCGGGTACAGTCCCGACGCGAGCCCCGTCCGCCCGAGGAGATCCCCGCGATGGAAGAACGCCAGGCCCCCGACCGCAACCTCGCCATGGAGCTGGCGCGGGTCACCGAGGCGGCGGCACTCGCCGCCGGGAGGTGGATGGGCCGGGGCGACAAGGAGGCGGCCGACCAGGCCGCCGTCGACGCCATGCGGCTCGTCGTCAACAACGTCTCGATGGACGGCGTCGTCGTCATCGGCGAGGGCGAGAAGGACGAAGCGCCCATGCTCTACAACGGCGAGCAGATCGGCGCCGGTGGCCCGCCGTGCGACATCGCCGTCGACCCCATCGACGGAACCACGCTCACCGCCCTGGGTCGCCCCAACGCCATCGCCGTGATCGCCCTCTCGGAGCGGGGCACGATGTTCGACCCCGGGCCGTGTGTGTACATGGAGAAGATCGCGGTCGGGCCGGAAGCCGCCGACGTCATCGACCTCGAGGCGCCGGTCACGCACAACCTGCATGCGGTGGCGAAGGCGCTCGGCGAGGACATCGACGACGTGACCGCGGTCATCCTCGAACGGGACCGTCACGAGGGCATCATCAAGGAGTGTCGCGAGGCGGGCGCCAGGATCCGGCTGATCCCCGACGGCGACGTCGCCGGCGCCATCTCGACGGCGTGGCCGGAGAGCGGCGCCAACGTCCTGTTCGGCATCGGCGGCACGCCCGAGGGCGTCATCGCCGCCTGCGCCCTCAAGGCCCTGGGCGGCGCCATCCACGGCCGGCTCTGGCCCCGTGACGAGGACGAGCGCCGCGCGGCCATCGACGCCGGCTACGACCTCAGCCGCGTGCTGACCACCGACGATCTCGTCGCCGGAGACGACGTCTTCTTCTCAGCGACGGGCGTGACCGACGGCGAGCTGCTCAAGGGCGTCCGCTACTGGGGTGACGGCGCCGGGACCCAGTCGCTGGTGATGCGGTCGAAGTCGGGGACGATCCGCACGATCGACTCACGCCACCGCTGGCACAAGCTCATGCGCTACTCGTCGCTCAAGTTCGACTGACTCTCTGGTCGCGTTAGCCCTTCCGCAATTGCGGCCAGGCGGAGCTCACGGTGGTGTTGTAGTCGTAGATCGACCAGCCGATCGCGCGCTGCTTCTTCACCGCCCGCACGAATCCGGCGTAGTCCTTGAGCAGTGCGGCGTCGGCGATGCCGCCGATCGCGTGCACCGGTGCGTTCCTCTCATTGAGGTTGCTTCGCACGCGGCGGATGTTCTCGTCGGTGTACTTGAACCCGTCCTTGTACCCGGAGTCGGAGTTGCGGTTGGTCCAGTACGACGTGGGGAGCCAGACGTCGTACAAGGACGCGAGCTGACGCCACGGGAACTCGGGCCAGAAGTCGGGGCTGACGTCCTCGAGGAACACGGGCTCGAGCACGATGGCGCCGACGGGGCGGTCGCCGGCGAGCTTGCGCACGCGCTTGGAGAGGTCGACGAGCGCCGCGTTGCGCTCCGAAGAATCGGGCACGCCGCGGTTCCACTCGATGTCGACGGCGAGCCCGTCGAACTGCTGTCCGTTGGCCTTGAAGTTCAACAGCGCGCGCTCGCGGCGGAAGTCCGCATTGACGTCGGTGAAGTGCGGGAGGTACCACGCGACGACGCGGAGCTTGGCGTCGTGAGCGGCGTGCAGCATGCGTCCGAGCAGCTTCGGGTCGATCGTGTCGCCCGGTGAGCGATCGTCGTCCTGCGCCGCCTGGAGATACACGGTCTTGACGCCGAGGCGGGACATGTCGGCGAAGCTGCCGGTCGTGACGGCCGGATGGTCACCGGCCTTCTGGAACGCGGGGACGTAGTCGAACACGTCGACCCACGTGCCCAGTCCCCGGTAGGCGGCGAGGTCGGTGCGACCCGAGCTGCGTGGGAGCGCGTCCGCCGTTCCGACGGACACGGCGGCGAGAGCGAGAGCGAGCGCGAGCGCGACGGCAAGGGGGATGAGCCGGCGCATGGGCACACGGTAGGCCGCGACCTCGGGGCGGCGAGGTCGCCGGCGGTCCGTCACCTACGCGTGCTCCGCGGCCCCGGCCACCTCGAGTCGAGTCGTCGCGCGGAGGAGCGCAGTCTGAGCGTCCTCGTTGTCGGGGTCGGCGGCAAGCCTTTCCTCGGCTCGCTCCCCGGCGCGACGCGCGCGGTCGACGTCGATCTGCTCGGCAAGCTCGGCGACGTCCGACAAGACGATCACGCGGTCGTTCGCCACCTCGACGAACCCGCCGTGCACGGCCGCGGCCTGCTCGCCCTGCTGCGGGAGCAGGATCCGTACGACGCCGATCCCGAGCGCGCCGAGGAACGGCACGTGCCCGGGGAGGAACGCGATCTCACCTTCCGACGTCCGGCACACGACCATGTCGCCGTCGCCCGTGTACAGCACCCGCTCGGGCGAGACGATGTCGACGGTGAGCGGCACGCGCGCTCAGCTCTCTTCCAGCGTCTTCGCCTTGGCGAGGACGGTCTCGACGCCGCCCACGTTGAAGAACGCCTGCTCGGGCACCTCGTCGAGCTCGCCGTTCACGAGCGCCTCGAAGCTCTCGACCGTCTCCTCGATCGGGACGTAGATGCCCTTGACCCCGGTGAACTTCTCGCCCACGAAGAACGGCTGTGACAGGAACCGCTGGACCTTGCGGGCGCGGGAGACGACGACCTTGTCGTCCTCGGACAGCTCGTCGATCCCGAGGATGGCGATGATGTCCTGCAGCTCGTTGAATCGCTGCAGGACCTCCTGAACACGGCGGGCACAGTTGTAGTGGCGGTCCCCGATGATCTCGGGCGCAAGGATCGTGGACGACGACGACAGCGGGTCGACCGCCGGGTAGATCCCGAGCGCCGCGATCTGCCGGCTCAGCTCGGTCGTGGCGTCGAGGTGCGCGAACGTCGTGAACGGCGCCGGGTCCGTGTAGTCGTCGGCGGGCACGTACACGGCCTGCAGCGACGTGATCGAGTGGCCCTTCGTCGACGTGATGCGCTCCTGGAGCTCGCCCATCTCGTCGGCCAGTGTCGGCTGGTAGCCCACCGCCGAGGGCATCCGCCCGAGCAGCGTCGACACCTCCGAGCCCGCCTGCACGAACCGGAAGATGTTGTCGACGAACAAGAGCACGTCCTGGTTCTTCACGTCGCGGAAGTACTCGGCGACGGTCAAGGCGGCGAGCCCGACCCGGAGTCGCACGCCGGGCGGCTCGTCCATCTGCCCGAAGATCAGTGCCGCCTTGTCGATCACGCCGGACTCCTGCATCTCGAGCCAGAGGTCCGTGCCCTCGCGCGTGCGCTCCCCGACACCTGCGAACACCGAGACGCCGCCGTGCTGCGTGGCGACGCGGTTGATCATCTCGAGGATGATGATCGTCTTCCCGACTCCGGCGCCGCCGAACATGCCGATCTTGCCGCCGCGGACGTACGGCTCGAGCAGGTCGATGACCTTGATGCCGGTCTCGAACATCTCGCTGCGAGGCTCGAGCTCGCGGAACGGCGGAGGCTCGCGGTGAATGTCCCAGTGGTCGTCGATACCGGTGAGCTCGTCGGCGGAGACGTCGAGCGGCTCGCCGAGCACGTTGAGCACGTGGCCGAGGACGCCGTCACCGACCGGCATCTGGAGGCCGTGCCCCAGGTTGCGCACCTTCGTGCCGCGGCGCAGGCCGTCGGTCGGCTTCATGCAGATGGCGCGGACCCGGTTCTCGCCGATCTGCTGCGCGACCTCGGCGACGATGCGAATGGCGTCGCCTTCGAGCTCGATCTCCATCTCGATAGCGGTGTTGATCTCGGGCACGCCATCGGGAGGAAACTCGACATCGACGACCGGGCCGGCGATGGCGACGACGCGCCCGTCCTTCAGCTCCGTGCCGGCGCGCTCCTCGGCGGTCATGGTCATCGGGAGTACTCCTTTGTTTGCTCGTCGCTCACTCTGCGGACACCCGGACGCGGAGGTCCTCGCCGAACGGCTCCTCCGCGCCTTGCTGTCCGTCGTGGCGGAGCGCCTCGGCACCACCGACGATCTCGGTGATCTCGGTGGTGATGGCGTCCTGCCGGGCCCGGTTCATCACGCGCGTCAGGCTCACGGTGAGCTCGTCGGCGTTGTCGCTGGCGGCCTTCATCGCCCGCTGGCGGGCGGCGTGCTCGGACGCCGCCGCGTTGAGCAGCGCGGCGAAGATGCGCGCCTCGACGTACCGCGGCAGGAGCCGCTCCAGGATCTCCCCCGGTCCGGGCTCGAACTCGTACGCCGCGCGTGGGGTCTCGGCCTCGCGGGCCCGCTCGTCCTCGTCGCGGACGATCTCGCGCTCCAGCGGCATCAGCGGGCGGACGACGACCTCCTGGCTCCCCACCGTGATGAAGCGCGTGTAGATGACCTGCACCATGTCAATGCGCCCGTCGAGGAACGGGTCGCGCACGGCGGCGGCGATGCGGCGGGCGTCCTCGTACGACGGCTGGTCGCTGAAGCCGGTGAACGAGGCCTCGACCGGAAGGCCCCGGTAGCGGAAGTAGCTCTCCCCCTTGCGCCCGACCACGTACACCGAGGACTCGCGCCCCACCTCTCGATGCTCCGCGACCTCACCCTCGGCGGCGCGCAGCACCGACGAGTTGTACGCGCCGCACAGACCACGGTCGGCGGTGATCACGATGTGGCCGACGCGCCGGATCTCGGGCCGCGGCACCAGGAGGGGGCTCTGGACGGCACCACCGGCGTCGGCGAGGTCGTGGACGACCTCGGTGATCTGGTCGCTGTACGGGACCGCCGCCTCGACCCGGGCCTGCGCCCGCACGATGCGGCTGGCGGCGATGAGCTCCATGGCGCGCGTGATCTTCTTGGTCGACTGCACGCTCCGGATGCGTCTGCGGAGGATGCGCTCCTGACCGCCGGCCATATCCCTCTTACCTCGATCCCTCGGTCACTCCGTCGCCAGGGTCTTGTCGGACTCGGGCTCGC
>Ga0075423_10002377_pt1 | contig 17044 bp, 18 predicted proteins | sample SoiMethybrSBSTD2_FD_80114 | JGI IMG/M metagenome (GOLD analysis project Ga0075423, IMG submission 80114) | Bulk soil microbial communities from a Populus tree surrounding site in Tennessee, USA - Soil MetaG P. TD hybrid SBSTD2 | ecosystem: Environmental > Terrestrial > Soil > Tree plantation...
CGAAGCAGCTGATCGCGGTCCGCGCGATGCAGGACGTGACCGACGAGGCGCGCGTCGAGGACCTGTTCGGCCCCGAGTACCTGGTCGAGCGGCCGCTCCTGGCCGCGATCCGTGCGGGCTCGAGGGCGGTCCTGCTGGTCGACGAGCTCGACCGCGCCGACGACGAGTTCGAGGCGTTCCTGCTCGAGGTGCTGTCGGAGTTCGCCGTCACGATCCCGGAGGTGGGACGCGTGGCTGCCGAGGAGCCGCCGGTTGTCGTGGTGACCTCGAACCGGACGCGCGAGCTGCACGACGCGCTGAAGCGCCGCTGCCTGTACCACTGGATCGACCATCCCGCCCTCGACCGCGAGATCGAGATCATCCGGGCGCGCGCGCCCGAGGTCCCCGAGGCGCTCGCGCGCGACGTCGCGACGGCGGTGAGCCGGTTGCGGTCCTTCGATATCTCCAAGCGGCCGGGCGTCGCCGAGACGATCGACTGGGCGAACGCGGCCGCGTTCCTGGGCGCCGAGCACCTGGACGAGGAGACTGCGGCCGTCACGCTCGGCGCGGTCCTGAAGGACCACGACGATCAGCAGCTCGCGTCCGAACGCCTGGGCGAGGTCGTCGATGGCGAACGCCCCTGAGGCCGACGTCCTCGAGCGCCTGATCGGCTTCGGCCGCGCGCTGCGCGGTCGCGGGCTCCCGGTCGGGACCGGGCGCATCGTCACGTTCTGCCGGTCTGCGGGCGCGCTCGGACTTCGGAACCGCGACGACCTCTACTGGGCCGGACGGGCGTCGCTGATCTCGCGACCCGAGGACGTCGAGACGTTCGACGCCGAGTTCGACGACTGGTTCGGGACGGGGATCCACCTCGACCTGAACCTGCCCGCGCCGCCGAACGTCGACGGGCTCGAGGAGGTCGAGAAGGCCCTCAGCGAGCAGGCGCTCGACGACCACGTCGTGGCGCGCGAGTGGCACGAGGCCGACGAGCAGGCCGAGACCGAGGGCGACGCCTCGATCCGCATCGTCGCGAGCGCGGCCGAGATGCTGCGCGACAAGTCGTTCGCCGACCTCACGGACGAGGAGCGCGAACGCGTGACGCGCCTGATCCGCAAGCTCGCGATCAAACTCCCGACCCAGCACACGCGTCGCTACCGGCCGGCGCCGTCCGGCCCGCGGTTCGACGTGCGGAACACGCTCCGTCGCTCGCTCCGAACGCAGGGCGAGCCCTTCCACCGCGCGTGGCGCGACCGCCGTCGACGGGCGCGGCCGCTGGTGTTGATCCTCGACATCTCGGGCTCGATGGCGCCGTACTCACGGGCGCTCATGCAGTTCGCGTTCGCCGCGATGGCGGCCGGCCGCAAGGTCGAGGTGTTCTGCTTCGGCACGCGGCTCACCCGCGTCACGCGGACGCTTCGGACCAAGGATCCCGACCGCGCGCTTCGCGAGATCGGCAACCTCGTCCAGGACTGGGAGGGCGGGACCCGGATCGGAGGCTCGCTGAAGGACCTCGTGGACGGCTGGAGCCAGCGCGCGTCGATCCGCGGCTCGGTGGCGGTGATCTGCTCGGACGGGCTCGAGCGCGGCGAGCCCGATCTGCTCCGCCACCAGATGGCCAAGCTCCGGCGCCTGGTCCACAAGATCGTCTGGGTGAATCCGCTGAAGGGGAGCCCGCACTACGAGCCGCTCGCGCGCGGCATGGCGGCGGCGCTGCCCTCCATCGACGAGTTCCTGCCGGGGCACAACCTCGAGAGCCTCGAGGAGCTCTCGCGGGTGCTGGCCGACTAGGGGATCGCCGCCACCCACGCCTCGGTCATGCGGGCGTAGCCGATCGTGTTCGGGTGAGGGTCGAAACCGCGCGGCGAGCAAGCGTACGTCCACTGGCACACGCGGGCGACGTTGAGCGGCACGTCCCCGAAACGCCGCAGGTGCACGATCGTGCCGAAGTCCGTCGTGGAGAACGCGTCCTCCATGTCGGCCACCGGCACGCCGAGCCCCGCGTAGGTCTGCTCGAGCGCGTCGTCGAACGACTGCCACACGTCCTGGATCGCCACCACGGCGTCGTGGTCGATCCCCGGGACGTTCCACGCCGCCAGCAGCGGGTCGTAGTACGTCGCCCCCACGATCGGCACGCCGGGACCCGCGGCCTGCAGCGTCTGGACGATCGAGGTCAGCCGGTCCTGAAGCTTCGGCAGCAGGTCGTCGACGCAGCCCTGGTCGAACACGGCCCGGCCGAACCGGAAGCACCGGAAGACGTCGTTCGAGCCGATCTGCAGCGTGACGAACGCTACGTCCTGGTTCTCGAGCACCGAGACGGCCTGGTCCAGCTGCGAGCCGGCCGGGTAGGGGCACACGCGCCTCGGGCGGTCGATCGTGTTCGTGCGCTCGCCAGGGCAGGCGAGCTTGACCAGTCGAAGGTCCGGGATCCCCTCCTGTTCGAGTTGGAAGACCTGCTCGGCGTAGCCGTGGCGCACGTCGCCGTTGGGCTGGAAGCTCGCCGCGAGCGAATCACCGAGCGCGAGGTACACCTTCCCGCTCGGCGCCGCGCTCGCGACCGACGACATGGCGCCGGCCACGATCGCGAACGTGGCAACGACGATGCTGACGTTCCTGAACCGCATGGCGTTCTCCCTTCCTCCTGTTGCGACTACCGTATGGTGCAGCGGCCGACCCGTCGAACCGGGACGCGGTCTCGCCGTGTGAGCCCTCGGGCCAGACGCATGGCACCACCCTCGACTGCGGCCCGCCTCTAGGATGAGTGCGTGACCGAGCCGGAGGGACGCGTCCGGCGGATGGGCGAGCTCACGGAGCCCACCGCGGAAGGCCTGCTCACGTACGGCGAGTACCTGGCGGTCCCCGAGCTGATCGCGCTGCAGCGGCTGCGCTCGGACCCGGCGGTGCACGACGAGCTGCTGTTCATCGTCGTCCACCAGGCCTACGAGCTCTGGTTCAAGCAGCTGATCTTCGAGCTCGAGAGCGTTCGCGACCGGATGTTCGAGGACGACGTCCGGCGCGCCCGCCACTACCTCACGCGGATCGACGCGATCGAACGCATCCTGATCGACCACATCCAGGTGCTCGAGACGATGTCGCCTCAGGACTTCCTGGACTTCCGGTCCTTACTGACGCCGGCGTCCGGGTTCCAGTCGGCGCAGTTCCGAGAGGTGGAGTTCCTGTCCGGCCTCAAACAGCGCGGCTACCTGAGCGACCTGGCGGCCTCACCGGACGAGCTCGCGCGGCTCGCCCGCCGACTGGACGAGCCGACGGTGTGGGACGGGTTCGTCGCGCTGCTCGAACGCCACGGTCTCGACATGCCCGCCGACGACGAGGCTCGGCGGCTCGAGAACCTGCTTCGCATGGCCCGCGAGCCCGAGCACGCGGCCGTCTTCGGCGTGGCCGAAGGGCTGCTCGATCACGACGAGTCGTTCGCGCAGTGGCGCTTCCACCACGTCCTGATGGTCGAACGTGAGATCGGGGCCAAGCAAGGGACCGGCGGCTCGGCGGGAGTCGAGTACCTGCGCAAGACGCTGGACAAGCGGTTCTTCCCCGAGCTCTGGGGCCTGCGGAGCCACCTCTAGCGCTTCGGGTCGGGCCTGCGTAGCGGCGGGACCCTGAGCCCCGCCGCCGAATCCTCGATCAGCTGCGTCAGGCGCCGCTCGCGCGTCTCCGGCTTCTTCGCGCTCATCACCCAGTACAAGGCTGTCGAGCGGTAACTCGGCGACTGGTCACGGAACCACGCCCATGCCTTCCTCTTGGCGCGGAACCGCCGCTCGAGGTCGGGCGAGAGCTTCACGTCGTACCGCTGCTCGTACGAGTACGCTCCGGCCTTCCTCGGCTGGCGGGCCTCGAACGCCTTCCGTCCCGGCGCGCGCATCCGCCGCTGCCTCGTCAGCTCCTCGACGCGCCGAACGTTGACCTCGCTCCAGTTGCTCGAGGGCTTCCGTGGCGTGAACCGGTTCGTGTAACGCTCCTCGTCCACGCTCTTGCGGATGCTGTCGACCCATCCGTAGCAGAGGGCCTCGTCCACGGCCTCCGACCACGTGATGCTCGGCGTGCTCGAACCCTTCTTGCGGAAGCCGACCCAGAGCTCAGTCGCCGAGTCGTGATGCTCCCTGAGCCACGCGCGGAACTCGGCCGGCGTTCGGAAGTACTTCGGCTTCATCCCCGCGTCCGAACGTAGTCGTCGATCAGCTCGAGCAGGCGTTCGCGCCCGAAGCCGTCGTCGTGGCCGCCGTGCACGATCCGGACCGGAAGACCCCGCAGCCGGACCATGCTCCGGACGTAGTCACCGATGTTCGACTCAGGGAGCTCGTCGAGGAGAACGCCGCTCTCGTACACGCAGTCGCCCGAGAACAGCGTCCGCGTCTGAGCCTCCCACAGCCCGATCTGCCCGGGCGTGTGCCCGGGCAGGTGCAGGACCTCGAACCGGCGATCGCCCAGGTCCACGAGGTCGCCCGCATCGACCACCCGCGTGGGCGTGACCGGCGTGACCGCGTAGGCGCCGATGTCGAACCCGTCCCGCGGCAGCGCCGTCAGCAGCGAAGGCGGCGCCTCGTAGCCGGAGAGTTCCTCGGGTGGGTACTCCTCGATCCGCAGGGACGCGAACCCCTCCGCCTTCGACACGGCGTCGGCATCGTCGCGGTGCACGACGACCTCGTCGAACTCGTGAAGCCCGCCCGTGTGGTCGAAGTGCCGGTGGGTGGCCACCGCCACCACCGGGCGTTCGAACAGGTCCGCGAGCTCCCGGCGAAGCGACGCGAGCCCGAGGCCCGAGTCGACCAGCAGGTCCCGGTCGCGGCCGCGGACCAGGAACAGGTTGGCCCGCAAGAACGGGTCGACGTTGGGCTCGGTGATGAGGACGACGCCCTCGTCCACGGTCTGGTGCTCGAACCACCGCTCCGCCACACGCACCGGCGCATGCTACGGCCTTGACGCGACGGGCCCGCACGGGATACGAACCGAGGCTCCCCGACGGAAGGAGGCGTTCGGATGGCGACCGATCTGTCGATCTCGCTGCCCGACGAGCCCGGGGCCCTGGCGAAGGCGGCCAAGGCGCTCGGAGGCGCGGGCGTGAACATCGAAGGCATCGCCGGACTCGGCGGGGGAGGTCACGGCCACGTCCACCTGCTCGTCGAGGACGCCGGCAGCGCGAGGACGGCGCTCGAGGGCGCCGGCGTCACCGTCGAGGGCGAGCGCGAGGCCGTGGTGGTCGACCTATCGGGCGAAGACCGCCCGGGCAAGCTGGCCGAGCTCGCCGAGAAGCTCGGCGCCGCAGAGGTGAACCTCGCCGCGTGCTACGTGGCGTCGGGCTCCCGGCTCGTCTTCTCTTCGGACGACCCCGGTGGGCTCCGCACCGCGCTCGGGTAGCTCGCCGGCGAACGTGGGTCGCCGCCCAGGTCCCGCTTGACGTCGTCGCACGCCGGGCGTAGACCGGCGACGGCGGACCCCCTAAGGAGGTGCCGATGAAGGACCTCACCGTCTCCCTCGAGGACCGGCCCGGGACCCTCGCCGATCTGGGCGAGGCGCTCGGCAAGGCCGGGGTCAACATCGAGGGGCTGACCGTCGTGGCCTTCGAGGGCCGTGCCATCGGGCACGTGCTCGTCGAGGACGCCACGGCGGCGCGCACGGCGCTCGAGGGCGCCGGCATCAAGGTCGAGGGCGAGGCCGATCCGTTGGTCTCGGAGATCCCCTCCGGCCAGGAGGACCAGCCGGGCGTCGTGGGCGCGATGGCGCGAACCATGGCGGACGCCGGCGTGAACATCCAGGTCGTGTACCTGGCGACCAAGAACCGGGCCGTCGCCGTCACGAGCGACAACGCCAAGGCGCGTCAGGCGCTCGGCCTCTGAGTCTGCGTTCCGGGGGCGGCCGGGGCCGCCTCCGGCGGCTCGGCTGCATACGCGCGGTCCAGGATCTGGATCGGGTGCAGGACCGGTAGTGGCCTCCCGAGCTCATTGAGCCCTGCCGCGATCTGCATCGTGCAGCCTGGGTTCGCGCTTGCCACGACCTCTGCATCGGTGGCGGCGACGGCCTCGGCCTTTCGGCGCCCAAGCTCCGAGGACATCTCGGGCTCGACGACGTTGTAGAGGCCGGCGGCACCGCAGCAGACGTCGCCGCCGGCGATGTCGACGACCTCGACGCCGGGGATCGTGCGGAGCAGCGCGCGCGGCTGATCGCGCACGTGCTGTACGCGGAGGGCGTGACACGCGTCGTGGTACGCGACCGTTCCGAACCCCGGATCGATCGTCGGCGGCTCGGCCAGCCCTTCGTCGAACAGGAACGCCGTCACGTCACGGACCTTCTTCCCGAACGCGCGCGCGTCCTCGGTCTCGAGCAGGTCGCCGAGATCCTGCAGGTGCGCGCCGCACCCGGCCGCGTTCACCAGGACGGTGTCGGCGTCGGCGAACGCGCGCAGGTGCCGTTGGGCCAGGGACCGGGCGGTGTCGATCCGGCCGTTGTGGGCCGCAAGGGCGCCGCAGCACTCCTGGCTCCTCGGAACCGTGACGCGCCAGCCGTTGCGAGCGAGCACGCGGATCGTGGCCCGGTTCACGTCGCGGAACCACCGGTCCTGGACGCAGCCACTCAGCATCGCGACCGTGCCGCGGACCTCCCCTCGCGGTTCGGTCACGCGCGGAAGCCGACGGAAGAGCTCGGAGCGCTCGGGCGTGAGCGAACGGACGCGTTTCGGCACCACGAGTCTGCCGATCGGCTGCAGGGCGGCGGCGAGCCACAGCGCCTTGCGGTGCGGCAGGATGACGTCGAGGCCGAGCCATCGGAGCATCCGGGCTCGGCGCGAGCGCAGCGGTTCGACCTGCACGCGTGCGCGCTCCATCATCCGGCCGAACGGCACGTGCGACGGACACACGTCCTCGCACGCCCGGCACGCGAGGCAGAGATCCATGAAGCCTGAGAAGCGTTCGTCGGCCGTGCCGAGACCGTCGGCCACCGCCCGCATCGCGGCGATCCGGCCCCGCGGCGAGGCCGATTCCTCACCGGTCACCCGGTAGGTGGGACAGTGCGGCAGGCACAGGCCGCACGCGACACAGGCGGCGAGGTCGGCGTCCGCCGGGGCGTCGGTCGGGAACCGCCAGGCGGGCTCGGCGCCAGGACGTCGGCCGATGAACCGCACACCGTCGGGCAGGTCGCCGCCGAGCGGGAGCTCGCTCTCGGTCCGCACGGATCGATGGTAACGGGCCGGGTCCGCCCGCTCGGATGTTCGGCGCGGGTCAGGCCGTCGACAGGATGAAGGTGTTCCGTCCCTCGGTGCACGTGAAGCAGCTTCGACCGCCCAGCACGTAGATCGTGCCCTTGAAGGAGGCGGTCCCGAAGTACGCCCGCGCGGCCGGCATCGACGGCCCCGAGGTCCAGGTCTTGTCGCTCACGGTGAGGACGTCCACGCTCGACTGGAACACGTCGTCACCGTCGAACCCACCGAACACGTACACGTGCCCGTTGCCGTCGGACGCGGCCCCGTGTGACTGCCGGGCCGTGGGCATCGTGAACGTGAAGTTCAGACGCCACTGGTTCGTGGCCGTGTTGTAGACCTGGATGATCGGGAGCGAGTCGCCCGTGATCGCCCCGCCGAACACGAAGATCCGACCCCCGACGGGCACAGCCGAGGCGAAGGCGATCCCGACGGCCGGCGTCGGCGCGCGCGAAGTCCAGGTGTCGGTCGTGGGATCGTAGGCCTCGTTCACGTTGAACTCGGGCTCGTTGCCGCAACATCCGCCGATCACGTAGATCCTGCCGTCACGACCCAGCGCGGCGGCGGCGCCGTAGCGCGCGGTCGGCATCGGCTCGAGCGAGGTCCACGTGTCGGTGTCGGGGTCGTAGGCCTCGACCGCGTCGAGGGTCTGGGTTCCGCTGAGTCCGCCGAACACGTAGATCCGGCCGTCGACGCCCCGGACTGCCGCCGCGCTCGCCACGGCCTCGGGGAGCGGGGCCACCTTCGTCCAGGCGTTCGTGTTCGGGGTGTACCGGTAGACCGTGTTCACGTACGACGAGGTCACCGGGTTGAACCCGCCGATCGCGTAGACGTTGCCATCGGCATCGGTCGTCGCTGCCAAGCTCACCCGGGCGGCGGGGAGCCTGGCGCCGGTGCTCCAGCTGGCCGCCTGGGCCGGTTCGGCCGCCAGCACGGAGCCGATCGAGAGCGCGATGAGCAGGATCGACGTCTTGGCACGCATGGGTCGCCACCTCCCGGAGCGTCGAGGACCTACTCTGTCCGGCGCTCCGGGAGGGCGCATCCGACACCGGCCGTACGGAGAGATACGCCGGGTCCCGAAGCGTCCGGTCCGCGACGGAGCGGCGCTACCCGGCCCCGACGAACCGGGAGACCCGTTTGTTACCAACGCGGGCGGGAAAAGCAACGAGCGTGTTGAGGACGAGATCCGGCTCCCGAGCTACGCGGTCCATGGCCGCACGAGCGCTCTCGATCCTGGCGGTGGTGACCGTGTCCGGGCTCGCACTCGCGGCGCCCGCCTCGGCCGGGAGCGGGTGCACGGTCACCGGCACGGAGGGCAACGACACCCTGTCCGGAACGCCCGGTCCTGACGTCATCTGTGGTCTCGGCGGCCCGGACACGATCCGCGGCCTGGGAGGCGACGACGTCCTGCGAGGCGGAGCCGGCGACGACCGGCTGCTCGGCGGTTCGGGCGCCGACCGATCGATCGCCGGACCCGGAGACGATCGGCTGGTGCCGGGGTCGGGCAACGACGTCTCCAGCGGCGGACCCGGCAACGACCGCAGCAACGCGACGTCCGCGGGTTCCGACCGCTGGCACGGCGGCACCGGGAGCGATCGCATCACCGACATGCTCGGGCGCGACCGCGTCTTCGGGGAAGCGGGATCGGATCGGTGTCTGGACACGGACGACGGGTTCCTCGGCGACCGGATCTTCGGCGGTCCCGGTTCGGACACCGGTGCCGGAGACCCGTGCGATCGCGTCTCGGGCATCGAGTCTCAGCGAGACTGTGCATCGGGGATGGGCCGTCGGTCGGGCACGCGAGGCGGCCCCAGGTCCTCGGCGCGAACGCATGGAGGCGCTGCGGAAGCCGAACGCAGGGGCTGCGCATCGGCCCGTTGAGTTTCGGCGTTGCCTCAGGGGACCGGTAGCATCACGCCGTGATCCGACCGTCGAAGCGCGCCTCGTCATTCACGGAATCCGTCATCCGGGAGATGACGCGCCTGTCGGTCGCGCACGGCGCGATCAACCTGTCGCAGGGTTTCCCCGATTTCGCCGCGCCCGAGGAGCTGAAGGAGGCCGCACGGCAGGCGATCGCCGACGACATCAACCAGTACCCGATCACCTGGGGCGCCGAGCCCTTCCGCGCCGCGATCGCGAACGAGTACCGGACGCGGTACGGCATGTCCTGGGTCGACGCCCAGAAGAACATCACGGTCACCTGCGGTTCGACGGAGGCGATGATCGCCGCGATGCTCGGGATCCTGGACCTGGGCGACGAGGTCGTGGTCTTCGAGCCGTTCTACGAGAACTACGGCCCGGACACGATCCTCGCCGGTGCCGTTCCGCGGACGGTGACGCTGTCGCCGCCCGACTGGACGTTCGACGAAGGGGAGCTTGCGGCGGCGTTCAACGAACGTACCCGCGGCATCGTGATCAACACCCCGAACAACCCGACGGGCAAGGTCTTCTCTCGCGAGGAGCTCGACGTGATCTCCGGGCTCTGCCAGAAGTGGGACGCGGTCGTGTTCACGGACGAGATCTACGAGCACATCACCTACGACGGCTACCGGCACGTGCCGCCCGGGGCGGTGCCGGGACTCGAGGACCGCACGGTCACGATCAGCGCGCTCTCGAAGACGTACGCCGTGACGGGGTGGCGCGTGGGGTGGATCGTGGCGCCCGACTCCGTGACCGGCGGCATCCGTTCGGTGCATGACTTCCTGACGGTGGCGGCCGCCGCCCCCCTGCAAGAGGCGGGGACCGTCGCGCTCGAGATGCCGCAGTCGTTCTACGACCAGGTCGCGCAGGAGTACCTCGAGCGGCGCGACACGCTGCTGCGCATCCTGGACGAGACCGGGTTCGAGTCGAACCCGACGCGCGGCGCCTATTACGTGATGGCCGACGTCTCGCACCTGGGACTCGGCGACGACGTCGAGGTCGCGATGCACATGACCACGGAGGTCGGCGTCGCCGTGGTGCCTGGGTCCTCGTTCTTCGGGGAGCCCGAGATGGGTCGGCACCTCGTCCGCTTCGCGTTCTGCAAGAAGCTCGAGACCCTCGAGGAGGCCGGGGCCCGCCTCCGCAAGGCATTCGCGTAGGTGCGACGCCTCTACGTCGGGACGAAGGACACCGCCTCGAGGTGGCGCGGGAGGCTCGTCGAGGTCCTCGTGCGATCGAGCGGTCCCGGCCCCAGGAACGCGTTGATCGAGTTCGACACCGGAGAGCGGGTGGTCGTGCCGACGTACGCGGGCGGCGGCGTGGGTGCGACGCTCAGGATCCCCAGAGACACGGGCCCGCCCTCGGGGCCGGCCTAGAGCCCGCCCCAGCCGCGACCCGGCGCGAGCACGGCGTTCGGATCGAACGCCTCCTTCAGCCGTCGCTGCACCTGCTCGGCCGGGATCGACGGCGATCCGAGACCGCCCGGTCCCCTGATCGCGGGGGCGATGCCTCCGAGCGCATGGACCCGTTCGCGCAGCGCGCCGAGGTCGCCGTTCGCGGTCCCGAGCCCGACCCACGCGAGGCCGACGCCCGCGAGCGCGTCCCAGGCATCGCCCGAGACCGCCGCGCCGAGTCTCGAGGGTGGAACCGCGACCTCGGCCACGACGGGCGAGTCGTGCCACGGTCGTGCGAGCGGGAAGCCGTCGTCCGCGACCGGGGAGCCCGCGACCCGTTCGGCGATCGAGGCCTGCTCGTCGACCTCCTCGGGCCAGCCCTCGAGACGGAGCTCGACCACGTTGGGCCGCGCCAGGACGGCGGCGGCCCCGGGAACGGTGGCCGAGAGCGACCGCGCGAGCGCGAGGTCGCCCTCGAACGTCAGCCTTCGGCGGGCGTGGGGAAGCGGCCGCACCTTGAGCGCCACCTGCACGACGACCGCGAGCGTCCCGAGCGAGCCGGCGATCGCCTTGTGCAGGTCGTAGCCCGTCACGTTCTTCACGGTCCGGGCGCCGCTGCGCACGAGCCGCCCGTCGCCGGTCACGGCCTCGACCTCCAGCACCGCGTCTCGCAACGCGCCCACCTTCAGGCGCCGAAGGCTCGACGCCCCGCTCGCGATCACGCCGCCGACGGTCGCGTCGTCGGGCGCATCGCTCGGCCATTCCTGTCCGCCCTCGGCGAGTGCACGATCGAGCTCGCCGACGCGCATGCCCGCCTCGACGACGGCGATCATCTCGGGGGGGTGATACGACACGAGTCGGTCGAGCTGCGTGGTCCAGAGCTCCGCGTCGACCTCGGAGGGGTTCCCCTTGTCCAGGTGCCGCCGCCCCCCGACGACGAGCAGCCGACGCTTCGACGCATTCGCAACCCGAACGGCGTCCACCACGTCGGCCTTCGAGGCCGGATGGATCAGATCCATGCGCCCTCCGGGAGGTCCTCGGCGACCGTCGCCGCATTCGAACCACGCGCCATCGCGAAGTCGCCGCACCGGGCGCCGTCGGGCAGCACCTTCAACGGGTTCATCCGTCCAACCGGGTCGAACGCGGACCGGACACACGCCTGCGCCGACAGGTCCTCCGCGGAGAACACCAGCGGCATGAAGTCGCGCTTCTCGAGCCCGATCCCGTGCTCGCCCGAGAGCGCGCCTCCGGCCCCGACGCACAGGCGGACGATCTCCTCGCTGGCCTCCAGGACGCGTTCGAGCGTCCCGGGCACCGAGCGGTCGAACGACAGCAGCGGATGCAGGTTGCCGTCTCCCGCGTGGAAGACGTTGGTGACGACCAGCTGGTGGCGTTCGGCGATCTCGTAGACGCCGGTGAGCACCTCGACCAGCCGCGTCCTCGGCACGACGCAGTCGTGCAGGTGGTAGTGCGGCGCGATCGTGGCCACCGCGCCGAACGCGCTCTTGCGGCCCTTCCAGATCAGCGCGCGGTCGGCCTCGTCCTCCGCGACCCGGACGCCGCGCGCGTGGTGGGCTTCGGCGGCCGCCTCGACGAAGCGCGTCTGCGCGTCCACGGCCGCGGAGGTGCCGTCGACCTCCACGATCAGGATCGCAGCCGCGTCCGTCGGATACCCGGCGTGCGCGAACCGTTCGGCCGCAACCACGATGCCCCGGTCCATCATCTCGAGCGCGGCCGGCACGACCCCGTCCGCGATGATCCGGCTCACGGCGCCCGCACAGTCGGCGACCGCGGTGAAGTCGAACAGCATCGTGTGCGTCACCGGCGCGAGCGGCGTGAGCCGGACGCACACCGCAGCCACGATCCCGAGCGTCCCTTCGCCGCCCACGACCAGCCCGCGCAGGTCGAACCCCGCCGCCTCCGGTCCCTCGGACCCGAGCCTGACGACCTCGCCATCGGCGAGGACGACGTCGAGGGCGAGGATGTGGTTCGAGGTGACGCCGTACGCGAGGCAGTGCGGACCGCCGGCGTTCGTGCTCACGTTGCCCCCGATCGACGACGTCTGCTGGGAGGAGGGATCGGGCGCGAACGTGAACCCGCGCGGCCGGAGCGCGTTCGCGAGGTCGAGGTTCGGGACGCCGGGTTCGACCCAGGCCAGGCGATCGTCCGGCCGGATCTCGAGGATCCGCGTCATCTTCGTGGTGACGACGACGAGCGCGTCGCCGATCGGCGTCGACCCGCCGGCGAGTCCGGTCCCCGAGCCGCGGGGGACGACGGGCAGTCCGGACTCGTTCGCGACACGCACGCACGCCACGATCTCGTCGGTGGACTCGGGGAACACGACCAGCGCGCACCCACCCTCGACCATCGAGGCGTCGCGCGCGTACAGGCGCAGGGCGAGGGGATCGGACAGGACGCGTTCGGGGCCGAGCGCGCCCTCGAGGGCTCGCCGCGCGTCGTCGACGTCGGTCACGGTGTGGTCAGGCTAGCGCGGGTCTGCGCCGTGGCGATGCGAGGTGGTGGCTAGGCGACGTGGCCGGGTTGGCCGTCCGGGGTGCTGAGGGGGCGCCCCTCCTGCTCCCACTCCTCGAGCCCGCGCTGGAGGTTGAAGGCCTCGAACCCCCGGGCTCGGAGCATGAGCGTCGCGAGCTCGCTGCGGTTGCCCGAACGGCAGACCACGACGGTCGTCTTGGACTCGTCGAGCTGACCGGTCGCGCCGGCGAGGATCGAGTTCAACGGGATGTGGATCGAGCCCTCGATCCGACCCGCCTGCCACTCGTAGGGCTCACGGCAGTCCACGACCTGGACCTCGCCGAGGTGCTCGGCCAGGCCGCTGGAGGTCGTGAGATCGGTGGCGACATCGCTCATGGGGTCGAATCCTATCAACGGGGTGCGGAACGACGGAAGCAGCGATCTGGATCAGCCCGCGATCGCGCGCTCGAACGCCTCGAACGTATCCCGACCGAACAGCACGAACCGGATCTCCTCCACCTTCGTGATCGCGCCGCGCACCGCGTTCACGGCCACCGGTGCCGCCTCCGCCACCGGATAGCCGAAGACGCCCGTCGAGATCGCCGGGAACGCCACGGTCCGGGCCCCGAGCTCGTCCGCCACCCGGAGCGACTCGACGTGGCAGGAGGCAAGCAGGGCGGCCGGGTCCTGCTCGTCCCGGTAGACCGGCCCTACCGTGTGGATCACCCACCGGGCGGGCAGGTCGCCCGCCGTGGTCGCGACCGCCCTGCCCGTCGGCAGGCCGTTCGGATGCGTGGTCCGGCGGATCTCCTGGCACTCGGCCAGGATCGACGGTCCCCCTGCGCGATGGATCGCGCCGTCCACGCCCCCGCCGCCGAGCAGCGAGCCGTTCGCGGCGTTCACGATCGCGTCGGACTCCTGCTTCGTGATGTCGCCCTCGAGCGCCACGATCTCGGGCATGGGCTCATCGTAGGTTCTTCCCGTGGGTGACGAGGACCTCGAGGCTCGAGTACGGCGGGCGTTGAGTGGGCGCCCTGGCGTTCGGCATGTGGACCTGGTCGGCTCGCGCGCGGGCGGGACGCCCTCACCCCTGTCGGACTGGGACTTCGTGATCGAGACCGACGCGTTCGACGCGGTCGCCCGCGACCTGCCGTTCGCCGTGGCCGGGCTCGAACCCATCGCCCAGCAATGGGACCGGATCAGCGAGTACCCCTGCTACTTGCTGATGCTGAGGGGCCCGGTCAAGGTTGACCTGATCTTCCCGGGCGAGCCGTACACGTCGCTGCCGCCCTGGGGGGTCTCGGCCGAGACGCTCGACGGCATCGACCAGCACGTCTGGGACTGGGTCCTGTGGCTCGTGTCCAAACGGGAGAAGGGCGAGGAGGAGCTCGTTCGGCGCGAGCTCGCGAAGATGTTCGACCATCTGCTCGGCCCGATGGGCGCGGAGGACGTTCCCGGGTCGATCGCCGAGGCCGTCGAGGCGTACCGGCAACTCCGCGACGACCGTGAGCGGGAGCTCGGCGTGCGCGTGACCCGGATCCGTGAGCGCGAGGTGCTCCCGGTCGTTGCGAACGACTGACCCCGACTCGACCGCGGCATCGCGCGTGCGGTTGAATGGGGGCAGTCGAACCACGGGGGACACGATGGCCGAGATCGTGCTGGATGGCGTTTCCAAGGTGTACGCGGACGGGACCACGGCGGTCTCCGACCTCAGCATCGACATCGGCGACGGCGAGTTCATCGTCCTGGTCGGGCCCTCGGGCTGCGGCAAGACGACCGCCCTGCGGATGGTCGCGGGTCTGGAGAGCATCACGGGCGGCACGATCTCGATCGGCGACCGCGTCGTGAACACCGTGCCGCCGAAGGAGCGGGACATCGCGATGGTGTTCCAGAACTACGCGCTGTACCCACACATGACCGTGTACGACAACATGGCGTTCGGCCTCAAGCTGCGGAAGCTCTCGAAGGAGGAGATCGATCGTCGAGTGCGCGAGGCGGCCGAGATCCTGGGCCTGGTCGAGCTCCTGCAACGCAAGCCCAAGGCCTTGTCCGGTGGTCAGCGCCAGCGCGTGGCCATGGGTCGCGCGATCGTCCGCGAGCCGCAGGCGTTCCTCATGGACGAGCCGCTGTCGAACCTGGACGCCAAGCTCCGCGTGCAGATGCGCGCCGAGGTCTCCAAGCTGCAGGACGACCTCGGGACCACGACGATCTACGTCACCCACGATCAGATCGAGGCGATGACGATGGGTGATCGGGTCGCGGTCATCAAGAAGGGCGTCCTCCAGCAGATCGATGCACCGCAGACGCTCTACGACCATCCCGGGAACCTGTTCGTCGCCGGGTTCATCGGCTCCCCCGCGATGAACATGGTCGAGGCCGACCTCACGCGGGAGGACGGTGGCTTGTTCGTCGGCTTCGGCAGCACCCGGCTGCGCGTGGACGACGCGGTCGTGGCGGAACGGCCGGGGATCCGCGCGTACGAGGGCAAGCGCGTCGTCATCGGGATCCGGCCCGAGAACATGGAGGACGCCGAAATCGAGCCGGACATCCCCGCGGACCGGCGGATGAAGGTGGACGTCGTCCTTCGAGAGGCGCTCGGGGCCGAGGTGCTGATCCACTTCGCTGTCGACGCCCCGCCGGTGCTGACGGAGGACACGCGCGAGCTCGTCGGCGCGCAGGTGGGGCCGATGGCCCACACGAACGTGGCCGTCGAGGAGCTCGAGAAGGCCGCGGAGATCGGGACGTCAACGTTCGTGGCGCGGCTGGATCCCCGGACCCGGGCCACCGAACGCCAGTCGGTCGAGCTGGCCGTCGACACCGCGCGCCTGCACTTCTTCGACCCGGACAGCGGGCTCGGCGTCTACGGGGACGACACCTGAGCGCGGGCGCCCCCGCGCTCCCCGAAGGCTTCCGCTGGGGAACCGCGACCTCCGCCTACCAGGTCGAGGGTGCGGTGCACGAGGGGGGCCGCGGGCCGTCGATCTGGGACACGTTCTGCCGGGTGCCGGGCACGATCCGAGGCGGCGACACCGGGGATGTCGCGTGCGACCAGTACCACCGGTTCGAGGAGGACGCGTCGCTCATGGCGGACCTCGGCCTGAACGCGTACCGGTTCTCCGTCGCATGGCCCAGGATCCAGCCGGAGGGGACCGGCCCGCCGAACGCCGAGGGCCTCGACCACTACCGGCGCATGGTCGATGTGCTGAACCGCCGCGGCATCGCGCCGGTCCTCACGCTGTACCACTGGGACCTGCCCCAGGCGCTCGAGGACGCCGGGGGCTGGCCGAACCGCGACACCGCCGAACGCTTCGCCGAGTACGCCGGGATCGTGGCGAGCGCACTCGCCGGCGAGGTCGCGACCTGGCTCACGCTCAACGAGCCCTGGGTCTCGGCGTGGCTGGGGTACGGGACGGGGACGCACGCCCCCGGCCGGTCCGACGACCGCCTGGCGCTCGCGGCCTCGCATCACCTGCTGCTGGCGCACGGGCTCGCGCTCGGGGCGCTGGGGGACGCCGCCGAGGTCGGCATCGCCGTGAACCCGCAGCCCGCGGTTCCGGCAACATCCTCCGAGGCCGACGCGGCCGTCGCTCGCCTCGCCGACCGCCACATGATCGGGCTGTTCCTGGACCCGCTGTTCGGACGGGGCTATCCGAAGGAGCTGATCGAGCACTACCGCGACGTGAGCGACTTCGGGTTCGTTCGGGACGGGGACCTGGAGACGATCGCGCGTCCGTTCGACACGCTCGGCGTGAACTACTACCGCGTGCACACCGTCGCGTCGTCGCCGCCGGCCGATCGCAAGGCCGACGCACTTCCGGGCGGGATCGGCGCATGGTCCTTCGCGCCCGACGACGCCTTGCTCACTTCGATGGGCTGGCCGATCGATCCGAGCGCGTTCACCGACCTGCTGGTCCGGCTGCACCGGGAGTACGGGCCGAAACGGATCATCGTGACCGAGAACGGCGCGGCGTTCGACGACGTCGTGGACGGAGAGGGGCGTGTGCGCGATCCCGATCGCATCGCCTACCTGGACGCCCATGTCTCGGCGGCACGCAACGCGGCCACGCAAGGCGTGCCG
>Ga0075423_10002379_pt1 | contig 17037 bp, 22 predicted proteins | sample SoiMethybrSBSTD2_FD_80114 | JGI IMG/M metagenome (GOLD analysis project Ga0075423, IMG submission 80114) | Bulk soil microbial communities from a Populus tree surrounding site in Tennessee, USA - Soil MetaG P. TD hybrid SBSTD2 | ecosystem: Environmental > Terrestrial > Soil > Tree plantation...
AGGTGTGGCTGTCCGACATTCGGTTGTTCCGGCAACACAACCTGGCCTGGAACGAGTGGGTGGATCCGCAGAATCCGCCCGTCCGCGCCTGCGTCCAGGCGGAGTTGACCGCACCCGGGCTGCTCGTTGAGATCATGCTCACGGCGGCACGCTGACGACGCGCGCCGTCGCCACGGCCGGCCCGCGATCGAGGCGCCTAGAGGATGTCCGCCAGCCGGCGGATTCCGGCGCGGATCTCGGCCTTCCGTCACGGAGGCGTAGCCGAAGAGGAGGCCCGCGCGCGGCGGCGGACTCGTGTGGAAGGGCGCGACGGAGTAGAGACCGACACCGGCGGCTCGCGCGCGCGCGATGAGGGCCGTCAGATCGCGCGGCCGCACGTCGTTCAGCCACACCACCAGATGCACGCCCGTGTTCTCGCCGGCGATCTCTACACGATCCCCGAAGTGCTGGCGCAGCGCGCCGATCAGCGCGTGGCGCCGCGCGGCGTTCCGATTCCCGGCGCGTCGCAAGTAGCGCTCGAACTGGCCGGTCGTGATGAAGTCGGTGAGCGCCTCCTGCGGGAGCGTGGCCGAGAAGCGGTCAGTCGCCCACTTGGCGGCGACGAAGGCGGGCACGAGAGAGCGGGGCAGCACGAGGTACGCGACCCGCAGCGCCGGGAAGAGCGTCTTTGAGAACGTCCCGACGTAGACCACGCGGCCGTCGCGGTCGAGCGACTGCAGCGCCTCGAGCGGGTGCCCCTCGTAACGGAACTCGCTGACGTAGTCGTCTTCGATCACCCAGCTGTTGGGAGTGTAGGCGACATAAACACGGCACAGGAGGAATCGAAATGAACCGCCCAAAGAACTTGTTGCATCACTCCGTTCTGCTCGCGGCCGCTTTTCTGGCCGTGCGCCACGTGCGGGAGTTCGCGCCCGAGGCTGTCGCTGGCGGCGGTCGAGCTGCTGGCAAGATGCTGACCGTTGACGGCGAATAACCGCAGATAACCGACGCGCCGGTCGCTGTTTCGACTAGGGTCGGCGCTGTTTCACTACATAGCCTCGCGGTATGGACAGGCTCCAAGCCGTTGCCATCTCGTTGCCATTCGATGGGGTGATTCAGGGTGATTTTGCGGTATTCGGGGGTGATCAGCCTCACCCCCGAAGATCGCTAGAAATCGCTGAAGACGAATGAACTTGAAGTGGTGGCCCCAACGGGATTCGAACCCGTGTTTGAGTCGCGATCACGTTTTCGCTAAATCTCTTAGCCGGTTGCGGATCAGCAGCGTCCTGAAAGGACGACGCGACTAAAACATGCAGCAGAAAGTTCCTTGAAACATCGCCGCCGTCCTTGGTCGCTGGGTCATATCGCCGGCCCGCAATCACCGATATCAAACCTGCTTGAGGCGACAAGCGGTCCCCGGTGGGCGCCACAACCGGCAAGGCGTAGCGCGGTGGGCCGGCGTCGGCCAATTGATTGGCGAGGGCGAACATTTCGTAGGGGCCGATCACGTCGAGCATCTGGCAGCCAGGAAAGGCGAGAATCCACACCGATTGCGTTATCGAATGCCGGCCTCGGGTCGGCGCCGTAGGTCCCGGGCGAGATCCAGCCGTCTCATCCCGGCGCCGCATGGGTGAAGCACGCGTTCCTCCGTTCAGCGCCTCAGGCGCGCTTCCACAGCCTCTGGGACGGGATCCGCAAGGCGCGGTTGAACTTGCTGGAGGCATTCTCCCAGGCGATGATCGCGGTCAACTCCACCAGCGCATCGTCGTCATAGATGCGGCGCAGCCGCGCGAAGAGCTCGTCGTTGACCTCCCAGTCGCTGAGCGTCATGCAATCGGCGTATTCCAGCGCGGTCCGTTCCGCCTCGCTGTACAGCGGGCTCAGCGCGTAATCGGCCAGGGCCAGGATCTTTTCGTCCGAGAGGCCTAGCTGGCTGCCGACGGCAGCGTTGATGTCCTGTCAGAACTCGCAGCCATTCAGCGCCGCCACCCGGCGATTGAGCAGCGCGGTGAGCTTGCCGTCGATCAACCCCGAGCCGTCGATGCCGGCCCACATGCCCCGGGCCCCGCGGAAGATGGACGGACGACGGGCATAGACCAGATGATTGAGCAACGGCGCCCCCCACGCCTTGGTTTGCGCCGCAAGCACTCTGGCGGTGTATTCGTCGGTGACACGAGTGGGCTCAACGCCCTCGATGCGGGCCATGGCTCCTCCACCCTGCCTCCAGCAATGCGTGCGTCACTTCACGTTCTGGCGCACCGGCGGCGGGTTCGACGTTATCTGTTGATATGTCGCTCTTGTTCCTGACTCGGCCTGTTTCGGGGTGGGAGATGGTGCGCGGTCAAAGCGATTGCGCGCATTCTGGTCGTCAACCGCGATTTGCCGGCGAGGCGAGGAAGGGCGACGCCCTGCAGGTAGAACCTGTCGGGGACCGAGATGGGCGCGGTCGAGAGACGGCGTCCGCCCATGGGGCAGGCGCACGGTATTGGTTGGGGCTAGCGTGGTCGGCGATCGGTGATGGGAATGCCCTGAACAATCAGACGCCATAGGGCTCCGTTGATAGTTCCGCACACCGCTGCAGTGTTGTTCGCGCCTCCGCGATAATCCTGCGCACGATTTCTGCAGCGGGAAGAATCTGGTGAACCAAACCCGCACTCTGACCCGCTATCGGGACCAGTTCATGCAGAAGACCCTGCTTCGCTGCCGCGGAGACCTCGCTTCGTATGCCATCCAACTCCTGGGCGACTTCCTGACTGCGCCCTTGCCATCGATCGACAAAGGGCGTGCGAATCACCCGAAGGACACCAGTGCCATAGCCGCGTACGCGTGGCGGATTGATCGTGTTCCATGCGTCGAACTTGATTACCTCATCTGATGTTGCTCTGACGATGAGTTGCTTCCAGGTTTCGCTAATCGGCGCTTCCCGCGAGGCCAGGAACCGCGTGCCGATGTTGATCGCTTGCGCACCCAACGCCAGTGCGGCCGCCAAGCCACGACCCTCTGCAATGCCGCCGGCCGCGATGACAGGGATTGGCCTCACTGCGTCGACAACCTGCGGAACGAGAGCCAATGCGCCGACTGCACCGCTGTTCCCGCCGGCCTCACCCCCTTGGGCGATGATGGCGTCTACGCCGCGGTCAACAGCTTGCAGAGCCTGCTCCACGGTATGGACCTGGTGGATGACGAGAGAGCCAACATCGTGAGCACGGGCAACAAGATCGCCGGGGTCCCCTCCTGTGAAGGAGATGACTCGCGGCTTGGCGTGCAGGGTAGCAGCGAAGGCCTTTTGATTGAGTGTGAGCAGCAGGTGATTCACAGCGAATGGTCGGTTCGTGAGTGCTCGGATCCGCGACAATTGCAGGGCCAGATCTTCGACCGGTCGGAGATCGCATCCAAGGCTTCCGAGGCCGCCAGCGTCCGATACGGCGGCCACCAGCTCTGCGGAGGTGCAGCGACCCATCCCGGCCTGGATGATCGGAACTTCGATCCCCAACACATTACAGAGCGAAGTACGGAGCATTGTCACTCTCCAGAGCGTGCCTCGCCTCGAGGCTCGCGATACCCGAGGAGCCGATAGCGTGAACCGCCCAAGAGCTATGCGTTGACCGCTGCATCTTGATACATCGTGTACAAGTCGCGTGGATATCGTCGCTTCGCCAGCTCTGCGGCGTGGACGTCGATCACCACGGTCGCGAACGGCTGATCCGCGTTCGTGGCCGCAAGAAGCTCCGCCTCTGGCGAAATGAGCCAGCTACCGCCAACGAACCAGTTACGCGTCGTGGACCGGCGATTGGCGGATGCCACGAAGGAACCGGAGGTGACGGCGCACATCGCGGCCGCCGTATACCAACGATGTCCGGCACCGGCGGCACGTGGTTGCGCGATCAGGTGAGCGCCAGCTCGTCCCAGTTCGCGCGCATGTTCGGGGTACATCATTTCACTGCAGAGCTGAAAGCCCGCTCGGAGCGAGGCGACAGGCGCCGGCTCGAAGTGCTTGTCCCCTTGGTCAAACCACAAGCTCTCTCTCGCCACCGGGGCGTTCGGCAGATACCATTTGCACCGCACCGCGCGGTAGCCGTCTTGCGCCGACCAGATGAACGCCTCATTCAGTCGCTTTTGATCCCGCTCGATTGGTCGCGAGCTCATGATCCAAGGAACATTCAACTCACTCAAGCGCCCGATCATCTGGTCGTGCGCCTCGACAGCGTGCCGCCAAGCCGCAGTGTCGATGGCATCGCCGACAAAGATCCACTCGCAGAAGGGCATTTCGGGGAGGACGACGATTTGCGAACCTGCTTCCCTGACATAGCTGATCAATGAGGTCCAGGCAGACTCTTTGCGCTCGATCTCGTCGGGGAACTCACATACGGTGAGGCGTATTCCGGGCGAATCTTTTGGCGCCGTCATGCTCGTCACGCCTCGGGTCACTCGTGTGCTACGCGGCTGTCCTGGGGCGCCTGCTCACGCTCGAACATTCCGTAGTCTCGCAGTACTGCAGCGACCCGAAGCCGATAGTCGCGAAAGACATCCTGTCGGCTCTTCGCCTGAATGAGGCGATGGACCTCATTGTTGCGCTACGCGGCGACGGCGGCTTCGCCCCGCCAGAACGAGAGCGCAACAAGCTTCGCTGGGTCGTTCACGCTTCGGAAGCGCTCGATCGAGATAAACCCCTCCAGGGTCTCCAGATGCGATCGGAGAGCCTCCCCCATGTCGATGTATTTTCGTGCATTCGTCGGCCAAGTTTCAAAGATTACCGCGATCATCGCCAACGCCTCCATAGGTGAGTACAGTCGCCCACAGGAAGAATCCCTGCTCGTCACGTGGGCAATCCCTCGACGACAATCAGATTTCTTTTGGCGCACTTTCGGCTCACTTCGAGTGCGGGGCGATACTCAATCGAGTTGTACCACTCCTTTGCGCGCGCCATACTTTCAAACTCCACTATCACCAATCGGGTCAGCTTCCAGTCGCCTTCGAGCGATTCGGTCGCGCCACCGCGTACAATATACCTGCCGCCGTACGCGGCAATAACCGGATACGCAAGCTTCCTGTAGTCTTCGTACCCAACCGGATCAGTTATCTCGATGTCAACGATGACGTATGCGGACATTGATTCTCCCAGGGTCTTATTGCCCCGCTCCTAGAATTTCTCCTGCCCGATCACCCGGCCGGGATCGGGGAACTCGCGATAGAGCGCAAAGAAGATGTCTTGGACCTTGGAATTGACCGCGTGGTGGAAGCTCTCGACAGGATCGGCGCGCATGGTCACGCGGCCGAACGCGTCGTCCAGCTGCGCCATGTTCTGAAAATCAAGGGTGATGTGCCATAGCGGTAATTGCGGAGGGCCGAGGCCGAGCTTGCGCCGGGTGACGCGGTAACCGACGACCGCGCCTTCGCCTTTGAGATGATCAAGATAAGCGCGGGCGCTCACGGCGAAATCGGTGTCGCGAACGCCGTCCTTGAGGTTGAACCAGATGTGGTAGACGTCCATCGCTGAGCTCTCCGGTTCGCGCCATTGCGGCGCAGTTAGGTTCTCGGTCGGCGCGGCACGACGAGGTTCGCCAACAGAATTTGGACGGGCTCCATCCGCTGATTAAGTGTCATAATCCTCACCTTGACGAGGCCCTGCTCCGGTTTCGATCGGGACGGCCTGATCTCAATCACCTCGCTTGCAAGCCGAAGCGTGTCGCCAGGATAGACGGGCTGCATCCAGCGGAACTCATCGAACCCGGTTCCCACGATGCCCCCGGCGATGCGACATTCGCTGTCGACAAAGAGCCGCATCGTCATCGCGGCAGTATGCCAGCCGCTTGCTGCGAGTCGGCCGAAGACACTCTTCGCCGCGGCCGCATGGTCGAGATGAAACGGCTGCGGGTCAAAGGTCTCAGCGAATGCTCTAACCTCGCCTTCATCGACCAGCTTCATGGCAGACTCGAATTTCAACCCGACCATGAAGTCGTCGAGATAGAGCACATCGGTCATCCTTAAGGACCTCCGGCCTCGAGCCCGGCGCATTGCTGAGCGTGCCGTGAAGCAGCGCGGCCTGCTCTTTCAGACGATCGGCAGCGCCCCGCTCTTGCCTAGCTCCCAGACATTGAAGACGGCTTCCCACACGGTGATCTTGCCGTCACGCAGAGTCATCAGCTCCACCCCGCTACCTTCCATCGAGCGACCATCGTGCCCATCCTCCCAAGCGCCATCCCAGGAGCAGATGATGACGTCCCCGGCGACGGCACGCAGCCGCTTCGTCAATCGATAGTTCCTCTGCCGTGCAATGCGCGCAGCAAGAAAGCGCTTGAGCTCGGCGAGGCCGTGCATCTCGGGGAAATCGGCGAAGCGGACGATCACGTCTGGTGCGAACGATTCGGCTATCCGATCAGGGCTCCCACTTCCCGCCAAATCCTCATAGTGCTTCACCAGACGTTCCGCCTCGTGGAGAGTTAGCGCGCCCGGCATCTTGTTTCCATCCCCCATCCTCTGCCTCCCGACAGGTGCATTACACCGCGGTTCTGCAGCATTGTGCGATTACGAAAGCTTGTCGTGTCGTCCATTCCTACGTCGTTTGCAATGGCGCTAGATGCGTTTCGAGAGCGGCCACGGCAATTGCAGCGTCGCGGGCCGCGCAGGCGCGGAGCAGCTTGCGATGCTGTTTGGACCATAGCGCGCGCGCCGGTGAGCCAACTGGCTGCTCATGATACGGCCGGCGATCCTCACGTCGGAGTTCCTCGATAAGCCTAAGCAGCCGCGCGTTGCCGCAGGATTGGTACAACGCCGAATGAAACACGCAGTCCAGCTCTTCGAGACGTTTCGGATCCCTCTCGATCTCGATTTGCTCCTGCACGTGCCGCGCCTTAAGAAGGTCTCGGTCTTCGAAGCACGGCATCGCAAGCGTCAGCGCCTCGCGTTCGATCAGGGTGCGCACCGCGAGGAGGTCGCGACGGCCCTGCGCGGAGCTTCCGACGACCTCGACGCTGCGATCTCGTCTGAGCGCGACTGCGCCGGATGCCCGCAGCATCTCGATTGCCATACGGACGGGCTGACGACTGACCCCGAACCGCGTTGCCAACGATTCCTGCCGCAGGACCAATCCGGCCTGAAGCCGCCCCTGGCGGATGTCTTCCTCCAGGTCACGGACGATTTCTACGGCTAGTCTTGGATCCATGGATCCAAGATACCCGACTCGAGTCTGGAGATCAAGTGAAGCCGTCAGAGCTTCTCCTCAAAACGAAGCAGGAAGGAGAGTTGTGATGAGCGACGCGAAACCCTCGAATCCCGAAGATCCAACTCCTCAGCGGCCGTTTGTCTATGTCCGTCGAAGCAGTACTTCCAAGGTGAAGATTGTCGATGACTCCTCGCGGAACTCCCGCGACGGGTGGCGTCCCGAGTAATGTGGAAAAAGAGAAGTGGCGCATTCTTCCGGTTGGTGAAGTGCACGATCAGCCGGCCGCCCTGGCAGGCGGCCACCGGAGGAACGCGCCATGGCGAAGCGTATCAGGGAAGCTGCGCGACCGCAGGAGCTTGAGTCTACTTCTCTTAGCGGGCTGATCCATCAGCACGTTCGCGTCGCACTCGAGACGGCCGTGCACGAGGAGCTAAGGGCCGCGCTCGGCGTGATTCCCTACGAGCGCAACGAACTTCGATGCGGCTATCGCAACGGCGCCAAGACGCGCACACTGACGGGACCCACGGGGCCGGTCGCCCTCACCCTGCCACGCGCGACCCTGTTCGCCGGCGCGAAAGAGTGGACGTCTCGGATCGTGCCGCGGTATCAGCGGCGGATGCCGGAAGTGAATGAAGCGATCGTCGCGACGTATTTGGCCGGGGGCAACACCCGCCGCATTCGTGGGGCACTTCAGCCGCTTCTCAAGACCGCGCCGCTCTCGAAGAGCGCCGTGTCGCGCGTGATCGCCACCCTGAAGAGCAGTCTGGAAACATGGCGGACGCGGTCGTTGGCCGACCTCGACGTCATCTATCTCTACCTGGATGGCTTTGCGTTGCGTGTCCGGAGCGCCGGGAAGGTGGTCAGCGTGCCGGTGCTGGGCGTTGTCGCCGTCCTGAGCGACGGCCGTAAGCAGCTCCTCGCTCTCGACCTCTGCGGCGGCGAGTCGTTCGCGACGTGGAAGGGCTGCCTCGCCGATCTCGTCGCGCGCGGGTTGCGCGCGCCGGTGCTCGCGGTGATCGACGGCAACGCCGGGCTGCGGCGTGCAGTCAGTGAGGTGTGGCCCCGTGCTGCCGTGCAGCGCTGTTGCGTCCACAAGCTACGCAATCTCGAACGGAAAGCGCCGAAGCACGCGCTGGCGGAGATCCGTGATGACTTCCATCGCATCGTGTACGCCGCGAGTCTCGAGGCCGCGCGTGGCGCCTGGGCAGCGTTCGAGCGCTCCTGGGGCAAACGATGCCCCGGTGTGGTCACGAGCCTGCGCGAAGGCGGCGACGAACTCCTGACGTTTCTAACCTTCCCGAAAACGCAGTGGAAGACGTTGCGGACTACAAACACGATTGAACGACTCCACGAAGAGTTCCGGCGACGCGTGAAGACGCAAGGCTCCCTCCCCACGGAAGACGCGGCCCTTGTTCTGCTCTTCAGCCTCGTGGCGAGCGGGCAGATCAAGTTGCGACGGATCGACGGTTGGCGGAAGATCGCCGCCGTGCTCCGCGATTGGGCGGTGGCAGCATGACGTCCTCGGTGGCGCCCAGAGAAGGGATCGACGTGAAGCTGACGGGAGATCTCGTGCGCCGGTTCGAGCAACTCATGGCCGAATCGGTCGCGTCGCTGATCACGCATAGCCTCCGAATTCCCGGTAACCCTGAAGGATATGCCCTGTTTCAAGACGGATCGATCCTCGCCATGCTCTCGACCAACCCGCGCGAAGGATGGGCAACCCAGACCTACGGCCTGACCGGTCAGTCGGCGGAGGCCGTGCGACGAGTGATCGACTTTTTCAGAGCCCATCAGGTCCCGGCGTGCGTTCGTATCGTTCCTCACGGGTTCACGGCGGAGCAGGCAGACGTGCTGGGCGAGCACGGTTTACGCCACACCGACTTCCAGGCGATAGCCTGGTCGCCGCTGCCGCTACGCATCGATCCCGTCACCACCGCTGACGTACGGGAAGTCTCAAGTACCGAAGAACTGGATGCTCATATCGATATCAACCTCGGCGCCTATGGGGTCCCGCCGGCCATCATTGATCGCCGCCGTCCGCTGCGTCGAACGTGGCTGGGCACGCCAGGCCGCCGGCTGTACTTGGCATACGTCGAGGGACAGCCGGCCGCGCAGGCGATGTTGTACTGGAGTGGAGAGATCGCGTACCTCGAGAGTGCGGGGACCCTTCCCGCGTTCCGTGGTCTCGGGTTGCATCGAGCCTTGATTCAGCGACGAATCGCCGACGCGATGGCCCTCGGTTGCCGGCTCGTCATCGGCGCGGCGGAGTTTGCGAGCCAAAGCTTCACGAATCAGATCGGCTGCGGCCTGTCGGTAGCGTACACGGCCGCGCGCTGGCGACAATCCACGTGACCGATGGACGGGCAATCGATCCCATCAGTCAGCGAAATCTCTGTTTCGGTCGACGCCGGCCTACGTGGGAGATTCCGGCTTGAAAACGTCTGGTCGGAAGGGCGCGTCAATTTCTCAATTTCCACATCAAAAGGGTCACCACCTCGGCGGGCGCGGCCACCGTGACTAACTAGCCGACTCGGACGCCGCGGTCAGCGCCAGGAGCCGATGGAAGAGCGGCGGTGATCATGCGACGGCCATAGATCTCACGCATAGGCAAGAAGCACAGCGTGAGGACGGTCACCGCGATGAAGATGAGACCCGGCACGGCGATCATCGTCCCGGCGCCGAACCCGTCGGCCAGACCGCCGGTGGCGAGGTTGCTAAAGGCCATCACCCCCCCGCTCGACCCCCAGTACAACGCCAGCACCCGGCCGCGAACGTGATCGGGGGTGGCGATCTGGAGCAAGGTCGTCGTCAGCGCGATGAACATCGACTGTGTCAGGCCGACCGCCGCCGCCGCGAGCATCGCACCGGGCCAGGAGACGATGTAGCCCAGGGGCACGAGCGTCAGCCCGCTGAGGATGCCCGTCGCGAAGAGCAGATACCCGCAGTGGGCCCGTTGCGCGAAGCCCGCAAGGAGAAAGGCGCCCATGAGCGAGCCAATGCCGATCGCCATCACGAGCAGGCTATAGGCCGTGCCGGACGCACCGCGCAGATCGGATGCCAACCGGGGAAGGGCCGCATCGTAGCCCATCGTGAAGGCACAGTGAAGAAAGATGAGCGTGATCAGCGAAGCCACGACCGGGCATGGATAGCGTACCGGACCCCCTGCGCGAACTGCGCAAGCGGGTTGTGGTCCGAGCCGCTGCGCTGGTGCGGCACCTCGCCGAGCACCCCGATCTGCCAGAGGGCCAAGGCGGAGAGCGCGGCCGCGACGAGGAAGGCGCCAGCGCCACCGCCGACATGGAGCAAGGGCGCGGCCAGCAGCGGCCCCACCAGCCGGGCGCCATTCACGTTCCCCTGGAGAAGGGAGACGGCGTTGAGCAGGTCGCGCTCCGGGACGAGGCTGGAGAGCATCGCCTGCTCCGCCGGCGTGCTCGACGAGCGGGACGCACCGTGGATGAAGGAGAACGCGACGAGCGGCCAGGCCTCCTGGCCTCCCGCCCAAGCGAACCAGGCGAGCCCGAGGCTCGAGAACAGGCCGATCGCATTCAGCGCGAGCAACATCGTCCGCCGATCGAAACGGTCGGCGAAGACACCAGCGAACGGGGTGATGATGAGCGATGGCAGGAAGGAGGCGAACACCACGAGGCCGACAGTGCTTGAGTGGTGGTGCAGGTCGAACGCCACCCAGCCCCGCGCCGTGAGCGCCGTCATGTAGGCGACGCCCGACAGGATCGACGCCGTCCAAAGCGGCCGGAAACGCCTATGCCGAACAGCGGAGAAAATACCCGCGAGATCTGCGCCCGCCACGATGTCGGTCGACATTCGGTCTCGTTAGCCGCGCCGGGGCGACACCCGACGGCTGCACCTATATTAGTGTGAGTCTCCTATTAGTCTCAGTCTCGCGATTTCTCGGGCGGCCGAACTGGCCGAGAGGAACGCGCTTCGCGGGCCGAGAAGGAAGACTCGATCAGGACTCGTGTCGCCCGGCTTGGGCTACCGAGCCGCTGGATGGGAGCAACTTGCTGGGTAATTCCTGGATGAAGTCTGGGTGATCGCTGGTACCAGGAGTCGACGTCGGTCAACCGTCAGCCCGACACCACGATCTGGTCAAACCCCTCCGCATAGGCATATCCCTTCTCTTTCCCAAGGATGGCGGCGCGATTCCGTATGCGAGCCTCGAAGTCCTTGAAGTCACCGATCTGGCTCGCGTGGCAACGGATCGCCTCGAGCTTCAGTTCCATGGTCTCGGAGATGTCGATCAAGAGACGCGGTTGTTCCCACTGGATGAAGTGCACCTCACGAACGCTATGAGGCTCGTACTCGCGAGGCAGTTCCGGAAAAGCCAGATGATCTCGCGCGAGGGGGTAGACGCAGTCGAGGACCACGCGCCCGGTAACCCGGTGGTCTCGATGCCAACCGGGGAAGTTGTTGTACGTGCGGTGCGGATTCAGGGTGATGATGAGGTCGGGTCGCCATCGACGAATCTCACGAGTGACATCGCGCCTGAGATCGCGCGTGTCTTCCAACTCGCCATCCTCGTAGCCGAGGAACTCGACGTCCCCCACGCCGAGCACTTGGGCGGCTCGTCGCTGTTCCTCTGCGCGAATCGATGCGAGCTGCTCCGACGTGACGCTGCGATTACCCGATCCCTTGTTGCCATTGGTCAGAACCACGTAGGCGACCTCCCGGCCCTCCTTGGCCAGCCGGCCGACGGTGCCGCCAGCCAAGAAATCAGGATCGTCGGGATGCGCCGCGATGAACATCACCCGCCCATTAGGTGTTGTCATGAATCCTTCCCGGCGGGCGACATGGTGTTGGCCTGACGGCGGCATTGCCATGCTGCTCCCGCGAGCAGGACGGCCCCAACCAGAAACGGAGCAGAAAGGTCAAGGACGTCGGCGAGCGCACCCATCGCGAGAGGCCCAACGATCTGACCACCATCGCTCATCGTCCGCAGCCAGCCGATCGCGATGCCCTGGAGTGAGCGCTCGACCTGATCGCTCGTGAGCGCGGTCGGAATTGCTGCCACGAAGCCGGCCGCTGCCCCGACCGCGAAGCTGCAGATGCCGAGGCCGACCGGCTGCGTGAGCTGCGACGTCCCAGCCAGCAACGCGGCATAGACGAGTAAGCCTGGAAGCAGCACGCGCATGCGACCCCGCCGATCCGAGGCGGTGCCGCCTAGCCATAACGCCATGAGTCGTCCGAGCACGCTTAGACTGACGACAGTGCCGACGGCCTTCGGGCCAAGACCCGCGCGCGTAAACAGGTAGAGAGGGAACAGGAACACGAGAACACCGACCTGAATGGCCGTCAACAGGGCGCTCGTCACACCCATGAGAAGCACACCCGGTGTGTGCAGCATTGTGCTCAGAGCGCGTCGATTCGGCGATCGCTGCCGGGACGGTGTGGCGGAAGCAAGTGATGCCCAACGTAAGACCGCGAGCGCCGCCACGACCATGCACGCGGCCTCGAAGAGAAATGGGCTGGCGACTCCAATTCCTTCATAGAGCCAGCCGCCGGCGGCGCTGCCCAGCAACAGTCCCGATGTCTCGCTCATCAGGAGCAAGCTGACCGCCCGGCTTCTGCCTTGCGGCGCCGGCACGCTGACGGTGGCGGTCGTGGCAACGGTCGCGAACATGGCCCAACCCAGTCCGCCCAGCGCCCGCAACCCGAGGAATACCTCGAACCGCGAAGTCACGACGCTGAGGACATCAATGAGTGCGATCAGCGTCAACCCGCCAACCATGAGCGGACGTCCGAGACGGTTCAACAGGTATCCGGTCGGCATGTTGGCGATCCATTTGCCGGCGCCGAATACGACGGGGATCAAGGTCACCATCCGGTAGTTCGCGGAGAACGTGCGCTGGAGGTAGAGCGGCATCGCGGGCCGCAGAACCCCCTGGCCGAGATTGAACAAGAACGCCGCTGCGAGTACCGCCGACGGCACCCGCTGCTCCCGCCCCGAGAGAGGCGGCGTCATGGGCTCGCTTCGGACGCTACAATCGGTCCGGCCACGTCAGCGCTCAGGACCGTTCTTCGTTCCCAGGCATTGGCACGCGCCTGCGTGGGTCCGGTATACCGAAGTCCGCATTCGTTGGAGGATCTGCTCGAGTTGCTGCTGAAGCCTTTCCAGCTCGGTGATCTGATTCGTCACCGCATCAAGCTGCGCCCGAACCAACGCGCGAAGCCGAGGACGAAGAGGGTGGTGCCCGCCTCCATTGAGTGTGTCCATCAGTGTCTTGAGCTGTTGGAGCGGCAGCCCCAGAGAGCGGGCTCGACGGATGAACCGCAGCCGCTCCACGCCGGTCTGATCGTAGAGTCGGTAGCCCGACGCGGCGCGTCTCGGGGCCGGCAATACTCCGATTTGCTCGTAGTACCGGATCGTTTTCGCCGCTACCCCGCTCGTCTTGGCGACTTGGCTGATCGTGAGGCTGGGGGCCATAGACTACCTCCCTCGGTTGAGTCCCGCCCAACGATAGGCCTTCCAGTAGCTAGAAGGTCAAGAGGGAGGCGCCGAGCCAGCCGAAGAGTGCCGGCGCCTCTCCTGCCCTCAGCACGCGCAAGGTCGCCGGTGCTACGCTGCCCGGCAAAGCACCTCAGCAGTCGGAGATCGCGAGATCAGTAGTGGATCGAGAGGGGGAGGAACATATGGCAGAGACCGTCCGGGGAGCGATCCGTGAGTTGATGGAGCAGACGATGAGGACTATGGACGCCTTGCTCGAGGCGTCGGATCGGGAACTCGCGATGGCATCGTCGCACCCGTGTGCGCAAGGGAAGGATGTGTGGACGCTCCTCACCAACGACATCGACCACGAAAAGATCCATACCGGGCAAGTCCTCGAAGGGCGCTACGAGTCGCGGAACACGGCATCGCCGATGGAACGCCTGCTGGCCGAGTGGCTTGCCGAACGGGCGCGGTTCATAGGCTCGCTCATCGGCCTTACAGACGCGCAGTTCAACAGCGAGACGGCCCCCGACCAGTGGACTTATCGGGTTATCGCGAAGCATGTCCTTACCCTGGAACAGCATTCGCTGAAGACGATTGCCGAGGACCAGGCGGCAAGAGCGGCTAGTCGGTAGGATTAGACGAGCACGAAAGTCGTTACAGAGAGGATCAGGATGCCGACCAGCGGGAAGGTGGTGCTATAGACTCCAGGCTCCTCGAGGTCATGATTTTTTGTTGAAAAGGCTTCAATGTACCGGCGGATGATCTCTTTTTCTCGAGTGGCGTAACCCGCTCCTCGCGCGTGCCGTCTGCTCGAATAACTCCATGAAGGCCCGCGCGCTCGCCGTGACTCTGCGGGCCTCGTGGTGAATGACGTGGAAATGTCGCTGAATGCGAACCCCTCGCAGCCGGAGGGCGCGAAGCCGCCCGGCGGCTATTTCTCCCTGCACCGCGTAGAGTGAGACAAACGCAACGCCTAGCCCCGCCATCACGCCCTGCTTGATCGCTTCGGTGTGGTCGAGCTCCATCGCTACGCGGAACTTGACACGTTGTAGCGCGCGTTCTGTGACGCTACGGGTCGCAGACCCTTCCTCCCGCAGGAGTAGCGGCTCGTCGGCAAGTGACTCGGGGGTGACGTCGCGACGTTTGGCCCAGGCGTGCGTGGGAGAGACGATCAGAACGAGTTCATCCACCATTCCAGCTGCCAGACATTCCTGGCCGGGCCGGAGGGCATGCCCGCCGACGATCCCAAGATCGAGCTCGCGTTCCCTGACTCGTCCCTCGATGGTCTGCGAATTCGCGATCTGGAGCTTCACATCCACGCCGGGGTATTTGGTCCGGAACGCCGCAACCATTCTGGGCAGCACGTACAGACCCGGAGTCGTGCTGGCGCCGATCAAGAGCGATCCATGAGCCAGGCCATCCAGCTCAGCGAGCGCCTGGCGCGCGCCCTCAACCGCTGAAACAGCCCGCTCAGCAAATTGCTCGAAGACGCGGCCCGCCTCGGTCACAGCGACGACCCGGCGACGACCCCGACGGAAGAAGAGCTGCTTTCCCAGCTCGCTTTCGAGCTCGCTGACGTGTTCAGACAGCGTCGGCTGCGACGAATGGATTTTCTTGGCTGCCAGACTGAAGCTCCTTTCCCTGGCGACGGCGAGAAAGACCTCGAGCTGGCGTAGCGTCATTCGGGTTTTCCCTATACTTAAGTTCCAAAGATCGTATTGGACCCTATAGCACGGCCGGGCGTATGACAAGGGCCAGAACGGGAAAGGAGGTCCCGATGATTTTTCGACACTTCCTGTCACCAAAGACCGGCTGCGCTAGCTACCTGTTCGGCTGAGCGGGCAAAGCCTGCTGCGCTGTGGTGGATCCACAGCTTGAGATCGAGCCCTATCTCGACGCCGCTGCTGAGAAGTCCATGCGGATCACGCACATCTTCGAGACCCACGTCCAGGCTGATCACCTGTCCGGCGCCCACCGGCTTTCGGAGGCGACCGGCGCACCGGTGGTCTTTCACAAGTCGGCCCCGGTCGAGTTCCCGCATCTCACTGTCGAGGATGGGGAACGACTCGATCTTGGCAATGTGTCGCTGTCGATCCTCCACACGCCTGGGCACACGCCGGACAGCGTCTCGATCTTGGTCACGGACAAGACTCGGGCCTCGGAACCCTGGTTTGTCCTGACCGGGGACACGCTGTTCTCGGGCGGGGTGGGTCGGCCAGACCTCATTGGTGCTGGATCGGAGGCGAGGCTCGCCGAACAGCTCCACGAGAGCTTGCACAGCAAGATCTTGACGCTGCCTGATCATCTCGAAATCTTCCCAGCGCATTTCGGCGGCGCCGCGTGCGGTAAGGGTCTGAGCGGGAAGCCCGGCTCGACCATCGGTTTCGAGCGTCGGTTCAATCCGGCGCTTCAGGCCAAATCCAGAGCAGAGTTCGTAGACTTCGTCCTGGCGGGTCTTCCGCCTCAGCCTGAGATTTTCGCCGAGAATCGCCGGCGCAACCTGACGGGCGAATGAGCGAGATGCGGCTCGGACTGCGGGAGAATCTCCCGCAGTTCGCGCTGCTCGTGGTCCTGAACGCCTTCGTCGGCGCGATGGTAGGCCTGGAGCGGACGGTGCTGCCACTCCTGGGCGAGCAGGAGTTCGGGCTCAGCTCGAAGACGGCCATCACGTCGTTCATTGTCAGCTTCGGGGTGACGAAGGCGGTGATCAACCTGATCGCGGCCCGGGCGTCGGACCGCATCGGCCGCAAGCCGATCCTGGTCGTCGGCTGGCTCTTCGCCCTCCCCGTACCGTTCCTGATCATCTACGCACCGGCGTGGTGGTGGATCGACCTCGCTAACGTGCTCCTTGGCGCCAATCAGGCGATGGCGTGGTCGATGACCGTCATCATGAAGGTCGATCTGGTTGGACCGAAGCGCCGGGGCCTCGCCCTTGGGCTGAACGAGTTCGCGGGCTACTTCGCGGTGGGGGTGATGTCGTGGGTCACCGGCTACATCGCCGCGCACAGCGCGTTGCGCCCACAGCCCTTCTATCTTGGGATTGTCATCGCCGTTGTCGGCCTCGTTGTCTCCATTCTGTTCGTGAGAGAGACGCGTCCCTACGCGCACCTCGAAGCGGCCACGGCACCCCAGACGACGAGCAGCGTCCGTCCATCGCTTGGCCACGTCTTCTACGTCACGACCCTTGGGAACGTGAGCCTCTTCGCGGCCTGCCAGGCGGGCCTCGTGAACAATCTCAACGACGGCATGTCCTGGGGTCTTTATCCCCTCTTCTTCGCCAGCTATGGTCTCGGCGTCTCCAGCATCGGCCTCATCAAGGCGGTCTACCCCATGGTGTGGGGCGTTCTGCAAGTCGCGACCGGACCGTTATCGGACCGCTTCGGCCGGAAGGAGCTGATCGCCGGAGGCATGATCGTCCAAGCCGGAGGGATCTGGTTGACGGTCGTCA
>Ga0075423_10002382_pt1 | contig 17031 bp, 19 predicted proteins | sample SoiMethybrSBSTD2_FD_80114 | JGI IMG/M metagenome (GOLD analysis project Ga0075423, IMG submission 80114) | Bulk soil microbial communities from a Populus tree surrounding site in Tennessee, USA - Soil MetaG P. TD hybrid SBSTD2 | ecosystem: Environmental > Terrestrial > Soil > Tree plantation...
GGGCATGGACTCGACGACAAAGGTCGTGTCGCCGCCCGGAGCGATATCACCGAGTGCCCAGGCGCTCCGCTGTCCCACGAGATGGCTCTCGGCATCGAGGCCTTCGACGCGAAGCCGCACAGACGTCACCCGGTACGGCGAGTCGTTGTGGACCGAGGCCTGGATCCTGGGCGTCGGGGTCGCGCTATTGTCTTGCGGTGCCCAGTTGACGCGAAACCACCCGGCCGGTCTCTGATCGCGGCCCTGCCCCCACGCGGCGGTTGACAGCACGAGGACCAGTCCGAACACAAGCGAGATTCTCGAAACGATGTTCGTCATTTGCCCCTCCGGTGTCTAGCCGCTGCTCCCGATGCCGGCGGCGCGCGCGAGCGAGCCGGAACCGACCCGACTCGAGCCAGTCGAGGACCACCATCGTGACGACGATGAGCGCGCCCGACACAACGAGCTGACTGCTCACAGGGTTCATATGGCTTTGGAGGGCGGATGCTCGACCGCCGTTGCTCCCCCGCGAAATCCAGAAGATCCGAAACCCGGACGCCCTCACGGCCGTCCAAAGGGCGAGAGGAGCCACGCGAGCACCACGCGTTTTGGCTGGTGGAGGAGGTAGCCGTCATGCTCAATTTTGCGGTCGCCCTGGCGGTGTTGCTGGTCTGGGCGTTCGCGCGTGTGAGGCTCGCCGCCTTCGCCGAGAAGACGATGCGGTCGCTCGAGCTCGACTACCCGCGACGGCTCCAGTCGCCCGTGATCGATCCCATGAGAACGAAGTGTTGACATGATCTGGCGGTGGAAGATCCGACAGTGGCTCGTGCAGTGGGTCGGGACGGCGCTCCTCATCGTGCTCGCCGTTGGGCTGTTCTGGGCGGCGCTCAGGTACGCCGAGAGGGCGCATAGCGACTCGCCCGCTGACGCGGCGGGTGAGGCCATGAGCGAGGCGGCTCGGCAGCGCCAGCTCACCCCCTGAGGTTTCGCTGACGCCGGGCTAGCGGTCTCGTTCCCGGCGACGGCTCAGTCGCTTGTTCAACGCCTGACGGGAGAGACCCAGGAGTGTCGCGGCCACGCCCTGGTTACCGTCGGCCCGCCGCAGTGCTTCCGCAACGAGGCGCTCTTCCGACTCTCTGAGCGTCGGGTTCTAGCGGCGCCATCTCTGCGTCCCGCGCGACGTCGTGCACCGCTTCAGCATGTCGGCGAGACGACCGCCTGCATGCTCGACTGGACGCTGCCCGGCGGGCAGGATCGCTATTTCAAGGCCATTTCGGATCTCGCCGCGAGCGATAACTTCGGCGGCGACAAGGCGCTCGAGATCAGCGCGGAGTTCGACACGACGTTCCCCCCGACCCACCGCGGCGATCGGCGCTGACGACCCGAGCCGGCGGCGCAGCGACTCCCGCCGCGCCGCCGACCACCATCGCTCAGTCGCAGCCGTGCGCGCGTGGCGCCTCGATGAAGCACGGGCCAAAACCTGGATCGCTCAGGAGATCGAAGAGCACGCGCGCCGTGACGGCCGTATCGGCGAAGTCCGAGAACAGGCCGTCCACCCCCAGTTGGTAGAGCTGCAGATACTCGTTGACCGGAATATTGCGGTAGTCGGAAGCCAGGCGGCGCGGCTCGTTGCGGAAGGTCCAGGTGTGGACGAGCAGTCCACGCGCGTGCGCGCGCTGGATGACGTCGGTCGGCGGTAGAAGCTTCAGGTCCGACTCGTCGACCTTGCCGTCACCGTTCGCGTCCGCGACCGTCCCATTCGGGTTGAGCTTGATCGCGGCTGTGCTGACGATGTAGCGCTTCCACGGGCCGATGCCGTCGGCGTAGGTGCGGACCTCGTCGAGGCCCGCGTCGGTCACCAGGAACGCAAACGTCCGCGCCCGGAAGACCGGGTCACCGGAAACGGTCCAGTCGAACGGCCGGTCGAACGGCGCCGTGAAATCGAGCGCACCGTCGGGATTCACGTCGTTGGCGTCGACGAGCTGGATCAGTCGATTGTGCGTGAGGCGGCGGAGTCGCTTGAGACTCGACGGCTCGAACGACTGGAGGAATACCGGCGAGTCGCACTAATCCCAGCCCGCCTTCCGGAGAATTTGCGCCAGCCGCTCTTCGAGCGGCAGACCGATCGAGCGGTGATACGTCGGGTGCTTCGTCTCGGGATAGATGCCGATCGTGCGCCCCTTCTCCTTCGACTTCTTCTTGACGAGGTCGATCACTTCCTGGAGTGTCGGAATCTGAAACTTCCCGTCGAACTGTGTCGGCCGGTCGGAGGGAATCGGCTGGATCACGCGCAGCGTCTTGATCTCGGCGAGCGTGAACTCGGAGGCGAAGAATCCTTCCTCCGGCGCGGCGCCGTCGATCGAGACGAATCGCCGCCGCGCGGCGAACTCTCGGCTCGCGATGCCACGTCGGTGGTGGCGATCATGTTCGGCTCGTGGTGCGCGATCAGGTGACCATCCTTCGTCGAGACCAGATCCGGCTCCACGAAATCCGCCCCGCGCTCGATGGCCAGCGCGTAGCCCTCGAGCGTATGGTCCGGGAGATAGCCGGAGGAGCCGCGGTGACCGATGACGAGGGGTTTCGGCGCATCGCCTTCGCCGTGTGATGCTTCGCCGACGGTGGCGAGGCCGGCCGAGAGGGCGAGTCCGATGACAAGGCACAGAAGCGTCTTCGGCCGAATCCGCATACGGCCTCCTTGATTCGGGTTGGGGGCTGAACGCGACCGAGGAGTCGCGCCGTTCCGGGCTAGCGGCCGGCGGCTGGCTCGCCGAGCGAGCCGCATCCTAGACGGTGATGACGACGATGAGATGACCAGTGTGTTACTTCTCGATCACGCCCGGGCGGCAGCTCGGCGAATCGGCCCCTGGGCATCGGACATCCCAACGCCCAGGAGCAGCACCGACGGACGGAGGGTCCCTATGAGGCTCGCGGGCAAGACGGCGCTGATCACGGGCGGGAACAGCGGAATCGGGCTGGCCACGGCGAGCCTTTTCGTCACCGAGGGCGCCCGGTTGGCCATCGTCGGTCGCAACAAGGAGACGTTGGATACGGCGGCTGCGACGCTCGGCCCCAACGTGCTTGCCATCCAGGCGGATGTCACGGATGTCGACGCGATGGAGCAGGCATTCGCCACCACCGCCGCACGGTTCGGCAAGCTCGATATCGTCTTTGCCAACGCGGGGATCGCCGAGCTCTCGCCACTCGGCCGGACGTCGCTACAGGCATTCGACGAGGTCATCCGCACGAACTTGACCGCGGTGTTTTTCACCGTGCAAGCCGCCCTGCCGCACCTCCGTGACGGGGCCTCGATCATCCTGAACGGGTCGGTTCACGCCGTGCTCGGGATACCCGGCTGGTCGGCCTACGCGGCGGCCAAAGGGGGCATTCGCGCAATGGCCCGCAATCTCGCCTCGGAGCTGGCGCCCCGTGGCATCCGCGTCAACCAGGTGACCCCCGGCGGAACGAAGACACCGATATGGTCCGCGGTCGCGCCGACCGACGAGGCGCTGCGCGCGCTCGAGGCACGCGTCGCTCGCGGCGTGCCACTAGGTCGGATGAGCGAGGCCGATGAGATCGCGAAAGCGGCGCTCTTTCTTGCGTCCGACGACTCGTCGAACGTGACCGCCGCGGAGATCGTGGTGGACGGCGGCACCACGGGGGCGCCGTACGGGGCGCCGATTCACGCCGTAGGAGCACCGCGATGACCGCCGCCCCCTCGCCGGGCAATTCGAAGGGCGCCGCGGTCGGTGAGGAAGGCCGATACCTCGAGGACTATGCCGTCGGGCAGAAGTTCCACTCAGGTCCCCTGCGGATCGACGAGGAGCGCATCAAGCGGTTCGCCGCCGAATTCGATCCACAGCCGTTTCATCTCGACGAAGACGCCGCACGCGACAAGATATTCGGCGGACTGGTCGCCAGCGGCTGGCACACGGCCGCGGTCACCATGCGGCTCCTCGTGGAGAGCGATCTGAGGCCCGTCGGCGGCATCGTGGGTGCCGGGGCCGACGAGTTCCGCTGGCCACGACCTGTACGGCCGGGCGACGAGCTGCGGATCGAAAGCGAGGTCGTCGAAGTGCGTCCCTCGCGGTCGCATCCCGATCAGGGATTGATCAAGGTGCGAACGACGACGCTCAATCAGCACCACGAAGCCGTGCAGATCGTCGTCGCGAATCTCGTCGTGCCGCGCCGGTCCGCGCGCGACGGCCGGCCGCAATAGCGCTCCGGCCGTAACGGGCGCGTCGTTACGCACATCACAAGAGCAGAGCGATGAATGCGATCGGTCTGCTCGATTGGCGAAGACTCGTCCCCTTCCCGGCAACGAAAGGCAACGAACGGCAGGAGGCCCTTCTGGCCAACCTGTGCGCTCGCACCGCCGCCGGCCAGCTCGATCGACGGGGATTCCTCCGGTTGTCCGCGGCTGCGGGTATCGGCTCGGCCGTCGCCATCGCACTGGCCGATCAGGTGGTGGCGGCTCCCATCGTGCAAGGCCGGAGTGGGCGCAGCGTTGCTGCCTCGTATGACTACATCGTCGTCGGTGCTGGTTCGGCCGGCTGCACCATTGCGGCTCGCCTATCCGAGGATCCCGCGTGCAACGTGCTGCTGATCGAGGCGGGTGGGGCCGATATCGATCGGCCCGCTCTGCAGAGCTCGGTGCTGTGGCCATCGACGTTCGGCACCGATGTCGACTGGGCCTATCGCACGGTGCCGCAGGCACGCGCCGCGCGTCGCATCATCGACTGGCCTCGCGGAAAGGTCCTCGGCGGATCCAGCAGCATCAACGCGATGATCTGGGTCTGGGGCCACGCGGCCGACTTCGATCACTGGGCGTATGCGGGTTGCCGCGGCTGGGACTACGCGCGGCTCGAGCCCGTCTTTCGAAGAATCGAGACGTGCGCGCGCAGCACGTCCGGCGGCCGCCGCGGCGTGAACGGGCCCATGCACGTCGAGCCGGTGGCTGAGCCCAGTCCCCTGGCGGCGGGCTTCTTTGCGGCGTGCAACGAGATGGGGCACCAGGTCGTCGAGGACGTCGGCGCCCCCATACGAGACGGCGCCGGGTATGTGGATTTCAATACCAGGGACGGCCAGCGCTTCAGCGTCGTCCATGGCTACCTGCTGCCGGCGCTTCAAAGACCGAACCTGACGATCCTGACCGGCGCCCGCGTCGGCGCGCTCTCGTTCCAGGGCACCCGCTGCACGGGTGTTCGGCTGCGAATTGGTGGAGCGCATCATGACGTCCGGGCCGACCGGGAAACGGTCCTCTGCGCCGGAGTCGTCGAGTCGCCCCGGTTGCTCATGCTCTCGGGTGTCGGCGGTGCGGAGGAGCTGCGCCGACACAGAATTCCCGTGCTCAGTAACCTACCCGGGGTCGGCGGGAACCTTCAGGACCATTGCTTCATCGTGGCCTTTGTCGCGGAGACAAAGGCTCCGCTGACGCCGGGATCCCGCGCCGGTAGTCATCTCTTCTTTCGGAGCGCGCCGGACGCCTACAGTCCGGATACGCACGCCCTGCTCGCCACGGCGGCGGTGGGCACGGCCGAGATCAAGCCCAACGAGGGCTTTTCGATTCGCATCGGGCTCCTCCGGCCGCAGAGCCGTGGGCGCATCAGAATCACGTCAGCCGACGCGAACGCGCCGCTCCTCATCGATCCGGAATATCTCTCGGCGACAGCCGACCTCACCACGTTGTCCGCGGCCGTCGAACACTCGCGCGCGATCGGATCGGCGCAGGGATTGTCCGAATGGCGCAAGCGCGAGATCCCGAGAGCTCCCCGCGGGACACGTGAGCTGAACGACTTCGTCGCGCAGAACATTGGAAGCTACTGGCACCCGGTCGGCACCTGCGCGATGGGCGTGCATGCGGAGGCCGTCGTCGATCCGTCATTGCGGGTGTACGGCACGACCCACCTCCGCGTGGCCGACGCGTCGATCATGCCCACCATCACGAGTGGCAACACCAATGCCCCTACCATCGTGATCGCCGAGCGGGCGGTCGAGATGATGCGCGCAGATCGTTCTTCCGCGCCGACCTTCAGCCCTTCACCTGGCGCAGCGCCGGGAGCAGCTCGTCGCTCATGAGCCGCATGCTGGCCAGCGCATGGGCCAGCGGCATGCCGAGCCAGTGGGTGCGGAAGAAGAGGAAGTTCGCGCCGGCCGCTTCCCAGCACGGGCGGAGCTGCTCGTAGCATTCCTCCGGGCTGCCGAGCACGAAGCGATCGCGGAGCAGCTCGTCGAACGGCTGGCGGAAGGTATCACCGTCGGGTAGCACCGCATCCTGACCCCAGGACGCGTACGCTCGGTACTTGGCACCGAGATAGGGTCCGGCCAGCTCGAGCGCCGTCCGCTGATCCTTCGCGCAGTAGATCTCCTTGATGAGCGGCCGCACCCGCGGCAGCGGCTTGCCCACGCGCGCGAGCTCCTCGCGGTAGAGGCCCATCTGGCGCGTGATGCTCGTCATGGTCGCGTGTGGGTTCACGAACCACGCGTCGCCGAGACGAGCCGCCCGGCGCACCGCGGCGTCGTTGTTGGCGGCGAACCAGATCGGCGGATGCGGCTTCTGGACGGGGCGGCACGTCAGGGTCACGTTCGCGAGCGTGCAGACGTCGGTCTCGACGCTCACCTTGTCCTCGGTCCAGAGGCGCTTGACGATCTCCAGGCACTCCTCGAACCGTCGCAGCCGCTGCCCCTTCGGCACCTTGAACGCGTCGAACTCGATCTCGCGATAGCCGAGTCCCACGCCGAAGACGAAGTTGCCGCGCCAGATGACGTCGAGCGAGGCGATGCACTCGGCCACCTCGACCGGGTTGTGCAGATTGATCAGCAGCACGCCGGCCACGCCGGTCATCTCCCCGGCTTCGGCGGCCAGGCGCGCGAGGAAGGGAACGAGCTGGAGCTGGCTCATGCCTTCGCTCAGGTAGTGCTGGCCGGTACCGACCGCGTCCCAGCCGCGATCGCGCGCCAGGCGCGTCATCGCGAACTGCTCGTCGAGTGCCCCGACCATGTCGGTGCCGAGTGGGTTCTGGTTGGTGATGAAGATGCCGACCTTCATGGGATGACCCTCACGGAATCGGGACCGGACTTTCCATCACGACGTCGACCAGCGACGGGCCGTCGTGCTCGAGCGCCTTGCGCAGAACCGGCGCGAGGTCACCGGGCTTGTCCACGCGGAAGCCCGGCACGCCCATCGATTCCGCCATCCGGTCGAAGCGCAGCTCCGGATCGGTTAGGTCCATGGCCGTGAAGCCGCGCCCACGCGCGGCCTTGCCGAGGTACTCCACCATGTTGAGCTTGAGGATCCGGTAGGCGGCGTTGTTCAGCATGACATAGGTGACGGGAATTCGATGATGCGCGGCGGTCCACAGCGCAGAGATCGAATACATCGCCGCGCCGTCCGAGCAGATGCCCACCACTTTGCGATCGGGTCGCGCGAGCTGAGCGCCCAGGCTTCCGGGCAACCCGGGGCCGATGCCGCCGCCGCGCACGCGCACGAGGCGAGCCGGCTCGTCGGGCATGATCGCCTGCGTGAGATGCGCCGAGTTCGTGATCGCCTCGGCGAACACCAGCGCGTCGTCGGGCAGCGCGTGACGGATCTCGTGCATGAGGCGCGGCGCGCTGATCGGCGCGGCGTCCCAGCTCTTCTTCGCCTGCTCCCAGTAGCGCGCGCGGGCGGCCCTGGTGCGCTCGCCGATCTTCTCGGCGCGCTCGGTGGCAACGCGCGCTTGCTGCGGTGTCCGCTTGCGGCGCATCTGATCACAGAGCTCCGCGAGCGCGGCCTTGGGATCGGCGAGGAACGCGAGATCGGGCGACACGTTCTTGCCGATCTCCCAGGGATTGATGTCGATCTGCACGATCTTCGTGCCGGCCGGCACGGGGCTCTGCACCTCCGGGAAGATCAGCTGGAACATCGGCGCGCCGACGACGAGCAGCAGGTCGCAGCCCTCGAGCGCTGCCCGCAGCGGCGCGGGCGTGACGAAGTTCAACGCGCCCTGGTTGAGCGGATGGCTGGCGGGCATCGTGAACTCCGAGGCATAGCACTCGAAGACGGGTAGCCCGGCGGTCTCGGCCAGCGCGACGACCTCGGGTTGCGCGTCGGCCAGGGCGACACCATCGCCGACCATCAACATCGGCCGCTCGGCGCCGAGCAGGAGTGCCGCGACCTCCGCGATGCCCGCCGGATCGACTCGCCCGCGCCAGCGCGTGTACGAGGTCGGATGGATCTCGACGTCGGCTTCCTCGTCCAGCGTATCCATTGGCAGCGAGAGAAAGACCGGTCCCTGCGGCGGCTCCATTGCCACCTTGAAGGCGCGACGCAGGGCGCGCGGCACATCGTGAGCATGATGAATCTGCGCCGCCCACTTGCAGACGGGTCGCGCCATCTCGACGAGTGGCCCGGACAGGTGCGGCTCCTGCAGCAAGGTCGCGCCCGGCGACTGGCCCGCGTAGACGATCAGCGGCGTCTTCCCGACCGCGGCGTTGTGCAGCATGCCGAGCGCGTTGCCGAGACCCGGCGCGATGTGAACCTCGACGAATGCCGGCTGGCGCGTGATGCGCGCATACGCGTCGGCCATGCACACCGCCACGCCCTCGTGCAACGCCAGCATGAATTCCATCTGCGGATAGTCGCGCAGGGCGTCCATGAACCCCTGCTCGGTGGTGCCGGGGTTGCCGAAGATGCGGCGCACCCCGTCGGCCATGAGCTGCTCGATCATCGCGCGCTTACCGGTCATCTTCGGCATCGTCGGTCTCCAGGAGTCGTTTGAGAAGCTCAGGCCAGCCGGTCGCCGCCGGCCGGCCGCCGCGTGGCGTCGCGCGAGGGATAGATGACGCTCTCGGCGTGACGGTACATCCATTCGACGGCGTCGGCCGCCAGGAAGTGCACCTCGGTGCGCGCGAGGGCAGCGAGGCGGATCGCTTCAATGTTGCGACGCACCTCTGACGTCAGCGTGTTGAGGCGGTGATACGCCTCCGACACCGTCCGGCCGAGCGTGGTCACGCCGTGGTTTTCCATGACCAGGCTGTTCGTGTGCTCGATGAAGTCCTTGATCGGTCCGACGTCCTGCTCCACGTCGAGATGCGAGGGCACGAGGTACGGCGGTTTGGCCATCACGTACGGGAACTCGAGCGAGAGCACTCGCAATTCCTTCGCGGCGCCCGAGGCGAACAGCGCGATGGTCTCGTCGTGATGCGCGTGAATGACCGCGCCGATGTCGGGCCGCAGGCGCAGGATCTCGCGGTTCAGGTTGTGGCCGACGCTCGTCGGCATCGTGCCATGGAGAAGCCGCGAGGTTGGGATGTCCGTGACGACGACGTGCTCGAGCGTCATCTCCTCCAGCGAGACCTCGGCATGCTTGGTGTAGGCCACACCGTGGGGAAAGTCGGGGTGCGGCACGCGGATGGCGACATTCCCGAGCGAGTTGTGGACGTAGCCGCGCGCGACGATCATCTTCGCGTAGCGAAGCAGCTGCTGGGCGACATCCTGGTCGAATCGAATCGCAGTCATGGCAGTGATTATCTACCGAGGGGCGTCGATGCGCTCGGGTCAGTATCGACCGCCGAGCTTGCGGTGGTCCCAGCTGATCACCTTCTCGGGGACGATCTTGAGCACCACGCGCTTGGGCGCGCTGGCCGCCGCCCCGGGCTGCACCGGCGACGCATTCGCTTGTGCCCCTGCCCGTGCCTCGAACGCCGCCCTGACGCTGGCCTCGCCCTCGAGGATCTCGCAGCGCCCGCGGATCATGACGCCCCGCAGCTCGGCATACTCGTCGCCGGCCTCGATCATTAGCGCGACCTTGGGATTGCGGCGGATGTTGACGACCTTCTGTGCCTTCCCGTACGAGGTCATGTAGAACGCGCCGTCCCGCGCGAAGTAGTTCATCGCCACGACGTGAGGGAAGCCGTCCTTGTCGATGGTCGCCAGGGAGGCTTTCTTGCGTTCGCGGAAGAAGGCGGTCTGCTCGTCGGGGCTCAACTGGATTTGCTGTCGCCGGTTGGTCGCCATTCGCGCCTCACTCCTATCCAGAGACGGGCAGATGTGTCGCCAGGAACCGCTTGGCCTCGTCGAGGCTCTGCTTCGCCGCGTCCTCTTTGTAGCCGGGGTGGGTGCGCACGGCGAAGCCGTGGCGTGCGCCATCGTAGTACGTGAACGTGCAGGCCTTGCCGAGATCCTGCATTCGCGCTTCCATCCGGCGCATGTCCGCGATGGGCGCCTGCTCGTCCTCTGTCCCGTGCAGGACAAGCGTTGGGACGCTGACGCCCTCGGCGAGGTCGTACGGTTCGGCGCCGCGCTGAGCGCGCGCCGACCGGAAGGCGAAACCGTGGAAGACGACGATCACGCGGATCTCGGCGTACGCTCGGGCCGCCATGAACGCGTACACGCCGCCGCGGCAGAAGCCGAAGACGGCCAGCCTCTCGAGATCGGCCCGGCCGACCGATTTGAGAAACGTCATCGCTCCCTGCAGATCGGCGTACACGGGCTCGTCGGGCGGGTCGGACCCGCGGACCTTCCAGCCGTGGACCAGAGCGAGGTAGCCCCACTCGGCGAGTCGGCGGGCGATCTCCGTGTACCCGTCGTCCGGTCCAGCCACGCCCCGGAGGATCAACACGACCGGATGCGGCCCGGGGCCGTCCGGAGTGGCCAGGTACGACGCGACGCGCGTCTCCCCATCGCCGCTCGTGAACGTCACCGACTCCAGCCGCTCAGTCATGACCGACCTCCCACGTTCGTGGGGCGTTTAGCCTGCCCGGTCGCCGACCAGTTTTTGCATGATTCGGCGGCCGTACGCATGCTGACTGCCCGGTGGGCCTTCACTACGCTCCGAACAGACGCCGTTCCTCGAGACGAAGCACTACGAGCTCGTCGGGAGTGTACATCGGCGGCACGGGGTCGTGATGCTCGTCGAGCACCTCGACGCCGGCCTCCGGGTCGACGATCGAGCGGACAGCCAGGAGCGCCTTCGGGGCGAGCAGCCCTGCGTCGATCAGCGCCCGTCGTGCCCGCCGGCTCACCACGAGCTGTCGGAATCGCATCGGCTTGCCTTCGCGGTTCGGCCCATCCTCGCCCCACGGCACATATGCGAAATCCGCGTCGGGGAACACTCGGGCCCAGTAGCGCGGTACGGTCACCACCGTCAGGCCGGAGAGCGTGGACTCGCGTGGTCGGGGCGGCGGGAATAGCTCGAGCAACGGCACGAGGAACGCGGCTTCCGGTCCGAGGTCCAGCCGGAGCCATCGTTGGTGGAAACAGTTCTGGCCCATATCGAGCGACGATGAGCGTCGGGCCGGATAGTCGTCCACATCTCGGATCCATAGCCGACGGTCGAACCATGGATGATCCAGGCCGTGGCCGAGGCCCTGATCGGGCAACGCCACGAACCAGGCACGCGCCGGCTTACGGCCGCGGCTCCGGCATCGAAGAAACGACACGCCCCGCAGTCGCGAACGCTCACAGGCCTGGACGAACTCTTCCGAGACGAACGTGTGGTTCATCACGTGCTGGCCCGCCATGCCCCCTGGCGTGTACGAGGGGTAGTCGTCCCACAGGGAGAAGCTCCGATCCGCGGTCTTCGTCGTCACGTAGAACCAATCGGCGGCCGCGGTCTCAGCCTCGTCCAGGCGCTCGAACACCGTCGCCGAACCCGCGACGACATTCCCCGCCCGGCACTCCTCGAGAATCGCCTGGACCGTGCGGCGCCCCTTGTCCGAGCCGAGCGCGATGGTGACCCACGCGTTGCTGTGAACTTTGAGCCCGAGCTTGCGATAGAGGTCGACCCGTACGCGCTCTGACGCTTCGGTCAGCGCAGAGGCCAGCCGGTCTCCATCGCTGCTCGGCGAGTCCACTCGAAGCTGGAGCTGGAACCGCGGCATGATGAGCGTCTCTGGGCATTGTCCCTGGACGACACCGAAGACCGTACGAGTTTTCGCCAACGACAGCTAGCGCACTCTCGTCGAAGCCATTAGACTTTCGCAGCTGTTTCGACTTTCCTGTGGAGGCTTGCCGATGGCCGGCACGCGGATCGGAGTCGCATTCAGCGGTGGGTTGACGCCGTCCGATATCGTCGAGTGCGTCAAGCTCGCCGAAACCGTCGGCTATGAGTCGGCGTGGGTGGCGGAGGGCCACGGCGGCGATCAGTTCGCGATCCTCGGCGCGTGTGCCGCGGCCACGCGGCGCATTCGCCTGGGCACAAGCATCTCGAGCGTGTTCGTACGCAGCGCGCCGACGATCGGCATGGCGGCGGCCACCGTGGATCAGCTGGCCGGCGGCCGATTCATCCTGGGGCTGGGCGGCAGCCATCGCGTGCAGGTCGAGCCCGAGCATGGCATTCCGTTCGTGCAGCCGACGGCTCGAGTGCGCGATACCGTCGCGATCGTGCGCGCGCTCATGCAACACGGGGTGGTCTCGTATCGTGGAGACGTGATCACGATCGAGCGGTTCGATCTCTGGTTCCGGCCGCTGCGGCCGCAGATCCCGATCTACGTGGCAGCGCTCTTCCCCACGATGCTGGAGATCGCGGGCGAGCTGGCGGAGGGTGTGCTCCTGACGTGGCCGACGCCGGCCACCATCGCGCGCGCCGTCGAGCACGTCGCGATCGGTGCGGGTCGTGCTGGCCGCGCCGCGAAAACCGTCGACGTGGCGTCGCTGATTCCATGCGCGATCGCGAAGACCGCGGCCGCCGCACGTGATGCGCTGCGCCCCGGCGTGGGACTCTACGCCGGCTTCTTTCCGCGTTACAACCGGCTGCTGGCGGAGGCCGGCTTCAGCGACGCCGTGCGCGATATCAAAGAAGCATTCGACCGCGGTGGCCGCGACGCCGCAGCGACGAAGGTGCCTGACGAGTTGATTGATGCCGTCACGCTCGCGGGCACGCCCGAGACGTGTCGTGAACGCATCGAGGCCTACCGGCGCGCGGGACTTGCTCTTCCCATCGTGAGCCCACGCGCGTCCGGCCCCGACGCGCTCGCGATGGCGATGGCCGCGATCCGCGCGTGCGCGCCTTGAGGCGACAGGAGCCCGCTGCTCGTCTGACGCTTCGCGGCGCCTCTACCGCTGTAAGCTCGGCCCGTCGCTGAAAAGCGACGGAACGAACGTGTGTGGATCGGCCGGCTCGGTCAGCAGCGCCTGCTGCCGCGGAGTGAGCGGGACGTCGGGTGGCGCAAGCACGCGGGCCCGCGACCACGCCATGTGCGAGACGCAATACTTGAAGAGCAAACTCCGGCGCTCGTGATCGGCTCTCCACGGGGCCGTTCCGTGCATCACTGCCTCCGTGAACAACACGACCGCACCCGCGGGGACCTCCGGGATGACCACGCACGAGGCTTTTTCCGGGGCCTCGTGGATCTGACGCGGCAGCTTGAAGTTGCTCTTGTGGCTGCCGGGAATGCACCAGAATCCGCCGGAGGCCGGTCCGGCATCGGCGAGATTCCACGCGGCGACCACGAATCCGTCGTAGATGCCGTTGGGGGCGAAGTGAAAGCGCTCTCCAGGCCTGCTGAAGGAATTGGGAGCCGAAGCCCCGTAGTCCGCGTGCATGACCCCCATCGTCTGGCCCTTCTGCATGTGGAGTCCGTAAAGACGGTCCAGCCGGAAGCAGTCGCCGAGCCGGAACCGAAGAATCGGCATGATCGCCTCGTGATCGAGCAGACGACAGAATGCCTTGCCCCAGTTCAGGAAGCCGTGATCCGGCCCATGTTTGCCGGCGGCGGAGCCGAAGCGGATGCTTTCGCGAGGGCTCGGAAGCGCCTGCGCATCGATCAATTGATTCAGCTCGGCCACCTCGGCCGCGTCCAGAGCGTTCTCGATGACCAGATACCCGTGAAGATCGAACAGGTACTGCTGCAGCTCCAGCTTCGAAGCGTCCACGATCACACCCTCCCCGGTCTCACGATACCGCTCGCTGACACTGCACGTTGAGGACGGCGGGCCGGCCGTCGCGCACGGCCGCCAGCCCTCGCTTGAGCGCCGCCGGCAGATCACCTGGATGCTCGACCCGCTCGCCGTAGCCGTCGACGGTCCGCGCCATCTCCTCGAAGTGGGGTGACGGCGTGAGCTCGCTCAGCGGGAAGCGACCGCGTGCCTTGGCCGTCCCCGCGGCGTGCACCGCCAAGGCGCCCGACTTCACGGCCTCCCACTGCTGGTTGTTGAAGACGACGGTGAGGACCGGCACCTGGTGCGCACGCTGCACGAACAGGCACGAGAGCGGCTCGCCGAAGAAGTACGCGCCGTCGCCAACGGTGGCGATGACCGTCTGCTCCGGCCGAGCGAGCTTCACGCCGAGCGCGGCGCCCAGCCCGAACCCGAGACCGCTCGAATGCGGGGAGCCGAAGTAGCTGCCAGGCCGGTTGAACGCGGCGAATCGGCGATCCAGCGGGTACTCGTTCACGACCGTCGTCGTGTCGTCGAGGATCTCGCCCAGGCAGCGCGCCGCCCAGGCGAAACCGATCGTCGAGGCGCTCGCTTGATCGAGCGCCGCCTTCTCCCAGGCCGCGTGCCGGGCGTGATGCTCGGCGGCCACACGCTCGCGACGTTGCGCCACAGCCTTGGGATCGGCGTGACGACGCACCGCCTCGGCCAGGAGCGGCAGGGCCACACCCGGCGTCGCGGCGATCGGCACGTCACACGGATAGCTGCGCATCGGATAGCGCGAGAAGAATGGATCGACACCCAGATGGATGACGGGCGCACCGGCCGCCGGCTTCGCGAGATGCGGATACCATGGCACGTCCGACTCGACGACCATCACCGCGTCGGCCTGGGCGAGCGAAGGATTCGTGTTGCCGGAGGCGTTGTAGCCGAGATGCAGATCGTGCCGGTGCGGGAAGTTGAGGTAGATCGGATCCGCTTCCACGACACCGATCCCGCCCGCCTCGGCAAGGGCGACCAGCCCGTCCACCGCGCGCCGGTCGATGCCGGCGGCCGAGACGAGGATGAGTGGGCGCTCGGCGCGCGCCAGGATCTGCGCCGCCTCCTCTACGCGCGCCGGATCGGGGAAGCGCTCGCTCGCCACCTGACGACGCGGCGGCGACGTGATCGTCACCGAACCCGGGTTGGCGGCCAGCACCTCACGCGGCAAGGTGAGATAGACCGGCCCGCGGGGCTCGGCCTGCATCAGCTCGAGCGCGCGATCCACCACCGACTCGACCTGGGCCGGCATGCGCAGCTCGTAGTCCCACTTCACGTACTCGCGCAGCATGGCGGCCTGATCGAAGCTCTCCTGGGCCCAGTGAATGTGCAGATCGCGCGATCCCAGCTGCCCTTCCTCGGTGACCGGGGTGCGCCCGGCGGACATGAGGATCGGCACGTTCGCGCGCGCCGCGGTGATGATCGCCGTGGCCGCGTTGCCGGTGCCCACGTTGACGTGGACCATCACCGCCGCCGGCCGGCCTCCCGCGGCGTAGTAGCCGTGCGCCATCGACACCGCGACGAATTCGTGCGGGATGACCAGCGGTCGTGGCGCGCGGCCGCCGTCCGCCTCACGGCGTGCGAACGCCTCCACCAGCGACGCGAAATCGGTTCCGGCGTTGCCCAGGAACACATCGATGCCTCGGTCGGCCAGTAGCTCGAGGTATACCTCTGCCGTCGTCGCGTGGTTCAGCGTGCGAGAACCCATTGCCGGAGCCTCCGGAATAGAACTGATGATCTGCGCAGCATCCGTACGGTGGAGAGTACTACGGAGACGACTATCGCGGCTGTCCGTCGCCGTCAACGGCCACGAGGCGCAGCAAGGTCAGCTCCGGCCTCGTGCCCAGGCGTACGGGAGGACCCCACGTCCCCGTGCCGGCACTGACGTAGACCCACAAGCGGCCGCGTCGCGACAGCCCCGCCGCGTGCGGCCCGTGGACCCAATGGATCACGAAGGTCCACGGAAAGAACTGGCCGGCGTGCGTGTGTCCGGACAGCTGCAGGTCAAAGCCGGCCTGCTCGCTCAGTGGCGCGATCTTCGGATTGTGCGCCAGGAGCAAGCGGAAGGCCGGGCGTGAACCGCCGTCGGTCGCGAGGTCTGGGCGCGGCCGCGCGTCGCGATCCGACATTCGCGCGGCGAAATCGATGACGCCGCCGACCAGAAGGCGTGCCGCGCCACGCGCGATGGTGACGTGGGCATTGCGAAGCACGCGAAACCCCATCGCCTCGAAGTGCGCCGTCCACGGCGCCGCCCCCGAATAGTAATCGTGGTTGCCGAGCACGAAAAATGCGCGGTCCCCCGACGCCAGCTCCTTCAGCGGTGCGACGCGCGACGCCAGCCGCGACACCGATCCATCGACCATGTCTCCCGTCAGCGCGATGAGATCCGGCGCGAGCTCCTTCGTCATGTCGACGACCCGCTGGACATAGGCGAGTCGCATCGTCGGACCGGCGTGCAGATCGCTGATCTGCACGATCCTGAATCCATCCAGATCGGGCGCCAGCGCCTCCACGGGAATATCGACGCGACGGACGTAGGGGCCGCGAAATGCGGCCAGCGCACCGGCGCCGACCGCCATCAACGCGATCACCGGCACCCACGCGGCACCCGACTCATCGACCAGCGTGTGCACGGCCGCCAGCGGCGCCAGCACGGCCGTCGCCAGCAGGAGCACGTCGCGTGTCACGGTCAGCACGAGAACGAAGCTGAGCCATCCCATGCACACGAAGCTGAGCGCCTGCACCCATTCGTGCCCCTGGCCATGGCGTTCGCGATCGCCGAACCAGTAGACCGCGGGAAGGATCCACACCATGATGAACGGCACCGCCAGCGCCGCCCGGAACGGCGCCGTCGATGTCAGTCGAGCGGCGATGTACGCGTAGCCGAGCACGAGGATCGCGCTCACCACAAGCACGAACGGATGAAGCAGACGGCTCACCAGCCGATGCTACCAGAGCCCGCGAAGGCTCCTCGCGCCGTGGGTCCACTGAGCCGGAAGGGCGCGATAACATGCATGGATGAAGCGGAGCGCGATCGCAGCGCTCGCACTGCTCGCGGGCCATGGCCTCACCGCCTGCTCGAGCCCGCCCCCCGCGCCGTCGCAGCAACCGGCCATTGTGGAGACGAGCGTCTCGACCCGCTATTACCAGGTGCGCGGGAC
>Ga0075423_10002384_pt1 | contig 17028 bp, 13 predicted proteins | sample SoiMethybrSBSTD2_FD_80114 | JGI IMG/M metagenome (GOLD analysis project Ga0075423, IMG submission 80114) | Bulk soil microbial communities from a Populus tree surrounding site in Tennessee, USA - Soil MetaG P. TD hybrid SBSTD2 | ecosystem: Environmental > Terrestrial > Soil > Tree plantation...
CGTACTGCTCAGTCCTCGTGTTTCCATCAAGAACGTCACGGTTTCCCGAACGGCCTTTTTCATCGCTTGATTGAGATCTTTATCCAATCCCATGGCGATGTAATGCGCCTTGGTTTCAGCGCGCGGAACTTCCAAGCGTTTGCCTTGGTGGACAATGAACTGAAACGTTCCGGTCAGTGAAGTCTCGATGGCGGTGCCGTTGACTTCACCGTCGCCCTGGCCAGCGTGGCCGTCGCCGGTGACAAACTGCGCGCCGGGCTGATGTACGGGCAAAAACAACGTCGCGCCTTTGCTCAGGTCTTTCAAATCCAAATTGCCGCCGTAAACTCCCGGCGGAGTCGAATTGACTTTTCCTAAGTGGTCGGGCGGCGCCACGGCCATGATTCCCATGAAAGGCTGCAGCGGCACTTCAATCTCCTTATTGAACAAGGCCACGTTGCGCTGCACATCGAACTGGATGATTTTCTGATCCGGCTTGGCGAGAAGGTCGGGCACGACGCCTCTTTCCGGGCCGCTGCCGTTGCCGCCGTAAGGGACACGCGGCTTGAGATCGAGTATCCGCACCTCGAGCATATCGCCGGGTTCGGCGCCGTCGACGTAGACCGGACCTGTGAGCACATGGGTGCCACCATCTTTCGGGCGCGGGAGTTTCTTGGTTACTGCAATCAAATCCGGCAGGACTTTGTCCGCCGGAATCCCATGGCTGTTAAAAAATGCCACGGGGTCTTCAACGAACCCATGGTGCGAGAACGTCTCGATTTGGACCGTTTGTCCCGACTTGATTCGCATCGCCGGTGGCGAGCCGGCAGGAATGAAACCACGCACGAGATTCTCAAACGTCGAGCGAAGGATCAATTGCGAGGAAGTTTGCGGCACAATGGTCTGGGCGCCGGTTTCGCGCGCGTGACGCGCAGTAGCGACAACGACCAATCCAATGAGCGGGAAACAGCGTGCCAACTTGCAAAAACTTGTTTTTTTGAAGGGAATCATAAAATCTCCGCGGAACGATTGCGCTACAACAGAAAGCCAACATGAATAGCCGAACGTGTGAAAACTCGAGAAAGCCCTTCGACGCAACTCAGGACGAACGGCGGCACATCGTCTGACGATATCGATGTTTTGCTCTATTCGCCCAGCACTTTTTTCATTTTTTCGATCACTGCCGCCGGCTGAGTCATGACTTCTTTGGCAAGGCGCTGCATTTCTTCGCCGCCGACCGGTTCGAGCTCGTAATTTCTTCGCTCGGCTTCCACCTTAAGCTCGGGATCCTTGAGTGCGCTGGCGAGCGCGCTACGGAGAATTTTTAAGCGATCCGGCGGAATTCCGGCTGGTCCAACCAAGGGACGGCCGAAAACACCGCCCGCGAGAATGACCGTGGCCACGCGGCGTGCCTGATCCGATGTCTTGTACTGGTCCATCAGCTCGAAAATCGTCGGTGTGTCGGGGAGCCGGGAATCGCGCTTGCGCCCCGATTGCGCCAAGCTTCTGACGAAGTTGTTCTTGCGCCAGGTATGGAAGGGCTCGCGCGCCATGAAAGATTCGATGGTCATGGCGCGGCATTGGATTTCGCCTTTTTCCACGGCGAGATCAATGGGTCCGCCGCCTTGATAGCGAAGCACGATGTTGAACTTGGCGCCAACCGTCTCTTCAAGGAGTTTGGGAAAAAAGAACCCCGTGCCGGAGGCGCCGCCGGAGCCGCACTTCGGCGGGTCGCTGGCTTTGCGCACGTCTTCGATGGTTTTATACGGGCTGTCGGCGCGCATATAGAGGTGGTGCTCGCTTTGTGCCGGCGAGCCGATGAAGCTGTATTTGGCCCAGTCATACTTAGCTTCTTTGCGACCGACGAGCTGGTCGAAGTAAAGAGTGGGCGCGATCCAGCCGAGCGTGAGACCGTCCGGCTTGGCCACGGTGTAAACGTAATTCGCGGCAATCATCGAACTGGCGCCAGGCATGTTTTGCACGATGAAATTGGGGTTGCCGGCAAGATACTTTCCCATGTGCTGCGTGATGAGCCGAGGCCAAAGGTCGTTGACATCACCAGCAGGATAGCCGGTGACGATACGTATCGTCTTACCTTGAAAGTACGGCGCTTGAGCGTTGGCTGAGACGGTATTGAGCAGCATGAATACCAAAACGAGAAAAGATTTTTTCATGTTTTTTCTCCCACTGCGGGCGCCTAATTCAGTTTGAAGCTCACCATGATCGCGGTCTTAATACAAACCGGCTCAATGCGTCAACGCGCTCAACCGGCCATGCTTCGCTCCCCACACTTGGGCTCTTGACGGGTAGGCATGGTTTCATTTAGCGTGCTGCCGTTTGCTAAGTCTTGCATAACGGCAGTCTCATCACTGAAGGAGGCAGTCATGAAAGGCTTGATGAGCGCACTGTTTGCTTGAGCGGCTCAGGGTAAATCCCTCGACGAAATCAAAAAGGAACTCAAGATGCCCGAATACGCCGACTGCCACGACCAGAACCGTCTGGGAGTCAACATCGAGGCGGCGTACCGGTCAATAAAGAAATGAAAGATTATGAAACGTAACGGTCAACAAACGATTTCAATTCACTGTTCTGCCCGCCGATGTCGCGTATAAGTCAGTGAAGCAAAACTGAGCGGAATAGTGCGCTTCCATCATGGAAATAAAGGTTGATCACACGATGCCTTCAACAACAAGAATTTTGATGATGGTCCTTGGGTTGCTCATCTTTGAAGCAGCAGCTTCGGCGCAGGACATGGTTACGCTCGCTACGCGACGGAGCGTCACGCAGTCGTTTTTTCTTACCAGGACGCCGGAAAATCTCGAGGCCGTAGGGCTGCTATTTCCTGGTTCTGGCGGCTTGATAAAATTGCGAACAGAGGATGGGCAGACCAAATTCAACCAGGGGAATTTTCTCGTGCGCAGCCGGGCGGAATTCGTGAAACACGGCGTGGTTGCCGCTATCCTCGATGCTCCGTCGGATCAACAAGGCGGTTGGGGAATGGGCGACGAGTTTCGCCTCGGGGACGAGCATCTCGCCGACGTTTCGACCGTGATCGGGGATCTCGAAAAGCGCTTTCCGCGAGTGCCGTTGTTTTTGGTGGGGACGAGCCGCGGATCGGTTTCTGCCGCAGCGCTGGGCGCCCGGCTCGGTCAACGAGTCGCGGGCGTCGTGTTGACTTCGACAATGTTTCGTCAAACCGGCAGGAAATCAAAGGAGCCCGGTCCGGGTTTGAGTAAGTTCGATTTCGCGACCATCAAAATACCGGTGCTCTTCGTGCATCATGTCAGCGACCAGTGCGAGATGACCCCGTACAGCGATGCGGCGCGGCTGTCGGAAAAGTATCCGTTGATTTCGGTGTTCGGCGGTTCATCGCCGCAGTCCGGGCCATGCGATGCGTTCAGTCAACACGGATACCTGGGTAAGGAACCGGAGACCGTCGAACAAATCGTCAACTGGATGCTAAAAAAACCTTTTAAGCTCGAAGTAAAGTGACCTATGGGATTTGGTGGGCGACCGTAGGGGCACGGCATGCCGTGCCCTACAGCCATCGGCAGAAAATGAAGATCGGATTGTTCACAGAATTTTCCTACCCAGGCAAGTCCGAACACCAGACTTATGCCGAAGTTTTGGAACAGATCGCGGTTGCGGACGAGTTGGGCTACGATTTCTTCTCGACCACTGAGGGATACGGCAAAGATTTGTTTTCCTGCTCGCCTTTTCCTTTGGGGCTTTACGTCGCAGCCGCACAACGCGCGCACAGGATTCGCTTTCTGACCGGCATCATCAGCATGCCGCTCCATCACCCGGCGATCCTGGCGAGCGAAATCGCTGCAGCCGATCTGCTGACAAACGGGCGAATCATGGTCGGGATTGGTCGAGGCCACCCCTGGGTGCTAAACCGCGTCGGTGTGAGTCCGGCAGAGAGCACCGCGCGCTTCGAAGAGGGCATTCGTCTGCTCTGCGAGGCTTTTAAATCGAACTACATCGAGCATCTCGAGGGTAATTTCTGGCAGATCAAAGATTTCAAACTGAGCCCGCCTCCGGTACAAGAGCCGCATCCGCCGATTTATACCGCCGCCGCAACAACTCCGGATAGCGCGATTTTTGCGGGTAAAATAGGTCACGGTTTGGTTCAGCCCGGTTATCTCGGCATCCCCTTCAGGTTGGTACGCGGCTTGACCGACACTTACCGGGAAAATCTTCCCGCAGGCAGATCGAGCGACGTCGTTCTGGGAATTCATTTGCACGTGGCGCGGGATCGCGAAGAAGCAATCGGGGATGGCGCGCTCGCGCTGTCAAGCCAGGCCGATGTTTTCTTGCGTTCGAGTCAAAGCCGGCCGAATTTGACCGGAGTCAAGGAAGCCTACGCGACCAAGAGCGCATCGCGAATGGCATTCGAAAAATTGTGCACTCCGGAGAAAGCGCGTGCAGCCGTTGCGGCAGAAGGGTCAGACATCATGGCTGTGTGGGGCACACCCGACGACTGTATCGAGAAGATCAAATTCTACGTCGATGCCATCCGCCCGGAGCAACTCATGCTCAACATCGCATCCGGTACGCTCACTCAAGACAAGGCTCTTAAGTCGATGCAGGTATTTGCCGAAGAAGTAATGCCGTTGATTCGTGGATGGTGATCAGAGAAATTCGGCGTCAAGTCGCTGTCGCGTGGAAGATCCGTGGCTTGCGCCGCCGTCGTTCTGCATTCGTGATTTGAAAGAGTGCGCGCCGAAAGGAGAAACCCGATGAATTGGATTAGCACCTTGGCGTTTTTGATTTTTTCGTTGAGTTCCACCCTAGATGCTCAGACGCCATACTACCAAGGAAAAACGCTTCGGCTTATCGTTAGCAGCACCGCCGGTAGCAATTACGACCTGTATGGCCGATTGATTGCACAATACATCGGGAAACATATTCCCGGGAAACCGGAGGTCATGGTTCAGAACATGCCCGGCGGCGGCAACATAATCGGCGCGAACTACGTTTACGCCGTGGCGAGGCCCGACGGCTTGACTTTCGGCACGCTTAACGCGGCGCTCTACTTTAACCAGCTCGGCGGCAACAAGGACGTCCAATTCGATTGGTCGAAGTATATTTATATCGGCAGTCCCGATCGCTCCGAGGATACCATGTACATGAGGAGCGACGCGTTCAAGACGATTCACGACGTGCGAAAGGCTGCGGAAGGGCCGAAGTGCGGTTCCACCGGCACCGGTTCGACGAGCCATTATCTGCCCACGCTTTTGAACGACGGCATCGGAACCCGGTTTAACCTTATCAGCGGCTATCCCGGCGGACCTGAAATAGACCTTGCGACCGAGAGGAATGAGGTCCAGTGTCGAGCTTTCACCATTGCGGGTTGGTTCACCGGTGACATCTACGCGAACTGGCGTAAGACGGGCTTTGCTCGGGCCTTGGTTCAGACCAGTCGAAAGAGGGATCCGAGGCTGGCGGACGTGCCCACGGTCTATGAACTCTTTGAGGAATACAAATCGCCGGAAACGATTAAGAGACTTGCAAATTTATTGATCGCCTCAAACTCATTTGGCCGCCCCTATGTGCTTCCGCCGGCAACGCCGGCGGAGCAGGTCAAGATTCTGCGCGAAGCGTTTATGAAGACGTTGAGTGATTCCGAGTTACTCGCCGACGCCAAACGACGCAGGATCGATATCGAATACACGCCCGGAGAAGAGCTGGAGAAGCTCGCCAAGGAGGTCATCACGAAAGACACGGAAGTGATCGATCGAATGAAACGGTTGTTGGGAAAGTAGAAAAGTTTGACTTGTTCCTTCTACGTGCGGTAACTGTGAGCTCGGTACCGGAGGAATCATGGAATATGCACAATTTGGCACGACGGAGTTCAAAGTTTCGCGCTTGGCGCTGGGATGCATGAGCATGTCGGGTGCGTACGGGCCGGCGGATGACAATGAATCAATTGCCACACTGCACCGGGCATTTGATCTCGGCATCAATTTCATCGACACCTCGGCGAGCTACGGCAGCGGGCATAATCATGAGTTGATCAATAAAGCGCTCAAGGGCCGCCGCGAGCGGATCGTGATTCACTCGAAGTCGGGCAGTCCGCGCACGCCGGATGCGAAAGGTAACCGCAGTGGCAGCACGCCAGAGTACCTGACGCAAAACTGCGAACAAAGCGTCAAGCGTTTGGGCGTCGACACACTAGACGTGTTCTGCATGTCGCGCGTCGATCCTGAGATTCCGGTCGAAGAGTCGGTAGGTGCAATGGCGCGGCTGGTGGAGCGCGGACTCACTCGTTACATCGGCTTGTCGGAAGCTAGCGCGAACTCGATCCGGCGCGCACGCAAGGTTCATCCCATTTCCTCTCTGCAGATCGAGTATTCGCTTTGGTCGCGTGATCCAGAAGGCGGAAATATCCAAGCTTGCCGTGACTTCAATATGGGCTTCATGGCGTATTCGCCATTGGGGAAAGGATTCTTCGCGGGCGCGGTGCACGCGCCCTCAGACATGTACGATGGCGACGGTCGCAACGGTCATCCACGTTTTCAGCCGGGGAATCTGGAAAAGAATCTCAAGCTGCTTGCGCAATTTGAAGAATTGGCAAAGGAAAAAGGCGCAACGCCGGCGCAGCTTGCTTTAGCGTGGTTGATGGCGCAGGGAAACGACATCATTCCGATCCCGAGCAATAAGACACGCAAACACCTCGACGAAAACATCAAGGCGGCCGAGATTAAATTGAGCAAAGAAGAATTGGCACGGCTCGATGCGATTTTTCCCGCGGGCGCCGCCGCGGGACTGCGCAGCCGGGACATGCATAGGGTGAATGTCTGACTTGATGGTTCAAGGTTCAATGTTCAAAGTTCAAGGTTCGGAACGCATGTCGCCCCTCTCATCTCTCCCGTGACGGGGGAGATGTAAGAGGGGGATATGAACGCAGAACGGAGGGGAAGCTATGAAAGACGTTACGATTGTTGTCGGGACGGTTGGGCAGAGCATTATGCGGAGCGAGGACAGCGGACAGACTTGGGCACGCATCGGACCGCGTCGTGGATTTGCCTACGAAGCCTCCGTGCGCTGTATTGCGATGCATCCAAAGCAGCACAACATTCTTTTTGCCGGCACGGAAAGAGGGTTATATCGAAGCGAAGATCGGGGAGCGAACTGGCAATACATCGACTCGACGCTCAATCCTTATTATGTCTGGGCGATAGGGATCGATCCGGTGAACCCGGATAACATGTTCGTCGGCACCGGCACGCCAACGCCGGCGATGATCTTTCGTTCGAAGGACGCCGGTCGAACTTGGGAGAAGCGGCCGGTTGAAGTCGCGGCGGAGTGCGAGGCAGTCGGCACGCCGAGAGTCACCGGCATCGCCGTAGATCCGGTGGAGCCCAATAATATCTGGGTCGGCCTCGAAGTAGATGGCGCCCGTCACAGCAATGACGGAGGCGATACCTGGAACATTGTCGACGTAACGGGACGCCGCGACATTCACAACGTGGCGGTAACCGCCGGCTCGCCGAGGACAGTTTTCATTGTCGCCAATCGCGAGATTTACGCAAGCACGGACAACGGCGCAACGTGGGAGCCACGCAATATGCAGAAATGCCTGCCGTGGGAATATCCGCGAAAGGAGAATTATCTGCGTGGGATTGCGGTGGACCCGGCGAATCCGAAAAGAATCTTGTTGAGCTTTGGTGATTTTACACCAGGATCGTCGGGCGCCATCGCGCAAACGGAAGACTTCGGCAAGAGTTGGAAGCTCTTGCCGTTGGCGGCGGAGCCGAACTCGACGATGTGGACTTTTGGCACGAATTCCGACGATCCGAACACCATGTTCGCCGCGAGCCGATATGGTTATCTGTACCGCAGCGACGATGGCGGCGCGTCTTGGACAAAGCTCAGGCGGGAATTGAGCGAGATCGCCGCAGTTTGCTGGTTGCCGAATTAGTTGTTTGGGTTACTAGTTTCTGGTTTCGCAAATTTTTCACCGGGCTGCCGCCCAGCAAAAACGGGGATCTGCTCGCGCCAAGTCGCCAAGTGATAGGCAAGGGCTGTCATCCCGAGCTAACGCGAGGGATCTGAGAAAGATTTCTCCCTTTGGTCGAAATGACAATTTAGTATTACCTTTGTGCCTTTGCGTCTTTGCGGGAGATATTCCGATTCTTTTGGTTGTGGCTTTGCCGCGCTATGTTCTTCGTGGTGAAGCATTCAATCTTCATTTGTAGAGTTCTTTTAGCAGGCCGCTCCTTTCGATTTTATCGAGGAAGCGGACGTCAACGAACTGTTCCGGCTTGGCGTTTTTAGCGGCAGGAACGGTTCGCGCCACGTCATCCAGCGCGTTTTGCATGCCTTGCATGTTGATGTATGGGGCGCGCTCGAGCACTTTGGTCATGTAAAAATCATAGGTCTTGCTCAGCAGCACGCCATCGGTGACGGTGGTGTATTTCGCCAGCGTCTTGATCGTGGAGTCTCTGTCGGCTCGGGCGCGGTGAATGGCCCGCACGTAGGCACGCATGAACCGATCGATGATGTCGGGCTTTCGGCGTATCAAGTCACCCGACACGGCCATGCCAGGGTTGGGATATGCGAGATCCATTTCAGTCACGCTCAGGAGCTCTTTGAAGCCGAGTTTTTCGGAGAGGAACTGCGTCGGCGGCGAGACCATGGAAGCCTCGACCGCGCCCGATTTCAATGCACCAAACATGTTCGACATTGAGCCCAGCTGCATGAGTATGACGTCCTTCTGGGGATCAAGGTTGAATTTCCGCAGGGCGTGGCGCGCGGCAACATCGGAGCTGGACCCGAAACGACTGACGGCGATACGTTTTCCGCGCAGTTCTTCGATACTTTTTACCTCGGGTTTTGTGTGCACGGCGAAAATCAATTTATTGACGTTGTTGCCGATGATTTTCAGATCTGCGCCGCTAAGGACCGCCGCCATCACCGGCCCGCCGCCCAATGATGCAATGTCCACGTCGCCGGCCACGGTGACCTGGGCGAGTTGGGTCGCGCTGGGGATTAAAATGATCTGGTCGTCAAGTCCTTCCTTAGCGAAGAGTCCGGCATCGTGGGCGACCCAAATGCCGGTGTAAGCACCGCTGATTGAGCTGTAAGCAATCCGCAAGCGATCGGCGGCGAGGCTCCCAGAAAAAGAAATAAGATTCAGGAGTGTCGCGAAGATCAGTGCACGTCTCATAAATTTTCTCTCCCGCAAATTGCAGCCACCCCTATAAGCAAATCGATTTGGCACGACCTTACGCCGTTAGCCGCCAGCAGAGCAAGCGGAGTAGTGACTCATTTGGGGGTCCGGCGCGGCTTTTCAGCAAGAACGACGCAAGAGAGATTCTTCGTTGCACGAAGTGAAGAATCTGAATTGAGTCAATACCGCAAGCGGCCTCGGCAGTCTCGCTGCCACGCAAATTGTGTGATATGGAGCGGGCAGAACCTGAAACTGAGATAACAGAGAGCCGAGATTGTTGCAGCAGTCGGCGACGCATCGATGCCGCGCAATCGAAAGCGGAGGAGAATCGAGCATGCCCAGCGCTAAACTACCTACCGGTGTCGATCTCTACTACGAAACGCACGGTCAAGGTGAGCCGCTGATCTTTGTGCCGTCGACGGCCTATTCGGGCGAAGTATGGAAGCCGTCGCAAATGCCCCTCGGTCAATCATTGAACATCATCTTCCACGATCCGCGCGGTTGCGGCCGCTCGGTCGCCACCCAGAGTGTCTACGCCATTGAACAGATGGCTTTGGATATCGTCGCGCTGATGGATCATTTGAAGATCCCAGTCGCCCATTTGATTGGCCACTCGATGGGCGGGAGGATCGCGCTGTCGTTAACGCAAAACTTTCCCGGACGGGTGAAAAGTCTCATCATGGCGGCAAGCGGCTCGGGACCGGCGGCGCGACCTGGATCGGATTGCATTCCGGGTCTGCCGCAACGCATGATGGTCGAGCTCGTAGAGATGGGTTTCGAGAAATTCGTCTATGACGAGATCGTGGAGTCCGATACGTTCTTCACTAAAGATTATCGTCAAAAGCATCGCGACAAGGTCGAGGAGTTCTTTAAGCTCGCCTGGGCGACGCACGCCAAGTTGCCGGAGTTCATCCATCTCTGCATTGCGCGCCATAATTTCGAGGGGACTCACCGGCTCGGCGATGTCAGGGCGCCGACTCTGGTTTTGATCGGCGAAGCCGACACCGTTGGCAGCAATCACATTGCGCAATCGAAAGTATTGGCCGAGCGGATTCCCGGAGCGGAAATGAAAATTCTCAAAGGACAGTCGCATGGCTTCTTCTGGCAAGCGCCGGAGGAAACCAACGCGACCATTCTCGACTGGGTCAAGGGCCACGCCTGATTTTAGGATCGCGATTGCCGCTTGCCGGATTTCTGCCTGCGGAGACAATCCCGCGCTCGATTTTCCCGATGCTCATTACGCTTCTGAGTTGAACCTCGCAACCGATGTCGGCGACCACAATCTGGCATAATCGCGTCCGCGCTTTGGCGCTGGGTCTGGGTCTCGGGCTGAGCGCGATCATCGGGCCTTGCTGGTGGAGCATCGTTCGCGATCACAGTCCAACCTGCAGCGAAAACAAAACTGATTTCATCAGCTTTTACACCGCGGCGAAACTGATGTGGACCGACAGGTCGGCGCTTTATGATCTGGAGCAGCAACGGTTGGTGCAGCAGCCCATCGATCCCTCGCGCAGCCGTTGGGTACTACCTTATTTTTATCCGCCGTTTTTTGCCGTCGTTTTGGTGCCACTGGCGTGGCTGCCGTTTTCGCTAGCGTTCATCGCGATGACTCTTGTCAACTTCGCCTTACTGCTTGTTTCGATGAGAATCTTGATTCGAAAACTTCAATTGAACCGCCAACAGTCAAGCTGGTTGATCCTTACGACGTTTTGCAACTACGGCGTTCACTACGCTTTGCTCGAAGCGCAGACTTCCTTCATCGCGCTAATACTGCTGGTGCTCTATGTAACTGCTTTGAATGGTCCCGCCGAGAACAAGGCAGGAATCTGGTCGGGCTTGATGTTTTTTAAGCCTCAGCTGGCGCTTATTCCGGTAATCGTATTGATCAGCAGGAGGAAATGGGTTGCGCTCGGCCTGACCATAGGCGTCGTAGGATTCTTGGGTTTGGTTTCTTTGTTCGCAATCGGACTGGAAGGACTAGACCATTATTTTACAGTCATACCCGGGGCGGTATCCGGTGAAGATGGCTTGCACATCATGCCACCGGAGCGACCGGAGCGAATGCACAATTTGCGTGCGCTCGCCTACTTCTTTCTGCAGGCGCCCTGGAGAGACTACGTGTGGTGGGTTGCAACGCTCGCAGTCGTGGCACTTATCGCCATTCGCATTTGGGCCAACGAGGGTCAAGTGATTTCTATCCGTCAATGGACAAGCATTCTTGTTGCTATGGTTCTCGTTACGCCCCATCTCCATGACCACGATCTTACATTGCTCATCGTCCCGTCGGCATTGTTTCTAAAATGGGCGGGCGATGTCGTGGCGCCGGCCATGGCCCTCGGGCTGGTGGGGCTTGGTATGCTTTCTTTAATTAACACCGTCGCCTATCCGCATTTACCGCCTCTGGTACCGCTCGTCTTGATGGTTTTTCTAATCGTGGAACAGCGACGAGGGTCGCAGATGATTTCCTAACTTCCTGTTGGTCGTCTGCTCGCATGCCATTCGCAGACTGAATCACAGCGCGGTTGACAGCGGTCTCGATGCGGTGGTAGCGCATTGGATTGTAGGAGAACTTAGGTTATGGGGCTTCTTGATGGCAAAGTCGCGGTTGTAACGGGCGGGGGACATGGGATCGGCAAGGCGTACTGCTTAGGGATCGCGCGTGAAGGCGGAACGGCCGTCGTGGCTGATATCGATGGTGCCGCGGCGGAGGGGGTAGTCAAGGCGATTGCGGACAGTGGTGGCAGGGCATTAGGGGTAAAAGTCGATGTGGCTAATTTCGCCACCTGCCAGGAGATGGCGAAGAAAACACTCGATGTTTACGGTAAGATCGATGGGTTAGTTAACAACGCGGCGATCTTCATGAGCGTGCCGGCGGAGAAGGGCAGCTTTCAGACGATTACCGAGGCAGAGTGGGATCGGATCATGGCCGTCAATGTAAAGGGTCTTTGGCTCTGTGCGCGCGCGGTTGTCCCAGCGATGCAACAGCGCAAGCAGGGGAGCATAGTCAATATTTCTTCGAACATGGCCTTCAACGGCGGCCAGGGCATGATGCATTATGTTGTTTCCAAAGCTGCGGTCGTAGGATTTAGTCGCGTGCTCGCGCGTGAGATCGGTGGCGACAATATTCGCGTAAATACTCTAGCTCCAGGTTCGACGATGAGCGAAGAGAAGCCAACGCAAGAAGCGCTCAAAAACTATGAGCGAACGGCATCGACGCGCATTCTGAAGCGCATCGAACAACCCGAAGATTTGGTCGGCACCGCGCTATATTTGCTATCGGATTTGAGCAGTTTCGTGACCGGTCAAGTGATTCTGGTGAACGGTGGAGCTGTGCTGCACTAAGCTACGGGTATGGAGTTTTGGAGTCTCCGTCTCCTGTTAATTCGAGACTCCAGACTGTAGACTCGAGGCCAATCTTGGAGGTTTGAGCCATGGGATGGGTAGACGCAGATGCTCATGTAGTCGAAAGTCCACAGACGTGGGATTACCTTCTGCCTTCGGAGCAAAAGTTTCGGCCGATGTTGTTCAAGCCGGAAGACGACAACCAAAAGGCTCATTGGGTCATTGATGGCAAAATTCGCGGCTTGTTTCGCTTCACCTTCAGCAAGGAAGATCTCGATAAGAAGTCCGCGACAATCGGTCGAGACGTGAGTACGACGATGGCTGCGCGCGATCTGGCGGACGTCGCCGCGCGGGTCAGCCATATGGATGAGCTCGGTATCGACATTCAAGTTCTCTACCCGAGCATCTTTCTTGATCAGTGCACGGAGCGGCCGGATACCGACGTCGCTCTGTGCGGCTCGTATAATCGCTGGCTGGCGGACGTGTGGAAGCAGAGCGAAGGACGACTGCGGTGGATGGCGACGTTGCCTTTGTTGAGCATGGCCGATGCTTTGGATCAGTTAAAGTTCGCCAAGGAAAACGGCGCCTGCGGGATTTTTATGCGCCCGCTGGAAGGGAGCCGACAGATTACCGATCCGTATTTCTTTCCGATATACGACGAGGCGCAGAAGAACAACTTTTGTATTGGACTGCACCAATCCAACGGCAGCGCGGCGGCTGTCGATATGATGGTCAATCCAGACGGCAGCCGTGATTTTTTTAACCAGTACCGAATTTTTAATGTGGGCGCGATGTTTCGGATCATCAATTGCGGGATTCCCAAGCGATTTCCGAAGCTCCGTTTTGGATTTATCGAGACCGCCGCCTCGTGGGTTCCCTGGGTGATTTACGAGCTGCGACGTCGTTTGGAAACCGTGAACAACAAATTGCCGGATGATTTGCTCGAACGCTGCAGAATTTTTGTAACTTGTCAGATCGGTGACGACGTGCCGTATTTGATCAAGAGCTGCATGGGTGAAAATACGTTGATGATCGGCACTGACTACGGTCACGCAGACTCTTCCACGGAATTGGACGCGCTGACGACTTTGAAAAATAGCGGCGGTATCTCGGCATCACAACATAAGAAGATCGTCGAGGATAACCCACGAGCGTTTTACGGGCTGACGTAAAAGATTCATTGACGACAAAGAGCACAAAATCCACAAAAAAATAGAATCGGCTGTCATTTCGACCGTAGGGAGAAATCTTTCTCACGCGGTCCTTCAGGTCGTCGGGCATCTTCGGCCAAAGAGAAAAGAAAGATTTCTCGCGCTGCTCGAAATGACAGATTCATCACAAAAATCCTATGGGTACACCTCGCCCTTACCTTTTATAGAGCTGCTTGATAAACCCCGACGATTCCAGTTCCTGCACGATGCTCATATCGACGAAACTTTTGGCATCCGCGGTGGCGGCTTTTGGCGTGCGCGGCGCGATGTCGTCGAGCAGTGTTTTCACGCCTTCGGCGTTCGGATACGGAACTTCCGGAAAAGCTCCATTGTAGGCGCGGTACGCGCGCTCTAAGCCCTCCGGGTCATTGCTCTTGAGGTTTCTACCGATCAGCGCTTTGGTCTCTTCTTTATTCGTCTTGATAAAGTGAAGCGCTTCGGTGAAAGCGCGCACGACTTTCAGTACAAATGGCCGTCGCTCTTTGACGGTTTTTTCACGGGTCACCACGGCGTTGACGTGATAGGAAATCTTCAGCGTGCCGATATCGATAAGATCGCGAAAGCCCATCTTCTCCGCTTCTCTTACCAACGGTTCTCCGAGCAGCGTAAATTGCGTGATATTGCGCGACAAAGCGGCGAGGCGCTGGGGATTTTCCCCCGTGGCGATGATTTTCGTATCTTTTTCGGGATCGATGCCGAAACGGCGAAGCGCGAGGCGCAGGGTCATGTCTGACGTCGTTCCCAGCCGGTTGACGCCGCCGATCTTGCCCTTTAACTGTTCGATGCTGGTGATATCAGCGAGAGAAACGATATGATCGATGAATAGCGGCAGATTGGTCGAAACCATTACCGTGTCTGCACCGGCTAACCGTGAGGTCACGAGCGTGGCGGAAGGAGCGATGATGAAATCGACTTCCCCAGTGAGCAAGGCTTGAATCACGATCGTGCTCGCGCTGATGGCGATCACTTCGGCGGCCAAACCGTTCTTCTTGAAGAATCCCTTCTGATCGGCGACCCATATCGGCGTGTTCGACGGCGTGCTGCCTGCCCAGGCAATGCGCATGCGTTCCTGGGCGCTGGCGATTTTAACGAATGAAAGACAAACGACGATGGCAAGCAGGTACGGCAACGATTGACGCATCAACTTCTCCTCGCGTGCGATAATCGACTGGCATTAAACCAGCTAAATCGAGTGGGCGGAATATATCGTCCGGGATATTTTGCTGTCAATCGGAGCCGCGAGATACGCCCGAGGGTCGTTGGCATACCATCATGATCGTGATTATTATCGGCACAACGGTGGCGTCCCGCTCGCGCTGAGCTTGTCGAGCCCGCGATGATGAAGCGGATCATAAAGGCAACCGAGAAGAAGGAAGAAAAATGACCCTGCAAAGATGGACGCGACTTTCAGTGATCTTCCTGCTCGCAATGTTACCTATCAAACTCGAAGCCGCGGATGCCAACGCGGAATGGCAACGCATGGTTGCTGCGGCTAAGAAAGAAGGGAGAGTCGTCATCGGCGCGCCGCCGGGCAGCGATTTCAAAAACGAAGCACAAGCGATGCTGAAGAAACGTTTCGATATCGACAGCGAATTCATCCAGGCGCCGGGACCAAACTTGATGAGCAAGATCGTTGCAGAGAAGCAAGCCGGCGCGGTTAATGTCGATGCTTTTTTGATCGGCCCCTGCACGGGAAATTCTCTGCTCAAAGCGGATCTGTTCGAGCCGCTCGCACCGGCGATGGTTCTACCCGAGGTCAAAGACCCGGCGAAATGGTTCGGCGGCCATTTGTGGGCCGATAATCGGACCGGCAAGAATTTACTCTACAGCTTCGTCGCGCAGATAACGCCGTCGCTGTACTACAACACGCAATTGGTCAAGCCGCAGGAAGTGCGTAGCTATAGCGATCTGCTCGATCCCAAATGGAAAAGCAAAATCGGTCTGCGGGATCCGCGAGTGCCCGGTGGCGGACTGGCGATGTGGGCTTTTCTCTTGGACTTGAAGGGCGAGGAATATATTAGAAAGCTGGCGCAGCAGGAAATGTTTGTCGGCCGCAATGCGCGCCAGATCGCCGATGCGCTGGCTAAAGGAACGTTGTCGTTGACCATCGGTGTCGGCTACCGGGATTTTGATGCGTTTCTCGACGCGAACCTGCCGGTCAAACATCTGCCGACGCTCAAGGAGGGCACTTACGTCAGCGGCGGCAATGGCATCATCGGCATCATCAAAGGCGCGCCGCACCCGAATGCCGCGAAGCTGGCTTTCAACTGGTTACTCAGTCGAGAGGGGCAGGAACTGCACGGAAGAACTGCGCAACAGCCGACACGCCGCCTGGACGTCGATACCAAAGGATTGGATGGCCAAGCCGCCAAGGATGTATTGACCGTGGACGAGTTTCGCCGCTTTCAGAACTTCACGGAAGACAAGTGTAACAATTCCTGGTTTCCCGGCGCGAAGTTGGCTGAAGCCGTGCTGAAGTAGTGGCTTCCCGTAAAACAATGAAAAATGCTATGAGGCCAAGAGATCGGAGTTTTGTGTGTCATCCTGAGGCGGAGCCGAAGGATCTCGTCTTGAGTCCGTTTCCTCGTTCAAAAGCAGATTCTTAGCCTCCGGCTCAGAATAACATCAAATTGACGGGCTACGAGATTGCTCTTAATGGCTATCAACAGCGCGAGATAGCCGTTTGGCTCGCCCTACAGATTCTCCCTGTCCTCGAGCCTTCGAACCGTGGTGAAAAGTTGATTAGCGAATTTGGGCTGTCAACACCCGCCCGAGGTTGACAATCACTTCTTCAATATCATCCAGGGAATTCCAGCGCGGCGAGCCACCGAGGTGGGGCGTGACGATGACGTTGGGGAATTTGATGAGCGGGTCGTTGGCATCGCCCGGCTCTTCGTAAAAGGTGTCGAGCCCGTAACCGCCCAAGTGACCGGAAGCGAGAGATCGACCTAGCGCCTCGCGATCGACGAGAGTGGGTTGCGATACGTTAATCAAGAACGCACCGGTTTTAATCACGGAAAGTTCGCGATCGCCGATAAAATTAACGGTTGCCGGACCGCGCGGCAAATGCAGGCTGACACAATCGGAAGTCGCGAGTAACTCGTCCAAAGAACAATACGACGCCTGATACTGCTGTTCGACCTCCGCCGGCAGGCGCGTGCGCTGGGAGTAAACGATGCGCATGCCTAGCGCGCTCGCGCGCAGCGCCAGTTCTCGACCAATCTCGCCGAGACCCACAATACCCAATTGCGTGCCATAGAGAGTCACCATTCTCGGGATACGCGCCCAATTCCCGTTGGGTGTGTGTGAGCGTTTATA
>Ga0075423_10002385_pt1 | contig 17024 bp, 13 predicted proteins | sample SoiMethybrSBSTD2_FD_80114 | JGI IMG/M metagenome (GOLD analysis project Ga0075423, IMG submission 80114) | Bulk soil microbial communities from a Populus tree surrounding site in Tennessee, USA - Soil MetaG P. TD hybrid SBSTD2 | ecosystem: Environmental > Terrestrial > Soil > Tree plantation...
CACAGATACGAGATCCAGTCGGCCGTCCCGGTTCAGGTCGCCGATGGCGATGGATGGATACACAAAGGGGACCATGATTGAGGATGTCCCGCCTGGCGTGAAGTGCCCGTGACCGTCGCCGAGGTACACACCGACGGTGGAACTGGGGTCGCCAAGCGAGACGTACAGGACATCGGTACTTCCGTCCGCGTTGAAATCCCCGACACGCAGCGCGGAAACACCAGTGGGGACCGGCAAGCCAAAAGTGGCGCCATCCGCGAACACCAGCAGAATCGTGAAGGTGTCCTCGATTGCCGCGATGTCGGCCTTGCCGTCACGGTTGAAATCGGCCGTCCATAGCACGTCGGGCAGCACGCAGCAATCCTGGTCGCGGCCTTTTCTCGGGGACGTGGCCCGGAATGCGTAGCCCGCGCCGTCGAGCGCCGTTGTATTGGCCAGGACGGTGGTGCGGCTGGCGTACTCGTTCGCCGCCGCGAGATCCGCGAGACCATCGCCGTCGAAATCCGCGGTGGCGATGGCACGGCTGCCGGCCTCCGCCACGTTCTCGCTTGCTGGCAGAAACGATCCGGGGCGCGTGGGATCGTTGAGCAGCACACTGATGGTGCTGGAGGCGCGATTGGCGGTCGCAATGTCGGGCAGCCCGTTGTCGTCGACATCCGAGACGACGATCCCGCGTGGAGACGAGCCGACGGCGTAGCGCTGCACGCGGACCAGGCCGCTGGCGGCTCCTTGGTACACCGTGACGGCGCTGTTCGGAGTCGAAGCCGCGGCAACGTCCGTCCAGCCATCGCCATTGAAGTCGCCGGTCGCGACGACATTCACATTCGCCTCGCCGGACACAGTGCGCGCGCTGAAGGCCGTCCCGCCGTTGCCGTAGAGAATCCGCAGCCCGGTGGCGCTTGCGTAGGCGACGGCGACGTCGAGATGGCCGTCGTGGTTGAAGTCCGCAGTGGCCAGGCCCTGAGGATTCTGGGCCGCACTCGAGTAGGTGACGCCCGTGGTGAAGCGGCCCGCGCCATCGCCGATCAGCACCTGCACGGTGCCGGTGGCCCAGGCGCTGTAGACCAGATCCTCTCTGCCGTCGTTGTTCACGTCGCCGACGGCCAGTCCGCGGGGATTCCCGGCGGCCGCGATGTCGGACCGGGTGAAGGAACCGTCGCCATTGCCGCCGAGGACGCTGATCGAGTTGCCATCCGCGTTGGCCACGGCCAGATCAGGAATGCCATCCCGGTTGAGATCGGCGCTCGCGATCGCAAACGGACCGGCGCCAACGGCGACCTCGGTCCCGCGCACGAAGGCCCCGGCGCGATCGTTGAGCAGAATGATGACGGTGTTTCGGCCGTTGTTGGCCTGCGCAAGGTCCGGCGCACCGTCGCGGTTGAAGTCGGCGCTGATAATCGCCCGCGCGCCGGAGCCCGACCCGTAATCGCTCCGGGTGAACGTGGCCGTCTGCGCCGCGGCACCCGCCGTGAAAGCCAGCAGGAGGCCGGCGGCAACCCGGGCGCGACCGCCGCGGGTGTGAACCGGATGCGAACCGCGTCCCCTGGTCTTCATCACGTACCAGCCTCTCAGTAGAGGCCCCCACCCATGCTGTTCATTCCCGCCGCCTCGTGCTGATGCCCGTCGGGAATCAGCGAGATCACGGCTTCGGTCGTCAAGAGCAGCGAGGCAATGGACGCGGCGTTCTGGAGAGCCGATCGGACTACCTTCGTCGGATCGATCACGCCGGCGGTTACCAGATTCTCGTACTGCTCCGTTCGGGCATTGAAGCCCTCTTCCTCACTCAACTCCCGGGTCCGCTGCACCACAATCGAGCCTTCGTGGCCGGCGTTGGTCGCGATCCATCGCATCGGTTCCTCGACCGCTCTGCGAATGATGTCGACGCCGATCCGCTCGTCGGCCTCGACCCGCACCTGCTCGAGCGCGTTGGCGGCGCGGAGGAGCGCCACACCGCCACCGGGCACGATGCCTTCTTCCACGGCAGCCTTGGTGGCGTGCATGGCATCCTCGACCCGCGCCTTCTTCTCCTTCAACTCGCTGTCGGTCGCTGCGCCGACCTTGATGATCGCCACACCACCGACCAGCTTGGCGAGCCGCTCCTGCAGCTTGTCGCGGTCGTACTCCGAGGCCGTGTCCTCGACCTGGGTCCGCAGTTGCTTGACCCGACCTGCAATCGACGCCGGGGTGCCGGCCCCTTCGACAATGGTCGTCGTGTCCTTGTCGATGGTGACTTTCTTTGCTTGACCGAGGTCTTCGATCGTGAGGCTCTCGAGTTTTACGCCGAGGTCCTCCGTGACGGCTTTGCCGCCGGTCAGAACCGCGATGTCTTCGAGCATCGCCTTCCGGCGATCGCCATAACCGGGCGCCTTCACCCCGGCGACCCGAAGCGTGCCGCGCAGCTTGTTGACGACGATGGTCGCCAGGGCCTCCCCATCGATATCCTCCGCGATGATCAGCAACGGACGCCCGGCTCGTGCGACGAGCTCCAGCAACGGGAGCAGATCCTTCATCGCGCTGATCCGCTTCTCGTGGATCAGAATGACCGGATTCTCCAGGACCACCTCCATCCGTTCGGGGTCGGTGACGAAATACGGCGACAGGTAGCCGCGGTCGAACTGCATCCCTTCGACCACCTCGAGCGAGGTATCCATGGTCCGGGCTTCTTCGACGGTGATGACGCCGTCCTTGCCGACCTTCTCCATCGCTTCGGCGATGATCCGTCCGATGCCCTCATCGTGGTTCGCGGAGATCGTGCCAACCTGGGCGATCATCGCGCCGCTCACCGGCTTCGACATCCTCCCGAGCGCAGCCGTGATCGCGTCGACCGCCTTGTCGATGCCGCGCTTGACCGCCATCGGGTTCGCGCCGGCGGTGACGTTCCTCGCACCCTCGCGATAGATCGCCTGGGCCAGGACCGTGGCCGTCGTGGTGCCGTCTCCGGCGACGTCCGACGTCTTGCTCGCCACTTCCTTCACCATCTGTGCGCCCATGTTCTCGAGCGCATCCCTCAGCTCGATCTCCTTCGCCACGGTGACGCCATCCTTGGTGATGGTGGGCGGCCCGAACTTCTGGCCGAGGATCACGTTCCGCCCTCGCGGTCCGAGGGTGACCTTGACTGCGTTGGCCAAACTGTTGACCCCGCGAAGAATCCCCTGCCGTGAGGCATCGCCGTACACAATCTGTTTTGCCATGGGTGGTCTCGTTGTCCTCAACTTGTTTCGATGACCGCTAGAACTTCGTCCTCTCGCATGACGAGCAACTCCTCACCATCGAGCTTGATCGCATTGTTCGTATACTTGCCGAACAGGATCACATCGCCCGCCTTGAGGTCGAGAGGGACGCGCGCGCCGCCGTCCCTGACGGCGCCGCTGCCGGCGGCAATCACCGTGCCTCGTTGCGGCTTCTCTTTCGCGGTGTCGGGAATGATGATGCCGCCGCTCTGCTGCTCAGCCTCTTTGTGACGGCGAACGATGATTCGATCGTGGAGCGGTCTGAGTCCCATGACGTTGTCTCCCAATGACACAATCGCGATCGACGCCCTGACTGCGCCGAGGACAGCCACATGCCGTTCTCGACACGCGCCACGCCGCCATTCCACAAACTGTATCGACCAGCGTCGCTGTCCGCTGTCCTCAATCGCACAGCGGCAGCCAGCGGCCATCGGCCGGTTCGGGACGGCGTAGGTCCACACCTTGGTGCAGAATGGATTCTCGAGCCCCGCCGCGATTCTCGAGGAGAAGGCGGCCGGGTCGATGGCGGCGCGCGCCGGAGCCGCCGCCCGGGTCGCGGCCTACCGGCAGAAGCCGCTCGGACCCGACCCCGGCGCGTTCGTAGCCGCGCTGCGGCCCAGGTCCGTGCTAGAATTCGGGATTCCGGCCGCCGCGACGGCGGCCGTCCTGCCCGAGTCGCCGGCGTAGCTCAGTTGGTAGAGCAGCTGATTCGTAATCAGCAGGTCGTCGGTTCAAGTCCGACCGCCGGCTCCAACCTTCGCTCGCGCTTGCCAAGAACGCACGAGCTACGGTTGGCAAGCCACGGGAAAGTTGTCCACCGCAGCCCGTAGGGCGAAGGTGGACTACGACTAGCAGTTTCCCCTCCCCCCGAAAAATATTGCCTCCGCGCTAAAGTTCAGTGAACTGCAGCGAGGTCTTGACCGCAGCGAGCGAGGCCTCTGTGGCTTCTTTTGCGCCTTGCAGCTGAGCAGTAGACTCCTCGCGGTGAGCCTGCAATCCATCAATGCAAAGCGTTGATAGGGACCGTCAGGACTCGCCAGTGGCACGACCGAGAAGGCCCATCTGAACCAGCTTGCCGAAAAGCCAGACGACCGCGAGGACGAAGACGAGCCATGCGACGGCGCGTTGTCCCGGCTCCAGTGGCCGCGTCAGGCGAATCGTCCCGAAGACCGCGAGACCCAGCGCCACGAGGATCAGCAGCACGTCGGCCACCACACGGGGGACGGCGGCGATTGCGGCGTCACTCCTCCCGGCAATGCACGTAGAGCCGGTCATGGTCCGGCCCCAGATCGAAGATAGTGGCCACCCGGATCACGCCGTGGTGTGTCGATCGATAGCGGAGCTGCGACGGCGCGTCCGGCTTGACGGTTCGCAGGGCCTGGCAGAACTCACGCCCCAGACTGGGCTGACCAGGCTCCATGATCCCCACAACGGTCGACACGGTTCGATTGATGAGCGCGGGCGTGACCGGCGTCTCTGACGCCCGCACGTGACGGAGCCGGAACGGTTCCGTCCGCGAGACTTCGTAGATGCAGTCGCTCTCACTCTGGAGCAACTGGTTGATCCAGAAGTCCGTCAGGGGGAGTTCCCGCTGCTCGGGTTCTTGAACGGACTCTTTCTTTCCCGCCTTGTCGAGCAGATCCCGCAGCCAGGCATCGATCATGGCCCGTCACCGTTCAACGTGCTGGCGAGCGCCAGAAAAGGAACCGATTAACAGGAACAATCCTACCAAACGTTTCAGATCATCACCGGCCACCGCGAGAGGGCGCCCACTCTGAGGTAGGACTGTCCGCGCCCCATAGAAATTAAATGGAAAAACAAGGATCCGCTGGCGCCGGCGGGAATATCCTCACGGCAAACAAGGGTGGTGACACATGCGCCTGATTCGTCATCTCTCCGTCGCCTTTCTCGCCGGGCTCGCGCTCCTTCCCCTCGAGGCGAACGCTCAGGGGCTGACGGGCACGCTCGCCGGCACCATCAAGGACGCCAATGGGGGGATCATCCCCGGCGCGCTGGTTCGGGTCACGTCTCCCGCGCTGATCGGCGGCGACCGTCAGACGAGGTCGAGCGATCGCGGCCAGTGGCGGCTTCCACTCCTGCCGCCGGGCGAGTACGTCCTGACGGTCGACCTCTCGCCCAGGTTCGCCGTCCATCGCCAGGACGCCATCCGCCTCGGAGGCGGCGAGACCATCGAGCTCAGCGTCGTCCTGGGGGTGGCTGGCGTCGCCGAATCGGTCACCGTGCACGGCGAAACCGCGGCGCGCACGAGCGGCATGGAGAGCCGATTCGGCCCCGACTTCATCCGGCGTGTGCCGACCCGTCGCTACAGCATGTTCAGTTTGATCAATAACACGCCTGGCGTCTCGCCAACCTCCCCCGCGAGCGGCGCGATCAACACGGTGTCGGTCTTCGGGTCCGCCGTGAACGAGAATGCGTTTCTCATCGACGGCACCAATTTCACCTGCCCCTGTCAGGGGGTCTCGCGTGCCGAGCCGATCATCGACGTCATCCAGGAAATGCACGTGCAATCGATGGGCGCATCGGTCGAGTTCGGCAACCTCCAGGGCGCCGTCTTCAACGTCGTCACCAAGCAGGGAGGCGCGCGCTTCGCCGGCGAGACGTCGTACTACGCTCAGGGCTCCGGCCTGACCGCGCAGCCGATCGTGATGCCGGTCAGGGCGGGCACCCGACCGAGCAGCGGGTACGAGCGAGTCAGATATCGCGATCTGACGACCAGCGTCGGCGGCCCGATCAAGCGCGACCGGCTCTGGTTCTTCGGCGCGTATCAGTACCTCCGCGATTACGACAGTCAGCCTGGCGTGGACCCGGCCTTCCCGCGACGGTACGAACAGAACAAGGTCTTCGGAAAGCTCAATTGGCGGCTGACACCGGCGATGCAGATGATGCAGAGCTTTCATCAGGAGAAATGGGTCAACCCGACGCCGGCCACGCTCTCCGCGCCGTTCGAGACGACGCAGCGGGTGCACGCGTCGGTTCCCAACATGACGTTCGCGCATGTCACACACGTGCTGTCGGACCGCACGTTCTGGGAAGCGCGCGCCGGCCGCTTCCTCTACCGCCAGGACGCCGACCCCAGTTCAGGCGACCGGACGACGCCGTCCCGGACCGATCAGTTGACCGGCATCTCGAGCGGCAACGCGGCGCAAATCACGACGCTCCATCTCGATCGCGCGACCGCGAAACTCGTGCTCCACCGGTATCAGTCCGGGTGGCTCGGCACCGACCATGAGCTCAAGGCCGGTGCTCAAATCGAACGCGGCGAACATCGCCACCTTCAGATCGCTCCGGGCGGCGTGCGATACATCGACAACAATGGCTTGCCCTTCCAGGCTGTCTTCCGTGCGCCCTCGATCGCCGGCGGCGTGTTCGTCACCCCGGCGGCGTTCGCCAGCGACAGGTTCGGCATCGGCGAACGAATCACCGTGGACGCCGGCGTCCGCTTCGATCACAGTCGTGCGATCAACCCGGATCTTCCCGTCGTCAGCGCCGAGGGATGGGAAACCGACGATGTCAACCCAGGAGTGGGGACGGTGTACACGCTGGATATGGTGTCGCCCCGCCTCGGCTTTGTCGCAAGGATCGATCGCAGCGGCCGCACGGTCCTGCGCGCCAGCTACGGGCGTTTCAATCAAGGAGTGCTGACCGGAGAGCTCGATCCGGCCTCGCAAGGCACCACCGCGACGACCACGATGGCGTACGAGGCGGCAACGGGTGGCTACACGCGGCGCATCTCGGTCGTCGATCCGAGGATCAACATCGCCCTCGATTCGCACACGCGGTCACCGCATACCGACGAGTTCTCGGTGGCGCTCGATCGTGAAATCGCGCCGCGTCTGCGAGCGTCGGCGGCTTACATCCGAAAACACGGCAGCGATTATCTTGGTTGGGTGGACAGGGGCGGTCAATACCGTGAGGACACGCAGATGCTCGCCGACGGCAGGGTCCTGCCGGTCTTCGTCCTGGCGAACGCAACGTCCGACCGGCGGTTCTTCTTCACCAATCAGGACAATCTGTTCGTCACCTATGACGGTCTGGTGGTTGCCATCGAGAAGCGGCGATCGAACGACTGGTATGCATCGGGTTCGTATACCTACTCCCGCGCGCGCGGCCTGCAAGTGATGAGCAATGGCGCTCCGGAAGATCCTCAGTTCAGCACGATCGCCCGTCCCGGCTTCCTGACGTTCGGTCAGGATCCGAACGACCTGACCAACGCCACCGGCCGGCTGCCGAACGATCGGCCGCACGTCTTCCGAGCGACCTCGGTTGTCCGCCTGCCCTGGAAGGACATTCAGGTCGCGGCCAACCTGCAGACGTTCAGTGGCAAGCCCTGGGCGGCGACAACGCAGGTGTCGCTGCCGCAAGGCAGCCGGAGAATTCTGCTCGAGCCGCGCGGCTCACGCCGCCTGTCGTCGCAGTCGCTGCTCGACGTGCGCGTGTCCAAGACGCTGCCGGTCGGAGCCGCTGGCAGCGTGGACGTGATCCTCGACGTGCTGAACCTGCTTGGCGACAACGCCGAGGAGGCGCTCGTGACCGACAATTTGTACAGCGGCGACACCTTTGGCAGGCCGAGGCAATTCATCGACCCGCGCCGCGCGATGCTCGGCGTCCGGTTGAATCTCGGTCGCTGAGTCAGACGGCCGATACAATCCACAGAATTCTCAAGCTTTCCTCAGGACCGGCCACCTCCCTGGTCTCTATCCTCAGCGGCCAGGGAGGTTCGCATGTTCACACCGAATCGCATCTGCGCAGCCATCGTCGGATTGCTACTGATTTGCCCGTTGACCTCGACGTCGCACGCGGTCAGCGTCGACAACGCGGTGATGGAGTGGAACAAGATCGCGCTCGACGCCACGGTCAGGGCCGGCCAGAACCCTGTTCCACAGGTACGAAGCATGACCATCGTGCAGGTTTCGGTGCACGACGCGGTCAACGCCATCACTGGCAAACATCCCACCTATCTCTCGCAGAATCCCGCGCCTGCCGGAGCGTCGGCGGACGCGGCCGCAATCGCCGCCGCCCACCGGGCGCTCGTGACCCTGTTTACGAATCCCGTTCAGGTCGCGATATTCGACGCGGCCCGCAGTTATTCGCTCGCGGCGCGGGGGCTGACGGAGGCCGACCCTGGCATCCAGGTCGGCGACAACGCTGCGGCCGCGATCCTCGCGGCTCGCGCGAACGACGGCGCTTCGCTGGCGCAGTTCCCCTACACCGCGCCGGGCGCAGGCACGCCGGGCGTGTGGGTGACAAGCGGCCCGGCAGCGTTGTTGCCGGGTTGGGGAAGGGTGACACCGTGGGTCCTCCACAGCGGGGCCCAATTCCGTCCCGACGGACCTCCAGCGCTCGACAGCGGCCGCTGGGCGCGCGACTACAACGAGGTCAAGGAACTGGGCTCGGCCACGAGCACGACGCGCACGTCGACCCAGACCGAGATCGCGCGGTTCTGGCTGGCGCCGCCGTCGGTCATCTGGAATGGCGTCGCGCGGAGAATCATCGATGCGCGAGGCCTCGACGCGTCGGACACGGCGCACACGCTGGCGCTGATGTATCTGGCCAGCGCCGACGCCTCAATCGCCTGCTGGGATGCGAAGTACGTCTTCAACTTCTGGCGGCCGCAGACAGCGATCCGCAACGGCGATCTCGACGGCAACGACGCGACCGTCGGCGATCCGGGGTGGGCGCCGCTTCTTTTTCTTCCAACTCCACCACATCCTGAATACCTCTCTGGTCACTCTACCAACAGCAGCGCGATGGCGACGATGCTGGCGTTCCTGTTCGGCGACAATCCGGGCGTGACGATTCTGGCCACCAGCCCGACCAACGAGGGCTTCCTGCGCCAGTGGACGACGTTCAGCGAGGGCGTGGACGAAGTCATCGACGCCCGCGTCTACTCTGGCTTTCATTATCGAACGTCGGATGAAGTGGGCGCGAAAGTAGGACGCCAGGTGGCGCGGTTCGTGGTCAATCACGCGCTGCGGTGAGGAGATGGAGGCGGCGGGGGCAGACGCCCCCGCCCCGCAATTCACAGTCTATCGCCCAACGCTCTTCACCAATCCGTCGAGCAGCATGATGTCGGCGTCACCTTCGCCGATCGCCGCCAGGATCGACCGTCCGTCGGACGACCACGACACGCGTCGCACGATGAAGATGGCACGATCGCCAAAATCCGTGACCTGCTGCCATCGGCCGTCTTCGGTCGAGAGCGCCCAGATGTTGCTGGTCAACCCGTCGCTCAGTGGCATGGCCATCCATTTGCCGTCTGGTGAAAGCGCGGCGTTGAATGGCACCTGCCACGAGGCCACGCGCGATGCATCGATCGTCTTGATGACCCGCGCCGGGCCGCCGGTGATCGGGGCCGCGCGAATCTCGAACTCCGGCCGCCCGTCCAGATGCGCGCGCTCCACGAGAAAGTACAGCGTGGAGTCGTGCACGCCGATCATGTTCCGGACGGGGTCGGTGCGGACGGTCACCGGTGCTCCGCCATTCACGGACACCTTCTTCATCACACTCGAAGCGGTCTCTACGTAATAAATCTCCTCGCCGTCCGGGGACCAGGCGGCGCCCAGGCCCCTGGACACCAGCTGATGGAGTTCGCTGCCATCCGGCCGGACCAGCCAGACACCGAACGCGAATCGATCGTTGCCCTTGCTGGACACAAAGGCGATCCACCGTCCCTCCGGCGACCAGATCGGGACACCGACGGCCACAGCGGGATCGTCTTCGAACGTGATCTGCCGCGCTGGGCCCTGCGGTGAGGTCACCCAGATGTTGGAGTGTCCGCCGCTGTCGGACAGATAGGCAATCTCGTCGCCGCCCGGCGCCGCGGTCGGGGTCAACACCTGTCCGGTCTGATGCGTCACCTGCTCGCCGCGTTGGACCGTACCGCCACTGACGCCAGCGAACGGGTACCTCCACAGGTCGAAGCGCATCTGCAGACGAGCGGCAGACAGGAGGCCGCTGTCATGAACGTCGGGATGCTCGTACGACGCTTCGGCGGGCGTGAGTTGACGCGGCGGCCCGCCGTTCAACAGCATCTCCCACAACCCCAGAGGCGCCAGGTACGGGACCGTGCTGCCGCGGCTCGAGGCAAACACGACCCCGGTGCTGTCAGGAAGCCACGCCAGGCCCTCCGTGAATCTGTTGTCATTCGTGAGACTCACCGGCTTGGCGCCGCCCCGGACCGCAATGTAGTAGATGTCCCCTCGGAACCCGTCGCCCCCCTGGAACGCGATCCAGCGGTTGTCGGGAGACCAGCGCGGGTACCGATAGTGCCGCGTTTCCAGCGTGGCGATCACCTGGACGTCCGAGCCTTCGAGGGTGGACGTGACCAGCTGAATGCGGTCGTTCTCGAGCCGGAAGCAGGCGAGACGCCCGTTCCGGCTGACGTCGCCCCCGCCGATACTCGCCATCACCCGTTGACTGGGCCCACCCAACGCGGGGATCTTGTAGATCGTTCCCTGAATCTGTCCCGAGGCGGCGGGCGAGAAGTAAATCAGCGAGCTGCCATCGGGTGACCATCGCGGGGATTGATGATCGGCAGTATCGCTGCTGACCACGTGCGGCGGTCCACCGTTGAGATGTCGGATGAACAGCTGGCGACGTCCGCTTTGCGCCGCTGTGAACGCCACCATCTTTCCATCCGGCGAGATCGACGAGAATTCCTCGAGACCGACGAAGTTCGTCATGGCCCGGATGCGGTGCGGCACCGCGGACGGCGCCGGGGCGAGCCCGGTCGCGACGAGCGCGCCGATGGCCGCCGCAGCGGAAAGCGCCACGAGACCAGTCCCCAGAACGATCGCGCGTCGCCGGCGCCGCTGAGGTCCGGCCGGTTCGACGGTGCCCGCCTCCTGCGGCCGCGTTTCCACATCGAAGATCAGATCGCGAACGTTCTGAAAGCGTTCGTCGGGCGCTTTCCCCAGACAGTGCTTGACCGTGCGCTCGAGCGCCAGCATCGCAGGATCGCCCGGTGGCAGCGGCGGCGGGTCGTCGTGCAGGATCGCATTGATCGTGTCGCCGGGCGTGGCCCGCCGGAATGGCGGAAACCCCGCGAGCATCTCGTAGAAGACGACGCCGAAACTGAAGATGTCCGTGCGGTGGTCGAGGCGGGCACCGCGAATCTGCTCGGGCGACATGTAGGCCACCGACCCGATGACCGGCCCCCGGTGCACGCCGTCGACAGTGACGGTCTCGGTGATGTCGGACCGCTCCCCGCCGACGAATTTCGCCAGGCCGAAATCGAGGATCTTGATGCGGCCGTCGGTCGTGACGAACAGGTTGCCCGGTTTGATGTCGCGATGCACGACGCCGCGCTCGTGAGCGGCGGCAAGACCGCGGGCGATCTGCAGCGCGTAGTCCACGGCTCTTGCCAGCGGGACGGTCCGCCCCGCCAGGCGCGCGGCGAGCGTCTCTCCTTCGAGGAGCTCGGTCACGATGTACGACGACGCGCCCTCGATCCCGACGTCGTACACCGCCAGGATGTTGGGATGGTTCAAGCCGCCGGCAGCCCGCGCCTCCTGCTCGAACCGGCGCCGGTACGCCGCGTCTTCGGAGAATGCCGCCGGCAGCACCTTGATCGCGACGTCACGGTCGAGCTGTGGATCGCGGGCACGGTAGACCTCGCCCATGCCGCCGGCGCCCAGCGAGCCGACGATCTCGAACCGGCCGATGCGATGTCCCACGGAGAGCGTCATGGCGGGAAACCGGCGAAATTATAGCCGCGCAATCGATACAATGCCCGCCGTGGCGTACCGCTTCGGCCGCTTCGTTCTCGACTACGACACGCGCCAGATCCTTGCTGAGGGCGGCGAGATCCACCTCTCGCCGAAAGCGTTCGAGCTCTTGACGATCCTTCTGGCGAACCGACCGCGCGCGGTATCGAAGACCGAGTTACAAGAGAGACTGTGGCCGTCGACGTTCGTCGAAGAGACGAATCTGGCCGGGCTCGTGGCGGAGATCCGCCGCGCGCTGGACGATTCCGCGACCGAGCCCGTCTTCGTGCGCACGGTGTACCGATTCGGTTACCGCTTCGTTGGCGAGGCGGTGGAGACGAGCGTCGCGCAGCCGGCGCCGCCGCCGGGGTCGCGGCCGTCTCTCCTCTATGAGGGCCGCCACATCGTGCTGATGGACGGCGTCAACGTCATCGGCCGCGCGCCGGATGCGACGATTCAGTGCGAGGTCACCGGGGTCTCGCGGCACCACGCGCGGATTGTCGTGTCCGATGGTGAGGCGACGCTGGAGGATCTGGAGAGCAAGAACGGCACGTATCTGCAGGACACACGCATCACGTCCGCCCGACTGTCGGATGGCGACGAGATTCGTCTCGGCCGGGCACGCCTGATCTACCGGATCGGACCACCGCCCGGAGCGACGGAAACACTGTCGGCGGATCCTGGCAGCCGGCGCCTGCGCTGACAGGCATCGTCCTCCGCCGTCATCGGCGATACGCGGCGAGGCGCGCCTTCAACTCGGACACGGTCGCGGCATGCGCGGCCTCCTGGGCGAGATTCGTGGTCTCGGCCGGATCCTTCTCCATGTCGTACAGCTGCGCGCCTTGCGCCCCCTCCTGCCATTCGATGTACCGCCATCGGCTCGTTCTGACCGAATAGCCGTTGCGCACCTGCGTGAACGCCGCATCCTTGACGCTTCCCGCCGGATCGTTCAGCAGCGGCACCAGGCTGACCCCGTCGAGCGTGATCTTCGGCGGCACGCCTGCCAGCTCGGCGAGCGTGGGATAGAGATCGACGAGCTCCGCGAGCCCGCGCGTGGCGACGCCGCGCCCCCTGGTCCCGGGAGCGGCGATGATCAGCGGGACGCGCGCGCTCCGCTCGAACGCGCTCATCTTCTGCCACAGGCCGTGATCGCCGAGGTGATAGCCGTGATCGCTGGTGAAGACCACGATCGTGTTGTCCGAGAGACCCAGGCGATCGAGCGCGCTCAGTACCGTCCCGACCTGTGCATCCATGAAGCTCGTCGACGCCCAGTAGGCCTGGATGGCTTCGCGCCGCCGGTCGTCGGTCATCTTGTCCTGTTCCCCGAACGCGCTGCGATACGCAGCTTCCGGAGTGCGCGAGCGATCGGCGTCGGACAGCTGCGGCAACGTGATGCGATCGCGCGGATACATGTCGAAGTAGCGTTTCGGCGCCACGTACGGCGTATGCGGCCGGTAGAACCCGACGGCCAGGAAGAAGGCCTCGCCGTTGCGCTTGAACCGCTCCAGCAGGCGGACGGCCTCGGCCGCCGCGATTCCGTCGGTCTGCTCGGCGTCCGGCCCCTCATCTGCCAGCCAGCTGAGGGTTGCGCCGAATTGTCCCGGCAGCAGCGAAAAGATCCGGTCGTGAACCTCGCGATCGTGACCGCGCGGGTTGATGGCGAGGTCCCAGGAGAGATAGTCGTCCAGCCCTCCGGTGCCGATCTGGAGCGGCACACCGTAGTGATAGAGCTTGCCCACGCGGGCGGCGAACCACCCACTCGTGCGAAAAAGCTGAGGCAGGGTCACCGTGTCGGGCAGCTTTTCCCGAAAGTGCGGAGAGTTCGGGGCCTTCTGCGGAGCCGGATTCGTGAGCACGCCAGTGGCATTCGGCCGCCGGCCGGTGAGCAGTGACGATCGGCTCGGGCTGCACAGCGGGTACTGGGTGTAGGCGCGGTCGAACCGGACGCCGCGCGCCGCCAGCGTGTCGATGTTCGGCGAACGCACCGGCGCCCCGTAGGTCCCGAGGTCGTTGTTCAGATCATCGGCAATCAGGAACAGCACGTTGAGGCGTCGCGAAGGTTGGGCGTCCGAGATCGATGCCGCGGCCGCCACGATCAGGGCAGCAAGAGAGGCCATCCGTGTGAACGACATACGCACCTCGCACGGCAACCGACTGTTGGGTGGGTAGCATATACGGTCGCTTCTATGCGGCGGGATAATCGTGTTGTGGGCAGCGGGGTCAGCCACCTCGTCGGTGTCCGGTAAACGCCGCCCATGTCCCATCGGGCCGCAGCACTTCGTTCGGTCCAAACCTGCGCTTGTATTCACTCGATCGACATCCCGCGACGTAGTACCCGAGGTAGACGTACGAAAGCTCCCGCTGGCGAGCAGTGGCGAGCAGCGAGAGGATGTTGAACGTGCCCAGCGATCGGGCCCTCTCGGTCGGGTCGTAGTAGCAGTAGATCGCCGAGAGGGCGTCGGGCAGAACATCCACATACGCGACGGCGATCAGCCGGTCGTCAACGTAATACGTCCACTCCTCGGTGCGGAACGGATTCTCGAGCAGCAATCCGGGATCGCCGCCGGCGTCTGCCGGCCAGCCCTTCGTCTCGTGGCCGTGACGGTGGAACCTCGCCCAGAGGTCGAGCCGGTCCGGTGAAAGAGATGGAACACCGACCCGCACGGTGACCGCTCCCTGATTGCGCTTCCACGCACGCCGCTGGCTCGCAGTGGGACGGAACGTGGCCACGGGCACCCGCAGCGATTGGCACATCCGGCAGGACGGGCAGTCCGGCCGGAACATCGCGTAGCCGAATCGCCGCCACCCCTGCTGCAGCCGTTGCAGGTAGTCGGCCGGCTGGAGGTGTGGAACCAGCTCGAAGCGCAGCTGCCAGAGGCGATCCGGCAGGTACTCGCACTGCGAGACGGTGGAGAGAAAAGAGACAGCGGGCTGTTGCGTGACCCTCCTCAACGAGGCCGCCCCTTTCTGTCCATCCCTTCGGCGTTGATCACGAACTGGCACAACGCGGTGGCGTTGAGCGGTGCGGGGCCCCGTTCTTCTGGTGACGCGGCGTGCGCCAGCCACAGCTGCAGATCGGCCTTCGTAAAATCCTGACAGGTGGCTCTCGCGAGCTCGTAGAGGCGGTGCTTCGGATGCGAGGTATCGCTCCACTCGGTTCGATACGACATTGGCAGATGCACACACTTCGCCATCGAGGGACGCTGCAGCAGTTCGAACAACCGATCGACCTGGGCACGACCCAGCTCGGGATTGTCGAGGGCGATGCCGAAAATCGGAGTCAGCAACTCAGGGCGATTCGGCAGCTCCTCGACCATGCGCTCGAAGACGATCCGGTTGAGGCTGGCGAACGATTCGGTCAGCCGCACGGAGTCGACGCCGGGCGCACGCTGCAGACCAGCGCTCTCGTTCGAGAGCGCGCACAGCACCTTCGATAGAAAGCTCACCCCCCAGCGCGATCCTCGAGGGGAAGTCGCGTACTCGTGCCAGAACCCGCCATCCTCGAGCCACGTGAGCGTCGCAATGAGGTCTTCATCCACATCGGGCTCGGATCCAGTCTCGAGCGCCGAAAGCAGCACGTCCCGGTAGCTTCGATCGCGATCCCTGGCAATGCGTTCCAGCACCGCGTGCCTCACACCAGGAGAACTGGCAGACAGCACGGCACCCGTGACGGTCCTGGACGTGACCAGACGGCCGACGAACACGTGACACGCGACGTAGATGAGAGCGCAGCCGAGCCACACGGAAGGCCGGCGGACATCTCCACGGAACAGGCTTCGGGCTCCCATGCCGGCGACGATTCCGACGAAGCCCAGCTCGACGACCGTCCCGAGAACGAGCATGCTCCAGGAGAGTCCAGAAGCATCCGGCCCACCACTGAACGCGGTGATCGCCCGGCCGCCCAGCGACACGCTGACAGGGACCACCAGGACGAGTGAGGTCAACGATGGATGGCCGCCTGGAAAGGGCAACGCAAGCAGGAAGAGCGCAAGCCACAAGGCGGGGAGAACGGCCGCGCATCCGGCAACAAAGCGCAGGCCGTTCTGTCTCACGGCCCAATCCGGTAGAGAGCCTTCAGTCGCATCGCGTCGGCCGACGACAGACCCGACACCTTCGGGATGTCGGCCCGCGAGCGGAGCTCCGCGCGATACCGCCCGAAGTAGTTCGGGATGTCGCCGCCGTAGCCGAAGTAATACATGATGTCGGCATAGTCCCGCGTGTGAGACAGCCCCAGGGCGTGTCCGAGCTCGTGTACGCACGTCAGGTAGACGATGCTCTCGCGGAAGAGCGGGTCGCGGGCGGCGCGCCGGGCGATGTCGGGGCCAAGCGAGGTCATGTCCGGACGGATGTACACCGCGGCGCCGACGCGGCCACCGACGAGCACCGGTTGCATCTCGCCATACTGGCCGTCTGTCGGCTCGGCCCAGTAGAGGCGCACGAGGGCCGATGATTCAGGCGCTGATTCGAACCGAATCGCGTTCCCTGATGTCCGCTGCCACGCCTCCAGTGCCCAGCGGGCGAGCTCGCCGTCCGTGGCACGGAAGCCGGTTTTGCCGCGCCCCTCGCCAATGAAATACGGGATCGCGATGGAGATGTCGAAGGGCTGCAACACCGCCCGCGGTGCCGCCGCAAGGACGCCGGCCGCCATCGCCAGACAGGCAGCCAGCTTCGACCCTCTTCCACGCATACGGCGCTCCCCTCACCTCGGCGGTCTGACTGGACCCAAAAAGTCGTTTGAAGTGTATAACCAAGCCAGAGGAGACACGGCAGAGGCATCCAACACGAAAGACGCGGCATGGGAGGCGAACGCATGACACGGACCGACATCTCGAAGCTGGCGCTCATCGCGCTGATCCTGGCGTGCGCTGGCCGAACGGCTGCGCAGACGCCGCCGGTGTTCACACCCTCGGCCAATCCGGTGAGCGATGCGGTGCGGACCCTGCTCGCACGCGAGTCGAGGAATCTCGTCGAGTCCGCCGGGCTCATGCCGGCGGACAAGTACGCGTTTCAGCCGACGCCCGCCCAAATGACATTCGGCCAGCTCGTCGCCCACATCGTCCAGACGAAC
>Ga0075423_10002386_pt1 | contig 17019 bp, 12 predicted proteins | sample SoiMethybrSBSTD2_FD_80114 | JGI IMG/M metagenome (GOLD analysis project Ga0075423, IMG submission 80114) | Bulk soil microbial communities from a Populus tree surrounding site in Tennessee, USA - Soil MetaG P. TD hybrid SBSTD2 | ecosystem: Environmental > Terrestrial > Soil > Tree plantation...
CGCGACGCCTTGCTCGTGAACCAGGCGGGCAGCACGATCGGCCTCGGCGGTCGCACCGATCGCGAGGCGTTTCGCGTCGCGTTCGTCGAGCGCCTGGCCGATGCGTACGGCGACGACTGGTGGTATCAATCGGCGCTCGGCTTCACGTATCATGAGGTCGGCCGCTACGACGAATCGCGCCGGCTGTCCGAGCGCTCGCTCGCCCAGTACCCGGGCAACGCGAACGCGAGCCATAATATCGCGCACGTCTGCTACGAGACCGTCGACAACGACGGCGGCGTCGCGCTCCTCTCGGATTGGCTCGGCGGCTACGATCGGCGCGCCCCGTTTCATTGCCACCTGGCCTGGCACCTCGCGCTGTTCGAGCTTCAGCGCGGACGGCCGGAGCGCTCGCTGGCGATCTACGAGCAGGACATTGCGCCGTCGTCCAATCCGCGCCTGGCCATGATCGACGGCTCGGCCCTGCTCTGGCGATTCGGGCTCTACGACCTCGAGAAGGCGCCGCTGCCCTGGGGCAAGCTGGCCGATCTGGCGGCCCGCGTCACGCGGCCCGGCTTCATCTTCGGCGACGTCCACGCGGCGCTTGCCTACGCGTCGGTCGGAGACAGCTCGGCGCTCTCGGCTCTGACCGCCGGGCTCGAGGCGCTCCACGCCAAGGGCCATCCCATCGCCGGCACGGTTGCCCTGCCGCTGGTCAGAGGGGTCGCGGCCTTCGTGGCCGGCGACTACGCCGGCGCCCTGGCCCTGATCGAGTCGGTCGACAGCGAGATCCACCGGGTGGGCGGCAGCCATGCCCAGTGGGAGCTGTTCGAGGAGACGATGGTGGTCTGCCAGCTCCGGCTCGGCCGCCTCGACGAGGCCCGGCGGCTGATTCGGCGGCGGCTGGGCTTCCGCGCGTCGCCGCGCGATCTCGTCTGGCTCGACCGGGCGACGCATTAACCGGTCAAGAGTCGACGTTCCCGGCACAACCTTGACCAGGGTGATGCCGGACTGTCCAGTCAATACGGTCACAGCGCGGGTCGTGCGCGACCGCGTTTACGCATAACCGCGCGCTACGACGATGTTTCCGCTTACGGTCCAGCTGGCATCCGTTTTGCCACTCTCCGGTGCGTTCGATGAGAGCAGAGAGCGCCCGGGTTCACGTCCGCCACACACGAGGCGCCGCGCTATCGCATTTGCCGCTCCGTCGCGTGGCGTTGTGCCTCGATTGCGAGGCATGCTTTGAAATCGGAACCTCGTCGTGCCCCGCGTGTGGCGGAGATACCTGGGTGCTCCTCTCCAAATTCCTCGATCAGGGCCCGCTCAAGGTCCTCCCGCAGTTCCACCCCTTCCCGAAGAGCTGGACGGCCGAATCCCGCGGCCGCGACGAGGCCAAGGCCAACGGCCAAGCGGCCAAGCAGATCTTCGTCGTCGCGCGCGATCGGGAGAAGCTCTTCGAGTACGCCAAGCGCGCGTTTTCAGGGAATTCCTCGGTCGAGGTCGTTCTGGATCGGCGTCGAGGCGAGCGCCGCAGCGCCGACAAGACCGGCGCACCCGACCGTCGCCGCGGCGACCGCCGGCTCATGACCGAGATCGACAACCACCTGCGCGCGCTGGGCTGGGCGGTGGTTCGTCTGGACGTTTTCAGGACGCTCGGTCTCCCCCGCCGGTAGCTCGTTCGGTCTCGCAGTCGCCTCTCTGATCGAAATCTCTGATTGGATCGCTGGCTTGACAGCGCGTGACGCCCCTGCGACGATCCCGACGTGAACCCAATCGGCTCGCTGGCGTGCTGGCAGTGGTCGTGGCGACTCTCTGACGAGGGCGGCCCCGTCTAGAGCACGCACGCGAGCCAGATCTAGCAAACGAGACGGAGCCGCCCCCCGGCGGGGCGGCTTTCGTGTTTCAGGACGCCCCACATCGGCCGCGGCTCCTCGCACAGAGGAGACCACTGATGACCGCGAGCACCTACGACACCGCCGGCGGAATCCGCGTCCACCGGACGGTCGAGGAGATCCCGACCGCGGAGGCGATCGAGCCGGTGATCGAGGCACTCGATGCGCAGCGCGGCGTGCTGCTGGCGTCGAGCTACGAATACCCCGGGCGCTACACGCGCTGGGACATGGGCTTCGTGAATCCCCCGCTCGCGCTCACCGCGCGAGGCCGTCGCTTCCGCGTCGAGGCGCTGAACGATCGCGGGCGCGTGCTGCTGCCCTCGATCGGCGAGGCCTGGCGCGGGCTCGACGCCGTCGAGCATATGACGACGAGCGAGACATCGCTCGAGGGTGCGGTCCGAGCGGCCGGCGACCGGTTCGCCGAGGAGGCGCGGAGCCGTCAGCCGTCGATCTTTTCTCTGCTCCGCGCCCTCGTCGCGCTCTTCGGCCACACCGACGAGCCGCATCTCGGTCTCTACGGCGCCTTCGGCTACGACCTCGCCTTTCAGTTCGAACCGATTCGTCTCAGGCTCGAACGGGAGCCTTCACAGCGCGACCTCGTCCTGTACCTGCCGGACGAGCTCGTCATCGTCGACCACCGCCGCGAGGTCGCAATGCGGCGGCGCTACGATTTCGAGTCGGCCGGACGGTCGACCAGCGGACTGCCGCGCGCCGGGACGGCCGTGCCGTACGTCGGCAACGCGTGCGCACCGCGTGCCGCGGACCACCTGCCCGGCGATTACGCCGCCATGGTCAAGGTCGCGCCTGAGGCGTTCGCGCGGGGCGACCTCTTCGAGGTCGTCCCCGGCCAGACGTTCTTCGAGGGCTGCCCCGCGCCGCCGTCCGAGCTCTTCCGCCGCCTGCGCGACAGCAATCCTTCGCCGTACGGCTTTCTCGTGAACCTCGGCGCGGCCGAGTACCTGGTCGGCGCCTCGCCGGAGATGTACGTGCGCGTCGAGGGCAGCCGCGTCGAGACCTGCCCGATCTCGGGAACGATCGCCCGTGGCCGCGACGCGATCGGCGACGCCGCACAGATCGTCGCGCTGCTCACCTCGGCCAAGGACGAGTCCGAGCTGACCATGTGTACCGACGTCGATCGCAACGACAAGTCGCGCATCTGCGTGCCTGGGAGCGTCAGGGTGATCGGCCGGCGCCAGATCGAGATGTACGCGCGCCTGATCCACACCGTCGACCATGTCGAAGGGCGGCTGCGCGACGGGTTCGACGCGCTCGACGCGTTCCTCGCCCACGCGTGGGCGGTCACCGTCACAGGCGCGCCCAAGGCGTGGGCCATGCAGTTCATCGAAGACCACGAGCGCTCGGCGCGCGCGTGGTACGGCGGCGCCGTCGGCGTGATCGGCTTCGACGGCAACCTCAACACCGGCCTCACGCTCAGGACGATCCGCGTGAAGGACGGCGTCGCGCAGGTCCGGGCCGGCGCGACACTCCTCTACGACTCCGATCCCGCCGCCGAGGAGGCCGAGACCGAGCTCAAGGCCTCCGCGTTCCTCGACGCGATCCGCGGCTCACGCCGGCCGGACCACGGGGCGCACGCCGCGGCGCGGCGCGCCGGCTCGGGCCGGCGCGTTCTCCTCGTGGATCATCAGGATTCGTTCGTCCACACGCTCGCCAACTACTTGCGGCAGACCGGCGCCGAGGTCGTGACCCTGCGCAGCGGATTTCCCGAGGAGGTTTTCGACGACTTCGCGCCGCATCTGGCGGTGCTCTCGCCCGGGCCCGGCACACCGCGAGATTTCGACGTGGCCGGCACGATCGCCACGCTGGTGCGCCGGCAAATCCCAGTGTTCGGGGTGTGCCTGGGCCTCCAGGGCATGGCCGAATACTTCGGCGGAGCGCTCGGCGTCCTCGATCCTCCGGTTCACGGCAAGGCCTCTCGCATCCGCGTGCTGGGCGGCCGCCTCTTCGAGGGATTGCCGACCGAGTTCAGCGCCGGCCGGTATCACTCTTTGTTCGCGATCAAGCGCACACTGCCCCGCGATCTCGAGGTGACCGCGGAAACCGAGGATGGCGTGGTGATGGCGATCGAGCACCGCACCCTCCTCCTGTGGGCCGTTCAGTTCCATCCCGAATCCATCATGTCGCTCGGCGACGACGTCGGGCTCCGGCTTCTGACGAACGTCATGGCCGGCCTGGCCGGGGAGGTGCCTCGGGTGAAAACCTCATCTATGCCAGGGCCCGCTTCTGAGCTACCATCCCTGCCGTAGCCGCACCGCCGCCTGACCCGAAGCCGGAGGTGGATGATTGGCGCATGACCGGCCCGCGCTGCTCGAAGCGACACCCCTGCATGAAGCCGGCCCGTCGTCCGCGCGCCTCCTGATCGTTAAAAGGTCTTCGGGACCAGCGCGCGCGGTGCGCGAGTGAACGGGTAAGGGGAAGACTCGCGAAAGGAGCGACCGCATGACCTACGATCTGCTCATCAGGAACGGACGCGTCATCGACGGATCCGGCCGGCCCGCCTTCCACGGCGATGTCGGCGTGTCGAAGGGAAAGATCGTCGAGCTGGGACGTCTCAGCGGATCCGCGCGTCAGACGATCGAAGCGGACGGGCGCGTCGTCTCGCCGGGCTTCGTCGACAACCACTGCCACTACGACGCGCAGGTCGTGTGGGATCCGCTCTGCACCTACTCCTGTCATCACGGCTCCACGACCGTGATCATCGGCAATTGCTCGCTCGCGCTGGCGCCGGTCAAACCCGAGGCGCGCGAGAAGCTGGCCGGGATGCTCTCGTACGTCGAGGCGATCCCGATGGACGTGCTGCAGGCCGGCGTGCCGTGGAGCTGGGAGACGTTCCCGCAGTACATGAGCGCGATCGGCCAGCGGCTCGGCGTCAACGTCGGCACCTTGGTTGGTCACTCGGCGGTGCGGCTCTACGCGATGGGCGAGGAGTGCTCGGACCGGGACGCGACGCCGGCCGAGCTCGAGACGATGCGGCGCATCGTCCGCGAGTCGCTCGAGGCCGGCGCGCTCGGGCTCTCGATCACGCGGAACATGAACCACTTCGACATCGCAGGGAAGCGCATTCCGGCCGCGTGCGCCCCCGAGTCCGAGCTGTTCGCGCTGGCCGACGTGCTGCGCGAGCTGGGCACGGGCGTGATGCAGTGCGGCGGCGGCACCAATCCCGAGCTGAAGGACAAGCTGCTCTCGCGGATCTCCGAGGCGTGCGGGCGGCCGATCATGTACAACACCCTGCTCGAGCAGGCGCGCCAGCCCGGCCGATGGAAGCAGCACCTGGCGCACGTCGAGGAAACGGTGAAGCAGGGCATCCGCGCGATCCCGCTCTGCAACCCGGGCAGCATCGTCAATCGGTTCACGATGAAGAACTGTCAGGTCTTCCGCAGCATGCCGACCTGGCTGCCGATCCTCCAAGGCGCCGACGCCGACAAGCTCGCCGCCTACTCGAATGCACAGATCCGCGGCAAGCTGCGCGAAGAGGTCGACGCGCCGCTCGGACCGGACTCGACGTTCTCCAAGCGCTGGGACCTGATGTTCGTCGAGGAACCCAAGCTCGCGAAAAACCGCGGCCTGGCCGGCAAGCACATCACCGAGATCGCGAAGGCGAAGGGTCAGCATCCGCTCGACGCCTTCCTCGATCTGGCGGTCGAAGAGAATCTCGAGACCGTGTTCACCCTGGGCGAAATCAACATGGACACCGAGGCGGTCGCTCAGATCCTGGGCAGCCCCTACGCGGTGGTCGGGCTCACCGACGGCGGCGCCCACGTGCAGTTCCACTCCAACGTGAGCAACCCGACGCGCCTGCTCGGCTACTGGGTGCGCGAGAAGCAGATCATGTCGCTCGAGCACGCCGTGCGGCGGCTCACGTACGACTCGGCCTCGGCGTTCGGCATCTACGACCGCGGGCTCGTGCAGCCGGGCATGGCCGCCGATCTCGTGGTCTTCGATCCGGACACGGTCGCGCCGCGCAAGGAAGACGTCGTTCACGACTTCCCGGCCAACGGCTGGCGGATGCGCGAGCTGGCCGACGGCATTCACTACACGGTCGTCAACGGCGAGGTGCTGCTCGAGAAGGGCGAGCACACCGGTGCCCATCCCGGCAAGGTGATCAAGAACGCGCGAGCTCAGATGGCGGGCGTCTAGCGTCTCGAGCTGGAGTCGCAAAAAGCGTTCGGATGTACGACGAGGGGCGGCGCGATGCCGCCCCTCGGTGCATTTACGGCCGCGACGCACACCCGCGCGGCGGTCTCGGAGATTTGCGCGAGGCTACGACTCGCGAAGCTCCCAGACGGTGCCGCCGGGCGTGTCGCGCAGCTCGATCCGGGCGGCGATCAGCCGATCGCGGACGCGATCAGCGAGCTCCCAGGCCTTCGCGGCCCGCAGCTCTCCTCGGAGCGTGATGAGGCTCTCGACCAGCGGCGCCAGAAGCTCGCGCGGATCGCGCAGGCCGCCGGCCGCCGCCTCGCCCAGGCGCTGGACCAGCGAGTAGAGCACCGCCCGCGCGCGGTCTGGATCGTCGGTCTGGAGCGTATCGGCGGACCACTCGGCGATGGCCCGATCGAGGTTCAGGATCGCCTCGGCCGCCTCGGGCGCACGTCGTCCGGCGATCGCGGCCTCGAACGCCTGCTCGAGCCTGCTGACCTCGGTCAGGAGCGGCGAGCGCTTGGGGCTGGGCGCATCCGTCGGCGCCGGCTCTTCGCTGTCGGCCGGGGTGGGCGCGCTCGCCGCGGCGTGACCGACCGTCTCCCCTACACCACGCGCGGCGGAGAGCAGCTGATCGATCGTTAGCTTCGTCCCTGCCGCGAACACCTGCGACTTGCCGCGGCGGCGCACCGTCACGCCGCCGCGCCCCGACACGGTGACGGTCTTCGCGTCGAGGTCGGCGACCAGCACGGTGTGCTCGTCGATCCCCAGCACCCAGGCGTCCTCCGGCAGCAGGCCTTCCATCACCGAGAGCCGGCGCTCGCCGAGATAGCAAAAGTGCGTGTCGTGCGTGCCGCCCTCGGCGTTGTCGTAGTGCGGGATCACCACGCACGAGCCGTCGAAGCCGGCGGCGCGCATGAGATCGAGCCCGTCGAGCCAGTGCACGGGGTGGCCGACCTTGTAGATCTCGTACACGGGCACGCTGAAGCTCCCGAGCGTCAGCGCCGCCGCGCTCGAGAACACGACCGCGCCGCCCTCGGCCAGCTTGGTCGTGAGCGCCTCCGGCACCGGCGAGCTCTTCCAGACCGACAGCGCGTACGACGGGCTCCCGGGCCCGGCGAACACGAAGCCGGCCGTGCGCAGCCGCGACAGCGCGGCGGCCTCGGCGAGCGGGGTGCGCGTGCTCTGATCGGCCGCGAGCGGCCCGAGGAAGCCGGCCGGCTCGATCGTGAGCTGCACGCGGTGCGAGAAGTACTCGACGGCTCGCTCGGTGATCTCGGACGCGTTCTCCTGGAATCCGTAGGGCGTGTCGAGCAGCACCGCGCGCGGCGTCGGGTCGCCCAGCCGCGCGACGATCTCGCGGTGGGGCGTGACCATCGTCGGCGCGGTCTCGCCCGAGCCCATGATCGCGAGGATGCGCGGCAGCTGGGCGGTCACTTGAAGAACCCTTCGCGGAGCGCGTCCAGGAGCAGCCCGGCGACGCGCTCCGGCGACTCGAGGTGCAGATCGTGGTGGCCGGGCGAGAACCACACCGAGCGGACGGCGCCGCCGGCGCCGAGCGCGACCGCCTCGGCCCGGCGCTTGTTCGACGTACGCGTGGAGTCGCCGCTGTCGGCCAGCAGTAGGAGCGTCGGCGCCTTCAAAGTGGCCCAGCGCGTCGACGGCTTGTGCTCCCAGAGCGACCGCAGGATCGAGAGGTGACGCGGGCGCTGCAGCCTCGCCTCGATCGTGCCGTCCGGGCGCGTGCGGAAGCAGTGCAGGTAGGCGGCCACCGCGCGATCGCTGAAATGCGGCACGCCCTTGCGAATCCGTGTCTCGAGCTCGGCGAGCGTCAGGTGATCGAGCGCCGGCGGCGTCAGCGCTGCCAGGCAGTCCTCCCACGTCGGAAATGCTTGCGAGAGCTCGATGACGCCGCCATCGACACAGGCGATCCCGCGCACGACTTCCGGCCGGCGCCAGCCGAGCTCCAGCACGACGTTGCCGCCCCACGACTGGCCGGCGAGCACCGGGCGCTCGAGCTCGAGCGTGTCGATCAACATGAGGAGATCGGCGACCGCGGTATCCAGATCGTAGCCGGTGTCCGGCGCGTCGGAGAGACCGTGACCGCGCTGATCGATGACGACCACGGTATGACCCACGGCATGCAGATGCTCGGCCACGCTGTCCCACAGTCGCGCGTTGGACGCGAGCCCGTGAACGAGCACGAACGGCGCTGACGACTTCTCGCCGATCCGCACCTCGACGTGCAGCTCGACACCGGGCGCGACCACGATGCGCCGCGTGATCGGCGCGGCTTGGGACGACTCGGTTGGTTTCGTCATGGCGCCAATCCTAGCACCGCCGGCCAGACGATGGGGCCCGGCGCGCCGCGCGGGCTCTCGTCCGATAGAATCAGCGGCGACGCTTCACGATGATCGCGACGCCACCGGGCGCGACGCGATTCACAGGCCGAGGAGGCGCGGATGACGACGGGATCGATCGACGGGCTGGCGGGCGTGCTGATCTGGACGGAGGCCGAGCGCTTCCCGGCGATGGCGGGCTTCTACCGCGAGACGCTCGGGCTCACGCCGCGATCGGCGAAATCAGACTTCATCAACTTCGACTGGAGCGGCGTGCGCCTGAGCATCGGCGTGCACGACCGCGTGCGCGGCTCCACGCACGAGCCGCTCCGGATCATGGTCAACCTGACCGTCGCCGACATCCGGGCCGTCCACGAGCGGCTCCGCCGCGCCGGTGTGGTCTTCAGCCGCGAGCCCGCGCGCGAAGACTGGGGCGGATGGGTCGCGACCTTCGCCGACCCGGACGGCAACGTCCTGCAGCTCATGCAGCTGCCTGGCTGATCGCCGGCTCAGCGCTCCTGGTCCCAGCCCGCGTCCGCCGACAGTGCGAGCCGGCGCGCGCCAACCCAGTGCGAGGCGTACCAGCCATCGTCGAGGCGCGCGATGTTCACGCCGCGGCCCGGCTGGCGCGCGTGGACGAAGAGACCGGCGCCGACGTAGATCCCGTTGTGGCGGAGACGATCGAAGAAGACGAGATCACCCGGCTCCAGGCTCTCGCGCGGGACCGGAGCGCCGAGCCGGTATTGCTGCGCGGCGTTGTGAGGCAGCGAGATGCCGACCTGCGCGTATACGTAGCGCACCAGGCCCGAGCAATCGAATCCCGCCGGGCTCGAGCCGCCCCACCGATAGGGGGCGCCGACGTACCGCCGGGCCAGCGCGACGACGGTCTGGGTCTTCGACGAATCGACGGGCGGTCGCTCGCTCGGCAGCGGACGCTCGACGGGAGGCTCGGCGCGCGGCGGACGCTCGGCGCGCGGCGCGGGCTCGCCGGTCGGCACCGGTTGCTTCACGAAGAGGCCGCAGCCGGCCAGCGCGATCGAGACGCCGAAGACGACTACATAGCGCGCAATGTCTGCATTCAATCCCACATCCATCAGAGCAATCGTCGCCGGGCCACTCCCGGCACGGCCTCGCCTCGAGGCCGGAGCACCGCGAACGTCGAATGACCGCTAGAACGCCAGCGCACAGTTCACGCTGGCCGGCGACGGCCGCCGCAGATCGGGCACGAGCTCCTCATAGAGATCGACCAGCGCTCGGGCCACCGTCGGCCAGGCGAAGCTCTGCGCCCAGCGGGCGGCCTGCGCGCCGAGCGTCCGCCGCCGCGCGCCGTCGGCGAGCAGCGAGCCGATCGCGGAGGCGAGCGCGACCTCGTCGCGCGGCGGAACGAGCACGCCGGTGACCCCGTGCTGGATCGTCGTGGCCAGCCCGCCGACCCGCGAGGCCACCACCGTCGCGCCGCAGGCCATCGCCTCGAGCGCCGCCATCCCGAACGACTCGTGGTGCGAGGGCACCAGGCAGAGGTCGGCCGCGCGGTAGTACTCGGGCAGCGCCGACTGCGGCTCGGGCCCCTTGAAGTCGACCCACGCGCCGACGCCCAGCGCGTCGGCCAGCGCGCGCAAACGCGCGCGATCCTCGTTGCCCTCGTCGTTGCGATCGCCGCCGACGATGACCAGGCGCACGTCCGCTCGTCCCAGCCCGTCGGCCTTCAGACGCGCAAGCGCCTGCAGGAGCACCTCGAGCCCCTTGATCGGGGCCGGTCGGCCCACGAAGAGCAGCACGAACTCGGCGCTGATCCCCAGACGCTCGCGCGAGGCGACCACGCTGCCCGGGCTGAAGAGCTCGACGTCGACACCACAGGGGATCGTGCGCACCTTGGAGACGTCGGCGCCGCAATACCACGCGAGCTCGGCGCTCTCGAGCGGCGTCGCCGCCACGATGCGATCGGCCAGCGCGGCCACTCTCGCCTCGGCGTCGACCCGAGCCTGCGGCACCTGCTCCCGTGGTTGATCGGCGAGCGCGTTCTTGACCACACCGAGCGTGTGGAACATCTGGACGACCGGAATGCCGCGCAGGCGTCGCGAGAGCTCGACCGCCACCAGCCCCGAGAGCCAGTAGTGGCCGTGCAGCAGCTCGTACTCGGCGCCGGTCTGCCGCTGAAAGGCCATCACGCCTTCGATGAACGTTTCGAGGTCGGGCACGATCTCCGGCGGCGGCACCGGCCGCTGGGGGCCGGCTTCGACGTGCACCACACGCGCGCCGGGGCCGAGCGGCACCACCGCTGGAACGCCCGGCGTTTGACTGCGCGTGAACACGTCCACCTCGAGGCCGAGACGCCCGAGATGACGCGCGACCTCGCGCACGTAGACGTTCATCCCGCCGGTCTCCTTGCCACCGAGCGTGGCCAGGGGACACGTGTGGACGGAGATCACGCCGATGCGCTTCATGCGCCGATCCCCGCCGCCGCGCGCAAACGCTCGACGACGGCCAGCGACGTGATCGACGCCGCGCACGGCCGGCGCGTCGTCGCGTGGCCGCGCACGACCGTGTGGAAGTGCTCGATCATCTCGCGATACGGATCGGCGCCGCCCGCGTCGATCGTCTCGAGCCGGCCGTCGCGGTGACGCAGGGTCATCGTGGTGTCGCCGGAACCCGGCGTGTACGCGCGATCGAGCGTCACCGCGGCCTCGGTGCCGACGATCTCCAGGAGCTGCCGCTCCGGCGCGTCGAACGAACACTCGATCGTCGCGGTGAATCCATCGCCGAAGTCGAGCCACCCGGAGAACGAGACGTCGACGCCGCTCTTGGTCATGACGGCCGAGGCCTCGATCCGCGCCGGCGTCCGGCACGCCGCCGTCAGCAATGGCGCCAGACAGTAGACGCCGACGTCGAGCAAGGCGCCGCCGCCCATCTCGGGGCGCCAGCGATGGTCGTCCGGACGATCGAGCACGCCGGTGAACGCGGCGCGCGCGAAGCGCAGCGCCCCGAGGCGGCCCGCGGCGACCAGCGACTCGAGCGCGATCGCCCGCGGATGGAACGGCGTCATGTAGGCCTCGAGCAAGGTCACGCGAGCCGTCTCGCACGCGAGCGTCATCGCCTCGGCGTCGGCGGCCGTCGGCGCGAGTGGTTTCTCGCAGAGCACGTGCTTGCCGGCCGCGGCGGCGCGCACGACCCACTCGCGGTGCAGGCTGTTCGGCAGCGGGACGTAAACTGCCTCGACCTCGCGATCGGCGAGGACCGCGTCGTAGGCTCGGTAGGCGCGCGCGGGCTTGAAGCGACTACAGCCGCCGTCGTCGGCGCTCTCGCTCGCGACCGCGACCAGGCGAGCGCCCGGACTCGCGTCGATCGCGGGCAGGATCGCCTTTTGGGCGACCTGCGACGTCGCGCCGATCACGCCCCAGCCGATCGGCGGCGCCGGTGCCGGCACGTCAGCTCCCGTCGTCCTCGATCACGACCGGCGCGCCCCCGCGGGTGCTCGACCGCTGCGCGGCCTCGAGCACGCCGATGACTCGCCGAACCGACGCCGGGGTGATCGCGAGGGGCTCGCCGAGATGGAGGTGATCGGCGAGATTTCGGTGAAACGCGAAGGGCTGATCGACGGCGGGCGGCAGGCGCGTCTCGCTGATGCCGTAGCCGCTCTCGTAGCGCGCCAGCACCAGCTCGGCCGGCGCCTCGGCGTGGTGCGGCTGGGTGGCCACGTAGCCGCGGCCGGGCTCGATCGCCTCGAGCGTGATCGTGCGGTACGAGCCGACGAGCGTGCCGGCCGTGCCCTGGATGTAGAACTTGGGCCGGCGCACCGCGGCGATGTCGCTCTGGAGGAACTCAGCCTCGCGACCGTCCGGCCACATCATCCGAACGCGGATCTGGTCGTGATTGGTCACGTCGTGCCAGACGCGCTTGTGACCGTTCGCCTGCACCACGCGCGGCGAGCCGGCGATGAGCTGGAGCACCCAGTCGACATGGTGCGAGCCCCAGTCGTAGCCGGCGCCGCCGGAGACCGCGGTATCCGAGTGCCAGGTACGGCACGGATGAGCGTAGCCGCCCACGAAGGTCTCGACGTTGAAGATCTCGCCGAGGAGCCCCGCGGTGACCGCTCGCCTGAGCGCAACGAAGTCGGCGTCCCATCTCCGGTTCTGGTGCACCGTCAGCATGCGCCGGCTAGATGCGGCGGTCGCGATGATCTGATCGGCCTCGGCCACCGTGAGGCAGAGCGGCTTCTCGCACGCTACGTGCTTGCCGGCGCGCAGCAAGGTCAAGGTCAGCGCGACGTGATGCGCGGGCGGTGTCGCGACCAACGCCACCTCGACGTCGTCGTCGCTGACCAGCTCGCTCACCGCCGCGTAGGTCCGGACGCCCGGGAAGTCCGTCTCCGCCGCCTTGCGGCGCTCGACGTTGGGATCGACCACCGCGACGAGCTCGAGCCCGTCGGTGGCGGTGACGCCAAGGCCGTGGTGGTAGCCCATGCCGCCGAGCGGGCCGTAGCCGACGATGCCGATGCCGATGTTGCGCCCGCAGCAGTGCAGATCGGGGCGCAGCGCGCGCCCGAGCAGCTGGGCGAGCTCCGGATTCCGCAGTGCTGCGTCGGTGTTGCCGAGCCCGCACGCGACGACGCGGCCGGCGCCCCGGGTCGACTCCACGACCGCGGCCAGGTCGCGCAGGGCAACGCTGACGTCGACGACGATCTTTCCGTCGGCGATCGGGATGAGCGGCATGAACCCGTCGACGAGCGCGAACTCGCCCGTGACACGGTCCGAGATGTGCGAGTGCGCGTCGGTCACCCGCGCGTAGTACTCGCCGGGCGGCGGCTCCGGCCCGGCGACGGCACCGAGCAACTCGGCCCAGAAGCCGTCGCGCTCGACCGGCGCCGCGCCGATCGCGACCAGCGCGGCGCCGCGCTCGACGGCGGAGCGAATGCCGGCGAGCAGCTGCGTGGGCTGGGCCGGCTGCGGCCCATCCACGACGATCGCGTCGCACTCGGATACGTCCGGCGCCGGCTCGCCGGGCGTGACGAATCGCGGCTCGCCGAGCTCTCGCGTGAGAGCCCGGAACACGACGCGACGATTCTCCGTGAGACGCGAGGACAGGACCAGGATGCGCATGGCGGTCTAGAAGTGCATCACCTCGGCCGCATGGTCGAACACGTCCTGGATGCGGCCGTGCGAGATCGCGCTCGCCTGCACGGCGGCCACGAGATGGCGCCAGCGCAGCGACGGACGCGTCGCGTAGAACTCCTCGTACGTCGCCTGATGGTGCTTGAACGCGTGCATCTCGGTGAAGTTGTCGCGGCAGGCGATCTTGGCCAGCATCTCGATCAGTAGCTCGGGCGCGTAGCCGCGGTCGGCGTACTGCTGGGCCAGCGCAGCCGCGTGCTTGACCTCGTCGGTCGAGCGCCAGCTGGCGAGCCCGGCCGTGGGCAACCGCTCCCCGACCGGCAGACTGCTGATGAGGCCCTCCATCTCCTCGATCAGCTCCTGCTGCGTGTGGGGCGCCAGCGCCGCCACCCGTTCGGGCTCAGGCTGCACGACGTCGGACAGCATGCGCTGAGCCATCCGCACCTCGGGCCCGGTGTTCCAGGTCAGGAGCGCCTGCAGCTTGATCCGGCGCGACAGCTCGGGCTGCCGCAGGAGATAGCGCCGCGTGTTGGCGCCGGTGTTGATGTGCACGTCCATCGGGTTGCCGGTCTTCGAGCGCAGGAAGAGCGTGGATCCGCCGACCGACAAGGCTTCGCCGGCGCCCTCGAGCGAGAGACCGTCGCCAAGAGCCCGCGCCAGCATCGCCGGGATCTCGCCGAACTCGGCGCACCGACCGATGTCGTCGGCGAGCGCGGTGATCGCGGCAGTCTCGTCGTCACCGGTCTTCGCCCGCAGGTCGCGCTCGAGCAGCTCGTGCTTCTTGATGAGCTCGTCGATGTCGAGCATCATCGCCGGGTTCGTCGGGCGCGTGACGTAGCGCACCGGCGCCCGCCCGATGTACTTCGCGTAGTCCCAGCCGAAGAGCTCGAGCGCCCGCCAGGTGAACACCGGGAACAGGAAGTAGTGGTCGTCGAGCTGGTTCTTCGGCACGCCGACCTCGAGCAGGAGCTCGAGCACTTGCATGGGCGTGAGCCGGTCGAGCAGGTAGAGATAATAATGGTCGCACGCGTTGTAGACGCCCCGGCTCACCGCGGTCCGGAACCCCTTCACCGTCGCGTCGACGTCGTCGTTCTCGGAGACCGGCTTGGCCTCGGCCAGCATGAACGGCCCCATCGCCGGCGAGTGGATGTGCTTGTTCGAGACCGCGACGTTCTGGATGACCGGGAGCATCGCGTACTCGCCGGACAGCCGCGCCGAGATGTGGTGGACGGCGTGCAGGCCGCAGAGCGGATGGAGCGGGCCGCCGTGATGGCCTGGCGGCAGGTCCGAGGAGCGCACGACGGCCAGCGCGGCGGCGAGGAGCATGTCCTTGGCCGGCGTACCGGCGGAGAGCTTGTCGTGGGTGGCGGCCACAATGCGTTCTGGGGTCGTCTCCTCGACGAACTCGACTAGCGGCTCGATGTGGGCGGGATAGCGAACGCGCTGGGCCATGACACGATCCTCCGTTACCGCGACGTTGCGCCGGCGGGCGAGGCGGCCGAAAGCGCGTCTCGCACGAAGGCGGGTTCGAAGATCCGGTCAGCCATCACCTGACATCGCTTCATCCACCGGTGCTCGTCCGGCCGGTAGTCGGCGACCGCATTGTGCAACGTGCCGATGTGGTCCCACATCAGCACGTCGCCCTCGGTCCACTGGTGCGTGTACTGGTACTTCGCCTGCAGCTGGTGCGCGAAGAGCGTCTCGAGCACGCGCTCGCTCTCGGCCTCGTCGAGCTCGTTGATCCGGATCGCGTAGCCCGGATTGCAGTAGAGCACGCGGCGGCCCGTGATCGGATGCGTGAGAAAGACGGGATGGACGGACGGCGGACGCCGCCGGCGCTGCTCGGGCGTGAGGGGATCCCGATAGCTGCCGGGACGCGTCCGCATCTTCTCCCAGAACTTGTTGAAGTCGTGGGTGGCCGTCTTGCCGGCGAGCCGAGCCTGGAGCTCGGGCGACAGGTCCTCGTACGCGGCGTGCGTGTTGACGAACACCGTGGCGCCGAGCACCTGACCGTCGCGCCGCGGCACCTTCACCGCGTAGAGCACATTCACGAAGCCGACGGTCTCGTTGTACGACATGTCGGTGTGCCAGTCCTGGCCGGCGTCGGTGATGCCGATCGGCTCGCCGTTCTCGATGATGTTCGAGAGATAGCCGACCTCGGGCATTCCGGGCTCGTGGTGGCGGCCGGCCAATGTCGCCTGGATCCGCCCGAAGCGCTGGGAGAAGTCGCGGAGCTCGCCGGCCTCGAGCTTCTGGCCGGGGAAGCGCAGCACTCCGTGACGGCCGAGGGCCTCCAGAATTGTCGCGAAGTCCACGTCACGCAAGGGTTTCGCGAGATCGATTCCCCTGACTGTCGCGCCGAGGATCTGCCCGCTCGGCTCGATGGCCGTGATCGTGCCGCCCCCACCCATCCCCGCCTCCCTCAATCCGTGGTCGGGATTATACTGCGCCGAGTTCGTTTGCGAGGCTCGGTGAGAATCCCTGCCTCGGACAGGAGGAAACCCTGATGGAGATAAAAGCCGCGGTCTTTCGCAAGGTTCACGAGCCGCTGACGATCGAATCGGTCGAGATCGACAAGCCCTGGGGCCGCGAAGTGCTGGTTCGCACGGCCGCGACGGGCGTGTGCCACAGCGATCTGCACGTGGTGGACGGCTTCGGCCGGTTCCCACTCGACCGCCCGATCGTGCTCGGCCACGAGGGCTCGGGCGTCGTCGAGGCGGTCGGCGCCGACGTGACGACCGTGAAGCCCGGCGACCACGTGGTCGCCTGCCTGTCGGGCTTCTGTGGAACCTGCGAGCAGTGCCTGGGCGGCCATCCCAATCTGTGCGTGGCCGGCTTCGTCACCCGCGCCGAGTCCGCGGCACCGCGCCTGTCGCAGAAGGGCGCGCCGTTGCGGCAGTTCATCGGGATCTCGAGCTACGCCGAGCGCATGCTGCTGCACGAGAACTCGATCGTGAAGATCGACCCCGATCTGCCGCTCGATCGGGCAGCGCTGGTCGGCTGCGGCGTGCTCACCGGCGTGGGCGCCGCGCTCCGGTCCGCGGGGCTCGAGGCCGGGCAGACCGTCGCGGTGTTCGGCTGCGGCGGCGTCGGGCTCTCGATCGTGCAGGGCGCGCGCATCGGCGGCGCGCGACAAATCATCGGCGTCGACGTCTTCGACAGCAAGCTCGAGATGGCCAAGCGCGTGGGCGCCACGCACGTGGTCAACAGCAAGAACGACGACCCGGTGAAGGCCGTCCGCGCTCTCACGAAAGGTCTCGGAGTGGATCACGCGTTCGAAGCGGTCGGCAACACGACGCTCGTGCGCCAGGCCATCGAGAGCCTCGCGATCCGGGGCACCGCGACGATCGTGGGTGTGATGCCGCCGGACGCGAAGATCGAGTTCCCGTGGATGGCCATTCGCCCGGAGTGCAAGGTGCAGACCTCGCGCATGGGCGGTAACCGCTTCCGGACCGACATTCCGCGCTACCTGGAGTTCTACCGCCAGGGCCGGCTCATGCTCGACGAGATGGTCACGCGCCGCGGGCGGCTCGACGACATCAACGA
>Ga0075423_10002391_pt1 | contig 17012 bp, 14 predicted proteins | sample SoiMethybrSBSTD2_FD_80114 | JGI IMG/M metagenome (GOLD analysis project Ga0075423, IMG submission 80114) | Bulk soil microbial communities from a Populus tree surrounding site in Tennessee, USA - Soil MetaG P. TD hybrid SBSTD2 | ecosystem: Environmental > Terrestrial > Soil > Tree plantation...
GCTCCGGGCAGCACGACGCCGGGATGGAAGATCTCGTAGCCGATCCCCGCGAGGCCCGCGAGGAACAGCAGCGTCAGGATGTTCGGATCGATCAGCGTGTTCAGCAGCCGCGTGAAGAACCCGGGGTGGACGTCGTGGATCTGGGCGCCGGCGAGGTGGAGCACGAAGCCGCGCGGCTTCGTCTTGACGCCGTCGGATTCGCGCAGCAGCGCCGGGAGCGTCGGCGCTATCGCATCGATCACGTTCATCGCCTTCGCCTCGCGCGCGGTGGCGTTCGTCGCGACGCGGACAGCGCGATCGGCCCACCTGGCGTTGCGGCCGTGGCTCTCGGCGAGTGCCCGGAGCGAAGCTGCCTCGTGGTTGACGAGCTTCCGCCGGAGGTCGGAGCCGATGTTGCCGCCGCTCGAGTCGATCGGGGTCGACGACCCGATGTTCGTCTCGGGCGCCATCGCGAGGTAGTCGGCCGCCTGCGCGAGCCAGACCCCCGCCGACCCGGCGAACGAGCCGTTCGGCCCGACCCACACGAGCACGGGCACCTTCGAGCTGAGCTCGCAGAGAACGATCTTGTCCTTCGACTGCAGCAGGCCTCCGGGCGTGTTGAGCACGATCGCCGCCGCGTCGTAGTGCTGTTTCGCCGCCTGCTTCAGCTGGTGGCAGATGTAGTTCTGCGTCACCGGGTTGACGTCCGCGTCGAAGTGGATCGCGAGGACGCGCGGTGTGGCAGCAGCAGCCGGCGAGGCGAACGCCAGGGCCGCTCCGAGGAGTAAAAGTCCCCGCAAAACGGCGTTCTTCAAGTCGTAAGGATTCTATCAGCGGACTTGAGGCCGACGGACGCCGCAGGCACCCTGAAGGTGCAGTGAAGTTGGCTCTGGTCGCCGTCGCCGCGTTTCTCGCTGCGCCCGCCGCCGCATTCGGCGAGGCGTCGATCACGATGCGCGAGGTGCCGCTACACGGAGAGCGCACGCTCGCGTCGGCGCCGCTAGCGCACTTCGACATGGTCGGCCTGCACTGGCGCGGCCCCGGCACGGTCGATTTCCGCACGCGCTCACCGACCCGTGGCTGGACCGGCTGGCAACGAGCGGCGCCGGAGGCGGAGGATCTGCCGAACGTCGAAACGGCGGAGGGGCGGGCCGCGCACGGCTGGCGGCTCGGCAACCCGTACTGGGTCGGCTCGGCGGACCGGATCGCGTACCGGTTGCACGGACGGGTCACGCGCCTGCGCGCCTATTTCATCGCGAGCTCCGAGGAGCGGATCCCGCTGCGCCGGATCTCCATGACCGGCTCGCCGCCGCTGATCTCACGCGCGGCGTGGAGTGCGAACGAGTCGATCCGCCGCGCCGCGCCGAGCTACGCCCGCAGCGTGCAGCTTGCCGTCGTGCACCACACCGCGGGCTCGAACTCGTACACCGCCGCGCAGTCCGCGGCGATCGTGCGCGGAATCGAGGTGTACCACGTCAAGGGCAACGGCTGGAACGACATCGGCTACAACTTTCTCGTCGACAAGTACGGCCAGGTCTTCGAGGGCCGCTACGGCGGCGTCGACAGGAACGTGATCGGTGCCCACGCGGAGGGCTTCAACACCGGCTCCGTCGGCGTCGCGCTGATCGGGACCTACCAGACGACTGCTCCGACGGCCGCGGAGAAGACGGCGCTCGTCAACCTGCTGGCGTGGCGGCTCGACCTGTCGCATGTCGACCCGCTCTCGACGTTGACGTTCGACTCGGGCGGGAATGCGCGCTTCCCCGTCGGCACCCCCGTCTTCTTGCGAGCCGTCTCCGGTCACCGCGACACCGGTTTCACGACCTGTCCCGGCGCAGTGCTGTATGGACAGCTCGGCGCGCTGGCGCGACAGGCGGCGACGACCGGGCTGCCGAAGCTGTACGCGCCGGCCGTGCAAGGGCAGCTCGGCGGGCCGATTCGCTTTCAGGGACGGCTGTCGACGATGTTGCCGTGGACGGTGAGCGTCACTGATGCCGGCGGCGCGGTCGTGGCGAGCGGGACCGGGACGAGCAGCCTGATCGACTGGACGTGGGACGCGTCGGTCGCGTCGCCGGGCTCCTACACGTGGACGATCTCCGCCGGAAACGTGCGGCCGGCGACCGGTGTGATCGGGTCGCCGGCGGCTCCGTTGGCGATCAAGTCGCTGACGGCGACGCCGCGCACGATCGGCGACTCGACGCAGATCTCCTACACGCTCACCGCGGCTGCGACGGTGACCGCCACGCTCCGCGACGCCGGCGGCGGCGATGTCGCCACGCTCTTCACACAGCGGCACCAGCCGGGGAAGCAGACGTTCAAGCTCACTGCCACGAACATTCCCGAAGGTCACTTTCAGCTCGTCCTCACCGCCGCGAACGCGAAGACGAGCGTGTCCGCCAGCGTCCCCGTTGTGATCGACCGGACGGTGACGCAGTTCGCGGTCGCGCCCGCCGTCACGAACGGCGATGTGACGTTCTCGTTCGAGGTGTTGCGGGTCGCCGCGGTGAAGCTCGACGTCCAGCGTGCCGGCAAGACCATCGCCCCTGTCTTCTCGGCGACGCTCCCGCCTGGGCAGCAGAGCGTCGGTTGGAGCGCCGCGGGCACGAAGGACGGCACGTACGCCGGCGCGCTCACGACGAGCGGCGAGGTGGGGAGCGCCACGCGAACCGTGCTCTTCCGCATCGACACGACGCCGCCCGCGCTGCGCGCCCGGTCGTTTCGCGCCCTGCGTTTTTGGGTGAGCGAGCCGGCGAAGGTCACTCTGATCGTGAACGGCGCGCGCGTCGTGCGCTCCGTCCGTGCGGGGACGTTCTCCTACGCCCACGGACGCGTGCGCTCGGTGCGCATCATCGCCCGCGACTCCGCCGGCAATCTCAGCCGGACGCTGAAGTTCCCGTGACGATCCAGGCGTCGTAGGCGCGCTCGACGTGGCGCAGGATCGCGGCCAGCAACTCGGCGCGGTCCACGGGCTCGCCGAGCTCGAGCCGAAGCGACGTCGGCTCGGTCTGGGCGTCGGCGGGGAGCTGGTCGGCAGTCTGGTTCGCGTTGACGCCGATCCCGAGCACGACACGGCCTTCGCTCGACTCGGCGAGGATCCCTGCCACCTTCTTCCCGCCGAGCAAGACGTCGTTCGGGAACTTGATCGCAGGCTCGAGCCCGGTCACCTCCGCGATCGCCTCGGCGACGGCGCCACCCGTCACCAGGGACAGCTCGGGTAGGCGCGGGGACTCGACAGCCGGTCGCAGCAGCACCGAGACGAGCACGCTGGTTCCGGCAGGTGCATACCACGTGCGGCCGAGGCGCCCACGACCCTCGCTCTGCTCCTCGGCGACGGCAACCGCTCCCTCCGGGTCGTCCGGACGAAGCAGCCGCTGGGTCGACCCCAGAGATTCCTCGTACCGGTAGACGTGTCCGAAACGGCCGCTCAGCAGCGGCCGCACGACGTCCGGGGCGAGCGAATCCGCCACCCTCCTAGACTAGAACCGCGAGATGCAACTGCCGCGAAGCCGCCGCCGTCCAATCCAGCAGTCCTTCCGTCCCGAAGGGCCACTGGTCTATGCACGACTGAGCGATCCGATCCTGGTCAAAAGGGCAAAAGACGGCGACGCGCGCGCCCTCGAGGTGTTGTGCGAACGGCACGCCGCGCGCGTGGAGAAGCTCGCGTTCCACATCCTGCGCGATCCGGAGGATGCGCGCGATGCCGCCCAGGAGGCGCTCGCGAAGCTCTGCACGCGAATCGGGCAGTTCCGGGGCGAGGCTCAGTTCGCGACGTGGCTGCACCGGCTCACGATCAACGCGTGTCGCGACGTCGCGAACCGGCAGCGCGCCCGTGCCTGCGAGCCGCTGCTCGAGGATCGCCGCGCGGCGACCGACGCCGATCCCGTCCACGAGGCGGATCGCAGCGCGCTGCGCAGAGAGTTGAACCGCTGCCTCGCCGAGATCGCGCCCGACCAGGCACGGGTCGTCGTACTCAAGGACGCGCTCGGGCTGTCCTTCGAAGAGATCGCGGCGGTTTCCGACATGCCCGTCGGCACCGCGAAGTGCTATGCCCATCGCGGCCGGAACCGGTTGCGCGACAAGCTTTCCGACGTCGCATGACAGTCGCGATCGAGCAGATCCTTCCGCATCGCGAGCCGTTCCTGCTGATCGACGAGGTGCTCGAAGTCACGCCGGGGGTCGGCGCCGTGGCGCGAAAGACCGTGCGTGCAGACGAGTGGTACTTGCAGGGACACTTCCCCGGGCGGCCGATCATGCCGGGTGTCCTGATCGTCGAGGCGCTCGCGCAGACGGGCGCAGTCGCGGTGCTGAGCGAGGAGGAGAATCGCGGGAAGCTCGCGTTCTTCGCCGGCATCGACGAGTGCCGTTTCAAGCGGATCGTCGAGCCGGGTGACGTGCTCGAGCTGCGCTGCGAGCTCGACCGTGTGCGGGGGCCGATCGGTCGCGGCAAGGCCGAGGCGCGCGTCGACGGGGAGCTCGCGTGCAAGGCGACGCTGACCTTTGCGGTGGAGCGCTGATGCTCGGCAAGGCGCAGGGCGACCCCATCTCCATCACGGGCCTGGGCGCGTATGTGCCGAAGCGCGTGCTGACGAACGAGGAGCTCTCCACGCTCGTCGACACGACGGACGAGTGGATCACCGAGCGCACCGGCATCAAGGAGCGGCGCATCGCCGCGCCCGAGGAGGCGCTCACGGACCTCGCGCTTCCCGCGGCGCGCGCCGCGCTCGCGCAGGCCGGGGTGGAGGCCAGGGACGTCGACCTGCTCGTGTGCGCGACCGTGACGCCCGACATGATGTTCCCGACCTCGAGCGCGCTGCTCGCCGACGTGCTCGGCGCGCCGGACGCCGGGGCGTACGACCTGCTCGCCGGCTGCACGGGCTTCATGTACGCGCTCGCGCAGGCGTACGGGATGATGGCGGCGGGCCTCGCGGAGCGCGCGCTCGTCGTGGGCGGCGACGTCCTCTCGCGCATCCTCGACTGGACCGACCGCTCGACGCTGGTCCTCTTCGGCGACGGAGCCGGCGCCGTCGTGCTCGAGCGGACGGCGCAGCGAGGCTTCCTCGGCTTCGAGCTCGGCGCCGACGGCGCGGGCGGGATCCACCTCTCGCTGCCCGGCAGCGGCTCGCGGCGTATCGAGGACGCGACCGGGAACGGCTATGTCCACATGAACGGCCGCGAGGTGTTCAAGTTCGCGACGCGGGTACTCGTGTCGTCCGCAGAGGCAGTCCTCGACCGGTGCGGGGTGTCGGTCGACGAGGTGGACGTCTACGTCCCGCACCAGGCGAACGTGCGGATCATGACTCACGCGGCCCAGAAACTCGGGATCCCGCAGGAGCGGATGGTTGTAAATGTTGACCGTTATGGGAACACGTCGTCTGGTTCAATCCCGCTGGCGCTCGCGGAGGCGCAACGGGACGGGCGGTTGAAGAAGGGAGATCTGGTGTTGATGACGGGCATGGGAGCGGGCCTCACGTGGGGATCCGGCCTGATGGAGTGGACCCTGTGAAGGGCGGCGTCGCTTTCTGCTTCCCCGGCCAGGGCTCGCTCGAGGCAGGCATGGGGCGCGAGATCGCGGAGGCGGTCCCGGAGGCGATGGATGTCTTCACGCGCGGCAGCGAGGCTTCGGGCCTCGACCTCGTGCACCTCTGCTTCGAGGGTCCCGAGGACGAGCTCGTCCAGACCGAGGTGCAGCAGCCGGCGCTCGTCGCCACGAGCCTCGCGATCCTGGCCGCGATCCGTGCGCGGGGGATCAAGCCCGACTTCGTGGTCGGTCACTCGGTGGGCGAGTTCGCGGCGCTCGCGTCGGCCGGCGCGCTGAAGGTCGAGGAGGCAATCGGCCTCGTTCGCGAGCGCGGTCTCGCGATGGCGGAGGCGGCGAAGCGGAATCCCGGGTCGATGGCGGCGATCCTCGGCCTCGACGACGAGGTCGTGGAGCGGATCTGCCGGCGCATCCTCAACGTGTGGCCGGCGAACTACAACTGTCCGGGCCAGATCGTCGTCTCGGGCGAGAACCCGGCGGTCGACGAGGCCTGCCAGGCCGCCGAGGAGGAAGGAGCGCGGCGCGCCGTCAAGCTCCGAGTCTCCGGTGCGTTCCACAGCCCATTGGTGGCGCGCGCCGCCGACCGGCTGCGGCCCGCGCTCGAGCGTGTGAAGTTCTCGGAGCCGACCGCCCCCTTCATGTCGACGGTCACGGCGCGGGTCGAGGACGCGAAGCGGATGGGGCCGCTGCTCGTCGAGCAGCTGACCGCGCCGGTGCGCTTCACCCAGGCCGCGCAGGCTCTGCTGCGCGAAGGCGCACACACATTCGTCGAAGTCGGGCCCGGCAACGTGCTCTCGGGGCTGGTCAAGCGCATCGACCGGGACGTGAAGACGATCTCGGTCTCGACTCCGGACGCACTCGACAAGCTCGAGGAGACACTCGCCTCTGCCTGACCCCTTCGCGTCGCTCGAGGGCAAGACCGCCCTCGTCACGGGAGGCTCGCGTGGGATCGGCCGCGCCATCGCGCTGGAGCTGGCAGGCGCGGGCGCGACCGTGACCCTGAGCTACCGGTCCGGCAAGGACGAGGCCGAAGCCGTCGCACGGGAGACGGGTGCGAAGGCGATCCATGCCGACGTTGCCAACGCCGACGAGGCGAAGGCGCTCGTGGATGCAGCGGGCGAGCTCGACATCCTCGTCAACAACGCCGGGATCACGCGCGACGGTCTCCTCGCACGCATGCCGGACGACGACTGGAGCGACGTGATAGCGACGAACCTCGGCGGTGTCTTCCACACCTGCCGCGCGGCGGCGCGCGGGATGATGAAGCGCCGGACCGGCTCGATCGTGAACATCTCCAGCATCGTCGGCCTGCACGGGAATCCCGGCCAGACGAACTACTCCGCGTCGAAGGCGGGCATCATCGGCTTCACCAAGGCGCTCGCGCGTGAGCTCGGCAATCGCGGCGTGCGTGCAAACGTCGTCGCACCCGGGTACGTCGACACGCGTCTGACGGAGGTGATCGCCGACGAGATGAAACAGCTCATGCTCGCCAACACGCCGCTCGGCCGTTTCGGAACGCCGGAGGACGTCGCCGGCGCGGTACGGTTTCTCTCCTCCGACGAGGCCGCCTTCATCACCGGTGAAGTGCTGCTCGTCGACGGCGGACTGGGGATGTGATGTCACAGAACGGCCGGCGCAGAGTCGTGATCACGGGCATGGGTGCCGTCACCCCGCTCGGAAACGACGTCGAGACGACCTGGAAGAACTTGCTCGCCGGCGAGTCCGGCGCCGCCGAGATCACGCAGTTCGACTCGTCCGACTACTTCGTGCACTTCGCCTGCGAGGTGAAGGACTTCGACCCTGCCCGGTACATCGAGCGCAAGCAGGCCAGGCGCATGGACCGTTTCGCGCAGCTGATCCTCGCGGCCGCGCGCCAGGCCGAGGCGGACGCGGGCATCGACATCGCGGCCGAGGCTGACCGGATCGGCGCCTCGATCGCCACGGGCATCGGCGGGATCAAGTCGTTCCAGGACTGCTACGACACGCTGAAGGAGCGCGGGCCCGACCGCGTCAACCCGTTCGCGATCCCCTGCATCATCCCGAACATGGGCGCCGGCTGGGTCTCGATGGAGCTCGGCACGCGCGGCCCCCTGTCGTCGGAGTGCACCGCATGTGCGGCGTCGAACATGGCGATCGGGCAAGGGCTCGACGACATCCGCCTCGGTCGCGCCGACGTCATGTTGTGCGGCGGCACCGAGTCTGCGATCAACCAGGTCGGCATTGCGGGCTTCGGTGCGATGCGTGCGCTTTCCCGACGCAACGACGACCCGAAGCGGGCGAGCCGGCCGTTCGATGCCGGGCGCGACGGCTTCGTCATGGGCGAGGCAGGCGCGCTCGTCGTGCTCGAGGAGCTCGAGCATGCGCGCGCACGCGGGGCGAAGATCTACGCAGAGCTCGCAGGCTACGGTCTGTCGTCCGACGCCAAGCACGTGACCGAGCCCGACCCGACCGGCACCAATCCGGCGCGCGCGATGAAGATGGCGTTCGGCGATGCGGGGATCGAGCCGGAGGAGATCGACTACATCAACGCGCACGGCACGTCGACGCCGCTCGGCGATGCCGCCGAGACGCGGGTGATCAAGCTCGCGCTCGGCGAGGAGAAAGCGGCCAAGACGCCGATCTCCTCGACCAAGGGCGCGACGGGGCACTGCCTCGGCGCCGGCGGCGCGGTCGAGGCGATCTTCACGACGCTCGCGATCCGCGACCGGAAGCTCCCGCCGACGATCAACTACGAGGTGCCCGACCCCGAGTGCGACCTCGACTACATCCCGAACGAATCACGCGACGCGGACGTGCGGGTCGGCGTGTCCAACTCTTTCGGCTTTGGCGGCCACAACGCGTCGATCGTCCTCAAGCGTTTCGACGAATAGCTCGCGGCCGTGGTCTCCGGACAGGACCGCTGGGCGACATTCGACTGTTACGGCACGCTGATCGACTGGAACGGCGGGCTTCGCCGCGCGCTCGGGAGCGACGAGCTGCTCGAGCGCTATCACGAGGTCGAGCCAGAGGTGCAGGCGGAGAATCCCGGCCGCTCGTACCGCGACGTCATGACAGAAGTCGCTCGCAGGCTCGGCATCGAGGACGCAGAAAGGCTCGCCCGCTCGCTGCCGTCGTGGGAGTCCTTCCCCGAGGTCCGTGCGTCGCTCGAGGACGCGCGGTCGCGCGGCTGGAAGCTCGCGATCCTGTCGAACACCGACCGCGACTTCATCGAAGCGTCGATGGCGCGGATCGGCGTGCCCTTCGAGCTCGCGATCGTCGCGTCCGAGATCGGCTCGTACAAGCCGGCGAGCGGGCACTGGGAGCACTTCTTCCAGCGGATCGACGTCCCGCTCGAGCGGCACGTGCACGTGGCACAGAGCCATTTTCACGACGTCGTGCCCGCGACGGCGCTCGGCCTCCGCACGGTCTGGATCAACCGGTACGGCGAGCGCGGAGAGCCTCCGGCGACGCGCGAGCTGCCGGACCTGTCTCGCCTGCCCGACACGCTCGATGAGCTCGCCCCCGCCTGACGGCCTCGGAGTCCGCCGCGCGACCGTCGACGACGCGCCGGCGATCGACGAGCTGATCACCGCCGCCGACGTCGCGGTGCAGGGCTGGTCCGAGTCGTCGGTACCCGAGCTGCTCGGCTGGTGGCGGATGATGGACCTCGAGCACAGCTCGTGGGTACTGCACGACGAGGAATCGATCCTCGCGTACGCCGCTGGTTTCGCTCACGGGGACAACTTCGAGCTCGACGGCTTCGTCCACCCGGATCACCAGGGTCGCGGGCTCGGCGCCTGGCTCCTCGCGCGAGGCGAGGATCGCGCCGGGGAGCTCCGGAAGCCGAGGCTCCAGACGTTCTCGTTGGCCGCGGACGACCGCGCGCATCGTCTCTTCGAGCAATTCGGCATGCGTCAGCTGCGGCGCTATTACCGGATGATGATCGAGCTGGAAGAAGCGCCGCTGCCCGCAAGGCTTCCCGACGGGCTGGAGCTCGAGACTTTCGATCCGGGGGAGGCGAAGGCGTTCCACGATGCGCTGATCGAGGCATTCGAGGATGAGTGGAACTTCGTCGCGATGCCGTTCGACCAGTGGCGCGAGCTACGGCTCGTGCAGGATCCCGACTTCGATCCGACGCTGTGGTTCGTCGTGCGCGACGGTGAAGAGATCGCGGCCGTGATGCGCAACGAGCCGGACCGGTCGGGCGCAGGCTTCGTCGGGGCGCTCGGCGTGCGCAAGCCGTGGCGCAAGCGCGGGATCGCGCTCGCGCTCCTCCAGCACGCGTTCGGCGAGTTCTACCGCCGCGGGAAGCGGCGTGTGGCGCTCGGCGTCGATGCCGAGAATCCCACCGGTGCCACCCGGTTGTACGAGCGCGCGGGCATGCAGGTCGCCTTCGAGGCGGTCGCGTACGGTAAGGAGCTGCGATGAGCCGGCTTCGCGCGAAGTGCCCGGAGTGCAAGACCTACACGGCCGTCGCCATCGGTCCGGACTACGAGTGCCATTCGTGCGGCCGTGTCTTCCACTCGGGCCTGGTGCGCGTGCCCCAGGCCTGGGGCGACGGCGGCGAGGCGATGGCCGAGTCTGCGTGGCTGGAGGTGCCGTTCCCGGAGGCCGGGATCGTGGAGGCGGAGACGCTCGAGGAGCAGAACCTCGCGCTCGCCGCCGACCTTCCCGAGCGACCGCTCGTGCTCGGCGGCGACTGCTGCTCGCACGTCGGCGCGATCGAAGGGCTCTCAGCCCGCCAGGGACGGATCGCTCTCGTCTGGCTCGACGCCCACGGCGACCTGAACACGCCGGAGAGCTCGCCGTCCGGGAACCAGTGGGGAATGCCGCTCCGGATGTTGCTCGACTCGGGCGCCGTCGACCCCTCTGACGTGGCGCTCGTCGGCGCGCGGAACCTCGACCCGCCCGAGGAGGAGTTCATCCGTGCGAGCGGGCTTCATATCGGCGAGGAGGGCGTTCCGCAGGCGCTCGACGGCGTCGGCTGCACGTACGTGGCCCTCGACGTCGACGTGCTCGAGCCGTCGGAGATGTCGGTCTTCATGCCGGAGCCCGGAGGCCCGTCCCGCGCCGAGATCGAGCGGATTCTCGGCGACGTGGCCGGCCGCACGAAGGTGCTCGGGGCCGGGTTCACCGGGCTGACCTTCGAGCCGTCGAACATCGAGCCGCTCACGGCTTTCGCCGCCGCCCTCGGCCTGTAACTGGGCCGGCGGTGGGGCGAGTCTAAACTCGACAGTTCATGTCTTCCCGGATCGACGTCTCCATCGAGCACCGGAACGTCCCAGAGCCGCCCGGCAAACAGCATCCGAACACGTGTCCCGAGTGCCAGTCGCACTACCGGGACGACGAGCTCGAGGCGGCGCTCTGGGTCTGTCCGCACTGCGGCCACCACTTCCCGATGCGCGCGCGCGCGCGAGTCGCATCGCTCGTGGACCAGGGGACGTTCGTCGAGGAGGCGGCCGAGCTGCGCTCGGAAGACCCGCTGCAATTCTTCGACCTGCGCCCGTACACCGAGCGCCTGGCGGAGGCGGAGATGAAGACCGGGCTCGGCGAGGCGATGGTGATCGGCCACGCGTCGATCGACGGGACGTCCTGCGAGCTCGCCGTCATGGACTTCTCCTTCATGGGCGGTTCGATGGGGAGTGTCGTCGGCGAGAAGTTCTCGCGCGCGTGCGACAGCGCGGCCGAGCGCGGCGTTCCCCTCGTGTCGGTCACGGCGTCGGGCGGGGCACGGATGCAGGAGGGGATCCTGTCGCTGATGCAGTTGCCGAAGACCGTCTGCGCCGTCGAGGACCTCCACGACGCCGGCCAGGCGCTGATCAGCGTGATGACGCATCCGACGACCGCCGGCGTGCTCGCGAGCTTCGCGAGCCTGGGCGACGTGATCGTCGCGGAGCCCGGTGCCCTGCTGGCCTTCACCGGTCCGCGCGTCGTCCAGCAGACGACGCGCGAGAAGCTCCCCGAGGACTTCGGGCTCGCGGAGCAGAACCTTCGCTTCGGCCACATCGACGCCATCGTCCCGCGGCCCGAGCTCAAGCCGTACGTGTCCCGGCTCCTTCGCCTCTTCGCGCGCAATGGCGACTGACCACGAGCTCCATCTCCGCGACCGGCTGACGCGGCTGCGCAGCCTCAACCTGCTCGGCGGCGTGCGCCTGTCGGGCGAGCTCGAGAAGCTGCAGCGCCAGCTCGACCGCATCCAGACCGCGCCGACGGACGAGGAGATCTGGCGTTCCGTCGAGCTCGCGCGGCACCAGGATCGCCCGTACACGCTCGACTACGTCGAGCGGCTGCTCGACGACTGGGTCGAGCTCCACGGTGATCGCGGCCGCGCCGACGACGCGGCGCTCGTGGTCGGGCTCGGCAAGTTCAAGGGTCGCACGATCGCCCTGCTCGGGAACCAGAAAGGGCGAGACATCAAAGAGCGCACGCACCGCAACTTCGGCATGGCGTACCCGGAGGGCTACCGCAAGGCGATGCGCCTCATGGAGCTCGCGGATCGCCACCGCTTCCCGCTCGTCAGCCTCGTCGACATTCCCGGTGCGTATCCGGGGGTGGCCGCCGAGCAGCACGGCCAGGGAGGCGCGATCGCGCGCGCACAGGCGCTGATGTCGAGGCTGGACGTGCCGACGGTGGCGTGCGTCATCGGCGAAGGCGGGTCGGGCGGCGCGATCGCGACGGCGCTCGCCGACAAGGTGCTGATGCAGGAGAACGCGATCTACACCGTCATCTCGCCGGAGGGCTGCGCCGCGATTCTCTGGCGGGATGCGGCCGAGGCCAAGAAGGCGGCGGCGGCGTTCAAGCCCGATGCGGTGCACTGCCTCGAGCTGGGGGTGATCGACGGCATCGTGCCCGAGCCGGAGGGCGGCGCCCACACCGATCCGGACGAGTCCGCGAAGCTCCTGGGGGAATCGCTGGAGGAGGCGCTCGAAGAGCTCGAATCGGTGCCGGCGGACGACCTCAAGCGTAGGCGGCGAGCCAAGTTTCGCTCCCTCGGCGTTTACGCCTGAGCCAACGGCCGACCTGTGGATAGCGTGGAAGCTTCGCTGAGGTTTCGGTAGTTTTGGGGCATGGACAGGTGCCACCTCTCCACAACATCCACAGCCTTTTCCCCCGACCCCGGAACGACTTCGGGCCGGAAATCCGGCCCGAAGAGTCGACCCCCCCGCTGGGTGGAGAAGCTTTTCGGAGGGCATCAGCCCTCCTTTGAAGTAATGCTTAGCCGATCGGCGGAGAGTTGAAACGCCCGGGCCGCCGGCGATCGGCGAAGCTCTGCTGAGATGGCCCAGAAGCTCTCCGAATATCGGCGCAAGCGGGATCCGAAGAAGACACCGGAGCCCTTCGGGGCGAAGCAGGGTGAGCCGAAGGAGCCCATCTTCGTGGTCCAGCGCCACGACGCCCGGCGCCTGCACTACGACTTCCGGCTCGAGCGAAACGGCGCGCTCGCGAGCTGGGCGGTGCCGAAGGGCGTTCCGCTCGAGCCCGGTCAGCAGGCCCTGGCCGTCCACGTCGAGGACCATCCACTCGACTACGCGACCTTCGAGGGCGAGATCCCCGCGGGCCAGTACGGCGCCGGCACGGTCGAGATCTGGGACCACGGGACGTACGAGCTCGTCGAGGAGAAGAAGAACGGCGGCCTGACCGTACGGCTGAAGGGGGAGCGGCTCGACGGCACCTGGGCGCTCATCCCGGCGCACTTGAGCGGCGACGAGAAGAACTGGCTGTTGCTCAGGAAGAAGGACGACGCCAGGCCGGCGGCGCGGCCGACAAAGCGGTACGTGCCGATGCTCGCGACCCTCACCGACGAAGTTCCGCGCGGGGCGGGGTGGGAGTTCGAGGTCAAGTGGGACGGCTATCGCGCAATCGCGACGGTGTCGCAGAGCGAGACGGAGCTGACGAGCCGCAACGGCAACGACCTCACCGCACGCTTCGAGCACGTGGCGAAGGAGATCCCGAAGGCGGTCAAGACGCCGGACTGCGTGCTCGACGGTGAGGTTTGCGCCCTCGACGACACGGGCCGGTCGAGCTTCTCGGCGATGCAGCAGGGCAAGTCCGGCACGCCGATCGTCTACTACGTCTTCGACGTGCTCGAGATCGAGGGCGAGCCGCTCGTCGACCTACCGCTCGTCGACCGTCGCAAGCGCCTCGAGGCGCTGCTCGACAAGCGCAACCGCACGGTGCGCCTGTCCGAGACATTCGACGACGGCAACGCGCTGCTGCAGGCCGCAACCGAGCAGCAGCTCGAGGGGATCATGGCCAAGCGCCTCGACTCGCGGTATGTGCAGGGCAAGCGCACGCGCGACTGGCTGAAGGTCAAGACGCACGGTGAGCAGGAGTTCGTCATCGCCGGCTACACGAAGGGCACCGGCCGGCGCGCGTCCAGCTTCGGTTCGCTCGTGCTCGGCGTGTACGAGGGCAACGAGCTCGTCTACGTCGGCAACGTCGGAACGGGCTTCAACAGCAAGGAGATCGAGAAGCTGCTCGACAAGCTCCGTCCGCTCAGGCGCGACACGTCGCCATTCCGCGAAGTGCCGAAGATGCCGAAGGTCCGCAAGAGCGACGTGATCTGGGTCGAGCCGAAGCTCGTCTGTGAGGTCGAGTTCGCGGAATGGACGCACGACGGCCGGCTGCGCGCCCCGTCGTACAAGGGGCTTCGCGAGGACAAGTCAGCGGAAGAGGTGCGCCGTGAGGTCGCGATCGCCGACCGGATCGTCAAGGGCTCGCGCGAGTTGAAGCTCTCCAATCTCGACAAGGTCTTCTTCCCGGTCGAGGGCATCACGAAGGGAGATCTGCTCGAGTACTACCGGGCCGTCGCGCCGGCGCTGCTCCCGCATCTGCGCGACCGTCCGTTCACGATGGTGCGCTGGCCGGACGGGATCGAGGCGGGGCGCTTCTTCCAGAAGGACGCGCCGTCGCACATGCCCGGCTGGATCCCGACGTATCGTGCGCTCGTCTCGACGCGCGAGTCCCCGCGCAGGAGGAAGTGGGTGAACTTCCCGCTCGTCAACGACGAGCTCGCGCTGCTCTGGATGGTCAACATGGGCTGCATCGACATGAACGCGTGGTATTCGCGCGTCGACAAGCCGGACCGTCCCGACTTCGTCCTCTTCGACCTCGACCCGTCGCCGGACGTCGGCTTCAGCGAGACGGTGCAGGTGGCGCTGCTCGTGAAGAAAGTGCTCGACGCGTTCGGGCTCGTCGGCTATCCGAAGACGTCGAGCGCGGAGGGGATGCACGTCCTCGTCCCGGTCGAGAGGCGCTACACGTACGACGACACGCGCCAGTTCGCCGAGATCGTCGCCGGCGCGATCGCACGCACGAACCGTGGACTGGCGACGACCGAGTGGACGAAGTCGAAGCGTCGCGGCGTTCTGATCGACTCGAACCAGAACGGCGAGGGCAAGACGATCGCGTCGGTCTACTCCGTGCGGCCGCGCCCCGGCGCGCCCGTGTCGACGCCCTTACGCTGGAGCGAGGTGAACGAGGGGCTGGATCCGCTCTCGTTCACGATGCCGGTCGTACGCGAGCGCATCCGCAAGCACGGCGACCTGTTCGAGGGAGTGCTTACGACGCGGCAGCGGCTGACGGACGCACTGAAGGCACTAGCTTAGGCAGTTGCACGACGCGCGCGTCCTCACGTGCGAGCACGCGCTCGAGCGCAGCCACGCAGCGCTCGTCGAACGCCGCGCCGGTGTCCTTGTGCAGGAGCGCGAGCGCGTCCTCGTGCGTCCACGCATCGCGGTAGACGCGCGGCGAGACGAGAGCGTCGTACACGTCGCACACGGTCATGATGCGGATGTCGAGGCTCAGTTCGCACTCGCTCAACCCACGCGGATAGCCCCTGCCGTCGAGCCGCTCGTGGTGGCTGTGGACGAGGTCGTGGATCGCTGGGCCGAAGCCTCCGAGCTCCCGCAGCAGCTTCACGCCGCGGCCCGGGTGTTGCTTGATCGCTGCGAACTCGTCGTCGTCGAGCGCGCCCGGCTTCTTCAGGATCCGCTCGGGCACGGAGAGTTTGCCGATGTCGTGCAGGAGCCCGCCGATCGCGAGGTCGCGGAGGCGTCCCGGTGCGAGGCCGAGCTCCTCGCCGACTTGCACCGCGCGCATCGCGACGCGCCGCGTGTGCTCCTCCGTCGACTCGTCCTTGTCGGCAAGGAGGAGCGTGAGGGCTCGCACGCGCGCGCCGAGGAACGCTTCCTCCTGTGCCACGAGGTCGCCTGCGCGGAGATCGCCGACAAGCGACCGCGACTGCGCCGTCCGGAAGAGGTCGACCGCGACGGCGACGCCGACGGAGATGATCCCGACCAGCTCGAACAGATGGCCGAGCCACCAGCCGAGCTGCATGTAGTTCATCAGCAGGGCGGGCGGCAGCGCGGCGGCCAGCCAGGCGATGCCGATCACGACGACCAGGTCGGCGCCGCGATGCGTCAGCAGATAGGTCTTGAGCGCGCGCACGAGCAGGACCGCGAACAGCGCTGAGCCGAAGACGAGCGCGACCCAAGCCGTCGTGCTCCCGGGTGCCGGCACGCTCGGGACGACCTGCGGCACGGCCAGCCCGATGAAGCCGAGAAAGAAGACGGTGAGAAACGAGACGGCCTGCAGTGCGAGCAGCGGGCCCATGCTGCGCGGCCGGCGCAGCGGCGGGGCGGCCGACAGGGCTAGCACCGCGGCGCCCGCGGGCAGCGTTGCCGCGCCCGTCAGCGCGAGCACGCCGTTCATGCCGATGATCACGCCCGGGGTCGCGAGCCCGTGGATTGCGAGCAGCGCAGACATCACCGTGAAGCCGGTGCCGATCAAGACGACGCGGCCGTCGTTGCGTCGCACGCCGACGATCGTCAGCGCGAGCGAGACCGCCGTCGCGGCAAGCGCGCTGACGCCGACGCCGACGAAGTGCACGGCCATTCCGAACATGACCATGTGGTGGCCGACGCCGAGCAGGAGCCCGACGGGGAGGACGCCGCCGATGCCCAGCAGTACGGCGAGCGGGAAGATCCGCTCGCGGTGAAGCAGCCGCATAAGAGACACAATCGGCACGAAGCGGGCTCCGTGCCTGCCCCGAACGGGTGAGAGCTACGCTGCGCCGAAGAGCGGAAGCGCGGTTTCGAGCCCCGTGATCTCGACCTCGACGGGGCAGCGCCACTCGCCGCGCTCGAGGCTGTAGTCGTAGTGCTCCACGGGCTCGCCGCGCGGCGCCACCGTGTGCGAGCCGATTCGCCGGTAACCCAGTTTCGCGGAGACGCGCTGCGAGCTGACGTTGTGGATCTGCGCGCCGCTGATCGCCGTGTTTGCCCCGAGACCCACGAATGCGAGCTCGAGGATCGCCGCTCGCTGCTCGGTGCCCAACCCGGCACGTTGAAACGCGGCGCCGAGCCACGACCCGGACGTCACCGTCCGGGTCGCGGTGAAGTTCTCCGCCTCGATTCCCTGTGTCCCGATCGGACGGCCCTCGAAGAACGCGACGAGGTTCAAAGACCACCGTTCGGGTGTCCATGCCTCCCAGCAGCCATGGTGAAAGGCGAGGAAC
>Ga0075423_10002392_pt1 | contig 17011 bp, 14 predicted proteins | sample SoiMethybrSBSTD2_FD_80114 | JGI IMG/M metagenome (GOLD analysis project Ga0075423, IMG submission 80114) | Bulk soil microbial communities from a Populus tree surrounding site in Tennessee, USA - Soil MetaG P. TD hybrid SBSTD2 | ecosystem: Environmental > Terrestrial > Soil > Tree plantation...
CACTATCACCTGCACGACGAGTGGTGGGTGGTGCTGGCCGGCGAGATCGACTGGTACATCGAGGACGAGCCCAAGCCCATTCGCGGCCGGGCGGGCGACCTCGTCTTCGGCCCAAAGAACCGCTGGCATCACCTCGAGCCCGTGGGCACCGAGCCGAGCGCCGCATCGCCATCAACGCGCGGGGCGAGTTCCACCGCTACGATCGCCCCGGCTGCAGGCCCCTGCCCGCGTCCTAGGGCGTGATCACCGTCATGTAGGGGGCGGCAGGCGTCTCGCCGGGGCGGACGTCGCGCGGGACTTCGAAGCGCACCGGGGGCACGCTCTTGAGATAGACCGCGATGGCCCGCGCGTCGGCTTCGGTGAGCACGGCGTACGACGGCCATGGCATCACCGGGATCAACACGCGGCCGTTGCGGCTCTGACCCTGACGCACCGCCCGCGCGATCTCGTCCTCGCTCCAGCGGCCCAATCCCGTCTCGGCGTCCGGCGTGAGGTTCTTTGGATACACGACGCCGCCGCCGGGCAGCGCGAACCCGATGGCCGAGCCGGCGAGCTGCCGGGCGAAGTCCGGCTGCCCCGCGAGCGCGCCCGGCGTGTGGCAGCCCGCGCAGTCCATGATCGTGGTGAGGTACTGCCCCCGCGCGACCTCGGCGGCGGCGCCGCGCGCGGCGGCGCCGGCATCCAGGGACTGCGTCGCGAGCATGCCCGTTCCGACCAAGAGGCCGAGCGCCAACGCCAGCACCACCGTCTTCCAGCCTCTGATCCTCACGTGGATGCTCCTTTCCCGTCGCTTGTGGTTTTAGTCATGAGGAGAGCAAGCAGGGTGCCAGCGCGCACGGGCACGAAAATCGGTGACTTACGCGCGCGTCGTCCGACGAGCCCGAGGGCGAAGCGCCCGATGCGCGACGGACGCGCGGCGTCTCGCCCGCGCCACCGGGCGCTGGGCTTGCCGGGCGCGACGCGGGCGGGCTACGCTCGCCGGGATGCCGACGGCGATCGGTGCAGGCGCGCTCGATGCCGTCGCGGCTTGGCCCGGCCCATTGGATCCGAGGAGGCCCCTATGACTGGAGGTACGCGCGGTCGTACCCTCGCTGCCCTCGCCGGGGCAACGCTCGCCACGCTCGCGCTCGGCGGCTGCACTGCCTTCTTCTGGTCCAAGCCCGGCACCACGCAGGAACAGTTCGCGATGGACAGCCAGGACTGCGCGAAGCAGGCGGCCCCCTCGCCCGCGGCCGTCGGCCAAGGGGTGATGATTCAGGACGTGTATCGGGGCTGCCTGGTCCAGCGCGGCTACGTCCGCTCGAAGCAGTACAAGCCGGTCGGCCCGGAGTTCTTTCGCGGGATCGAGTAGTCGCGCGTCAGGCCGGCGCGCGGATCGCCTTGAGCACCAGCCGCGCAGGGGCGCCTGGGAAGGGCCAGCCGGGGATCCAGGCCGAGAAGCGGCCGGCGGGACCGCCCGCTACCACGATGTGGATGTTCGCCGCCTCCTGGAACTTGGGGACGGCGGCGCCGTTGACGCGCGCCCGCGTCTCCTCCCAGAGAAAGGCCCGCGCCTGGGCCTTGGTCCAGCCGTCTCCCCCGATCGTCCGTGCGTGCTCGGGTGAGATCACGAGGAACGTGTCGGTGAGGCCGGCGTGCCCGTCGCTGGCGATCACCGCGCCGCTGCGTGCGATGGTCCCGAGCACCTCGCGCGCGGTGCGGTGCTGGGTGTCCGCGACTACCTGCAGCGACTCCGCCGCCATCGCTCCCACCGTGCTCTGCGTTGGCGCGAAGCCGTGCTCCACGTGCAGCGGCTCCCAGGGGCTCGCTTCCTCGTTCTCGCCGATGCAGTAGGAGTAGCGGCCCGGCTGCGAGAACGTGGACATGCTGATCACTCCCGGCGCGGCGCCGCCGATGTTGAGCCAGCAGAGCCGCACCGCGCGCCCGATGGTCGCGTTCGCCCGCCAGCCCGGGCCGAAGGCGCCCGCCCCCGAGTTCACGCCGAGCGTCTGCCGCGCCGGGCCGTTGAGGATGAGGAGCGGCGCGACAGCATCGGTGGTGCCGGAGACGCCGACCAGGGAGAAGTCGGGGTCACAGACCGCCTCGACCCCCGCGATCACCGCGGGCAGGTACTCTGGCCGGCAGCCCGCCATGACCGCGTTGACCGCGATGCGCTCCACGGTGGCCCGCCCGAGGCGCGGCGCGACCAGGCCGATCAGGGTGTCCCCGGGCTGTCCGCTGGCCCCCACCGCGGCCCGCACGCGCGCCGCGGTCGGCGGCACTACGGGCAGGCCATCGGTGACACCCCGGGCGTACAGGGCCTCGAAGGGATCGACCGCGTCGCTCACCGCCACACCATCCCCGGCCTTTCCAGACCCGTCAAGCCCCGGAATGTGGCCCCAAAGGTAAGTGAATTCTCATTGGGGGCTCATCCGTCTCTTAGGTGCGCTCGCTAGAGTGCGTGTGTCGTCAGGACCGATCGTCGAACCGCGCACCAGGAGGACTTCATGAACCGCCATCTTCGCCACTCCCGCTGGGCATGGCCCGCCGCCGGCCTCGCCGGCCTGGCCCTTGCCCTTGTCATGCTCGTCGCCCCGCCGGGCTGGAGCCGCTCGCCCGCCCCGGTCTGGAACGAGCAGGCCGTAACGGTCGCCCCGCTCGCCACGCCGGCGCCGAACTGGGTCGAGCTGGCCAAGGCCGTCAAGCCCGCCGTCGTCAACGTCACGAGCCGCCAGGACGGCGGCCGGGCCGCCGGGTCGGGCTTCGTGATCAATGCGGACGGTTACATCGTGACCAACAACCATGTCGTCGAGAACGCGAACACGGTCGTGGTCAAGCTCTCGGACGGCCGCGAGCTGAACGCCACCATCGTGGGGCGCGACCCCAAGACCGATCTCGCGCTCCTCAAGGTCGACGCCAAGAACCTGCCCGTGATCGGGCTCGGCGATTCGGCCGCGCTCCAGGTCGGCGAGCCGGTGATGGCCATCGGCAACCCGTTCGGCCTCGAGCAGACCGTCACGACCGGCATCGTCAGCGCCACCGGGCGCGTGATCGGCGCGGGACCGTATGACAACTTCGTGCAGACCGACACATCCATCAACCCCGGCAATAGCGGCGGGCCCCTCATCAATGCCCGCGGCCAGGTCGTCGGCATCAACTCGATCATCTTCAGCCGTACCGGCGGCTCCGTCGGCATCGGCTTCGCCATTCCCGTGAACCTCGCCAAGAGCGTGTTCACTCAGCTCGCGGAGAAGGGGCACGTGGAACGGGGCTGGCTCGGCGTCACGATCCAGGAGCTGACGCCCGCGCTCGTGAAGAGCCTCAACCTGCCCGACACGCACGGCGCGCTGGTTGCCGAGGTCACGCCCGATTCTCCCGCCGCGGCGGCGGGCATCAAGCAGGGTGACGTGATCGTCGGGGTCGCGGGGCAGTCCGTGGCCCGCTCGTCGGACCTCCCCGCGGTCATCGCCAACGTCGAGCCCGGGCGCTCCGTCGCGCTGTCGGTGGTCCGCGACGGCAAGACCCTGACGCTCAACCCCACCATCGCGCGCCTCGAGGACAAGGACGCGACGCAAACGGCGCGGGCCGACAAGCATGGCCCGCTGGGCCTGGTGGTGGGTCCTCTTACCCCGGACCTCGCCGAGGAGCTCTCGCTCCCCAAGAACCTGCACGGCGTGGTCGTGCGGGAAGTCCGTGACGGGAGCCCGGCCGCCGAGGCGGGCATTCAGGCGGCGGACGTGATCGTGCAGGTCGATCGCAAGCCCGTGGCCAGCGTGGCCGAGCTGCGCCAGGCGCTGGACAAGCACGCCAAGGGCACCCCGCTGCTGTTCCTCATTCGTCGTGACAATGCCGAGCACTACGTGACCGTCGCTGCGTAGCGACTCGTTCGCGAGCCCGATGGCGGCGGGCGCACCCCGCCGCCCGCCATCGGGCTCGCGTGATCATCCGGATCCGGATCGCCACCCCTCCGGATAGCCACCTAGAAGGGTCGGCCCGCTCATCGAGCCGGGCGCCCTGACCGCGGCTCGGGCACGCTGTCCGAGCTTCGCGCCGCGACCGTATCGAAACCGCACGGAAACGCGGGGCTCCTCCGCTGGCATCGATAGTGCAGCGGTCGACCGCGTGTCTCCCGTCCGACTCTGCGCCCGTGTGCTGTTGCTCTTGCGTCGGCGACCGCGCTTCTCCGTCGCGCTGGTCGCCCTCGTGGTCGCCCTCACCGCATTCACCGGCGCCGCCATCGGGCTCCTCGCATGGCGCGAACAGCGCGTGCAGTCCCGCTCGCTCGCCGACGCGGCGATGACCCAGGCGGCCCGTCTGGTCGCCACCCACACCGCGCGCTTCCTGCAGTCCGCCGAGTCATCCGTGCGCCTTGGCCCCACCCTCGTGGCGGAGCGTCGGCTCGATCCCAACGACTTCCACGCGGTGGAGGCCTTCGTGCTGGGCGTGCTGCGCGCGCATCCGGAGCTGACCTGGGTGAGCTACGGCGATCGCGACGATCGCTTCGTCGGGGCGCGGCGCGCCGCCGACGGCGACGTCTACATCAACAAGAGCTACCCCGTGGGCGAGCGCCTCGAGCGGATCCGCTTGGAGGAAGACCAGCTCCTCGCCAACGGCCTCCGCGTCCCCTTCCGGCGGGCGGAGGATCATGGCTACCGGCCCAGCCGGCGGCCCTTCTTCCGCATGGCCGCGGCCCGCCGCGACCTCACGTGGACCGAGCCCTACGAGTTCTACTCGAGCGGCGGGCCCGGGCTCACCTGCGCGATGCCGCTCCTGGACGCAGCGGGCGCGGTGCAGGGCGTGTTCACCGTCGACTTTTCGCTGGCCCGGCTCGCCGAGTTCCTCGACGAGGTCGAGGTGTCGCCCCGCGGCCGCGTCTTGATCGCCGCGCGCGACGGGCGTCCGCTCGTCGAGCAGCGGCGGCGCGGCACGCAGGGGGCGCCCGCCATTCCCGCCGCCGCCCTGGCCGAGGTGCCCCTCGAGCGCGACACGCGGTCGAGTGTCGAGTTCCAGCACAACGGCGAGCGCTACCTGGCCCGCGCGGTGCCCCTCCCCGCCGGCGGTCTGGGCTGGCGCGCGGAGGTCGTGGTGCCCGCGCGCGACTACACCGAGCGGGTGGACGCGCAGGGCCGGCGCGCCCTCGTGCTGGGCGCCCTCGCGGTCCTCGTCGCGCTCGGCTGCGGCATCGCGACGGCGAGGTGGATGGCGCGCCCGCTCCAGGACCTCGCCCACCTCGCGCTGCGCATCCGGCAGGGGAATCTGGACGCGGTGGTACGCCCGCGCAGCCACGACGAGATCGGCGTGCTCACGCGCTCGATGGGCGAGATGGTGCGGGCGCTCCGCGACCGCGAGTTCGTGCGCCAGACGCTCGGACGCTATGTGAGCCCCGAGCTGGCGGAGCGCGTGCTCCGCGACCCGGACGCGGTGCGGCTCGGGGGCGAGCTGCGCGAGGTCACCATCCTGATGTCCGATCTGCGGGGCTTCTCCGAGCTGTCCGAGCGGCTGGGCCCCGAGGCGATGATCGACATCCTCAACCGCTATCTCGCCACGATGACGCAAGTCATCCAGGCCCACGGCGGGATGATCAACGAGTTCATCGGCGACGCGATCCTCGTGCTCTTCGGCGCGCCCTTCCAGCACCCGGGCGACTGCGAGCGCGCGGTGCGCTGCGCCTGGGACATGCAGTGCGCGATGGCGGCCCTGAACGTCGAGAACCGGCGTCTGGGCCTGCCCGAGCTGGCCATGGGCATCGGCATCCACGTGGGGCCCGTGGTCGCGGGCAACATCGGCAGCCGCGACCGGGTGAAATACGGCGTGGTGGGGTCGCCCGTCAACCTCGCCGCCCGGATCCAGGCGCTCGCCTTCGGCGGCGAGGTGCTCCTCTCCGCCTCCGTGGTGGAGCGCTCGGGCCACGTGCGTGTGGGGGCTCCGCGCCGCGTCCGCGCCAAGGGCTTCGCGAGCCTCGTCACCGTGCATCCCCTGGAGGGGCTGGACGGCGGGGGCCACGCGACCCCAATCGCGAGCTAGACGCGCGCTACCGCTCGCCGCTCGCCGTCAGCTGCACATCGGTGACGACGCCAGCGGGATTCACCGAGACGACCACGGTCTTCTGGTAGACCTTGAGCGAGAAGGCCGAGCCGCGCACCTGGGCGTAGCTCCAGCCGAGGCCGGTGTCGTCCTTGCCCGCGACCATGGGATAGATCTGCATGCCCGTCGGTGGGCCGAGCAGCGCGACCACCTCGTCACGCGTGGTCACGCCCTTCTTGATCGTCGCCACCTTGTTCTCATCGAAGTCCGTGTGATCGGCCTTGAACGAGCTCACGAACTGATAGCTGACGAGCACCTGGTCGAGGAACGCGAAGTCGATGCTGCGCGCCGGCGTCACGCCGCTGGCCAGAGGGTCGCCGCCCGCCGTCGCGTAGGCGTAGGACGCCATCCGGAGGGCGTCCTCCGCGAGCGGTTGACTCGCCGCACCCATCGAGGGCTGTGGCGGCACGGTCAGCATGCCATAATGCGCCCGATGATCCGAAGGATTCCCCCCATCGGCGCCGCCTGACGGTCCGCGGACCGCGACGCGATCGTGCCTTCCGTTCCGCTTCGACGCCGGCTCTTCCTCCTCGCCGCGGTGGCCCTCGTGCCGCTCGCGCTCGTCTCCGGCATCGGGCTCCATCTCCTCACCTCGCAGCAGCGCATGCAGGTCGAGCGCGTGAGCCTGGAGCTCACGCGGGCGGTGGCCACCGCGGTGGACGCCGAGCTGAGGAGCTCGGTCTCGGTGCTGGAGGCGTTCGCCACCACCTTGACGCTCGAGGGGAAGGAGCGCGCGACCTTCCACGAGCAGGCGCGCCGCGTGCTGGGGACCCAACCCCACTGGGCGGGCATGAGCCTCACCGATCCCGCGGGCACGCGCATCGCCGACACGCGTTACCCGCCGGGGGTCGAGCTTCCGCCGATCGCCGAGCGCGAGAGCTTCGACCAGGTCGTGCGCGCGCGTGCGCCGGCCATCGGCAGCCTGGCGCGCAGCGCGAGCGGCCCACTCCTCTTCGCCGTGCGGGTGCCCGTGCTCCGCGGCGACACGCTCCGGTACGTGCTGTCCGCCTCGGTGCGGCCCGAGGATATCCGCGACGTGGTCACGCGTCAGCAGGTACCCCCCGACTGGGTGGTCTCGATCTTCGACCAGCGCGGGCAGCGCGTCGCCCGCTCGCGCGCGCACGAGGAGAGCGTCGGCGGCCCGGCCTCGCCGACCCTGCAGGCGCTGCTCGCGCAGAACGCCAAGGAAGGCATCGGCCCCACCAAGACCCTCGAGGGTGAGCGCATCTACACGCCCTACATCCGACTCGCCCCGAGCGGCTGGACGGCCGCCCTCGGCCTGCCCGCGGCGGTGGTGGAAGGCGCCGTGTACCGCTCGCTCGCCTTCTACGGCGGCGGACTGCTGCTCTCGCTTGGCCTCGGCACCCTCGCCGCCCTCCTCGTCGCGCGCAGCATCAACCGCCCCATCGCCGACCTCCGCGGCGCCGCGCAGGCGCTCGGACGCGGCGAGGCGATGGCGCCGCCCATCACCGCCATCCAGGAGATCCGCGACGTGGCCGAAGCGCTGGTCACCGCGGCCGCGGAGCGCCGCCATGCGGAGGTCCAGGAGCGGCAGGCGCGCGAGACGGCGGAGGCGGCCGACCGGGCCAAGGAGCAGTTCCTCGCGGTGCTGTCGCACGAGCTGCGCACCCCGCTCAACGCGGTCTATGGCTGGGCGCGCATGCTCCAGACGGGCCAGGTCCGCGGCGACGACGCCACCCGCGCCGTGGAGGCGATCGTCCGGAACGCCGACATGCAGGTGCAGCTCATCGACGATCTCCTCGACGTCTCCCGCATCGTCAGCGGCAAGATGCGGCTGGACGTGCGCGCGGTCGATCTCGCCGCGGTGCTGGAGGACGCGCTCGACGCCGTCCGGCCCGCCGCCCAGGCCAAGGGGATCCGCGTGCAGAGCGTACTGGATCCGCGCGCGGGCCCGGTGATGGGCGACTCCGCCCGGCTCCAACAGGTGCTCTGGAATCTCCTCATGAACGCGGTCAAGTTCACGCCGAAGAGCGGGCGCGTGCAGGTGCATCTGCAGCGGGTGAACTCCCACGTCGAGATCATGGTGAGCGACACCGGCCAGGGCATCGCCCCCGCGGTGCTGCCGTACGTGTTCGACCGCTTCCGCCAGTCGGACAGCTCGAGCACCCGAGCTCACGGGGGCCTGGGCCTGGGGCTGGCGCTGGTGAAGCACCTGGTCGAGCTCCACGGGGGCAGCGTGCTCGCCCGGAGCGCGGGAGAGGGCCTGGGCGCGACGTTCGTGGTGAGCCTCCCCCTCTCGATCGCGGAGCTGCCCGAGCCTCGGGCCCCACGCACGCATCCGAGCGTACCGTCGGCGGAGCCGCTGCCCGGGATCGTCCGGCTCGATGGGCTCCGCGTCCTCGTGGTCGACGACGATCCCGAAGCGGTGGCCCTCGCCATCGCGATCCTGAGGGGGGCGGGGGCCGAGGTCCGCTCGACCCTCGCCGCGCCCGACGCCCTCGCCCTCCTCCGCGAGTGGCGGCCCGACGTGCTGGTGTCCGACATCGAGATGCCCAGCGAGGACGGCTACGCGCTCATCGCAAAGGTCCGCGCGCTCGACGCCGACGCGGGCGGCCGCACGCCCGCGGTGGCCCTGACCGCCTACGGGCGCATGCAGGACCGCATGCGCTCGCTCGCCGCGGGCTACACCATGCACGTGCCCAAGCCGGTCGATCCGGGCGAGCTGACCACCATCATCGCCAGCGTCGCCATGCGCCCCCCCACGCGCGTGTCCGGACCTGTGCCATAATCCCGGCCATGAGCAAAAAACTCCTCTTCGTCGGCGGCGGAGCCATCGGCAGCTACCTGGGCGCGTTCCTCACCCGCGCGGGGCACGACGTGACCATCGTGGATCCCTGGGCGGAGCAGGTCGAAACCATCCGCCACCGTGGGATCTCGGTGAGCGGTCCGCACGACCCGTTCGACGCCAAACCCAAGGCGTTCCACCTCCACGAGGCGCAGCGTCTGCCGCGGGACTTCGACATCGCCTTCGTCGCAATGAAGGCCTACGACACGCCGTGGGCTACCCAGCTCGCCCTGCGTCACCTCCGCCCCGAAGGCTACGTGGTGTCGTCGCAGAACTGCTGGCCGGACCCGATGGTGGCCGCGGTGGCGGGCGCCGGACGATCGGTCGGCCTCATCATGTCCAAGATCGGCGTGGCCCTCTGGAAGCCGGGGCAAGTCGAGCGCGGCATGGAGAAGGGCGAGGGCAAGGGCCACGACGTGTTCCGGCCCGGCGAGCACGACGGGCGCATCACACCGCGCGTGACCGAGCTGGCCGAGATGCTCTCGATCATCGACGGGGCCAAGGCTACCGACAATCTCTGGGGCGAGCGCTGGGCCAAGCTCTCCCAGAACGCCATGGGCAATCCCGTTCAGGCCATGACCGGCCTCGGTACCCTCGAGGTGATGTCGAGCGAGGTCGGGCGCGCGATCACCATTCACCTCGCCTCCGAGTCGGCGCGCGTGGGGCTCGCCGCGGGGCTGCGCATCGCGAAGTTCGGCGGGGCGGAGCCGGCGACCTGGGCGAAGGCCGATCAGCGCGAGACCTGGGAGTCCCTCGACCGCATGCTCACGCCCGCGTCGGCGGGGGGCCGCAACTGGCGCGCTTCCATGGCCCAGGACGTGATCAAGGGACGGCCGACGGAGATCGACTACATGAACGGCCACGTGGTGGCGCAGGGGCGCGAGCGGGGTGTGCCGACGCCCGTGTCGGCTGCCATCGTGCGGGTGGTCGGCGAGATCGACGCGGGCACGCGCAAGCCCGCGCCCGCGAACATCGAGGCGACCCTGCGCCTCGCGGGTGTGTAGCCGCGCGTCAGGGCGACTGGACGGACTGGATCACGAAGGACTCGACGTAGATCTTTCGCGTACCCGGCTGGCTGGGGGTGGGGACGCGGAAGTAGGCGCGGTCGCCTGGTCGGATATTGCCGTAGGCCCACCCGCGCTCGAACGCGATCACCTTCCCCGACTCGTCGATCACGTCCATCCGCATGCGCAGGAGTCCCACCGTGTCGCGCCCGTCGTTGTAGACCCAGCCGGCCACCGCGCCCCGCGTGGGGGCGCCGGTGTCCTCCTCGACGCGGAAATTGCCCATTTGCGACGGCGCCGGCGACTGCTGCGCGTCCACCGAGGCGGCTGCGGCGTACAGCATCAGCGCCGCGCCGGCCAGCCAGCGCCCCGGGCGGAAGATCGAAGGGCGGATCACTGCCAGCGAATCAGCGCCTTGATCTTCGGATACTCGGGCGCCCTTCCCTCCACGTCGACGACGCGCAGGCTCTTGTCCGGCGCCTCGAGGAGGAGATTGTTGTTGCTGAACGCGATGAAGCGGCCCCACTCTTTCGGGACCGTGACGTCGTACTTGGCGATCGGCGTCTGCGCCTGCGCCGCGCCCGGCTCGGGCAGCCACGGACGAACGGCGATGACGGTGAGGGCAAGCGCGATCACGGTGAGGACGACCTTCACATAGCGATCGTGGGCCACGGCGGCCTCCTGGCAGGGGTGCACGGCTCGACGCCCTCCATGCATATCACGCCCGCACGGAAGCGCCAAGCGACGGGGCCGCCGGGGCCCGACGCGCGGCGGGCGCTACATGTGGAAGTACGGGTCGAGGACACGCACCTCGGTGATGCGATCCACCGGCAGCTTGTTGCGCTCGGCGACCTTCCGGATCGCCTCGGGCGAGGGGCCGTCGTAGACGCAGAAGGTCTTCCGCTTGTCCTGTGAGACGTAAGAGTGCACCCAGGTCACGCCCTCGGCTGCATTGTTGCCGACGACGGTGAGGCAGGCCTTGGCGCCTTCCGCATTGGCGGGCAGGGCCAGTCCATCGGGAAAGGTGCGCTCGACCATGTATCGGGGCATCGTGGTGTCCTCCTTGTGTGAGCTGCTACGTGGGGTCGAGCGTAGACCCGCCCCTGCTCCATCACAATGGGGAGAACTCCCTATTTTTGGGGCGCGTCCTCGGCGCCGTCGAGCAGCCCGTGCTCGCGAGCGAGCCGCGCCGCCGCGCCCCGCGAGCCGACCTCGAGCTTGGCCAGCACCGCGGATACGTGATGATCCACGGTCTTGGGCGAGATGTGCAGGCGCTCGCCGATCTCGGCATTGCGGAGGCCCCGATCGAGGGCGCGCAGGATCTCGATCTCCCGCGTGGTCAGGCCGAAGGGATGCTCGCGGTTGACCTTGCGGGGGCCGCGCGGAATCTGGTGCATCCCCTCCTCGCGAAGCAGACGGCGGAGGGCCTCGGCGGCGGGGCGCCCGCCCAGCGTGTCGAAGAGGCCGAGCGCGGTCAGCTGCGCGGGCCGATCACCCCCGGCGAGGGCCCGCGCTCTCTCGTAGGGGCACCCACGCCGTTCCCACTCCGCCGCGGCCTTGCGCCAGTCGCCCGCGATCTCGCGCGCGTACACCCGCGCCGTCCATGTCGGCGGCGCCACCCGCTCGCCCGCGCGCCAGCGCCAGTACGCGAGCTCACCCGTGAGCCACGGATGCCGGTGGCCGACCGCGAGCTCCCACGCCGCCTCGGCCTCGCCGCGCGCGCGCTCACGGTCGCCCGCGAGCCAGGCCGCCTCCGCGCGGGCGGCGCGCACCGGTCCCACGCGCTGGAGCGTGCCCGTCGGCAGGGCCAGCGCGAGCGCCTCGTCGAGCGCCGCGCCCGCGCCCGGATCACCACGCCGCGCGCGCAGGCGACCGAGGGCGATCAGGGCGGCGATGCGGCTGATGGCGGAGGCGGAGGGCCGCCGCACCACTGCGCCCCCCAGCTCGCCGGCCTGGGTCCAGCGGCCCTGCGCGAGATGCGTGAGGGCCTGCCAGGCCTGCATGTACAGCAGGGCATGATCGAGATCACGCTCGCTCGCGTAGGCGATCCCCTCGCCGAGGTACCGGTCGGCGTCGCGGAAGTCGTGGCGCTCGCCGTAGGCCGACCCCAGATTCGTGTAGGCGAGGGCGACCAGGCCGTCCAGTCCGGCTTCGCGCGCGAGCGCCAGGCTTTCCTCGAGCATCGCGCGGCCCCGCGCGTCGCCGCCCAGGAGCATGGCGGTGCCCACGGTATTCGTGGCGGCGGCGAGGGTGTCGGCGTCGCGGAACTGCTGCGCCATCGCGATGGCCTTCTCGCCCCAGGCGATCGCCTCCGCGGTGTCGCGGTCGAGCATGCGGAGATGCGCGCGCGTCCGGTAGGCGAGCGCGAGCTCGCGGCTCGCGGGCAAGAGCTCCAGGCCCTCGACGGCGCGCCCGCAGATCTCGTCCGCCTCCGCGTTCCGGCCCGCCCGCACGAGGCAGGTGGCCATCACGGCGAGGTTGCCGCCCGCCGCCTGGAGATCGCCGTCCTGCCGCCACAGCTCGCGCGCCCGACGGTGGGCGGCGATCGCGTCGTCGAGGTCGTCCACCGCCGCGCACTCCTCGGCGTAGGCCTCGAGCAGGCTCGCCTGCCCGCACGGCGCGAGGGCGTGGGCGAAGCGGAGGGCGCGTGCGTAGAGTGCCTTGGCCGCCCGGTGCGCGCCCGCCTTCGCGGCTCGCCGCGCCCCCTCGGGGGCGAGCCGGAGCACCGCCTCCTCGTCCGCGGCGGCCTCGGCGTGGTAGGAGAGGCGCGCGGGATCGAGCGCGCCCGCCGGGGCCGCGGCGAGGGCGCGCAGCGCGAGCCGGTGCAGCGCGAGCGCGCGCGCAGGCGGGATCTGCTCGAGGATGGCCTGGCGCGCCAGCTCGTGGCGGAATGCGAGCGCCTCGCCCCGGGCCACCAGCATGCCCACCGCCACGCATTCGTCGGCGGCGGCAGCCTCGCTCACCACCAGCTCGCCGAGGAGCCACGACTCCGCCCGAGCACCGAGGACGGCCGCCGCCTCCAGCACCGCGTAGCCGGAGCGCGACAGGCGCGCCGCGCGCGCCACCACCGCGTCCCGCACCGACGCGGGGATCCCGCTCCCGTCCGCGGCGAGCACCTCGGTGACGAAGAACGGGTTGCCGCCGGTCTGGGCGTGAAGGGCTGCCGCGTCCACGTCGCGGTCGCCGGCGAGCGTGCGCACCGCGCCCGCGCTGAGCGCGGGAATGGGTAGCCGCCGCACCGCGCGCGCGCCGGCGAGATCGCCCAGAACGGTCCGAAGCGGCGTCCGTGGCCCGAGCTCGTCGTCCCGGTAGGTGACGATGACCAGGGCCGGCACGCGCTCGATGCGCCGGCCCACGAACTTCACCAGATCGAGCGTCGCCTCGTCGGCCCAGTGCGCGTCTTCGACCACCATCACGGTAGGGCGGCCGCCGCGCTTGAGCTCGTCGAGCAGGCCGGCGAGCAGCGCGGGACGCGCCGTGCCGTCCCCTAGCAGCGCGCGCAGGCCCGCGCCGGCCTGCTCGGCGATGTCGTGCAGCGGCCCGAGCGGGCGCGGCCGGAACAGCGCATCGCAGGCGCCCCATAGCACCCGCGCCCCATCGCACCGCGTGCGGGTGAAGCGCTCGACGAGGGCGCTCTTGCCGATGCCCGCCTCGCCGCTCACGAGCACGACCACGCCGCGGCCGGCCCCCGCCTCGCGCAGAGCGTCGCCGAGGGTCTGGAGAGGGCCGTCGCGCTCGAGCAGGTCCATAGCGTTTCGATTCTACCTCCGCTACCATCGGGCCATCAGCCCGGCCACCTCGGATTCCGCGGAGGACCCATGTCGCTCGTCACGCGTCCCGCCCTCGTCCTGCTGCTGCTGAGCCTGCTCGCCACGCCCGCCGCCGCCCAATCCTCCGCCCCGCGCGACGGCAAGCCGGGCGGGGTCCTGCGCTTCTCGCACCGTGAAGACCTGCCGCAGGGCTTCGCCATCCACGAGACCGCGACCAACTCCGGCACGTGGCCGTCCATGCCTTGCTACTCGAACCTCGTGATCTTCGATCAGTCGAAACAGCTCGAGCGCACCGAGAACATCGTGCCCGAGCTCGCCGAGCGCTGGTCCTGGCAGGACGGCTACCGCAATCTCGTCTTCTTCCTGAGACGGGACGTGCGGTGGCACGACGGCCAGCCCTTCACCTCCAAGGACGTGAAGTTCACGTTCGATATGGTGCGCGAGGCGCCGAACGCCGCCGCGAAGCTGCGCCTCAATCCCAGGAAGGAGTGGTACAGCAACGTCGACGCCATCGAGGCGCCCGATCTCTATACGGTGGTGTTCCGCCTGAAGCGCCCGCAGCCCTCCATCCTCACCATGCTGGCGTCCGGCTACTCCCCGGTGCTGCCCGCCCACGTCTCGCCCGCCGAACATCGCGCTCGCTGCATCGGTACCGGGCCCTTCAAGCTCAAGGAGTGGAAGCGCGGCGAGTCGGTGGAGCTGGTGAGGAACCCCGACTACTTCGTGAAGGGGCGGCCTTACCTCGACGCCGTCCGCTACGTGATCATCGTGGAGCGCGGCACGCGGGTGGCCGCGCTCCAGGCCAATCAGGTGGACGTGGCATTCCCCGGCGAGACCACGCTGAACATCTACGAGCAGCTCAAGGCGGCGGTGCCGAAGATGGTGTTCACCGAGACCGCCAGCAACGTGAACGAGAACCTCCTGATCAACACGACGCGGCCGCCCTTCGACAACGTCAAGGTGCGCCGCGCTCTCGCGCTCGCGGTGGACCGCCGCGCCTACGTGCAGGCGGTGCATCGGGGCAGCGCCATCGTGGGCGCCTCGCTGGCCCCCAAGCCGTGGGGCGTGTGGGGGCTGCCCGACAAGGATCTCGGCGCCTTCGCCGGCTATGGCAAGGGCCCCGACGAGAAGGCCAAGGCCAGGCGGCTGCTCGCCGAGGCCGGCTTCGCCCCCGGCAACCCCCTCAAGGTGGAGATGGCCACGCGGGCGATCGCCATCTATCTCGACTTCGCCTCGTTCGTGCTCAACGAACTCAAGGCGGTGGGGATCGAGGCGACCCTCAAGCAGATCGAGACCGCGCAGTGGCATCCGCTCGCGACGCGGCGGGAGTTCCAGATCGCCGCGAACCTCACCGGCCTCGGCGTGGACGATCCCGACGCCAGCTTCTACGAGAACTACGCGTGCGGCTCGCCCCGCAACTACACCGGCTATTGCAACGAGGAGATCACCCGGCTCATCGATCAGCAGTCGCAGGAGATCGATCCGGTCAAGCGGCGCGCGCTGGTGTGGCAGATCCAGACGCGCCTCGAGAACGAGGCCTCGCGTCCGATCATGGGCTGGCGCACCGACCACTTCGCCCACCACCCCCATGTCAAGGGCCTCACCATTCACAACGTCGTCTACAACTGCTGCCGGCTGCAGGACACCTGGCTGGATCGCTAGAGGACACGCCATGGCCAAGCGTCGAGTGGTGGTGACGGGAGCGTCGGGCTACGTGGCGCAGCGGATGCTGCCGGCGCTGGCCGAGCGGTGGGACCTGGTGCTGCTGGACGTGCGCGACACCACGAGCGACGGGCGCAAGGTCTCCGGTCTCGCGGTCGCCGACCTCACCCAGCGCGATCGCGACGCCTACCGGCGCCACTTTCGCGGGGCCGACGCGGTGATCCACTGCGGCTACGTGCGCGCGCCCGGGCTGGACGCCACCACGTGGCAGGACAACTCGGACGCCAAGTTCTGGGCCGAGCACGAGAACGTGGCGCTCGCCTACAACGTCTGCCGCACCGCGCTCGAGGAGGGTGTCCGGCGCGTCGTGGTGGCCAGCTCGAACCACGCCGCCGACTACTACGAGCGGCTGGTGTGGGCGGGGCGCCTCGACATGGTGACGCCGGAGATGCCGCCGCGGTCGGACAACTGGTACGGGTGGGCCAAGGCCGCCTACGAGCTGCTGGGCTTCGTGTTCGCCACCGGCAAGGTGGGCGAGCGCGCCCTCGAGGTCGTGCAGTGGCGCATCGGCGGGCCCCGGGACGACGACATCGACCACGTGAAGCCCGGGGACGTGCCGGTGATGCACCGTGCCCTCGGCGCCTATCTCTCCGCGCGCGACCAGGCCCAGCAGGCGATCCGCATGGTGGAGACGGAGGACATCCGCGACGAGCACGGCGTCCCCTTCCTCATCGTGTACGGGATCAGCGGCAATACCCACCGCTTCTGGAGCCTCGCGAACGCGCGCGAGAAGATCGGGTACCGGCCTGAGGACGACAGCGGGGTGCGCTTCGCGGACAAGATCGCGGCGCTGGTGCGGGGCCTCGTCAAGAAGTAGCGCGGCGCCCCGAATACCGGGGCCTCCCGGGCGGTCTGATCACCATGGGAGACGAGACCAAGAGGCGCTATAGTCGGCGAACCGCATGAACCCGTCTCGCCTCTTCATCCTCCGCCCCGTCGCCACCTCCCTGCTGACGGTGGGGGTGCTCCTCGTGGGCATGGTGGCGTATTTCCAGCTCCCGATCTCGGCCCTGCCCCAGGTCGATTACCCCACCATCCAGATCCTGACCTTCTACCCCGGGGCCAGCCCCGACGTCATGGCCTCCTCGGTCACCACCCCCCTGGAGCGGCAGTTCGGCCAGCTCCCAGGGCTGAACCAGATGACCTCCACGAGCGCCCAGGGCGCCTCGCTGATCATCCTGCAGTTCACTCTGGACCACGCCATCGACGTCGCGGAGCAGGAGGTCCAGGCGGCCATCAACGCCGCCGCCACCTACCTGCCCCGGGATCTGCCCAGCCCGCCCACCTACAGCAAGGTGAACCCGGCGGACACCCCCGTCCTCACCCTGGGCATCACCTCGGACAGCCTGCCCCTATCCCGCGTCCAGGACCTCGCGGACACCAATCTCGCCCAGAAGATCTCCCAGCTCCCCGGTGTCGGCCTCGTGACGATCAGCGGCGGCCAGAAGCCCGCCATTCGCGTGCAGGCGGATCCGACCGCGCTGGCCTCCTACGGGCTCAGCCTGGAGGATCTCCGCTCCGTGCTGGGCCAGGCCAACGTGGACCAGGCCAAGGGCAATCTCGAGGGCCCGCGCCAGTCCTTCACCATCGGCGCCAACGACCAACTGTTTACCAGTGCCGATTACCGCAGCGTGGTCATCGCCTAC
>Ga0075423_10002394_pt1 | contig 17009 bp, 16 predicted proteins | sample SoiMethybrSBSTD2_FD_80114 | JGI IMG/M metagenome (GOLD analysis project Ga0075423, IMG submission 80114) | Bulk soil microbial communities from a Populus tree surrounding site in Tennessee, USA - Soil MetaG P. TD hybrid SBSTD2 | ecosystem: Environmental > Terrestrial > Soil > Tree plantation...
ACGCTGGCCTCGTGCACGAACAGCACCGCGATCGACGCAATCCATCCCACCAGCGCCGTCCCCGCCAACAGACGCAGCCGCCCGATCTCCCGATCGACCGTCTGCCGCCGCAGCTCCAGGCGAAGCGCTTCCTCCGCACGACGCCGCTCCTCCTCGATCTGCGCGCGTTCGAGTTCGAGCCTCGCGTGATCGCGGTCGAACGCCTCCTTGAGGGCAGCCACGACGACATTCGTCAGGCGCGCCTCGATTTGGCCGGCGAGGCCTTGGGCGGCGGCGGTCTGCGACAGCGACGTTTCGGACTTCGAGGCCGAGGAGGAGTCCTTGAGACGACGCGCGGCATCGCGAAATGAGATGACCGCGTCGTACGCGCGGAAGAGGTTGGTGAGATTCATCAAGTGGGTCCGTTCAAAACGTGTTCCCCGCACGGGAACTCAGCCAGCCGTCTCGAAACCGCCGCTGTGTGTCGGTCAGCGCTCGACCAGCCTGTTCGACAGGAACGACCTCAAGGATCGGATCTGCCACCGTTCGAATCGTCGCCATCAACGGCTGCCCTCGGCCACGGTGCAAGAAAGCCACCGTCACCGTGCCTCCGGCCGGCGTGGCACGAATCGCCGCGTCGACGTCCTCCGCACGGCTCATTGCCCTTCCGCCCACAGCCGTGATCACATCGTCGCGATCAAGGCCGGCACGATATGCCGGTGAACCCGCTGGAACGGCCGCAGCGATGCGCACGCCGCCGGGCAAGTCCTGCAGACGAAGATCTCCCGCGAAGCCCGACTGCGGAGCGTGCGGACGCAGCGCCAGTCCGGCTGCGGCCAAGAGCCGCGCGTAATCGGGAACCTCATGGCCCTGAATGTACCGGGCAAAAAAGTCGTCGGCGAACGCACGGTCACCGGCAACCGTCGCCAGGACTGCCTTGGCGTCGCTCATCGTGTAAGGACGATCGACGTACCCCGGTTCGCGACCACCTGGCTTTCCGAACTGCTGCCACATCGCGCGCATGAAATCGTCGAGCGTGGTCCTGCCGTCGCTCCGCTGCCGCAGCGTCAGGTCGAGGCCAAGGGCAATCGACTCGCCCCATGTGTAGTAGGAAATGAACGTGTTGTCGAAGTTCGTGCGATCGACTGACGTCGCGGCGTCGACAAACGGCGCCATCTGGCTCATCTCCTCTGCCGTGTGAACCTCCCGACCGGGACTGAGCGTCACCTCGTTGATGGCGGAGGCAATCGTGGCGGCAAACTCGGAAAGCTGTGTCAATCCCGCGCGCTGCAGCACGAGCGGACCGTAGTAATTCGTGAAACCTTCGGCGAGCCACAGCTCACCGGACATGTTCGCGTCGTCGAAGTTGAACGGTTCGAGCGACTTCGGACGGATTCGCTCGACGTTCCACGAGTGAAAGAACTCGTGCGACAGCGTGCTGAGCAGCCCTCCGCGATTTGTCCGGATCGAGGACGATGACGCGAGGATGGTGCTGTTGCGATGCTCCATCCCGTCGCCGTTGGCCCACGGCAGATAATCGGCGATGAAGGTGTAGGTACCGCCGTCGTAGGGCGCGAACTCGCCGTACACGCCGCGCTCCTCTCGAACGATCTTCTCGACGTCGCGCGCAAATCCATCGAGCTCCGCGTCGTCTCCCTCGTGATGGATGGCGATGCGGAACGTTGGCTGGCGCGAGCCATCAGCGACGGTGAACGTTCGAAGCGCAAATGAACTCAGCTCTGACGGGCTGTCCATCAGATATTGCAGGTTCGGCGCCGTGAAGGTTTGCGCATCGCCTCCAGGGAACAGTTGCGTCGCCACGCGCCAGTTGGAGCCTGCAGGCGGCTCGAATCGCACGTGCACAGCACGTGTCTCCAGGCCACGCGCCCACATCAAGGCGGCGGGCATGTTGATGTGTGCGTGGGCCGAATCGATGGAGAGATAGGTCCCATCGGTCCGGTCGCCGAAGACGCGATACGTCACGCGCACCGTCGAAGGGTGAGTCGTCACGACCCACTGCTGCGGAGCTGTATGTGTGACGGCAAGCGACGTCCCAGCCGAATCGGTCACCTGCAAGTCGAACACGTTTTTCGCAAACTCGTGGAGCGCATAGCGTCCCGGCGAGGCGCGGCTCATGTGCAGCTCGAGCGGATTGGAAGACAAATCGGGGAAGGACACCTCCACCTGCATCCACCGATGCTCGGGCTCGGGAAACGTCAAACGGTACGCAACAGGAGCCTGGGCGAAGGCGGGTGCTGGAACGATGATCAGGAGCAGCAGTGCTGCCGCGGCGCAAATCCTCATGAGACCGGGTTTAATTCTGCCGCATCCGCGGCAGGAAATGCGGCGTCGCGTAAATCGCTCGACTCGGTGCGCTCGCTCGGGGTAAACAGCATCGATGAGCATCGCCGCCGCTGTACCTGCATCAACCGTGGTCCTTCTCAGGGGTGATCACCCGTTCGAGGTCTTTCTGGTACAACGCAGCGACAGCATCGCGTTTCTCGGGGGCGCGCACGTGTTTCCAGGCGGGCGTGTCGATCCGTCCGACCACAGCCATGACTTCATCGGTGGGGTCCGCCTTCAGGCGGACCAACACGTTGCCACCACTGAAACCATCGCAGCGCGGATGCCTGACGTGCCGCCGGAGGTCGCGATCGCGCACTCCGTGGCGGCCGTACGCGAGTTGTTCGAGGAAGCCGGCGTCCTGCTCGCGCGGCCGCTGACCGCGGTGTCGGTCGAGTGGCTCGCCGAGGCTCGACGCGATCTTCTCGGCGGGCGAATCACCTTCGCAGACATCATGCGGCGCGAGCAGCTGCAGCTCGCGCTCGACGAACTGGCGTATTTCGCCCATTGGGTGACACCGGAGATCGAGATCCGTCGATTCGATACGCGCTTCTTCATCGCACGCACACCGGAGGGGCAAACGCCGATTCACGACGAGGGGGAGACGACACATAGTGAGTGGGTCGAACCGGCCATCGCGATCGAGCGCTGCCGCGCCGGCGTCATCTCGCTGCCCCCGCCGACCTGGACGACACTCCAGACGCTCGCGAGGTTCGATTCGATAGATGCCGTATTCGATTGGGCACTACGGAAGCCGATTCCCCGTGTGCAGCCGCGATTCGAGAAACGCGGCAACCGGACGCTTCTCTTCTACCCGGGCGATCCGATGTACCCGCCCGTGGAAGGATTCGACGCAACCGAGACGAGATTCGTCCTGGAGAACCGGCGCTGGATACCGATCACGCCGGACTGACAATCGGCAATGGACGGCCGGTTTCGTACCTCCGCATCGTCCGAAGTACCACGTCGGCCATCATGTCGACGAACAACGGATCGTCGTTCACGGCCGCCGCGCGAACCATCGGCAGCCCGATCGACGTGCAGACGTCCGCCGCTTCGCGATCCAAGTCGTACAGCACTTCGATGTGATCGCAGAGAAAACCGACGGGGCAGATCACGGCGGCCGCGAGTCCCTGTGCGTGTTCGCGGCGCAGGTAGTCGCAGACGTCGGGCTCGAGCCACGGATCCTGCGGACGGCCGCTTCGGCTCTGGTAGACCAGCGCCCACGTGAGCCCGACCCGCTCCGCGATCGCGGCGCACGACACTGACAGCTGATGCTCGTACTGCGAAGCGTCGGCCATCGACGTTGGAATGCTGTGGGCGGTAAACACGATGCGTGCATCTTCACGCACGTCAGCCGGCAGGCGGTTCAACGCGTCGCGAATGTGTGACGCGTTGGCAGCAATGAATTGCGGGTGATCGAACCAGCTGTCGACAAACGTGATCTCGACATGGCCGCCCTCGTTTCGAAGGGCCTGCTGCGCCGACGCGACGTTCTCCCGGTACTGCTGACAGCTCGAGTAGGAATGATGAGCGGCGGCGATGAAGCCGATCGCGCAGCGGACGCCCTCCGCGTGCATCTGCTTCAGGGCGTCCGTGAGATACGGATGCCAGTTGCGCATGCCGACGTACACCGGCAACGGGTGGCCCGCAGCAGCAAGCCGCTTGCGCAGGCCATCGGCCTGCCTCTGCGTGAGCTCGGTCAGCGGTGAAACGCCGTCGAACAGCTCGTAATGATGCGCGACCTCTTCGACGCGCTCGGGCGTCACTCGCCGACCACGGAGCACGTTGGCGAGGAAGGGGCGGACGTCGCCGCGGCCTTGTGGACCGCCGAATGAAATGACGAGAACGGCGTCGAACATCTGCAATCTTCGACCGACAATTTGAGTATCTCAAACGAAGCCGAAGATTGGAGCATCAAGCAGTCGGAAGGCACGGACGTCACGTCGAATCACTTCTTCTGCGGCTGCGCCTTCTTCAGGTTTTCCGCTACCGCCTTTACGGCGTTCTGAAGCGCCTCGCCAAGCGCGGCGTCGTACGAGGGGCCATTCTGACCGGGCACGCCACTGAGCGCCGCGTTGCTGGCGATCGATTGCTGCATCAGGAACGACGCCGCGCCGGCCGTCGGATCGATCCCCATCCCCATGCCGATCTGCATCCCGGCCTTCATGCCGAGCCCCTGCGCCTGCATGTTCATCATCGCCGGATTGCCCAGCATGCCCATGCCACCGAGGTTGTTCGCCATCGACCCGTTGAGGGCGTTCATCATCATCTTGCCGGTCATCATGTTCATGTACATGGTGCCGGCGAACTTCGCGACACCAAGACCGGTCTTCATGTCGAAACCACCATCTTTCCCCTTCGCGGTCGTCGTGTAACGCGCCTTCCCGTCTGGTTGAACGAGCTTGATCGTGACCGCGGCTTCCGTCGGGTCCTGAGTCGTTCCGCCGCCCGCGACCTTCGATGCGGCTTTGAGCACGCCCCCGAGTCCACCTCCGGCTTTCGACACCTTCAGATCGGTGATCTCCGCCACCAGGACATAGTCGTACCCGTGGGACCCGGCCACCTGCGCGATATCCGCTTGCGATCCGGCCAGCGGCGCGGCGTTGAGTTTCGCTTCGGCGAGCTCTGACACGAGACGTCCGCGCAATGCGCGCGTGTCAATCTGCTGCGACGTCTTGTTCACGACTTCCGGAACACCGACCAGGGCCGCACCCGGTGTCGTGGGCGCAGGCGGTGCCGCCGGCGTAGTGAGTTGCTGCGCGAGTTTTGTTTCGTTCGCGTCGCTGACGGCGCGCGTCAGCGCCTGAAGGTTGCCCGCGTCGCTCATTCCCGGCGGAACGTCGAAGAGCGTCGCATCGAGCGTCGTGACCTCTAGCTCGGTGATTTCCATCGAGACGACATTCGGTTTTCCGTCCTCGCTCGTAATCGTCGTGGAGTACGCGATAGGAAAGCCGAGCACCTTCGGATCGCCGTTCTGCGTTGCTTTGATTTCGTCCACGCAGGCAGCAGGCTCCTGAGGCGGTGCGACGTCGGATTCGGCCGGAGCCGGGATTGCCAAGTCAACGTACCAGCCATCCGTTTCGATGTGTCGTTTGGCTGGATCGCATGCGCCCGGGGTCGGTTGCTTGTCGATGACCATCTTCGCGTGCCGCGCCTCGCGGCCGAGCATCGTTTTCCGCTCACCAATGTCCGTAATTGTTGTCGTCATTGTGATCACGCCCGGCTTTTGCGGAGGCGCGTTGGGTACCGCTGCCGGGGCAGGCGGAACGGGAGCAGTGCCATCCGGAACGACCATGTACGAGTTCGCAGCCTTCATGATCTGAATCGTCCGCTTCAGATCGTGCTGCTTGAGGAGAACGACATCGCCGAACTCGAAACGTTCGCGCTCACCTTTGCGGTAGGTCACGCTCTCGGTCTTCTGCTCGCCGGCCGTGTAAACCGTCTTCATCCGCAGATCCTGCGCAACTGGCTTTGGCAGTGGCGGAGGTTCCGCTGACTTCGCGGCAGGCTGCGCGGGTGGACGCTGAGGATTGGCGGGCTGCCGGGGCGCAGCGGGCCTCGGCGGTGTTTGCCCGCGAGCACCAGGCCGCTGCGCGGCCGTCTGGGCGTCGAGCGGCGCGGCGAACAACGCCACGACGCACGCAAACACGAATGCGGATACGACATTGAAACGGAAGAACGGAATAGACATGGGGAGCCTCACTGAAAACAGGAAGATCGGGTTCACACCGCGTTAACGTGTGGAGGCGGCGAGCCGAACACCTTCACCGGCCCTCCCCGGGGAGGGCGCCAGCGTCATACGCGCGTTTCGATGAGAACGGGGCTCAGAGTCTGCAGGGCGGGGTCGAGTACGGCCGCCTGCAGCTCTCCTTGAAGTGCGTCGCAATTCATGGCGGCGTCGCCGGGTCGAATCGCCTTCGTCTGCGCGTCGGCGATGGCGGTCTGCAGCTTCTGCATTTGCTGCAGACCTTGCACATACACGTCTCGCTTTCAAACGTGCGAGCCGCGTGAGTCGAACGGTAAGGCTGGGGGGAGCCTTTAACCCGTTACGCGCGTCCTGCAGAAAAGCGGCTCAGGAGCCCGTTAGTTCTCGATAAAGCCACCCTTTCGCCACCGCCCATTCGCGTTTGACCGTGGCTGGCGAGATTCCGAGCGCGGCTGCCGTCTCCTCGACGGTCAGGCCGCCGAAGAACCGCAGTTCCACGATGCGGCCCTGATCGGGGTCGAGCTCTTCGAGCTTCTGCAGCGCCGCGTCCAGCGCGACGGCGTCGAGCACGTCGAGCGATGGCTCCGCCGGCTTCGAAAGCGCATCGCTCAATTCGACGTGGATGGCGCCACCGCCATGCTTCTCGCGCAACTCACGCCGCGCGTGATCGACGAGAATCCTGCGCATCAATTGAGCGGCGATCGCGAAGAAATGTCCGCGGTTCTGCCAGTCCACCTGCCGCTGGGCAAAAAGCTTGATGTAAGCCTCATTGACGACGGTCGTCGTCTGCAGGCGGTCGTGACGCCACTCGCGTGCGAGCTGTCGCGAGGCGATGATCCGGAGCTCTTCGTAGACGATGGGGATCAGGCGGTCGAGCGCTTCATGGCTCCCGTCTTTCCACTCGTGGAGAATCCGTGTGACGTCGGCGGGAGACCGCGACTGCCCATCCATAAGCTGGCTGAGTTAAGCACCTTTTGGCCATGCCAGTCAAAAGCTACATCAGCGTAGGCGAACCAGGTTCTGTTCAATCCTTGCTATAAGTTGCGGCTCGTCGCCGTCGAACGGTCCATCTGCACGGCGTCTGCTCACGCCCAGCTCGTTCAGCACTTCAAGGCTATGCCTGGGACAGCGCCGCGGCAAGCCCGCCCACAAGCGAGACGACAACCAGCGCTGCCGTGATCACGCCGACGCGATACCGCGCGATGAATTTGGCGATGCGATACAGCGATCGGAGCCCTTCGGCGGATAGCGAATCGTGCGCGATCTTCAACGCGACGACCTGACGGTATTCCTCGTCCGCACGCTCCGCGAGGAAATACGCGCCCCATGCCGCCGCGGCCGATCTCCTTGATGATGCGGTACGGACCAAAGCGGCCACCGATGCGTGGCGCGGTTGCGTATGCCGCCTGTTCGATGAGGTTGATGGCCGACGGGGTCGCCAACACTGGGGCTTCAAACAACGCTGAGGCGCTCACGGCGGAAAACAGGAGCGAGCGGACTTCCTGCTCGAGCGGCTGGTCACCGGCACAGGCGTCAGTCACAAAACCGGGTCGCCTTGCCTCAGGTTGCTCGAGTGCCGCTGCTGTGATGGTTTTGACGCGGACCCAGTCTTCGCGAGTCATGCTCTGAATCGGTACGCGTGGATTTGGGTAACTCGGCTCAGCGAGAGTTAACCACCGAGTCGTGTGCGGGTCAAAACAGTGCAGCGGTGCGACCGAAGGAGCTTGCCTAACCGAAGGAGCCTCCGCTGTGGCGTCTCACGGCTGGCGGTCTGGAGATGCCCGCGTGAGAGCCCATTCGAGAAACTGTTCCGTGTAGTACAGAGACAGCTGCCCGCTTGGTCCGTTCGGAATCGCGTCGAACGCATGTTCGGCCCATGGAATTGTCAGCAGCACCGACGTGGCACCCGCGGCGCGCAGCCGATCGTTAAGCATCGCCCCGAATCGTGGCAATACGACGTGATCGCGGCCGCCGTAGATCAGCAGCGACGGTGGAAGTCTTCGAGACACATATGTGATCGGCGATGCCTCGCGGTAGCGGTCGGGCATCTGCTCTGGCGTTCCTCCAAGAAACGCGGCCTCAATAGACCTTACGTCGAGCGGATCCGGTGTGGGCGGATTGCGGTAGCCGTCTGTCAGATCGACCGGACCGTAGTAGCTGACAACCGCCTTGACAGGCATGACGGGAATGATGGGAACCGCGCTGAATTCATAGGCGGCGACCATGGCGAGCTGCGCTCCAGCCGAGCGGCCGAGAAGTGCCAGTCGAGACACGTCGGCACCGTACTCGCCGCCGTGCTCGCGAATCCAACCGAGCGCCGCACGAACATCTTCGATCTGCGCCGGCCATGGCCATTGGGGAGCGTGCCGATAGTCGATCGCGAACACGACGAATCCGCGGGCGGCGAGATACGTCGCGAATTTCGTATCATCTCCGGGCGCGCCGCGCTGCCACGCACCACCGTACACCTGAACGACCGACGGATATCGTCCAGCGCTCACCGGGCGATAGATATCGAGCGTCAGGCGCACGCCCTCAGGCGTTGCAAATGGGATGTTTCGACTGACCCGCGCCTCACCAGCGTCGATGCCCCGGAAGAGGTCAAAAAAGACTATCGGTGCCCGTCTCAGGCGAGCGCGGCGATCGGACGACACTCCGCGAAGGAAGTCATCGCCGAGGGCAGCTCGCATCGTCGCATCGAATCGCCGCACGACGAACGGAAGCCGCATGAGCGGCACCGACGCCAGAAGCGTCGCCACGGCTGCAACCACGAGCGTGGCCCGCGCCAAAATGTCGCGATCACTCGCGCCGAGGACCAGGACACACACGACGAGGCCGCCGAGCGCTAACCATGGGGAAAGTTCTGGTGCGCCCACGCCGAGTGCGAGAAGTGGACGGTTCGGAGCAGGAAGAACCATCCAGGAGGTCAAAAAGACCAGGACGAGAGCCACCGCAAAGAGGAGCCCGGATGCGAACGGCACAGCATGCGAAACAAAAGTCGCGCTTCGAAGGTCAAGCCGCAGCGCCACGGATCTCGGGAACCTCCACGATTCGCACCCCGTCTGCTTGTTGCGTCTCCACCGCGGCTATCATCGCCCGCCTTGTCACAAGACCAAGGCGCTCCGCCGCGTGTCGCGGGTAAACCACCGCAGCGCGGCGTAGCGGGGACGAGAAGATACGGCTAACGGTGATCCGCTTCAGAACATACCAGAGGATCCGCCTGGCGCTATTTCGGCGGCACGAGGCGCTCTTCGGCCCGGACGGGACTCCCGCGTTGGAGCGGCTGGCCTTCGGCGCAGCGTCGCCGACATGTCTCGTGAAACGCGGCCGCTCACGCTGGATAGATGTTCTGGTTCATGTGAAAGAAGTTCCTTGGATCGAACTTGGTCTTCAGGTGGCGGAGTCGCGCATAGTTGGGCCCATACACTTCCGCCGCCGGATCGCCCACCTTGTCGTCGTCCATGTAATTGGCGTACCGGCGTGAGACGAAGAACGGTTGTATCGCCGTGTAACCCTCGCGCACCCACGTGATGTTCCGCTCGGTCTCGGCAGAACTCGTCCACTCCGAGGCCAGCAAGAGGTTGTAACCGACGGCGCGGTGGGGGAACGCCGTCTCACCTATCCCCACTCGGGTCGCTGCACCGTGCCAATGCTCGAGCACGATGCCGCTCATCGGCGAAGGCACGCGCGTGTACCAGTCGACCATTGTGTCGATGACTTCATCGCTCAGCGATGACAGGAAGCTCGACTTCCAGTAGTTGAGCGCGCCTTTGGGGAAGGCGGCGTCGAAGAGTTGATTCATCGAGCCGTACGGCATGGGCCCGACCGCATCGAGCACCGGAGGTCCAAAGGTCTTGATCTCTTTTACAGCGACGTCGCCCGACGACAGAGCGCCGCAGTGGCAGAGAACGATAGCCGCTAACATCGATCCATCGGGCCCGTGTACCAGGCCGGCCCACGACACCAACTCGTCTTCAGTCGACGTCGTGATGTCGCGATAGAAGCGGAGCACGTCGCGAGCCTTGGCGAACGGATGCGCCACCATCCCGCCAGTGATCGTCGGTCCGACGGCATGGAGGTTGTATTCGAGCGATGTCGCAATCCCGAAGTTCCCGCCGCCGCCGCGAACGGCCCAGAAGAGGTCCGCGTTGTCGTCGGCGCTGGCGGTGACAACGCGGCCGTCGGCCAGCACGAGCTGGATCGATCGCAGGTTGTCGATGGCGAGGCCATGCTTGCCGTGCAGATAGCCAAATCCGCCACCCAGGGTCAGTCCGGCGATGCCTGTCGTCGAGATGACGCCTCCGGTACTCGCCAGACCGTGTATCTGTGTCTCGCGATTGTATTCACCCCACGTGGCCCCACCCTGCGCTCGCGCGGTGCGAGCTGTCGGGTCGACATGAATGCCTCTCATCAGCGACAGGTCGATCATCAGGCCGCCATCGATCGCCGAACGGCCCGCGACGTTGTGGCCGCCGCCCCGGACCGCCACTTCGAGCGAGTGCTCGCGCGCGAAGTTCACCGCGTCGACGACGTCGGCCGTATTCCGGCACCGGGCAATGAGAAATGGGCGCTTATCGATCAACCCGTTGTGGACGCGGCGCGCGTCCTCATAGCCGGAATCGCGCGGCGTCAGCAACTGACCGGAGAATTGAGCGGCAAGATCGGCGATTTTGTCGCTCACGGACGCTTGTGACACGGAGAACCTCCTTGCGGGGAGCGCAAGTATACCGTCGCCATCGCTCCGTTGTAGGTTCAGAGATCGGATCGCCTCGCTTTAATCGCGCCAACAATCCCTTCAACCGATGATCTTGGGGAAAGGCCCGTCACGACCCACAACCTGCAGACATCGCCTGGATGCAATGAAACACGACGTGTCACGTGCGAGGCCGTGAAGGAGTTCGTCCTCGTCGACTGGTAGTCTTCGGACCGGCGATCCTGACGTTGGCCGTTGTGAGCGTCGGTCCCATGACGAAGAGGGTGTTGCCCGATGGATCGAGCAGATCGAACGTGCGCATGCCCCACGGTTCGTTCCGCGGTCGCCGGAGCACGGTGGTCCGCGCGCTCCACTCGCCGTAGAGCGCGTCCACGTCGGCGACCCGGAGCGACACGCACGCCCGGCGGCCATGGCCCTGCATCGGGCTGTCGATGGTCAGTTCCAGCCCGCCTCGTCTCAGGCCCACCAACCCACTTCTCCCGCCGCTGGACGTGTCGAAGGTCAGGGTGAACCCGAGCGTGTCGACGTAAAAGGTGCGGGCGGCGGCAAGGTCGTCGGCGGGGAGGATCGGCACCGCCCGCTCGCGGGGGTCTTCTGCGGCCGTCCACGTTTGGCGATCGCCCGCGCGGGCATGCCCACGCAGCTGCAGGATCAGCCGGAGGTCGTGCGCGGCCGCGGGGTAGCCTGGCTCACGAGCGAGTGCGGCCCGCACGAAGAACTCCGCCGTGTCGAGGTCGTGATCGAACCACGCGATGGTGCCGAGGCCGTTCAGCGCCTCGGCGTTCAGTGGGTCGAGCCACAGCGCTCTGAGGAACCGCCACCGCGCGCCGTTCAGCCGCTCGTCTGTCACCCGGATGCCCCCGGCGATCTCGGCGTCGTGATCGAGCAGCACGCCGTTCTTTGCGTGGTACGCCCACAGCGTGGCCGCTCCCGAATCCAGCGGATAGCGCTCGACGAGCGCCGCCATCTGCGGCTCGAGACGCCGCTGCACGCGTCTGGCTGCGGTGAGGCCCTGCGTGCTCCAGGTCCCGAACATCGCATCCTGCGCTCGAGCGAGGCGATCGATCGAAGCGTCACGGGCGGGATCCGGGAGGCGCATCGCGGCCGAGATCGAACCTTCCCGCCGCCGGCCGGCGCCGACGGCCCGCGTGAGCTCAGCCAGCGTCGCTCTGGACGCCCGGCGCCATGGCAGCCACAGGGTGTTGGCCAACGCCTGCGGCAGCGGCGTCCGGTCGAGTACCACCGGAATCACCGGGTGGCGGAGGTTGACGGCGCTGATCCACTCGCTTTGCACCCACGGCGAGCGCTGCGCGTGGGTCGACCAGACCAGGACCAGGACGCGACTGTTCCGCAGGTTCGATAGCAGCTCGTGGCCGAGCAGCGCGCCCAGCCGGATGTCCGACCGGTCGAACCAGACGCGGTCCCGGCCGAGGGCCGTCTCGATGCGCTCGGCTGCGCGGCGATCTTGGGACGCGTGGCTGATGAATGCAGCAAACGATCTCGCCATGGCGTCGGGTCATCTTACCCGCGGTGCGGATCGTCGTTCGGCGTGCGTCGCCACTGCCAACACCGCGTGCGGCAAGGCGGCGGCGAAGCCGAAGTCCCCGACGCTCGTGGCGCTGGCCTCCGGCAGGCGGCTCGGTCCTACGAAATCGCCGACCTCATCGGCGATGGTGGGATCGGCGAGGTCGCCTCACGCTTCGCCCACTCTCTGAGCAATTCACTCTCGCGCTCACGGGTAATCCTGCCGTGCAGGCCCCGATCCTCGCGAAGGGTCCGGTCCCAGGCGAGGGTATCGGCGACGGTCTCTTCGACGGATCGGAACGTCAGGCCTTCGGCGAACGCCTTACGGCAATCGACGGCGTCGAAGCCCGCATACTCGGGCGTGTCCGGCAACCATAGCGGCAGATCGCTCCACGGCGTGACGTTGCGTTCGAGGAGGAAGTCCTCGGCGACCCACACGATTTCGGCCTGACTCCCGCTCGCGGCCAGCGAGGCATCCACCACCATTCTCATTGTGAGTTGATAGTCCGGCCCGGTCGCATTGAAGACCCCTGTCCGTCCCGCCTCGACCATCCGCAGCGTCCACTCGGCGAGGTCGCGCGCGTCGATGATCTGCACGGGCCTGTCGGGGCTGCCGGGCGCGATGACGGCGCCGCCCTGCGCGATGCGATGCGGCCAGTAGGTAAATCGATCGGTCGGATCATGCGGGCCGACGATGAGGCCTGGCCTGATTGTGAGAACGCGCCCCGGCATCGCCCGCTCGGCCGCCTGCTCGCACAATGCCTTCAACGCGCCATAGGTCGTCTCGTTCACCTCTTCAACCGTCTCATCCTCGACGGTCGCAACCGGCGCGGTCTCGTCGATACCGGGCGTCGCCAAGTCGGGATAGACAGAGATGCTGGAGATGAACGTGTAGTGGTCGATGGCGTCGGCGAGAAGTTCGGTGGTCGCAGTGACGCCGCGCGGGATGTAGCCGCAGGTGTCAATGATGGCGTCCCACGCGCCGCCGCGCAGCGCCGAGAGATCGCCGTTGCGATCGCCGTGGAGTTTCTTCGCTTCGGGGAAAAGGTCGGGGTTGTGTTTGCCGCGCGTGAAGATCGTCACCTCGTGACCGCTTTCGATCGCGCGCTGGACAGTGTGTCGTCCCAGGAACATTGTGCCGCCAATCATCAGAAGTTTCATGGTAGTAGCTCCGCCGTCCTGGCGGACGCAAACACATCGGCGCCTCCATCCTTCCCCAAGGAACCATGCGCAGCTTGTCGGCTTCAAAATGTGATCGCGGTGAATATCTGCAGTGACTGCCCCTGAACGCTGGACACGACCCCGAATTCCTTGAAGTACCGGACGCCCAGGCTCACTTTTCGCTGCGGCAGGATGATGTTCGCACCCGGGCCCAGCGCCTGCACTTTATAGTGAGAGCCTTCTGCGATGACTGGGTCTACCCCAGGCCCTCGATCGTCAGTCGTCTGGTATTGACCGTAGCCCACCGCTCCAATTTGTAAGAGGATCTCATCTTTCTTTAGCGTGAGGGCTCGCATAATCGAATAGTCGATGTCGAAGGTCTGTCCTAGCTTGATGTCGGTGTCTTTCTGCTTGCCGTGAAATTCGTACATCTCATACGCCGACGCGGCAGTTTTCTTGTCCTTGGTCAAGTAGACCGTCTGACCTGCGAACGGAGAATGTGACCAGAAACCAGAATTCACGTTCACTGCTGCTTCCGCCTCGAACCTGCCAGTGGGCGGCGTGAAACCATACCCAACTAGGATGTCTGCTCGCGACAAACTCCAGCCTAACGTGAAGGGCTGGAAAAACGAGTCCGCAATTCCACCCGAGTTGGCGTTAGGTCCGAAGTCCGGTGAATTGAGAGAACTGTCGATCACTGGCAGGTCCGCGACGACCGCAAACTTCGCCCCAAGGATCGTCCCCTCGGTCGTCCAAATCAAGAGATTGTGATCGACGGTGACCGAGAGGTTGCCCGAAACCGGAAGGCGTTCTCCATCTGGTCCCTTCAACTGGTTGAATGAATATCGTTGGAAGAAATTGCTGTACGTTAACCCCGGGTCCGGCAAGGTTCCGGAGTTTGTCGAGTTGAGACCGGGCGAATAAGGGCTTCTTATCTGAGCGTGGGTAGCCTCCGGGCAAACCATCACTGTCGCTGCAAAGAGTGTTATCAGCAGGCGCGCTGCAGCACCGTTTGATTGGGTCACGTTGCCTCCGTTAGACCAGAGCTTCAATCCGGTCAGTCCCAAACGCACATTCCCGTGGCGCCTTGGAAATGTCGAACGCGACACAGTGCAAGCCTGTGTCCGTTCGCTAGTTACAGCAAAAATCAGGAGGGTTGCTCTGAGCTGACAGTATCTTGGGATCAACTCACGGCCGACCGTCAAGAAGGAGCGTTATGCTCACTGCATCCGCTTGTCGCTATCAGACCCCGCTCTCCGGTTTCGCCAGCAGAGGTCTACCAAAACCTTCACCCTCGGTTTGAAATCGGACGTTCGTCCGGAAGCCGAACTCTGACTGCTAGTTACAGTGGGTTGTCCGCGAAGCACCACGAAGCTCCCAGCTGGAAGTCGTCGCGACGGCCGCGCTTCTGCGGGTCATATCTCTCACGCCGAGGCTGCTTCCTGTACAAACCACCTGGGTACCAACCGGAGGGTCTCGTCAGAGTCTCTGAGTAAATTCAGCATTTCTTAAATTCGACGACCCCTTTGGGTTTTCGTTTGGGTTTCCCGAAGCGTCTGTGTTGCCTTCTCCTGCTTGTCAGGCGGGTAGCCGTGCTTGCGAAGAATACGTTTGACGATTACGCGCAGCTGAGCACGAACGTTGTCGCGAACAGTCCAGTCAATGGTGACGTTCTTCTTCACAGTCGCCACTAACTCGCGCGCGATCATCACCAGTGTCGGCTCGCCGAGCACCTTTACGGCGCTGTCGTTGACTTCCAGCGCGTCGTAGAAGGCCAGCTCGTCCTCCGTCAGCTTGAGCGCCTCACCGCGCGCGTTCGCGGCGCGCATGTCCTTTGCGAGCTGAATTAGTTCCTCGATCACCTGTGCCGTCTCGATGGCACGGTTCTGGTACTGCGCACCGCCTGTTCGAGCAGTTCGGCGAACGAACGCGCCTGTACGACGTTCCGCTTGCGCCTCGCCCTGATCTCTCCTTTGAGTAGCTTCTGCAGCAACTCCGGGCGAGGTTACGCTGGGGCATGCCTCGCACCTCAGCGAGGAACTCGTCTGACAAGATGGAGATGTCGGGTTTTTTCAAGCCCGCCGATGCGAAGATGTCCAAGACCTCGTCCGAAACGACTGCGCGCGACACGATCTGACGGATGGCATGATCAAGTTCTTCGTCCGTCTTGCGTTCTCCGGGCGCACCCTTTGCAAGGACTGCCCGAACCGCTAAATGCCTACGGTGTTGGCAGCACTGGACAACTATTAGTGGGCCGCGAAGCCGCGCGTATCCCACGAGGTGCGCGCGACGCCGCTCCACTCGATGTTGGTGTAGCGACCTGTTTGTGCGTGGTAGACGCCATGCTCCCACAGCGCAATCCATGCGCTCACGGCCGCGAACGTCGGCGCCCCCCTCGCGCGCATCGTCGTGATCGGATCCCCGGCGAGGAGCCGAGGAGGCCTACTCGACGCGCGTGAGCGTCCAGACGGTGCCCCGTTCAACCGGACCTCTGACGTTGCGGCGCTGCGTCAAGGTCAAGGTGTTGCCTTCGATCTTGAACTCGTACACCTCGTACGCCCCCGGCTTCATAACGACCGGAATTTTGGCAACGACCGGCCGGATGGTGACTTGGTTGCCGGACATTTCGTACGCGCCAGCGTTGCCGATCATAGGCCCGTAGAGCGCCCGCACCTCGTCGGCCGTTGCCTTCGACAAATCGGTGATTTCAGGCCGCTCGGTGCTTGCTGCCATCATGCTGTAGTGCTTGGCAGAGAAGATGAAGATGCCAGCAAATCCGTTGGCATTCGTCACCTGCCATGCGCCCTGCAGTGGGTTGTCCGCCGCCCTCACTGTGCTGAGGCGCGACGCCGCCAGCACTGACGTCCCGATAAACGTGACGACGATAATGCGTTTCAGCATGAGCACCTCGCCAGCACTCTAACCTAATTGCCAAGTTCAGCATCGCTCTGATTTCGGATCCGTTCCGGCTATGAAGACTGCGGCGTTCGTTTTCCTCGCGCTAACCGTATCCGAACATGGGCAACACGGTGGCGCAGGTTGATAAGCCGCTTGACATAAGGTGTTCTTGATTTCAGACGTCCGGTTTTATATTCTCCTGTCAGTAACTGACAGGAGCCGCATGAGTAAGCCAACCGATCTCGTGCAGGGGACGCTCGACCTCCTCGTCCTTCGTGTCGTGGCCCTGGAGTCAATGCACGGCTGGGCGATCGCTCAACGCATCCGACAGATGTCGAACGAGCAATTGCGCGTAGGACAGAGCGCCTTATACCCCGCGCTCCATAAGCTCGAGCAGCAGGGCTGGATCGAAGCCGAATGGGCCGTCAGCGAGAACAATCGGCGCGCGAAGTATTACACGCTCACCTCAGCTGGTCGCAAAGCGCTGAAGACCGAAACCGCACAGTGGGAACGTCTGTCGGCCGCCGTCTCGTTGATCGTGAAGCCGGCTTGAGGAGGCGACGGCCAATGCGCTGGACCAGAAAGGTTCGTCTGCGCGTTCGTTCGCTGTTCCGACGCCGCCGCATCGAAGAGGAGCTCGCGGAGGAGTTCCGTTACCATCTCGAGCGGCTGGTTGACGAC
>Ga0075423_10002395_pt1 | contig 17006 bp, 13 predicted proteins | sample SoiMethybrSBSTD2_FD_80114 | JGI IMG/M metagenome (GOLD analysis project Ga0075423, IMG submission 80114) | Bulk soil microbial communities from a Populus tree surrounding site in Tennessee, USA - Soil MetaG P. TD hybrid SBSTD2 | ecosystem: Environmental > Terrestrial > Soil > Tree plantation...
CAGTGGGTGGGCATCGCGCCGTTCACCGAGACGAAGCACATGTTCCAGAACATCGGGGACGGCACGCTCTTCCACTCCGGCAAGCTCGCCATCGACTACGCGGTGGCCTCCGGGGTCAACATCACCTACAAGATCCTCTACAACGCCGCGGTGGCGATGACGGGCGGGCAAGCCGCGGCGGGCGCTATCGGCATCCCGTCGCTGACCCGGCAGCTCCAGTCGGAGGGCGTGAAGCGGATCATCATCACCACCGACTACCCCGACACGTACCAGGGCGTCGCTGTCGCCGCCGAGGTATGGCACCGCGACCGGCTCATCGAGGCGCAGTCCGTCCTCGCCGCCACCCCCGGCGTCACCGTGCTCATCCACGACCAGCAGTGCGCGGCGGAGAAGCGGCGCCTGCGCAAGCGCGGCCGGCAAAAGGATCCCGATCAGCGCGTGGTCATCAACGAGCGCGTGTGCGAGGGCTGCGGCGACTGCGGCAAGAAGTCGAACTGCCTGTCCGTGCAGCCGGTGGACACCGAGTTCGGCCGGAAGACTCAGATCCACCAGTCCTCCTGCAACAAGGACTACTCGTGCCTGCTCGGCGATTGCCCGTCGTTCCTGACCATCGAGCACGTGGGCGAGCCCCTGAAGAAGGCGCGGCGCCTGCCGCCGCTCGACGACGTGCTCCCCGAGCCCGTGCTCAAGGTGCCGGCGGATGGGTTCGCGGTGCACATGATGGGCATCGGCGGCACCGGCGTGGTGACGGTCAGCCAGATCCTCGGCACCGCCGCGCTGCTCGACGGCAAGCACGTGCGCGGCCTCGATCAGACCGGGCTCAGCCAGAAGGGTGGACCCGTCGTCTCCGACCTCAAGATCGCTTCCCAGCCGCTGCTGATCGCCAACAAGATCTCCGCGGGCGGCTCCGACCTCTACCTCGGCTTCGATCTGCTCGTGGCCACCGATCCCATGAACCTCGACAAGGCGGAGTCGGGACGGACCATCGCGGTGGTCTCCACGAGCAAGATTCCCACCGGGCAGATGGTAGTGGACACCACCGTGCAGTTCCCGGAGCTCGGCAGCGCGCTCCTCAACGTCGATCGCGTCACCCGGAAGGACGAAAACGTCTATCTCGACGCCCAGGCCATGGCGGAGGGCCTCTTCAACGACCACATGGCGACGAACCCGCTCCTGATCGGCGCGGCGTACCAGGCGGGCGCGCTCCCCCTCTCGGCGACCAGCATCGAGCGCGCCATCCGGCTCAACGGCGTGTCGGTGGACATGAACCTCCTCGCCTTCCGTTGGGGCCGTATGGCGGTGGTGGACGCCAAGCGCGTGGAGTCGACGGTGCGCGCGACCACCGGCCGGGAGGCGAAGGCGGTGACGCTCTCCGCCGAGGCCCGCGCTCTGGTTGACACGGTCAAGGCGGCGGTGCCCGGCTCGACCCTGCGCCACCTCCTCGAGGTGCGAGTGCCCGAGCTGATCGCCTATCAGGACGCGGCCTACGCGCGCCGCTACGTGGAGCTCGTGGACGAGGTCGCCCAGGCCGAGGCCGCTGCGGTGCCCGGCCGCACCGGTCTCGGCGAAGCGGTGGCCCGGCATCTCTATAAGCTCATGGCGTACAAGGACGAGTACGAGGTGGCGCGCCTGCACCTGGACGCGGCGCTCGAGGCCGAGCTCCACGCGCGCTTCGGCCAGGGGATCAAGGTGTTCTGGCACCTGCATCCGCCGTTCCTCCGCGCGCTGGGCCTCGAGAAGAAGCTCAAGCTGGGCACGTGGTTCCGCCCGGCGTTCCAGACGCTCTACGCCATGCGACGTCTGCGCGGCACCGCGCTCGACCCCTTCGGCCGCGCCGAGGTGCGCCGGGTGGAGCGCGCCCTGCCGGGCGAGTACATGCAGCAGATCGAGGCGACGCTGCGGCGGCTGAGCCCCGCCACCCACGACGCGGTGGTGGCGCTGGCGGAGCTGCCGGACCAGATCCGCGGCTACGAGCAGATCAAGCTCGACAACGTGAAGCGGTATCGCGAGGCGGCCGCGGCGCTGCTCGCGAAGGCCACTCAACCCGCATGACCCCGGAGGGCACTCAACGGTGAGACGGGCGCTGGTAGTGGGTGCGGCACTGATGCTGGCGGGATGCGCGACGATGGAGGACAAGGCGCCGCTCTCCGGCGGGGCGACGCTCAAGGACAAGGACGGCAAACAGGTCGGCGTGGCCACCCTGATCCAGCAGCCGGACGGCGTGCGCATCGCCATCACCGGCTACCGCCTGCCGCCCGGCGTGCACGGGCTGCACATCCACGCGGTCGGGCAGTGTCAGCCCCCGGAGTTCACCACCGCGGGCGCCCACTTCAACCCGATGGGCAAGAAGCACGGCACGCAGAATCCCGAGGGCGCCCACGCGGGCGACCTGCCGAACCTCGACGTGGCGGCCAACGGCGAGGGCGGCGTCGACATCGTCAGCAAGGCGGTGACGCTCGGGCCCGGCCCCACCTCGCTGTTCGGGGACAACGGCACCTCCATCGTCATCCACACCGGCCCCGACGACCTGAAGACCGATCCCACCGGGAACAGCGGTGGGCGCATCGCCTGCGGCGTCATCACCAGATAGCGGCATGTGGAGCGCCGGCGGCTTCGTCCGGAGGGCGGGTCGGGACGAGGCCGCCGGATAGCATCCTCCGTGTTCAGCCTCTTCAAGGCACCGACCTTCACGGATCCCACGCTGGGCGAGCTGCGCCGCTCGGGCGGCGCATGGCGCGGGACCATCGCCCTCGACACCGGTCGCGCGGCGCCCCTCGTGGTCGCGGGCTCGCGATCCGCCCCCGATGCGAGCGCGCTCGCCATCGCGCGGACGCTTCGCGCGGATTACCCGTCGTGGCGTCCTGCCATCGAGCGGGCGCTGTTCGAGCATCTCGCGCCGTACGCGGAGGCTGTGGCGGCCGGCGAGGCCGATCCGCCGACCGGGGGCATGCCCCGTATCACCACGCCCGCCGAGGTGTGGTCCCATGTCGGCGTCGAGCACGTCTCGGTGCTGCCCCTCGACGGTGCGCCGACGGTGGAGATCGGCTACCGGACCGTCTGGGACGAGGAGCATCTCCTCGGCGCCCGGCTCCGCGGCGGCCAGCTGCTCGAGCTGAACGGAAGCGTGCGGCCGCCGTGATCGTGACTACCCAGCCCCGGCAAGAGGAGATCGTGCGATGACGTCCCTGCTCGTCCTGTGCTGGCTCCTGGCGAGCGCGGCGCTTCTCGCGCCCGCGACCGCGCGCGCCGCGGACTACCCCGCCCCGAAGGAAGGGAGCTGGGTGGTCCGCGACTTCCGCTTCCACTCCGGGGAGGTGCTGCCCGAGTTGCGCATCGCGTACACGACGGTGGGCACGCCCGGGGGGGAGCCCGTGCTGGTGCTGCACGGCACCACCGGCTCGGGCTCGGGGATGCTGACGCCCGGCTTCGCGGGGGAGCTATTCGGTCCCGGGCAGCCCCTCGACGCGAGCCGCTACTACGTGATCCTCCCCGACGGCATCGGCACGGGTAAATCTTCGAAGCCGTCCGACGGGATGCGGACGGCGTTCCCGCGCTACAACTACGACGACATGGTGGTGGCGCAGTACCGCCTCGTCACCGAGCACCTGGGGGTGCGGCGTCTCCGCCTCGTTCTCGGCAACTCCATGGGCGGCATGCAGACGTGGATGTGGGCGCAGAAGTACCCGGACGCGATGGACGTGGCGGTGCCGATGGCGTCCCTCCCCAACGCGATGTCCGGCCGCAACTGGATCATGCGCCGCCTCATCATGGATTCGATCAAGAAGGATGCCGCCTGGATGAACGGCCAGTACACCACGCAGCCCCCGAGCCTGGCCTTCGCGTCGGTGTTCTACGGGTTCGCCACCAGCGGCGGCAATCAGCGGCTCCAGAAGACGGCGCCCAGCCGCGACCAGGCGGATCGCCTCCTCGATCAGCGGCTCGCCGCGCCCTTCCGCGGGGACGCCAACGATCACCTCTATCAGTGGGACGCCTCGCGCGACTACGACGCGTCCGGATCGCTGGAGCGCATCGAGGCGACGGTGCTCGCCATCAACTCCGCCGATGACGAGCGCAACCCCCCCGAGCTGGGCCTGCTCGAGCGCGCCATGAAGCGGGTGCGGAGCGGCCGCATCCTGCTCATTCCCGCGAGCGAGGACACGGCCGGTCACGGCACCACCGGTCAGGCGCGCTTCTGGAAGGGCGCGCTCGCCGACCTCCTGCAGAGCGCGCCGCGCCGGGGGAAGTAGCGGAGCGCGGCGCCGCGGTGGAGAACGGCGTCCGCTTCGAGGACCTCCTCGCCTTGACAGCCCCCGGGGGCGGCCCTATAGTCGCGCCGGGTCGCCGCGGCATATGGCCATGTCACCCGAAGGTCGTACACAGTAAGCGCACGTTCGATGGCTACGCGCGTGCTCGTCACGGGCGCCGGCGGCGGTGGTGCCGGCAATCTCATCCGCGACCTCCGTACGGCCGAGCCCTCGCTCGTGATCGTGGGCGTGCACGACGATCGCTTCATGCTGGCCAAGTCGCCGGCCGACCGCAACTGGCTGGTCCACCCGCCGGCCCATGCCGACTACCTCGCGAGCCTTCGCCGCGTGATCGAGCGCGAGGGCGTGGACCTCGCCATGCCCACCTCGGATCCGGCAGTGCTCGCGATGGCGCGCGGCCGCGAGCGACTGCCGTGCCGCCTCTTCCTGCCTGACGCGGCGGTCGTGGCTCTTTGCCAGGACAAATACGCGCTGAGCTGCCTCCTCGCGGAGGCCGGGGTGCCCGTGGCGGAGACGGTGGCGCTGCGCGGTCTCGCCGACCTGGAGGAGGCCTTCACGCGCCTCGCGCATCACGATGCCGTCTGGTGTCGCGTGCGCGCCGGCGCGGGTTCGGTCGGCGCGATCCCCGTGCGACGCGCCGAGCAGGCGTGGGCGTGGATCGCGTACTGGGAGGAGATGCGCGGCGTGCCCGCCTCCGCGTTCACGCTGGCCGAGTACCTGCCGGGACGCGACTATTCCGCCCACACGCTGTGGAAGGACGGGCGCCCGCTGCTCACCAAGACCTGCGAGCGGCTGTCCTACTTCGTGGCCGGCGGCTCCCCCAGCGGCACCTCGTCGGTGTCCGCGCTCTCGAAGACCGGCCAGCACCCGGACGTCGCCGCGGTGTGCGTGGCCGCCGTGCGCGCGGTGGACGCCCACGCCACCGGGGTCTTCAATCTCGACCTCAAGGCGAACACGGCAGGTGTGCCGTGCGTGACCGAGATCAACGCGGGCCGGTTCTCGTCGGGCCCGACCATCTTCGACCTCACCGGCAAGCACTCCATGAGCGCGCTCTACCTGCGCCTGGCCCTCGGCGAGCCCGTCGATCTCCATGACGAGTACGACGCGGCCGACGACTGGTACGCGCTGCGGGACCTCGACACGCTCCCCGGCGTGTTCCACGCGGACGAGCTGTTCGAGCGCATCGAGGACGCGCGCGAGGAGGAGGAATGAGCCGGGGCCTCGCGGCGGCGGCGCTGGGCGCCGCGCTCGCGCTGGGGCTGGCAGGGGCATCGGGAGCGGCGCTCGGCCAGACCCTGCCGGCGCCTGCGCCGGGCTGTCAGGTGGCGCGGACGTTCCCGGACGTGTCGGCGCCGGAGGGCGTCCTGGTGGTTCCTGTGATCATCCACTACATGCTGCTGGACCTGGAGAGCGTGCCACGGAACGCGGGGTTCAACGCGGCCGACAACCACGTGCCCGAGGTGCTCGAGAAGGCCCATGAGCTGGAGGCGCTCTTCGACGCGCCGGAGCCCGACGTCGCGCGCCCGCGCCGGAACGTCAACGACGTCTGGGGAGACTACGGCGTGCGGCTCGCGCTCGTCCGGACCGAGCGCTGCGATTTCACGTGGGCCGACGTGGGTCAGGTGCCGGTGCCTCGGCCCGCGCCCACGGACCTCACGCTATTCCGCGCGGTGGTCCGGCGCTTCAACACCCCGGACTTCAATGGCCTGAATCTCTACCAGTGGCCGAAGCTGGGCGGCTCGGTCGCCGGCTACGGCGCGACGCCCCGGGCGGATGGTCCGTTTCCCGGTCCCGGCGCCGTCTGGTTTCACGTCCTCACGCTGTCCCAGCGCGACTCCAAGCAGGGCGCTCGGCCCCGGCGGCTGGTGCGGGTGATGGCCCACGAGGTGGGCCACTTCTTCTCGCTCACCCACAATTGCGGCGAGCCGCGCCTGCCCGGATGCGAAGACCACCGCGTGGTGCGCACGATGATGAACAAGTTCTACGACGGCACCTTGCTCAGCCCGTGCAAGCAGCGCAAGGCCCACCAGGGCGTCGCCAAGATCACCGCGGGCACGCCCATCACGACAGAGGAGGAGATCACATGCCCGGCAGCGGAGCGATAGACAAGAACGACAAGTGGCATATCGAGATCGAGCTGAACGGCCCGGTCTCGGCGGATCGATCGGAGAAGTTCACGAAGGCTCTCGAGGCCTTTCTCAAGAAGAACAAGGCGAAGATGACCAAGGGCGAGACGCAGCCGAAGTAACCGGCCGGGCATGAGCGAGTCGGGGGCAAGGCAGGAGGAAACCGGGCCGACGGGGGAGCGGATCCGTCTCCCCGCGCCCGATGATCGCGTCGCCGCCGAGGCGCTGGCGCTGGAGATCCGCCGGCTCGCGCGCCAGCACGGCGTCGAGGTGAAGAGCGTGCGTGTCGAGCCCGGCGGGCTCGACGACGCGCCCCCGGCGCCCCCCGCGGGCTAGCCCGCGACGCCCCCCGGTAGCCGAGCGAGCAGCGCGCGGCACTGCGCGGCGAGCGGCCGCATGCCGAGTTGCTCGGCGAGGGCGATCGCGGCCTCGGCCTGCTCGCGGGCGCGGCGGGTGTCGGAGGGGCGTGAAGCGAGCGCGACCTCCGCGCCCAGGCGGAGGCTCCATCCCTCGTTGCCCCGCTCGCGGTGCTCGCGCGCCAGCGCGCGGGCGTCGTCGGCGTGCCGCCGCGCGTCCTCGACTCGCCCGGCCCGGAGATAGCCCTCGCCCAGGCAGGCCAGCAGCAGCGCGTGGGCGCCGATCAGCTTCATGGCCGACGAGCGCTCCACCGCCTGCTCGAGATTCGCCAGGCCCTCCTCGATCTGCCCACTCAGGACCTGGGCGTAGCCGAGCGCCGAGGCGATGCGCGGAAACCACAGCGGGCTGTTCCCGGCGCGAATCGCCTCCAGCCCGCGCTCGAGGAGGGGGATCGCGCGGTCCGTGTCGCCCTTGCGCATGAGCACGTAGCCGAGCCCCGCCGTCGCGGTGGCGAGGCTCAGGGGCTGCTCGACGCCCTCGGCGATGCGCATGGCTTCCTCGCCGCGGGCGATCCCTTCCTCGAACTCGCCGAGCTCGGCGAGGCACCAGACGAGGATGGTGCGCGAGTGGATCGCCAGGACTTGCGGCCGCCCGAAGCGCTCCGTCATGTGCGGGCCCACGAGCTGCTCCACGTTCTGGCGAAACAGCGCGATGGCGCCCTGGTAGTCGGCGAGCCCGTAGCGCACCTGCCCGAGCCACGTATTGGTGCCGATCTTCAGCACGAAGTCGTCGAGCCTCTGAGCGAGGGCATGCGCGCGCTCGCCCGCCTCCAGCGCCCGGTCCTGGTCTCCGGTCAGCCGGTAGAAGTCGATCTTGTACGCACTGACCCAGGCGAGGCGGCGCTCGTCGCCGAGCGCGGTGGAGATGGTCTCGGCCTCTTCGAGGCGGCGGAGCTGGTCATCGAGCTCGCCGAGAGGCTGCAGCGCGTTTCGCAGGACGAAGCGCAGATCGACGGCGAGGGCCTGCCGCTCCGGGGTCCGGGGCAGGTGATCGAGCGCCTCCAGGGCCTGGTCCAGGAACGTCACCGCCTCGCGATTGGCGGAGCGGGCGAAGGCCTTGTCCCCGGCCTGCTGGAGATAGTGGACGGCCTTGTCCCAGACCTGGCCCTGGTAGGCGTGATAGGCGAGCCGGTCCACGTGCTCGCCGAGCCGCTCCGCGTACAGCGTCTCCATGGCGGCGAGGACGCGCGCATGGAGCGCGCGGCGCCGGTCGGGCAGCAGGCTGGCGTAGGCGACCTCGTGGGTGAGGGCGTGCTTGAACGTGTACTCCCGCTCCGGGAACTGGCTGGTCTCGTACAGGAACTCGGCGGCCTGCAGGTGCGCCAGCTCGCGGGCCAGGGTCTCCTCTGGCACCTCGGCCACGGCGGCGAGCAGGCCGGCGGAGACGTGGCGGCCGATCACCGCGGCGGGCTGCAGCAGGATCTTCTCGTCGCTCGGCAGCCGGTCGATGCGCGCGGCCAGCACCTCTTCCACGCTCGCGGGCACCTCGATGCTCGGCGCCGGCCGCACCAGGCGGTACGCGCCACGCTCGCCCGCGAGAGCCCCGGTCTCCACGAGCGTCCGGACGCTTTCCTCGAGGAAGAAGGGATTGCCGTCGGTGCGGTCGATGAGGAGCGGCTTGAGCGGCTCCAGGTCGGGGCCCCGGCCGAGGAGGCCGTCGAGCAGCTCCTCGGCGTTCTCGGGTGACAGGGGATCCACGCGCAGCTGGGTGTAGAAGCCCCGGCTCCCCCAGGCGTGCTCGTACTCGGGCCGGAACGTCATGAGGATCAGGATGCGCGAGGTGGGGACGCCCTCGGCGAGCGTCTCCAGCACCGCCTGGGTCTCGCCGTCGATCCAGTGCGCGTCCTCGATGACGATGCGGAGCGGTTGCACGCGGCTCTCCCGCACGAGCAGGAGCTTGATCGCCTCGAGGGTGCGGTGCCGGCGCTCGGCTGGGTTCATCGCCTCCCACTGGCGGTCGCTCACCCGGACATCGAGGAGGGTGAGGAGCGCGGGAGCGAGGGGCAGCAGAGCCTCGTCGAGGGCGGCGAGCTTGGTCAGCGCCTTGTCCTCGACGGCGCGCGCGTCGTCGCCGGCCTCCACCCCCAAATAGTCCCGCAACAGCTCGACCGCGGTGAAGTACGGAGCGGTGGCGCCCATCGAGACGCCGGCGGCCTCGAGCGACAGCCAGTCCGGCGTGCTCTCGGCGTGGGTGAACTCCCAGACGAGGCGCGACTTGCCCACCCCGGGCTCGCCGACCAGGCCGACGATCTGACCGCGGCCCCGCGCGGCGAGGCTCCAGCGGTCCTTCAGGAGATCGAGCTCGTGGCGGCGGCCCACGAACTTGCCGAGGCGGCCCCAGAGCCCGAGCCCGATCGCATCGCGCCCGGCCAGCCGATACGCCTGGCCGGTGACCCCCGTCACGGTCCCGGCGGGCACGAGCTCGAAGCGCCGCTCCAGGAAGGGCACGGTCGCGGCGCTGACGATGATGGTCCCGGGCTCGGCGGCCGCGGTCAGCGCGTCGAGCAGCACCGAGGTCCGGTGCTTGGCCGCCTGGTCGATCTGCGGCGTGCCCGCCACCTGGCCCACGAGGTAGAGAGACGTGTCCAGCGCCAGCCGCACCGTCGCCTGCTGGGGGTCGCGCTCGCGGGCGCGCTCGCCCGCCTTCTGGATCGCCAGCGCGGCGTTGGCGGCGCGCCGGGGGGCGTCTTCCACGGGATCGAGGCCGAACGAAGCGTCCACACCGTTGCGCCCCAGGTCCTGCACGCGGCCGCCGAAGCTCACGACCTTCTCGACGAGGGCCTCGATGACCCGGCTGGTTTCCGACAGCTCGTCCGTATCGGCCGGCACTTCGATCCGCGCGCGGAGAATCGTGACGCGCCGGCGCTCCCAGCGCAGCGCCGAGGGCGCGGCGACCGGCGGCGGGGCAGGGGACTCCGCGGCGGCTGCGGCCGCCGGCGCCGGGCGGGCCGCCGCGCGGCCCACGGCCGGCCGCGCGGCCTGCGCGTCGTGCCGGCGGAGCCCGAAGCGCGCGATCCGCGCCCGCAGCGTGTTGCGTGAGATGCCGAGCCGCGCGGCCGCACGGGAGATGTTCCAGCCGGTCTCCTCGAGCGCCGCGCGGACGTGCTCGCCCATCACCTCATCGAGCGAGCCCGTTCCCACGCCGGCCGCGCTCGCCGCGGGTCCGGCGGGTGCGCCCCCGGCGGCCTCGCGCAGCCCCAGCATCGCGCCCGTCACCACCTGCGACTCGCCGAGCAGGGCGACGCGCTCGATCACGTTGGAGAGCTCGCGGATATTGCCGGTCCAGGGATGGGCGAGCAGGCGCGCGCGGGCGTCGGCGTCCAGCGTCCGCGGCGGCAGCCCGTAGTCCTCGCAGGCGCGGGCGAGAAACGCCTCGGCGAGGTGCAGCACGTCGCGCCCGCGCTCCCGCAACGCCGGCAGCGTCACCGTGATCACGGCGAGGCGATGGTAGAGGTCGTCCCGGAAGCGGCGTTCCCGTGTGGCGGCCAGGAGATCGGCGTTCGTCGCGCTGATCACCCAGACGTCGGCCGCTTCGTTCCGGGTGCTGCCGAGGCGGCGCACCGCGCCCTCCTCGAGCGCCTTCAGGAGCTTGGCCTGTAGCGCCTCGGGGAGAAGACCGATCTCGTCGAGGAACAGCGTGCCCTGATGCGCGGTCTGGAAGAGGCCGGGCTTGGCTTGCCGGGCATCCGTGAACGCCCCGCGCTCGAACCCGAACAGCTCGGCCTCCAGCAAGGGCTCCGGGATGGCAGCGCAGTTGACGTCCACGAAGGGGCCCCGCGCGCGTGGACCCGCCTGGTGAAGGATGCGGGCGACCAGCCCCTTGCCGGAGCCGGTAGGCCCCTCGATCAGCACCGCCGGGACCCGCCGGCCGCCCTGCGGTCGGGCGAGCAGCCGCCGGATCTGGGCCCGGACGGCCTCGATGGCCGGGCTCTCCCCGAGCATCTGCTCCAGCGGGTCCATGGTGTCCCCTAGGCTAACCGGGCGGTGGAATGACCGCTCAGATATTTACCACTTGACCGGTCAACCACGCTGGACAGTATCCAGAACATATTGATTTCATTGAAACTTCATCTGGCACTCGCCTTGCCCTATACAACGGCATGGACGCGGACTTGATCACCACCGGCAAGGAGGACGTCATGGGTCACAGTCGCCTTCGATTCGTGCTGATCGCCGCCCTGGGGCTGATCATCGCCTGGGCGTTCGTCGCCGAGGTCATGTTCGCGCGCCGCCTGCTGGTCGACGCGCCGACGTGGGAGGAGGCGCGCGATGCCAGCCGTTGAGCCGTCCGCCGCCCCCCGCTTCGGCATGGGGTCGCTGCGCTTTCTCCACGCCGACCCGCGGCGCGCGATCGCCGACGAGCACATCGTCTGCCTCATGTGCGGGCGCGCCCTGCGCCAGCTCACGAACACGCATCTGGGGCTCCACCGCATCACCACCGCCGACTACAAGGCGCGCTTCGGCTACAACCGCGGGCGCCCCCTCATGGCGCGGACGCTCCTGCGTGTCTATGCGGAGCGCGCGGTGCGTACGGGCCTCGCCGACCGCATCCGGCTCCGGCCCATCGTGAGCCGACCCGAGCTGCGCCGGCGCGGAGGTGCGCGTCCAATTTCGCTCGAGGAGCGCCTCACGCGCCGGGAGGCGCAGCGGCGCGGTGGGGAGGGGCAACCATGACCGGCCACAGTCTCCCCGACCTCCGCATGACGTGCGCGCGCTGCGAGGCGGTGAGCGGCGAGGGCTCGCGCTTCTGCGAGTCCTGCGGCGCTCCGCTGCTCGCCCCCTGCCCGCGCTGCGGGGTCGAGGTGGCCGCGGGCGCGCGGTTCTGCCGCCAGTGCGGCGGATCGCTCGGCCCGGTCCCCGCGTCGAATCGCGGGATCGACGGGCCCGCCGACTACACGCCGGCGCATCTGGTCTCCACGATCCTCGGGGCCGCGGGCGCGCGAGACGGCGAGCGCAAGCAGGTCACCGTGCTCTTCTGCCGGCTCGCCGGCGCCGCGGGGCTCGCCGCCGCGCTGGGCGCCGAGCGCATGCACGCGCTGCTCGAGCGATTCTTCGCGCTCGGCCTCGCCGAGATCCAGCGCTACGAGGGCACGATCAACCAGTACCTCGAGGACGGATTCATGGCGCTGTTCGGCGCGCCGATCGCCCGCGAGGACCACGCGCGCCGCGCCGTCCTGTCCGCGCTGGGGCTCCAGCGCGCCACGCGGGGGCTGGGCCGTGGCGACGCCGCCGGCGCGGCGACGGCCGCGCGGATCGGGATCAACACCGGCGCCGTCGTGGTGGGCGCGATCGGCGACGAGCAGCGCATGGACTACACCGCCGTCGGCGACACCACGAACGTGGCCTGGCGGCTGGCGCAAGAAGCGGGCGCCGGCGACATCCTCATCGGCGAGAGCACGGCGCTGCTCGCCCAGGGGTATGTCCGGATGGAGACCCTGTCCACGCTGGCCCTCAAGGGCAAGGCGTCGCCGGTCGCGGTGCGCCGCGTGCTCGGACCGGGGCCGCGCCGCTCGCGCCTCGACGCGACGGCGGGCCGCGCGCTCACCGAGTTCGTGGGGCGCGAGGAGGAGCTGGCGCACCTGGAGGCGATGCTCGCGCGCGCGGAATCCGGCCGCGGGCAGGTGCTGGGCGTGGTCGGCGAGCCGGGCGTGGGCAAGTCGCGGCTGCTCGCCGAATTCCGCCGACGCCTCGCCGGGCGCTCGGTCACGTGGCTCGAGGGCCATTGCGTGCCGTACGGCCACGCCATGCCCTATTTGCCCGTGCTCGAGATGCTCCGTCAGCAGTGCGGACTCGCCGAGGATGATCGGCCCGAGATCGTTGCCGTGAAGCTCCGCGCGTGCCTCCGCGAGGCGGGGCTCGATCCCGACGAGGACGCGCCCCATCTGCTCCCCCTGCTCGGGCTCGCCGACGCGACGTCCGGCCGGGCCCGCGCGCCGGAGGCGATGCAGGCACGGACGTTCGAGCTGCTCCGCCGCCTGATGCTCGGGAGTCGGCACCGGCCGCTGGTGATGGTGGTCGAGGACCTGCACTGGGTCGACGCGATCTCTGAGGAGTACGCCGCCTCGCTCGTGGAGCGGGTGGGGGCCGCCCCCATGCTCCTCGTCTTCAGCTATCGCCCCGGCTACCGACCGCGGTGGATCGACCGTTCCTCCGGCACCCAGCTCGCCCTCACGCCGCTCGGCCCCGCGGAGAGCCGCGCCATCGTGCGCGCGTCCGCGCTGCCCGCGGAGACGACCGAGCGCATCCTGGACCGCGCCGAGGGCAACCCGCTGTTCCTCGAGGAGCTGGCCCGCGCCGCCGCGGGCGCGGGCGGACGCGGCCCGGATGTCCCGCTGCCCGACACCGTGCACGATGTCCTGAGCGCGCGGGTGGATCATCTGCCCGAGACGGCGCGCCGCGTGCTCCAGTGCGCGGCCGTGCTGGGGCGGCAGTTCTCCGCCCGGCTGCTCCGCGCGGTGTGGGACGGATCGGAGGGCCACCTCGACGAGCACCTGCGTGAGCTCGGACGACTCGAGTTCCTCGAGGAGCGCTTCGGCGCGGGCGAGCCCACGTTCGTGTTCAAGCACGCCCTGGTCCAGGACGTCATCTACGGCAGCCTCCTCGAGCGGCAGCGTCGCGCCGTGCACGGGCGCGCGGCCCGCGCCCTCGAGGGGTTCCACGCGGGACGCCTCGACGCGGTGGTCGAGCCACTCGCGCATCACTTCGCGCGCGGGGACGATCCCGAGCGCGCGGCCGAGTACGCGCGGCTCGCCGCGCCGCGCGCCCCACACATCCTCGCGCCCCGCTAACGCGCCGCGCAACTCGACGGCGTGCGCCGCTGATCGTTCGGGATCCCGAACAGTTGTCGGGTTCCCGACGATCACGTATATTTTTGCCCGCACCACCCAACATTCCGGGAACCCAGAACGGGTCACCCTTCGTTCTCCCACTAGCGGTTCGCGTCGACTCGAGGAGGAGTGAACATGCGGAGATCCACCTTCGTCAGCATGGGGGCGGCGGCGGCCCTCGTCGTGGCCGGGCTGAGCCTCACGCCGGCGATCGGCCAGGCGCCGAAATCCGGGGGAGTCCTCAACATCATGGCGCGCGAGGACCTCGCGCAGGGCTTCGCCACCCACGAGACCGCCACCGTCGCCACGAGCACACCGTCCTTGCCCTGCTTCAGCAACCTCGTCTTCTTCGACCCCGCGAAGAAGACGGAGAGCATGGACACCGTGGTCGGCGAGCTGGCGGAGAAGTGGTCGTGGCAGGACAACTATAAAAACCTCGTCTTTTTCCTTCGAAGAGACGTCAAGTGGCACGACGGCAAGCCCTTCACCTCGAAGGACGTGAAGTACACCTTCGACCTGGTCCGCGAGGCTCCCGAGGCGACCGCCAAGCTCCGGATCAATCCGAGGAAGGACTGGTACGCCAACGTCGAGCACATCGAGGCGCCCGACCCCTACACGGTGGTGTTCCGCCTCAAGCGGCCGCAGCCCTCGCTGCTCCTGATGCTCGCGTCCGGCTACTCGCCGATCTACGCCGCCCACGTCCCGCCCGCCAACTACCGCACCACCTGCGTGGGGACGGGCCCGTTCAAGGTCAAGGAGTGGCGCAAGGGCGAGTTCATCGAGTACGCGAAGAACCCCGACTTCTACATCAAGGGCCGGCCGTACCTCGACGGGCTCAGGTACGTGATCATCGTGGAGCGCGGGACGCGGACCGCCGCGCTACAGTCCGGCCAGCTCGACGTGGCCTTCCCCGGTGAGACCGGCCGCACCGCCATGGAGCAGCTCAAGAAGGCGGTGCCGAGCATGGTGTTCCAGCCGGTGGCGCAGAACGTCAGCGACAACATCATCATGAACACGAAGAAGCCGCCGTTCGACAACCCGAAGGTCCGGCTGGCGGTGAGCTACGCCATCGACCGCCGCGGCCTCATCCAGGCCGCGCATCAAGGCGGGGCGGTGCTGGGCGGCGCCATGCTGCCCAAGCCCTACGGGGTCTGGGGCATGCTCGAGAAGGATCTCCTCGCCCTGCCCGGCTACGGCAAGCCCGACGAGATGAAGGCCCAGGCCAAGAAGCTTCTCGCCGAGGCCGGCATCACCCCGCAGAACCCCCTGAAGGTCGAGGTCGGCGTGCGCGCCATCGCCATCTACCTCGACATGGCGTCGTTCGTCGTCAACGAGCTCAAGCAGGTCGGCATCGAGGGGACGCTCAAGCAGGTGGAGACGGCGCAGTGGCATCCCATGGCCACACGGGGCGACTACCAGATGGGCGCCAACCTCACGGGGCTGGGAACCGACGATCCCGACGCCAATTTCTACGAGAACTACGCGTGCGGCTCGCCCCGGAACTACAGCCAGTACTGCAGCGAGGAGGTCATGAAGATGTTCGAGCGCCAGAGCCAGGAGCTCGACCCTAAGAAGCGGGCGGCCATGGTGGTCGACATCCAGAAGAAGCTCGAGCAGGACGCTCCGCGGCCCATCCTCGCCCAGCGGCTCGACTACTACGCGCACTGGGCCCACGTGAAGGGTCTCGTCGCCCACAACAACGTCTACAACTTCTCTCGGTTCCAGGACGTCTGGAAGGACAAGTAGCGGCGCGTGCGTGAGCCCGTGTCGGAGCGGGGCGGGGGTTTCGCGCCCCCGCCCCGCGTGGTAGCCTCTCCGCCGTGAAGACCTATCTTTTCCAGCGCCTGGGCATCGCCGTCCTCACGTTGTTCGGCATGTCCGTCGTGATCTTCGTCCTCCTTCGCCTCGCCCCCGGCGACATCGTCGACATCCTCTTCTCCACCGGCGGCTACGTGAATGTCGAGGAGCGCAAGGCGATCATGAAGGAGCTGGGCATCGACAAGCCGCTGGTCGCCCAGTACCTGGAGTGGATCCGCAACTTCCTCGTCGGCGACCTCGGCAAGTCGTACCGCTACGACCAGCCCGCATGGGACATCATCCGCCCGCTCATTCCCGTCACGCTGGAGCTGGCGGTGCTCTCCACCCTCGTGGCGATCTGCATCGGCGTGCCCACCGGCGTGATCAGCGCGATTCGGCAGGACACCACCCTGGACTACGCGCTCCGCGTGTTCAGTCTCGCCGGCCTCAGCATGCCCGCCTTCTGGCTCGGGATGGTGATCATCCTGGCTTTGGTGTCGTATCTCCAGTGGATCCCCCCCGTCACCTACGTGGGCCCGCGCGAGAACCTGTGGCTCCACATCGTGCAGTTCGGCCTGCCCGCCCTCGCCGTCGGCTACCGCTCATCCGCCCTCATCATGCGCATCACGCGCTCCGCCCTCCTCGAGGTCATGCGTGAGGACTACATCCGCACCGCGTGGGCGAAGGGGCAGAGCGAGCGCGTCGTGATCTGGCGCCACGCGCTCCAGAACGCCATCCTCCCCGTGGTCACCGTCATCGGCATCGAGTTCGCGTTCCTCATCGGCGGCCTCGTGGTGACGGAAAACGTGTTCAACCTGCCCGGGGTGGCGCGCTTCCTCGTCCAGGCGATTCTCTGGCGCGACTACCCCATCGTGCAGAACCTCGTCATGTTCATCGCGGTGGTGGTGATCCTCTCCAACCTCTTCGTGGACATGCTCTACGGCTTCCTCGATCCGCGGGTCCGCTATGGCAGTTAGCCCGGCCGGTCCCGCCGCCGTCGAGCTGGCCGCGCCCCGGCGGGCCGCGCTGGCGCGCCCGAGCGCCGCCACCGTGCTCGGGCGCTTCATCCGCAAGAAGCCGCTGGGAGCGGCGGGCGGCTTCATCATGCTCGTGATCACGCTCACCGCCATCTTCGCCAACGTGGTGGAGACTCACGACCCGATCGCCACCGACGCCGCCCATACCCTGGGCCGGCCGTCCGCCGAGCACTGGCTGGGCGCCGATCACCTCGGCCGCGACGTGTACTCGCGGGTGGTGCACGGGGCCCGCGTGTCGCTGATCGTGGGCATCGCCTCCACCGTGCTCGGCTCATTCTTCGGCGGGATCTTCGGGCTCCTCTCCGGCTACATCGGCGGCAAGACCGACCTCATCACCCAGCGCGTGCTCGACATCCTCCAGGGGCTGCCCCTGCTCGTGCTCGCGATGGTGATGTCGGCCGCGCTCGGCGCCTCCATCCAGAACGTGGTCATCGCGATCTCGGTGCCGATCATCCCGCGCGCCGCGCGGGTCATCCGCTCGAGCGTGCTGTCCATCCGCGAGATGCAGTACGTGGAGGCGGCGCGCGCGGTGGGCGTC
>Ga0075423_10002396_pt1 | contig 17005 bp, 16 predicted proteins | sample SoiMethybrSBSTD2_FD_80114 | JGI IMG/M metagenome (GOLD analysis project Ga0075423, IMG submission 80114) | Bulk soil microbial communities from a Populus tree surrounding site in Tennessee, USA - Soil MetaG P. TD hybrid SBSTD2 | ecosystem: Environmental > Terrestrial > Soil > Tree plantation...
CATGTCCGCGACCTCTTCGTGGACCCGGGCCACCGCGGGCTTCCAGACGGCCTCCATCAGCGCGACGGCGCGCTCCGGGGTCTTCGCCATCTGGTCCTCGACGCGCCAATGCGCATGCGTCGGGTAGCCGAGCAGCTTGGCGCGCTGGGCGCGCAGCAGGAGGATCTCCGTGATGATCGCGTTGTTGTCGTGCTCGCCGCCGTTGTCGCCGCGCATGATGAACATGCGCCAGACCTTCTCGCGCAGGTCGCGGCGCGTGGAGTACGTCAGGAACGGGTCGACGCTCGAGCGCGTGTTGATCACCGCCCACTTGCCTGGCTTTCCGTGCGCCGCGGCGGCCGCGGCGGCGCCGTCGCGTACGGCGGCCGGCAATCCGGCGAGCTGAGACTCGTCGTCGAGGAGCACCAACTGCGTCCCCTCCTCGGCGAGCACGTTCTGGCTGAACCTCGTGTAGAGCCCCGCGAGCTTCTGGTTCAGGTCGGCGAGCTTCGCCTTGGCGGGGGCGTCCAGCTTCGCGCCCGAGCGGACGAAGTTGGTGTAGTCGACCCAGAGGAGGCGCTGCTGCTCGGGCGAGAGGTCGAGCCGGTCGCGGGTGGAGTAGACCGCCTCGACGCGGGCGAACAGCTTCGCGTTCTGCGTGATCTTGTCGTTGAGCTCGGCCAGCTTCGGCGACATCTCGCGCTCGATCGCCTGCACCTCGTCGTCGTTCATGGTCGAGGTGTAGACGCCGTACACCCGGATGGCGCGATCGAGTGCGTGGCCCGTGCGGTCCAGCGCGGCGATGGTGTTGTCGAAGGTGGGCGCGGCCGGGTCGGCGGCGATGCGATCGATCTCGGCGAGGTTCTCCGCCATCGCTCTCTCGAGCGCGGGCTTCAGGTCCGCGGGCTTGAAGCGGCCGAACGGCGGGACCCCGCCCCACGGCCCCGCCCACGGGGCGAGCAGCGCGTTCACGCCAGCCATCGCCGCCTTGTCGCTGGAGTTGGACCGACTGTCACCCGTTTTCGTGGTCGAGGCCGTGGCGCAGCCGAACGAGGCGGCGACGACCGCGGCAAGCGTGGTGCCGGCGGACGTCCGCAGAGGTGCAGGCAAGGTCATTTTGCGTCCGGTGGGATGGTGTGAGACAGGCGAATCTAGCGTGCTACGCCGCGCCGCGTGCGGAATTTCGCGCACGCGGGCCGCGGCGCGCGGGCCATCGTAGAGGGTGCGCCGGATTCCGCTCAGGCGCGAGCGGCGCGCTTCTCGTTGTAGGCGTCGCGTGCTGCTTGCTGTTCCCGCTTGTTCAGCTTCTCCTGGTGGACGTCGCAGATGTAGCCGAAGCGCGGTCCTCGGGAGCGGTTCTTGCAGCCGTCGACGCGGCAGCGCATGTCGAGCTTCTGCCGAGCGCGCTTTTGCGGGGCCAGTGACCCCAGCTCGCGCCGGGCGCGGGTGGCGATTTCACCGGCGAGCTGCGTCACGAACCGATCGAGAAGCGTCGATAACCGATGGTTGGTAGGCACCCGACCCCCTGGGCTCGAAAACGAGCCAGTGTGGCCCGATTTCTAGCCGCCTTTTTCGTAGGGGTCCAGCGCCCCGAGCGGCGCCTCTGGAATTTTGCAAGGATTGTCGGGTTGATGGCTGGAAAGCCGGCCAAAATCTCTTTTCTTGTCGGTCCGCGCGACTCGGCTATCGTCGGAGGCGGCGGAGGTGCTCGATGGGAATGCGGCTTTTCTTCGTGCTCGTCACAGTCGCGGGTTCCGCGTACCTGTTGTTCAACGAGCGCGGCGACCGCAAGCTCGCCATCGGCGCCCTGGCGGCGTCGTCGCTCCTGCTGCTGCTCCAGCTCAACGTGATCTCGCTGCACGTCCGCTATGCGCGGCTCGTGGTCTGGGCCGCGATCGCCGTCTGCGGCGGGATGCTCTGGATGCGCGACGGCTCGAAGCACACCTCGACGATCGCGGCGAGCATGGTGTTCGTGTCAGCGCTGACGATCGCCTTGTCGCTGAGGCTGCTGCACTGATCGTCACATCAGCTCGGCAACCAAGGCGCGGCCGTCCTCCGGCGAGACGGAAAGCGGTCGGTGCGCGAGCGGCACTCCGTCGCCGAGGACCGGCTCGAGCTCGTCGAGCGAAGGCGCATCGTCGTTCTTGTAGAAGAGCCCGATGGGGATGACCTCGCCCCACAGGGTGCCCTTCTCGATCGCCTGGTGGTAGTCGCTCGGGTCGTGCCCCATGTCCTCGAGGTGGCGCGTGCGCTGCTTGAAGAACTCGTGCGTGTTCTCCTTGTTGTAGGTCACGCACGGGCTGAACACGTCGATGAAGGCGAACCCGCGGTGCCGCAGCGCGCCCTCGATCAGCTCGATGAGGTGCTTCTGCTGGCCCGAGAAGCCGCGCGCCACGTACGTTGCCCCGCAGACGATCGCCATGGGGATTGCGTTGACCGGGTTCTCGACGGAGCCGTGCGGCGTGCTCTTGGTCTTCATCCCCTTGCGGCTGGTGGGGGAAACCTGCCCCGTGGTGAGACCGTAGATCTGGTTGTCCATCACGATGTAGGTCAGATCCACGTTGCGCCGCATCGTATGCAGGAAGTGGTTCCCGCCGATGCCGAATCCGTCGCCGTCGCCGCCGGTCACCACCACCTTGAGGCGGTGGTTGCCGAGCTGCGCTCCGGTGGCGACCGCCAGCGCCCGGCCGTGCAGCGTGTGCATCCCGTACGTGTTGATGTAGCCGGGCAGGTTCGACGAGCAGCCGATGCCGCTGATCGTCAGCACCTCGTGGGGCGACAGGCCCAATCCGGCGACCGCCGACTTGAGCGCGTTGAGGACGCCGAAGTCGCCGCATCCCGGGCACCAGTCGGGCTCGGCCTTGCCCTTGAAGTCCTTCACCGTCAGCGCAGCCCGCCGCGGCTTCGCCACCAGCGGAGTCGTCGCGTCGCTGATTGCCGGCTCGGCCATGACTTCCTCCTAGACCCTGATCTCGTGGACCGGTACGTATTTCTTCGTCCTGCCCGCCAGCACCTCGCGGACCCCGTCGACGACGTGGTGGGGCAGGAAAGGCTCGCCGTCATACTTGCGGATGTGGGCGTCGGCGACGACGCCGCTCTCCGAGCGCAAGTAGCGGGCGAACTGGCCGCTGTAGTTGTTCTCGACGATGACGATCTTCTTTGCTCCCGCCAGCGCGCTCTGGATCGCCTCGACGTGCAGCGGCACCATCCACTTCACCTGCAGGTGGCTGGCGCGGATTCCCTCGCGCTCGAGGTGCTCGATCGCCTCGCCGATCACGCCCCAGGTCGAGCCCCAGCCGACGAGCGTCACGTCCGCGTCCTTCGGGCCGTTGAGCTCCGGGGGATCGATGCGCGCGAGCGCGCCTTCCATCTTGCGCTGGCGGCGCTCCATGATCGCCTGCCGCTTGTGCGGATCGGTGAACTCGTCGCTGATGAGGACGCCGCGCTCGTCGTGCTCGTCGGTGGCGACGACGTGCGCGTGCCCGGGCGTCCCCGGGACCGCTCGCGGCGCGATGCCGCTTTCGGTCCGCAGATACCGCTTGTACTCGTCCAGCGGCGCGGCGACCTCTCCGTCGAGGCCGATCACCTCGCCGCGGTTGCGCGGCGGATTGAAGTCCAGCTCCGCCGGATCCAGGCTGCTGAACCCTTCCGATTCGAGCAGGTCCGCGAGCACGATTCCGGGGCACTGGAACCGATCGGCCAGGTCGAAGATCTGCGGAATGGTGTGGAAGCAGTCGGCGATGCCGAGCGGGGCCGCGATGAGCCGCGGGTAGTCGCCCTGCCCCGCTCCCAGCACCTGCCAGAGATCGCCCTGCTCCGTCTTGGTGGGCACGCCCGTCGCCGGACCGGCTCGCTGCACGTCGATGCAGACGACGGGGATCTCCATCATCGCCGCCGCGCCGAGCGCCTCGGTCATGAGCGCGAATCCGCCGCCCGAGGTGGCGCACATGGCGCGGCAGCCGGTGTGCGCCGCGCCGATCGCCATGTTGATGACGCCGATCTCGTCCTCGACCTGCCGTACCATGATGCCGAGCTGCTGGGCGTGGCGCGCCATCCACATCAGGACGCCGGTCGACGGGCTCATCGGGTACGCGCAATAGAACTTCACGCCCGCGGCGACGCCGCCCATGGCCAGGCACTCGTTGCCGGTCGCGACGGCCAGCGGCCTTCCCGTGTCCGGCAGCGTGAATGGATAGGGGTGGAAGTTCGCGCCCGCGTACTCGTACGCGGCGCGCGCCACCGCGACGTTCTCGGTGACCACCGCGTCGCCCTTGCGCCTGAATTGCTCGGCGAGCAACTGCTCGAACGCCGCGCACTCGACGCCCACCATCCGCAGGACGGCGGCGACGGCGGCGGTGTTGTAGTGGAGCGGGCTCTTCGCCAGCTGCGCGACGGGCAGCGGGCAGAGCTGCACGCCCTCCGCCGCGCCGCTCGGCTTCACCTTCGCGACGTCGTAGAGCACCGCCGATCCGGCGCGCATCCGCGCCAGGTGCCGATCCATCGTGTCCTGGTTGAGCGGGATGAGCATGTCCAGGTCGTCGCCCAGGCAGCGCACCGGCTTCTCTCCGGTGCGGATGGTGAGGAACGTGTGCCCGCCGCGGATGATCGACTGGTAGGCGTTGTACGCGTTGACGTGCAGGCCGCGCCGCACGAACAGCTTCGCGAGCACGCTGCCCGGTGTGGCTACTCCCTGTCCCGCCGCCCCGCCGATTCCGACTGCAAAGTCGCGAACGGCCATGGAGCCGCCATGGGCGATGATCGATCCGCCCTCGATAGGTTGTGGACGCGATGTCTAGTCCCGCACACCGTCCGAGTCATGCCGCGGGGCGTCGAGGCGCTTGCTCAACCGCCCGGCGTCAGGGCCCGCGTGAACGGGCGAACGCGACGAACCAGTCGAGCGAAGCAGGATTTGCCATCGCGTCGCGGTTCGCCGCTTTCGCGACGGGATGCCCGAGGAGGATCTTCCGGACGGGGACCTCCATCTTCTTGCCGGAGAGCGTGCGCGGGACCTCGGGGATGGCGAAGACGTCGTCCGGCACGTGCCGCGGCGAGAGGCGCTGGCGGATGGCGTCGAACAGCCTCGCGCGCAGCTCGGGCGACACGCCCGCCGCGCGGTCGCGAGGAACGACGAACAGCGCGAGGAACGAGGGACGCCCGAGGTACTCGAGATCGATGACGAGCGAGTCGAGCACCTCCGGGAAGTCCTCCACCACGCGGTAGATCTCGGCGGTGCCCATGCGGATGCCGTGCCGGTTGATGGTCGAGTCGGAGCGCCCGTAGATGATCGAGGTGACCGACTCGGGTCGCGGCCGCAGGCGGAGCCAGTCGCCGTGCCGCCACAGCCCCGGGTACGTCTCGAAGTAGCTCTCGCGGTAGCGCTTGCCGCCTTCGTCGCCCCAGAAGTAGAGCGGCATCGAGGGCATCGGCTTTCGCACGACCAGCTCGCCGACCTCGTCCATCACCTCGCGTCCGTCATCGTCGAGCGCGGCCACGTCGACGCCCAGGGCGCGGCACTGCATCTCTCCTTCGTAGACGGGGAGGATCGGGCAAGAGGTCAGGAAGGCGGCGCCCGGGTCCGTCCCGCCCGAGATGGACGCGAGCAAGACGTCGGCGTGCACGTCCCCGTACACCCAGCGGTAGCCCTCGGGCGGCAGCGGCGATCCCGTCGAACCGACCGTGCGCAGCGCGGAGAGATCCACCTCGGGGCGCGGCGAGATGCCCGCCTTCATGCAGGCGGAAATGTACGCGGGGCTGGTGCCGAAGAACGTCGCGCGCTCGCGCGACGCGAATCGCCAGAGCGCGTCCGGGTCGGGGTGGCCGGGGTTGCCGTCGAACTGCAGGATGGTGCAGCCGACCGTCAGCGTGGAGACCCACAGGTTCCACATGATCCAGTTGGTGGACGAGAACCAGAAGAAGCGGTCGCTCTCGCCCACGTCGAGGTGCATCGTCTCGGCCTTGAGGTTCTCGAGGATCGTCCCGCCGTGGCCGTGCACGATCGGCTTGGGCATTCCGCTCGTGCCGGACGAGTAGACCACCCACAGCGGGTGATCGAACGGCACCGGCGTGAACGCCGGCGACGCAGAGGAGGAGATCGCTTCCGCGAACGGGACGACGCGCACCGCGCGACCAGCCGCGCCCTTCACCGACTCGAGCGAGGCGCGAGCGTCGAGGTGCGGGACGAAGATGACCGCCTCGACGCTGGGCAGCTTCTCCACCAACTCGCGGACCGTGTCGCGCCGGTCGAATGCCTTGCCGCCGTAGCGATACCCGTCCACGGCGAGGAGCACCTTCGGCTCGATCTGCCGGAATCGGTCGAGCACGCCGACCGGTCCCATGTCCGGCGCGGCGCTGGACCACACCGCCCCGATGCTCGCGGCGGCGAGGACGCCCATCACTGACTCGGGCACGTTCGGGACGTAGGCAGCGACGCGGTCGCCCTGGCGGACGCCGAGGCGCTCGAGCGTGGAGGCGAGCGCGAACACCTGCGCGGCGAGCTGCCTCCAGGTCGCCTCCGAGCGAGGGCGCGCTTCCGAGACGAACACCAGCGCGGTGCGCTCCGACCATTCGGGACGCAGCGCGCGCCAGAGCGCCTGCTCGGCGTAGTTGACCGTGGCGCCCTCGAACCAGCGCGCGCCGGGCATCACGCGGCGGTCCAGCACGCGGCGATGGGGGCTGTGCGCGACGACGCCGCCGAATTGCCAGAGCGACTCCCAGAAGTCCTCGATCTGGTCGACCGACCAGCGCCAGAGCGAGTCGTATCCGTCGAACCGCAGCCCGCGCCGCTCTTCGAGCCAGCGCAAGTAGCGCGTGATGCCCGCCGACTCGATCCGCGCCGGAGAAGGCGTCCACAGTCGGTCCATCAAGGAGCAAGGACTACCGGCTTCGCCGGGCGCTCGTCCACCGAGAGCCGGAAGACGTCGGGGCGAGCGTAATGGCCCGCCACGTCGAAGTCGTACTTGCCGCGCGCGATCTCGTCCATGTCCAACTCGGCGAAGAGGATCGTCTCTTCGTCGAAGGCGGGGCCGGCGAGCACCTTGCCGAGCGGATCGACGATGCAGCTGCCGCCGCGCATGAGGAGCGTCTCGGGCGCGTCGCCGAGCGCGTTGGGGATGTCGGCGGGCAGATCGCGGCGGCGCAGCACCTGGCAGGCGCTCAGCACGAAGCAGCGGCCCTCGAGCGCGACGTGGCGCATGGTCGGCAGCCAGGTCTCCCGGTCGTCGGCCGTGGGGGCGCAGTAGAGCTGCACGCCCTTCGAGTACATCGCCATGCGCAACATCGGCATGTAGTTCTCCCAGCAGATCACCGCGCCGATGCGGCCGAGGCGCGTGTCGAAGGCCGAGAGCGTCGACCCGTCGCCGAATCCCCACACCAGGCGTTCCGCCGCGGTCGGCATCAGCTTGCGATGCTTGCCGAGGAACCTCCCGTCCTCGGCGAAGAAGAGGACGGTGCAGTACAGCGTCCCTCCGTCGCGTTCGATCACGCCGATCGCGAGGTGCATGCGGTGCTCGCGGGCGAGCTTGGCCATGCGATCGACGTCTGGCCCGGGCACGTCGACCGCGCTGTCGAAGTAGCGGCGGAACTGATCGCGGCCTTCGCGCGTGCGCCGGCCGACGACCGCGCCGAAGTCGAGGCCCTTCGGGTAGGCGGAGACGAACGCCTCGGGAAAGACCGCCAGCTCGGCTCCCTGGCGCGCCGCCTGCGCCAACAGATCGCCGAGCTTCTCCATCGTCCGCGCCCGCTCGAACGCCGCCGGCGCTGCCTGCACCACCGCAGCTCGGATCTTCATGCTGCACCTCTCGCCGGAAGTGCTGCGACCATACTCCGACGCTCGTTGGATCTCGGCCGCGCTCCTTCCGGAACAGATACACGGGATGACGCGGCGCGACTTGCAAGATACGAAGCTTCGAGCCTACCGAGCGGGTCCGGAGCGAGCCGATGCACGCGCCACATCCCGTGCGCGCGGCGGCCTTCTCCACAGGAACGCAGACAAATCGAAGCCCGCCGGAGGAGGCAGCACATGCCAGGCCCAGTCACGCGCAGAGACCTTCTCGCCAAGCTCGGAGTCACCGCAGCCGCCACGTTCGGCGCCTCGGCAGCGGGTTTCGGAGTTGCGGGCATTGCCCACGCCCAGGACAAGGCGAAGGGGAACATCCCGGACAAGCCATTCAGGATCGGCCACATGACGTTCTTCACCGGTCCGGGAGCGGTCCTCGGCGAGCCGATGTACAAGGGCAACCTCCTCGCCGCCGACGAGATCAATTCGCACGGCGGACTGCTCGGGAAGAGGAAGATCGAGGTCCTCAAGGCCGACGAGGCAGCCGGCACCGACGCGAACGTGAAGGAGATGCGCCGGCTCAAGCTGTCCGAGAAGATCGACATGTTCATGGGGATCACCTCGAGCGGCAACACACCCGCGCTGGGGCCCGCCGCCGAGGAGCTCAAGCTGCTCACGATCTTCATCGACGGCTGCACCGACTTCCTCTTCGACAAGGCGGTCCCGAATCCGCGCTACGTCTTCCGCGTCACGAACATCCAGTCGGCCGACGGCTCGACCTGCGCGGTCGCGGTGGCGCAGACCTGGCCCGACGTGAAGAAGGTCGCGCACATCCATCCCGACTACGCGTACGGGCGCAACTGCTACGACCACTTCAGCATCGTCACCAAGAAGCTGATCCCGGGCGCGCAGAACGTCTCCGAGGCGTGGCCCAAGCTGTTCTCGACCGACTTCACGCCGCACATCACCAAGACGCTGGCCGCCAAGCCCGACCTGCTCGTCACCTCGGTGTGGGGCGGCGACTACGTCGCCTTCTACAAGCAGGCGCTGCAGCACGGCCTCTTCGACAAGATGAAGGTCGCCACCACCCTCGCGCTGGGCGTCGCGCCGCACGCCATCGGCAAGGACCATCCGGAGAACGTGCTCGCCGGCGTGCACGCGAACTACCACTTCAGCTATCCGCCCGGGAACCGCTGGCCGCTCAACAAGAGCTTCGTCGAGAAGTACAAGGCCAAGTTCAACGAGTATCCGAACTTCCAGGCGGAAGGCGCCTACACCGCGACGTACATCCTCAAGACGGCGGTGGAGAAGGCGAACAAGCTGTCCGGCGGCTGGCCCGACGACGACGCGATCATCTCGCAGATCGAAGGAATGATGTTCGCGGGACCCGGCGGGTACGTCTACATCCGCCCGGACAACCACCAGGGCTACAAGGACGCGATCACCGGCTTCAGCAAGAACACGCCCGAGTACCCGTTCCCGATCCTCGATCCGGCGCGGATCATCACGATTCCGATCCGGAACATCACGGCGCCTCCGGGCTGGCCGAAGGGCGAGCCAACCTCGACCTACACCTGGATCGACCAGACCTGGCCCACGGTGAAGCACGCTTGAGAGCCGCGGGCCACGGCCCGACCTGAACGCGCCGTGGACACATTCGTCATCCACGTCTTCAACGCGCTTCTCTACGCGTCGGTGCTGTTTCTCATCGCCGGGGGCTTGAGCCTCATCTACGGCGTGATGAGGATCGTCAACCTGGCGCACGGGAACCTGTACGCGTTCGGCGCGTACGTGACGGCGTGGGCGGTCGGCCAGTGGCTGGCGGGCGCTCCCACCGTCGTCCTCTACCTGCTCCTGCCCATCGGCGCCGTCGCCGCCGCCATCCTCGGCGCGGTGCTCGAGCCCACGCTGCTCCGGCCCTTCTACCGGCGGGCCGAGGAGTACCAGCTCCTGGTGACCTTCGGCCTCTTGATGATCCTCGAAGACCTGATGCGCTTCTTCTGGGGCCCCTACCCGCTCACGGCCACCACGCTGTTCGAGAAGATGGGCTCGGTGAAGATCGGCGACTCGATCTATCCCCGCTACAACCTGCTCGTCGTGCTCGTCGGCGGGCTCGCCGCGGCGGCGCTCTGGGGGTTCATCTACAGGACGCGCTTCGGCGTGGTGCTGCGGGCGACCTCGCAGGACATGCGGCGCGCGGCGGCGATGGGCGTCAACGTGAACCGCGTCTACATCGAGGCGTTCACCATCGGGTGCTTCATGGCCGGGCTGGGCGGCGCGATCGTCGTCCCGGGCCAGTCGGCGGTGCTGGGGATGGGCGTCGACGCGCTGGTGCTGGCGTTCGTCGTCGTCGTCATCGGCGGGCTCGGGAGCCTGCAGGGCGCGCTCGTCGGAGCGCTCATCGTCGGAATCGTCCGCGAGATCGGCGTCTCGACGTTCCCGGAAGTGGAGCTGGCGGTGCTCTATCTCATCGCGGTGATCGTCCTCCTCGTGCGCCCCGCGGGGCTCTTCGGCCGGGCGGCATGAGCACCGTTCCCCTCGTCCTCCACGCTCGCTCGCCCGCCAGGGTGCTGCCGTGGGTGGTCCCTCTGGTGGTGGTGCTGTTCCTCCTGCCGCACGCGATCGATCCGTACCAGACGATCCTGCTCGCCTACGGGCTGCTCATGGGGATCGGCGCGCTCGGGTTCAACCTGCTCCTGGGGTACACCGGGCTGCTCTCCTTCGGCCACTCCGCGTACTTCGGCGTGGGCGCGTACGCCGTCGCGCTCATGTTCAAGTACCTGCACGTCCAGTCGATGGAGCTGTACCTGGCGGGGGCGATCCTGGCCTCGGTCGTGGTGAGCGCGATCTTCGGCTTCGTCTGCGTCCGCTACACGAGGATCTTCTTCGGCATCCTCACGCTCGCGCTCTCGCAGGTCCTGTGGAGCCTCGCCTTCAAGTTCTACCCGATCACCGGAGGCACCGACGGACTGCGCGTGCCGACGCCGACGCTTCTGGGGCTCGCGCGCGACAACAAAGGGGACAAGATCCTCTTCCTCGCCAGCAACTACTACTACTACGTCCTCGGGTTCTTCCTCGCCTGCGTGGTGATCATGTGGATCGTCGTGAACTCGCCCTTCGGGAAGGCGCTGCAGGCGATCCGCGACAACGAGACCCGCGCCGAGTTCATCGGCATCCACATCCGCCGCTACCGGTTCGTCGCGTTTCTCGTCTCCGGCGTCTTCACGGGGATCGCCGGCGCTCTCTGGGTGCCGCTCAACGGGCTCACCACTCCCGACATCCTGTACTGGCCGTTCTCCGGCGAGATCGTCTTCATGACCGTGCTCGGCGGCTTCCGCACCTTCACCGGCCCGATCGTCGGCGCCGTGGTGTTCAACTACTTGAAGACGTCCGCCGTGGGGTTCACGGTCTACTGGCAGGCGCTGCTCGGATCGATCCTGGTGTTCCTGGTCCTGGTGCTGCCCACCGGAATCGTCGGCGCGATCACGCAACTCCTTCCCGCGGTCAGGAAACGGTTCTCGCGATGAACCTCCTGCAGACGACCAAGCTCACCCGGCACTTCGGCGACACCCGCGCCGTCGACGGCGTCGACTTCACCATCGGCGAAGGCGAGGTGCTGGCGCTCATCGGGTCGAACGGGGCCGGCAAGACGAGCCTGGTGAACCTGATCAGCGGGCTGCTGCGCCCCGATTCCGGCAGCATCGTCTTCCGCGGCGAGGACGTGACGCAGATGTCGGTGCACGACCGGATCGCGGCGGGCATCGCGCGCAGCTTCCAGCTGGTGAACCTGTTCGACCAGCTCTCGCTGCTCGACAACGTCGCGCTGTCGATCTTCGCGCGCGAAGACCTGACGCGGAAGCTGCTCTCGCTCGCCGACCGGCAGCTCGCGGTCTGGGAGGAAGCGTACGAGACGCTGCGCCAGTTCGGCCTGGACGGCCGGTCGTCGCAGCTCGCGGGAGGCATCTCGCAAGGCGAGCGGAAGCTGCTCGACGTGGCCGTGGCCTACGCGCTGCGCCCGCGGCTGTTGTTCCTCGACGAGCCGACCAGCGGCGTGAGCACGCGCGAGAAGGCGCCCATCATGGACGTCGTCACCTCGATCGTGCGCTCGCACAACATCACCGCCGTCATCATCGAGCACGACATGGACGTGGTGTTCAAGTACTCCGACCGGATCGTCGCCATGCACCAGGGGACCATCCTCGCGAGCGGGACGCCCGACGAGATCCGGCGGAACGAAGCCGTCACCACCACGCTGATCGGGACCGTGCATGCTTGAGGTCCAGTCCATCGACACCTGGCGCGGGCCGGCCCAGATCCTCCGCCGCGTCTCGCTCGCGGTGGGCAACCGCGAGTCGGTCTGCCTGGTCGGCCGCAACGGCGCCGGGAAGACGACGACCATCGACAGCATCATCGGGCTGCTTCCCGTGCGCGGCGGGAAGGTCGTCTTCCAGGGCAAGGAGGTGGGCCGGCTGCCTCCGTACCAGCGCGCCCGCATGGGGATCGGCTACGCGCCGGAGGACGCCGGCTTGTTCACCGACCTGACCGTCTCGGAAAACTTCCAGGTCTGCCGCTGGATGGCCGAGGCGTCGGAGCGCAAGGACCAGATCTCCGACGAGGAGACGGACCGGCGCATCTACACGGTCTTCCCCGAGATGAAGAAGTTCACGGGCCGCCGGGCGCTCTTCTTGAGCGGCGGCGAGAAGAAGATGGTCGCCATCGCCCGCGCCATGGCGCTCTCGCCCTCGGTGCTGCTCCTCGACGAGCCGTTCGAGGGGCTCGCGCCGGTCGTGGTGACGCGCTTCATCGAGGCGGTGAAGAAGATCAAGGAGATGGGGATCTCGATGCTCATCGCCGAGTCGAACCTCGCCAACGCGATGCGCGTCGCCGACCGCGTCTACGCGATCGACCGCGGCGAGATCATCTACCAGGGCGACGCGCGGCAGGTGTACGAGAACGAGGAAGTGATGAAGACCATCCGGGGGTAGACGCGCTGAAGGGCCTCGCCTCGCAAAGGTTCGTGCTCGGGAGCGCCTCGCTGGCGGCGCTCGTCCTCGCGTACACGGCGATCTCGAACGCGCACGTGTTCCGCCCCGAGGTGGTGCCGCCCGCCCAGGAGATCGCGGTCGCCTTCACCGAGCTGGTCGTCGGCACGCGGCCGCCGCCCGTCACCGAGGACCAGCAGCACGCGGCGCACCACCATCACCACTCGAGCGACCACGTCGGGACGCTGCTCCAGCAAGGCGTGACGCTGCAGGCGTCCCTCGCGATCACCGCCGCGCGCGTGCTCTTCGGGCTCCTGGTGGGCGCGCCGCTCGGGATCCTGTTGGGCATCCTCATGGGCTGGAGCCGCCGCGCCGACGACTACCTGCACCCGATGTACGTGCTGCTGCGGTCGGTGCCGCCGCTGGCGCTCATCACGTACGTGATGCTGTGGCTCGGGCACGGCGAGGCGCACCGGCTGATCCCCATCGTGTACGCGGTCGCTGCCACCATGGTCATTCCCGCCTATCACGGCGCGCGAGACGTGGCCTTTACCTACCTCGTCGCAGCCCGGGCGCTCGGCGCGCCGCGGTGGCTGCTGATCCGCAAGGTGCTGGTGCCGGCGGCCAGCCCGGCGATCCTCGGCGGCTTTCGCTACGCCGTCGCGATCGCCTGGATGACCGCCGTCGGCGCGGAGATGTTGATGTCGGAGAACGGGATGGGGAACCTCATCGTCGGCGGCGGCCTGTGGGCGTCGCGGTCGCAGACCAAGGCGGACCCGGCGGTGGTGATGGTGGGCATCCTCGCCCTGGCTGCCGCGGGGTGGGCGATGGACGCGCTCGCCAGGTCGGCTGCTGCGCGGCTGACGAGGTGGGCCCGGTGAACGGCACCGCGCCGGCGCTGCGGACCCGCGCCACGCGCGCCGTGCTGAGCCTCGGCGTGATGGCGGTCGTGTACGGCCTCGCCGCGGAGGCCGGTCGCGGCCGCCTGCCGGATCGCGTGTGGCTCGGCACGCATTACGTCGAGAACGTCCAACTGCTGCCGCCCTACCGCTCGCTGGCAGAGGAAGGAACGTTCCTGGTCGAATCCGGCATCCTGACCGGTAGCATCGCCGTGAGCGCCGGGAGGGTGCTGCTGGGGTTCGTCCTCGGCGCCGCGGCCGGTATCCTCGTCGGCCTGTGGACGGGCCGGCGCGCGCGCGCCGAGTACCTGGCCGGCCCGTGGGTGACGTTCCTGCAGTTCACGCCGGCGCTGGCGCTGCTTCCCCTGTACGTGCTGTGGTTCGGATACGGCGAGATCTCGAAAGTCCTCCTCATCGCCACCAACGTCGCGGTGGTGGCCCTGCTCGGCGCGCACCAGGGCGTTCGCAGCGTCCCTCGCGTCTACCTCGATGCGGCGTCCGCGCTGGGCGCCGGCGAGCGGCTCACCTTCCGCAAGATCGTGCTGCCGGCGGCGCTGCCGCACATATTCGCCAGCTTGCGCATCGCGCTGGGCCTCGCCTGGGTCACCATCGTCGTCGCCGAGCTGATCGATGCGCAGATGCCGAGCCTGGGATACCTGCTCACGCTGGCCGGCGCCTATCCGCGCGTTCCGACCATGGTCATCGGCATCGGCACCATCGGCGCGCTGGTGCTCGCGTTCGATCTCCTCGCCATGGGCCTGCACGTCCGGGCGACGCGCTGGATGAGGCGCGCCGCTTGAGCTCCCCGGCTGGTGCGCCGATCCGACTGGAGGCCGTGGACCTCGGCTACACGTACGCCGGCGCCACGCCGACACGCGCGCTGGAGACCCTCTCCCTCGCCGTGCGCGACACCGAATTCCTCGCGGTGCTCGGTCCGGTCGGCTGCGGCAAGACGACGCTGCTGCGCATCCTGGCCGGGTTCCTGCGCCCGACAACCGGCTCGGTGCGCCGCGACGGCGCCGCCGTGGAGGGGACGAGCCTGCAGATCGGGTACGTCTTCCAGGAGGACGCCGTCTTCCCGTGGATGACGGTGCGCGACAACGTCGAGTTCGGGCTGGTCGCGCGGGGCGCCGACCCGGCGGCCCGGCGGGCCGTGAGCGACGAGCTGATCGGGCTCATCGGCCTGTCAGCCTTCGTCTCCGCCTATCCGAAGGATCTGTCCGCGGGCATGTCGAAGATGGTCGAAGTGGCGCGAGTGCTCGCGACCGATCCGTCGATCCTGCTCCTCGACGAACCGTTCGGCGCCCTCGACGCGCAGACGCGCGCCCGCATGCAGGACGAGCTCGCCCGCCTCTGGGAGCGCCGCCGCAAGACCGTGGTGTTCGTCACGCACGACGCGGAGGAGGCGATCTACCTCGCCGACCGCATCGTCGTGCTCTCGTCGCGCCCCGGCCGGGTGCGCGCGGACTTCCCGGTGCAGCTCCCGCGTCCGCGATCCCAGGAGGCGAGGTTCTCAGCCGACTTCTCCGCCCTCAAACGCCGCGTCTGGGAAGCGCTCGGGTAGACGACCGCGGTCAGCGCATGAGCCACCCGATGCCGGGCGTCCTCGGCGAAGAGCGCGAGAAGACGTCCTTGTCGCCCGTCTCGAGCGCGCCGATGAACCGCCCGAGAAGCCGCTCCTTCGCGTCCGGCGGGGCGGCGAAACGTGGGCGATCGGCGCGGACGCGCTCGCGGGCGCGTGTACCGTCTGGCGCGCCGCGGCCTGGCTCTTTCCCAGCGCGGTCGCGATGCTCACGAGCCGGGCATGGATCCGCCTTCCGGCGCCCTGCCTCGATCGGGCGGCGAAGAGACCGCCACCAGGCGCCTCAGCTTCGAGACCACCTGCTCGGCGAGCTTTGCGGCGGCCTGGTCGAGGAGGCGCGTCTTCATGGCGCGCAGCTTGCGATCCTCGTGCCAGGGCATCTCGTCCGCACGCGCGCGAACGCGTTCGTAGATGGTGAACAGGATCGTGCCGCTGCGCACGTCGAACAGCGTCGCCTCGAGGACGCCGGCGGTCTCCAACGTCCGCGACGGGGCGACCATGCCGCCGACGACCGTCAGGTAGAGCCAGCCCCACGCGTTGACGTAGCTGTCGTCGACGAAGCGGTGGCGGTACAGCAGAAGGTACCCCGAGCGATAGCGCGCCGCGATCTCCCGCAGACCCGGGACGTCGCCGTCGGCGGGCCAATCGGTGGAGACTTCCGAAGTGCCCTGGAACAATCCGGCCGCTTCGATGGCGCGCGTCAGCTCGGCGGGCACGGACGCGAGCGGCATGGCGCGCTCTGGCCGGTACGCGTCGGAAACCGGAAGCACGCCCAGTCTCTGCGTCTGGTCGAGCTGCACGGGCGCTTCGAGGATCGCGCGCAGCCCCTCTTCGGTGATGCCACCGGCGCGGTCGCGCTGGAAATGGTCCTCCACGAGCGCCGACGTGGCGACGCCGGCGAGCGGCCGCATCTCGGGGTGCGCCAGCGCGGCGTGCGCGCAGCCCTGCTGGAGCGAACCGGCGATACCGGCGCACAGCACCGCGGTTGCCGTTGTCCTGGTCATGTCCCCTCCTCCGCCCCCAACGTGCGAACAGCGCGCGGACTTACAATCGCGGAGCGCCGCGAGGGGCTGTAAGCCGTCGTCCCGTTCGCGCGTTGGACTGGAGTGCGCTTGGGGAGCCGCGGCCCGCACGACGAGCTCGGCTGGGAGCTGCGCTGCCTCGAAGAGGTGCGGCGTGGCAACCGCCGCGCGTTCGCCGAGCTGTACGCCGCTTTCGCGCCGCCGCTCTACGCGGAAGTCCTGCTTCCGCGCCTCGGCAATCCGGCGGCCGCCGAGGAAGCGCTGGCGGACACTTTCCGCTCGGCGCTCGAGCACCTTGGCCGCTATCGCCCGGAAGGCAAGAGCGTCTTCGGCTGGCTGGCACGGATCGCGATGAACAAGGCGGCGGACCTGCACCGGCAGCGCGCACGGACCCGGAAAGCGCTGGCGAGCTTCGAGTCGCTCGTGGCGCCGCTGCGCGAGGGCGAGCGGGCGGGAGCGGGCGATGCGGAGCGGCGGCTCGACCTGCGTCGCTTGAGGCTGGCGGTGGACGAGGTGCTCGCGCTTCTTCCGACGCGCCATCGCAGCGCGATCGAGCTGCGGATCCTCGCCGATCTGCCCCGCCCGGAGTGCGCCAGGCGGATGGACGTGACGATCGGCAACTTCGACGTTCTGCTGCTGCGCGCCCTGCGCGGGTTCCGCGCCGCCTGGGTGGCGCAGCACGGCGAGAGATGGGAGGAGCCATGACGGATCCGGACGAGCCCGCGACCGAGTCAGAGCAGCGCGAGGCGGAGCTTCTCGCGCAGGCG
>Ga0075423_10002397_pt1 | contig 17002 bp, 13 predicted proteins | sample SoiMethybrSBSTD2_FD_80114 | JGI IMG/M metagenome (GOLD analysis project Ga0075423, IMG submission 80114) | Bulk soil microbial communities from a Populus tree surrounding site in Tennessee, USA - Soil MetaG P. TD hybrid SBSTD2 | ecosystem: Environmental > Terrestrial > Soil > Tree plantation...
AGATCGACGTCGAGGGCGGCGCGCGCGCCATCGGGATCCAGCGGCTGCACCTCGAGGAGGACGTGGGCAAGCTCCTGCACGAGGGCACGCTCGAGACCGCGCAGTCGAGCCTGGTCGACTTCAACCGCTCGGGCGTGCCGCTGATGGAGACCGTGTCGCGGCCGGAGCTCCGGTCGCCCGAGGAGGCGGCCGCGTACTTGAGGGCCTTCCGCGCGGTGCTGGTCTTCCTGGGCGTCTGCGACGGCAACATGGAGGAGGGCTCGCTCCGGTGCGACGCGAACATCTCGATCCGGCCCCACGGTAGCGACAAGCTCGGCACCAAGGTCGAGATCAAGAACCTGAACTCGTTCCGCAACGTCCAACGGGCGCTCGAGTTCGAGGAGCGACGTCAGGCGCAGGCGCTCGACGCCGGCGAGCGGATCGTGCAGGAGACGCGTCTCTGGGAGGCCGATCGCGGCTACACGCGCTCGATGCGCTCAAAGGAGTTCGCGCACGACTACCGGTATTTTCCCGAACCGGACCTGGTTCCGCTCCAGATCGATCGCCGATGGGTCGAGGAGATCCGGGCGGGACTGCCGGAGCTCCCGCGCGTCTGGCGGCGGCGAGCGGTCACGCAGTACGGCCTGCCGCCGTACGACGCCGAGGTGCTGACCCAGTCGCGCGCGCTCGTCGACTACTACGAGGCCGCGGTGCGCGAATGGGGATCGGAGGGAGCGGCCGGTGAGCGGCCGAAGGTGCTCTCGAACTGGATCATGTCCGAGCTTTTGCGGGTCCTGCCAGGCGATGACGAGCGCGCGATCCAGACCTCGCCGATCACTCCGAGCCGACTGGTCGGCCTGCTCCGACTCATCGAGAACTCGACGATCAGCGGCAAGATCGCCAAGGACGTGTTCCAGAAGATGTTCGACTCGGGCGAAGACGCCCGGACGATCGTGGAGCGCGACGGCCTCACCCAGGTCGCCGACGAGGGCGCTCTCGTCCAGGTGATCGACTCGGTCATGGCCGCCAACCCCAGGGCGATCGAGGACTACCGCCGGGGAAAGAAAGAGGCCAAGGGTGCCCTGGTCGGGCAGGTCATGAAGGCCACCAAGGGCAAGGCCAACCCCGCGCTCGTGAACCGCCTCCTGGAGGACAAGCTCTCGCAAACCTGAAGCCCCCGGCTATAATCGAACCGCCCGCCATGATTGAGGTTCACCGGGTTTCGAAGGTGTACTCGGTCGGGCCCGTGAAGGTCCCTGCGCTGCGCGAAGTGTCGTTCCGGATCGCCAAGGGTGAGTTCGTGGTCCTGACAGGTGCCAGCGGGGCGGGCAAGACCACCCTCCTCCGGCTTCTCTATCGCGACGACCTGCCCTCGGAAGGCGAGATCGAGGTGCTCGGCTACAACCTGGTGCCGCTGCGCCGCTCGCAGGTGGCGGCGCTCCGGCGGTCGATCGGGGTGGTGTTCCAGGACGCGAAGCTCCTGCCGGTCCGGACCGTATACGAGAACGTCGCCTTCGTGCTGCGGGTGCTCGGCACGCCCCGGCGCGAGATCACAGAGCGCGTGTTCGACGCGCTGCGCACCGTCGGGCTCTCGTCGCGCGCCCAGGCCTATCCAGCGCAGCTCTCGCAGGGCGAGGCGCAGCGCGCCGCGCTGGCACGGGCCATCGTGAGGCGGCCCCCCTTGCTCTTGGCCGACGAGCCCACCGGCAACCTCGACGAGTCGATGGCCGCGGAGATCCTCGAGGCGCTGAAGGACATCGGCTCGGGCGGTACCACGATCGTGCTGGCCACGCATCAGGCGCGTCTGGCGGCGGCGCTCAAGCGCCGCACCGTCACGCTCGACGCGGGGCACGTCGTGAAGGACGAGGGCTGAGGCGGTGGCCGGCTTCCTGATCGGCGAGGCGCTGCGCGACCTCCGCCGAGCCGGACGCGTCGCGGTCAGCGCCATCGTGCTGATCACGCTCTCGCTGGCCGCGCTCGGTGGCTTCTGGCTCGTCTCGGCCAACCTCGATCGCGCCGTCGCACGCTGGCGCGATCGCGTGCGCATCGTCGTCTATCTCAGGCGCGAGCCCTCGGCCAACGACGTCTCGGCGCTGCTCGAGCGCGTGCGCTCGACGACCGGCGTCGCCGCGGTGACGTTCGTGGGCAAGGCGGAAGCGCTGCGCGGCCTCAAGCAGGTGCTGGGCAAGGACGCGAGTGTCGTCGACCAGCTGCCGGCCAATCCGCTGCCCGCCTCGCTCGAGGTGACGCCGGCCGCGGCGGCTGCCACGCCCGAGGGCGCGCGCGAGCTGGTCGCGCGGCTCGCCGCGCTGCCGGAGGCCGACGAGGTCGCCGGGAGCGTCGACTGGGTCGAGCAGCTCTCGCACTGGCAGCGGCTGCTGACGACGATCGGTCTCGGCGTCGGCGCGGTGCTGGCCGTGGCCGCGATCCTCACCGTGACGACCGCGACGACGCTCGTGCTGCACGCGCGGCGTCACGAGACCGAGATCATGCGGCTCGTCGGCGCCTCCGAGGTGACGATCCGCCTGCCGCTCTTGCTGCAGGGCATGATGCAGGGACTCGTCGGTGCGGTGCTGGCGCTCGGCACGCTCGTGCTCACGTACTCGCTGGTGGCCCCGCGTCTGGAGCCGCTGGTGAATCTCACGCTCGGGCTCTCGCAGCTCGTGTTCTTCACGCCGATTGGCGTCGTCGCGCTGCTCTCGGCCGGGACCTTGCTCGGCGGGCTTGGCGGATGGCTGGCGCGCGCGGGACGCGAGCCGTGAGCCGCGCGGCGCTGGCGGCGGCGCTCGCGCTGCTGGTCGTCGTGCCGGCGGCGGCCCAGACGCGGCGCGAAGACCCGCTGCAGGCGGAGCAGCGCAAGCTCCAGCAGACGCAGAAGCAGCTCAAGGAAGAGCGCGAGCGCGCCGCGGCGGCGCGGGCGCGCGAGACTTCATTGCTCGCCGAGCTCGAGGAGATCGAGCGGCGCCTCGCGGCGAAGAAAGGCGACGTGGCGCGCCTGGAGGCGCGGATCAAGAAGGCCCAGAACGACGTGCAGATGTTCCGCGGCGAGATCTCGCGCCTCGAGCGGCAGCGCGCCGGTCAGATCAACGCACTCGCCGGGCGCCTGCGCGTGATGTATCGCGTGCACGCGCAAGGCGGCGCGCTACCGGTCATTCTGAGCGGCGACGACCCGGTCACGCGCGCCGTTGCCGTCCGTCATCTCGCGAGCCTGGCGGCCCTGGACGCCCGCTTGATTCAAGAGTATCGTGGGACCTCTGAACGGCTGGCGGATCGCAAAGGCAAGGAGGAAGCGCAGCAGCAGGAGCTCGCCGGCCTCCACGAAGACGCCAAGCGGGAGCAAGCGGAAGTCGATCGCGAGGTCGCCAAGCGGCGAGTGATCCTCGCGAAGGTCCGCGACGAGCGCGCGTACCACGAACGCATGGTGGGCGAATTGACGGAAGCCTCCCACCGCCTCGAAGCGTTCATCCGCGAACTCCAGGCCAAACAACGTAAGCTGGCCCGCATTCCGCCACCCAAGGGTGGGATCGAGGCGCCCGCGGTCGGTTTTGGCGCGCTCAAGGGGCGTCTGCCGTGGCCCACGGAGGGCAAGATCGTCACGGGGTTCGGTGCGCAGGTTCATCCGCGGTTTGGCACCCGCACTTTCCGGAATGGAGTCGACATCGAGGCCGCGGTCGGCCGGGAGGTCCTGGCGGTTCACGGCGGCCACGTCATCTATACCGGGTGGTTCAAGGGATACGGTAACCTGATTATTGTGGACCACGGCAACGAGTACTACACGCTGTACGCCCACATCGCCGACATCGAGGCGAAGGAAGGCGACGACGTGCGTCAGGGACAGCGGATCGGCACGGTGGGCGATACGGGATCGCTCGTCGGCCCCCGCCTCTATTTCGAGGTGCGCTACCAGGGCAAGCCGCAAGACCCCGAACAGTGGCTCCGTCAAGGTGGCTAGTCAAATCGTGATGAGAGGACGTCAATGAAGAAGGCCTTCGTGATCAGCTCGCTTCTGGTGGTGCTCACGCTATCGCTCGGCGGATCCGTCGCAAGCAAGAGCGCGGACAGTAGCGCGACATACGAGCAGCTGAAGCTCTTCACCGAAGTCCTCTCCATCGTGCAGAACCAGTACGTCGACGAGGTCCCGCCGAAGGATCTCATCTACAACGCGATCAAGGGCACCCTGCGCGGCCTCGATCCCCACAGCTCGTTCCTCGACCCGGACAGCTACAAGGAGATGCAGGTCGAGACCAGCGGAAGCTTCGGCGGCCTCGGCATCGAGATCACCTTGCGCGACGACGTCCTCACGGTGGTTTCGCCGATCGAGGGCACCCCGGCGCACCGAGCCGGCCTCTTGACCGGCGATCGCATCGTGAAGATCGACGGTCTCGTGACCAAGGACATGCAGCTGCCCGACGCGGTCAAGCGGATGCGTGGCAAGCCCGGCACCAAGGTGACGATCACGGTGGTTCGCGAGGGATGGACCGAGCCCAAGGATTTCGACATCACGCGTGAGCAGATCCGCGTGCAGTCCGTGCGTTCGGCCGATCTGGGCGGGGGCGTCGCCTACGTGAAGCTCCGCCAGTTCCAGGAGCAGTCGCCCGGTGACATGGCCGCGGCGCTCGATAAGGCGTCGAAAACGGGCATGAAGGCGCTGGTCCTCGACCTGCGCGGCAATCCGGGCGGGCTCTTGACGGCGGCCGTCGAGGTCACCGAGGAGTTCATCGACGACGGCAAGCTGGTCGTCTACACCGAGGGCCGCGTACGCAACCAGAACATGCGCTTCTCGGCCCACGCGAAGAAGTCGTACCCGAACCTGCCGATGGTGGTCCTGGTCAACCAGGGCAGCGCCTCGGCCTCCGAGATCGTCGCCGGCGCGCTGCAGGACTGGGGGCGCGCGATCGTCGTCGGCACCCAGACCTTCGGCAAGGGCTCGGTGCAGACGATCATCCCGCTCTCGGACGGCTCGGGTCTGCGGCTCACGACCGCGAAGTACTTCACGCCGAAGGGCCGGTCGATCCACGGCAAGGGCATCACGCCGGACATCGTCGTCGAGATCCCGAAGGAGACGGCCGCGGCGGCCGCCAAACAGCCTTCGCTCGACCCGATGGAGGAGCTGAAGAAGGACATCCAGGTTCAGCGGGCGCTCGACGTGATCAAGACGATGCGGATCATCGAGCAGCAGCGCCCGGGGCAGAATCCGCAGGCCCAGGTCCGGCCGCAGTAGCGCTCGCGCGCGCATCGAGGGCGATGCCAGGCCGGGGCCCCGAGACTCGGCCGCATCGCCCTTGGTATCTTTAGCGGTAGTTCGCGCCGGGGCCCCGCCGGCCGAGGCGCGACTATGAACAGACGAGACCAACGATGATCGTGCTGGGAATCGAGAGCTCGTGTGACGAGACGGCGGCGGCGGTGCTCGCCGACGGCCGCCGTATCCTCTCGAACGTCGTCGCCTCCCAGGACGCGATCCACGCGCCGTACGGCGGCGTTGTCCCCGAGCTCGCCTCGCGCCGTCACCTCGAGGTCATCGTGCCGGTCGTCCAGAAGGCGCTGGCCGACGCCAACGTCCGCCTGCCCGACCTGGACGGGATCGCCGTCACGCAGGGGCCGGGCCTCGTGGGCTCGTTGCTGGTGGGTTGTTCCGTCGCGAAGTCGCTCGCATACGTCCACCGCCTGCCGCTGGTCGCGGTGAACCACCTCGAAGGGCACATCTACGCCTCGTTCCTGACCGACGATCCGCCGGAGCATCCGTTCCTGGCGCTCGTGGTCTCGGGGGGCCACACCGCGCTCTATCACGCGCGCGCGCCGCTCTCGTACGCGCTCGTGGGCCAGACGCGCGACGACGCCGCGGGTGAAGCGTTCGACAAGGTCGCGAAGCTCCTCGGTCTCGGCTTCCCCGGCGGACCGGTGATCGAGCGCACGGCCGTCACCGGCGATCCCAAGGCGATCACCTTCCCGCTGGCGCAGATGAGCGACGGCGCCGCCGACTTCTCGTTCAGCGGCATCAAGACGTCGGTATCGCTCTACGTGAAGCAGCGCGCGCCGCTGGCGAGCGGGGAGGTCGCCGATGTCGCGGCCTCGTTCCAGGCGACTGCCGTGAAGATGCTCGTGCGCAAGACCGTCAAGGCCGCGCTCCATCACGGTATCAAGCGCATCGTGCTGACCGGCGGCGTGGCGGCCAACAGCCGCCTGCGCGAAGCGCTCGAGGCCGCCGCGATCGAGCACGGCCTGCGCCTGCACGTGCCGCCGCGCAGCCTCTGCACGGACAACGCCGCGATGATCACCGCCGCCGGCACGGTCCGCCTCGCGGCCGGCGAGCGCGCCCCGCTCACGATGAACGCCGCGCCCGACCTCCAGCTCGCGTCATGAAACGCGAGCCTGTCACCGTGAACCAGAGCCGAATCACGCGTGCTGAACGCCGCGCCGGACCTCCCGCCCGCATCATGAAGCGCGCGCCCGTCACCGTGAACCGGAGCCGAATCACGCGTGCTGAACGCCGCGCCGGACCTCCCGCCCGCGTCATGAAGCGCGCGCCCGTCACCGTGAACCAGAGCCGAATCACGCATGCTGAACGACCGGGCGTGCGGAGCCGGGTCGCGTCTATCTCAGGCCACCCTCGGTCCAAGCCGGCCTCAAGGACCCCGCTACAATGAACTATGAGGCAGTGCTCGCCGGGCTCCCCGACGCGGTGATCGCGGTCGACACCGATCTCAAGATCGTCTTCTGGAACGCCGCGGCCGAGGTGCTCACCGAGCGCTCGGCGCGCCGTGCGGAGGGTCGCTACATCAAGGAAGTGTTCTCGCCGGACGCGTCGGTCGTCCGGCGCCTGGGCGAGACGCTCGCCACCGGCGAAAGCCGCTCCGAAGCCGAGAGCTTCGTCGAGCGCCCCGACGGCCGGCGCGTGCCGGTCTCGGTGGTCACAGCGCCGCTCTGCGGCCGCGACGGCCAGGTCGAGGCCGCGGTGGTGGTGCTACGCGATCTGTCGCGCATCCATCAGCTCGAGGCCGAGGTGCGTCGCGGCGAGACGCTAGCCGCGGCTGGACGGATGGCGGTCGGACTCGCCCACGAGGTCCGCAATCCGCTCGGCGCGATTCGCGGCGCCGTCCAGCTGCTGCGGCGCGAGCTCGGGCCCGATTCGCGCCTGGGCGAGTACACGGACGTGCTCCTGACCGAGGTCGACCGGGTCAACCGCATCATCGAGATGCTGCTCGACCTGGCGCGGCCGATCCAGCTGCGCGCGGTACCGCTCAACTTGCACCAGCTGCTCGAGCGCGTCACGCTCCTCAACGAAGAGGGCGCGCGCGAGCGCGGCGTCGCCTTGATCCGGCGCTACGACCCGAGCCTTCCGCCCATCCTCGGCGACGAGGACCGGCTGCTGCAGGTCTTCCACAACCTCGTCCGCAACGCGCTGGACGCGATGCCGCGCGGCGGGCGACTCACGCTGAGCACGCGCGTGAGCTTGAATCCGCTCTTCGGCAAGATGGATCTCGGCGCCGGCCAGCGGAGCATGGTCGAGGCGCAGGTGACCGACGAGGGCGCCGGGATTCCCGCGGCCGTCCGCGCGCGTATCTTCGACCCGTTCTTCACCACCAAGGACAAGGGGCTCGGTCTCGGGCTCTCGATCTGCCATCGCGTCCTCGAAGAGCACCGCGGCGCCATCCAGGTGGAGAGCGCCGAGGGTCGCGGAACGAGCGTGACGTGCTTCCTGCCGATCGCGAAGTGAAGGACATGCAGGCGCGCATCCTCGTGGCCGACGACGAGGACAGTCTGCGCTGGGTGCTCGAGAAGGGCCTGCGCCAGGCCGGCTACGAGGTCACCGCCGTCAAGGACGGCACCGCCGCGCTCAAGGCCTTCGAGGCCGAGCCCTTCGATCTGGTTTTCCTCGACGTGCGCATGCCCGGCGTGGACGGCCTCACCGCGCTCGGCCGTCTGCGCGAGCTCCGGGCCGACGCGTGCGTGGTGGTGATAACCGCGCACGGCACCATGGACACCGCGATCCAGGCGATGCAGCGCGGCGCCTACGACTATCTCGCGAAGCCGTTCGACCTCGACGAGGTGCTGCTGCTCACCGAGCGCGCCCTCACGGCGCGCCGACTGACTCAAGAGGTCATGCGCCTCAAGAGCGGCCTGCAGGAGGTGTGGGAGTTCGGCTCGATCATCGGCCGCCACCCGCGCATGCAGGAGGTCTACAAGACCATCGGGCGAGTCGCGGCCAGCGATGTGACCGTGCTGCTCCGCGGCGAGTCCGGCACCGGCAAGGAGCTCGTCGCCAGCGCGATTCACCATTACAGCCGGCGCGCCGGCCGGCCGTTCGTCGCCGTGTCGTGCGCGGCGATCCCCGCCACCTTGCTCGAGTCGGAGATGTTCGGCCACGAGCGCGGCGCGTTCACCGACGCCAAGGAGCGGCGTCTGGGCAAGCTGGAGCTCGCGCACGGCGGCACGCTCTACCTCGACGAGATCGGCGACATGCCGGTCGAGCTCCAGACCAAGCTGTTGCGCGCGCTCCAGGAGCGGACGATCGAGCGCCTGGGCGGGCAGGATTCCATCCGGATCGACGTGCGCGTGCTCGCGGCAACCAATCGCGACCTCGAGGCCCTGATGAAGGAAGGGCGCTTCCGCGAAGATCTCTACTACCGGCTCAACGTCGTGACCGTGAACCTGCCGCCGTTACGCGAGCGCCGGCGCGACGTGCCGATCCTGATCGAGCACATGCTGGCGAAGTACGCGGGTGAGCTGGGCGAGCGCGGGGTCGCCGCCGATGCGCTCGACCGGCTGGTGGGCTACGACTGGCCCGGCAACGTGCGCGAGCTCGAGAACGTCATCCAGCGGGCGATGGTCATGGCCACCGGTGGCATCATCCTGCCCGAGCACCTGCCGATCGGTCCGGTCTCCGCGGCCGCCTCGGTCACGGTCGACGCGCCGCTCGAGGAAGTCATCGAGCGCAAGCTGATCGAATGCGTCCGCGGCCTGCGCGAGCACGCCAGCGCCAACCTCTACGACCTGATGATCGGCCTGGTGGAAAAGCCGCTGCTCCGCGCGGTGCTCCGCGAGACGGCCGGCAATCAGGTGCGTGCCGCGCAGATCCTCGGCATCAACCGCAACACCCTGCGCAAGAAGCTACTCGAGCACGGGATCGAGCCGGGCGGCGTGGGCTAGGCGCGGGCGTCACGCGGCGCAGCGCTCGACGCGGGCCAGCGCGACTCGATAGAACTCGTGCCCCCGCATCCGGTGTGCCGCATCGCCGAAGTAGCGCCGGCGGTACTCCGCCGCGCCGACGTCGCTCTCGAGCGATAGCCCTCGTTCGGCCAGGAACTCCGGCACCCGGCTCGGCTCGAGCCCGAACGTCAGCCGCTCGCCGACCTTCTCGAGCGACGCGAAGAGGTTCCCGCTGCCCACGAAGACTTCCGGTCTCGTCAGGATATCTCGGTGAACGTAGGTGAAGAGCAGCAGGCTGCCCGGCCGCGCGCGTGAGCACCACCGGAGCGTGGCGTCGACGGCGCCTTCGGTCAGGTAGTTCGTCACGCCTTCCCAGAGAATGAACGTGCGTGCCGACTCGCGATAACCCGCGGTGGTCATGGCCCGCGCGAGGTCTCGCTGATTGAAGTCGGTGGCGACGAACCGGACGTGGGCCGCCGACACGTCCGGGACGCGGGCCAGCACCTGTCGCTTGCGCGCCTGCGTGTCGGGATGATCGACCTCGAAAACTGTGACATCGCGCAAGGCCGGCAGGCGGTAGGCCCGCGAATCGAATCCGGCGCCGAGCACGATCACCTGCTCGATGCGCTCGGCGAGCGAGGTCTCGATCGCGTCATCGATGAGCCGGGTGCGCGCCACCACCGAGGCGCGCACGCCCGGCCAGCGCGCGTCGATGAAGCGCGGCACGAGGCCGCCCAATCCCGGAGCCGCGGCCAGCGGGGGAACGAGCACGAGCGGCCAGGTCAAGAACGCGCGTGCCAGCGGGTCGTCGAAGAGCCGCCTGGCTCTCGGCCGCGCTGACTCGAGCGCGCGGAAGAGCGCGTTATGCTCGGCGGTGCGACTTCCGCGCCCGGCTCGCATGGCGTATGCGTCTCAGGCGCGCCGGTAGATCTCGCCGCCGCCCTTCCTGAACTCTTCCGCTTTCTCGCGAAGCCCGTGGACGATCGCCGCTGTCTCCTCCGCGATGCCGTGCTGGGCGGCATAGTCGCGAACGTCCTGCGTGATCTTCATCGAGCAGAAGTGCGGTCCGCACATCGAGCAGAAGTGCGCGATCTTCGCGCCGTCCGCCGGCAGGGTCTCGTCGTGGAACTCGCGCGCGGTCTCGGGATCGAGCGAGAGGTTGAACTGATCCTCCCAGCGAAACTCGAACCGCGCCCGCGAGAGCGCGTCGTCCCAGTCGCGGGCGCCCGGATGACCTTTCGCGATGTCGGCGGCATGCGCGGCGATCTTGTAGGCGATCACGCCGTCCTTCACGTCCTTGCGGTTGGGCAGGCCGAGATGCTCCTTCGGCGTCACGTAGCAGAGCATCGCGGTGCCGTACCAGCCGATCATCGCCGCCCCGATCGCCGAGGTGATGTGGTCGTAGCCCGGCGCCACGTCGGTCGTGAGCGGGCCGAGCGTGTAGAACGGCGCCTCGTGGCAGACCTGGAGCTGGCGGTCCATGTTCTCCTTGATCAGGTGCATCGGCACGTGGCCGGGGCCCTCGATCATCACCTGCACGTCGTACTCCCAGGCGATCGTGGTGAGCTCGCCGAGCGTGTCGAGCTCCGCGAATTGCGCCTCGTCATTCGCGTCGGCGTTCGAGCCCGGACGCAGCCCGTCGCCGAGCGAAAACGCGACGTCGTAGGCGGCCATGATCTCGCAGATCTCGCGAAAGCGCGTGTAGAGGAAGCTCTCCTGGTGGTGGGCGAGGCACCACTTGGCCATGATCGAGCCGCCGCGCGAGACGATACCGGTCACGCGCTTGGCCGTGAGCGGCACGTAGGGCAGCCGCACGCCCGCGTGGATCGTGAAGTAGTCGACGCCCTGCTCGGCCTGCTCGATCAAGGTGTCGCGATAGATCTCCCAGGTGAGCTCCTCGGCCTTCCCGCCCACCTTCTCGAGCGCCTGGTAGATGGGCACGGTGCCGATCGGCACCGGCGAGTTGCGCAGGATCCACTCGCGGGTCTCGTGGATGTTCTTACCGGTCGAGAGGTCCATCACCGTGTCGGCGCCCCAGCGGGTCGCCCAGGTCATCTTCTCGACCTCTTCCTCGATCGAAGAGGCGACCGCCGAGTTCCCGATGTTCGCGTTGATCTTCACCAGGAACTTCCGGCCGATGATCATCGGCTCGCTCTCGGGATGGTTCACGTTGGACGGGATGATCGCGCGGCCGCGCGCGACCTCGTCGCGCACGAATGCCGGCTCCAGCCCTTCGCGGAGCGCGATGAACTCCATCTCGGGCGTGATCTCACCGCGACGCGCGTAATGCATCTGCGTGACGCGGCGGCCCGAGCGTGCCCGCAGCGGCCGCCGCACGCTCGCGAACCTCACGCCGCCCAGCGCCGGATTCTCGTCGCGGCTCCTGCGGTACGCGGACGACGGGCCCGGGAGCTCCTCGATGTCGCCGCGGTCGACGATCCAGGCCAGACGCAGCGGCGTCAGGCCGCGCTTGAGATCGAGGTGCTCGTTCGGGTCGGTGTAGGGGCCGCTGGTGTCGTACAGACGCAGCGGGAGATTGCCGCCCGATAGCGCGATCTCGCGCATCGGCACACGGATGTCGGAGCGAGAGCCGGTGATGTAGACCTTGCGGGACGCCTGATGCGACTGTGACATTGCGGAGCCTCCCTTCGCTGGTATTAACCAGTTCAGGTTCATGCGGTCGGCGGCGGTGAGCCGCCCTCTCAGCCCGGTTCCCCGAGCTCCCGCGTTTACGGCCTATTTCCCTGAAGAATACAACCAGGCCAAGACTACGATGGAACCTCGCTCCGATCAAGTCGTCGGCCTGGCGTGGATTGCGCGTTCAGTGCGCGCGCCAGCTCTTGTCAATGTAGCGGCGCCCGTCCACTTCCGACGTCTGGATCGCCGCGCGGTAGGCGCCGGTCTCCACGCGGTGGACCTGCGTGTTGACCTCGATCCGTTCGGGATCGGGCCCGCCGCCGAGCGCCTCGGCGAGCACCCGGCCGTCGAGGGCACCGCCGTCCGTGAGGCCGAGCAGCGCGAGGATGGTCGGCGCGACATCCACGTTACCCACGGGCGTCCCGACCGTCGTGCGTTTCTTGAAGCCGGCCCCCCAGGCCAGGAACGTGTTGCGCACGTTCCACGGGCTCATGCTTCCGTGGTCGCTGGCGTAGAGCTTCGCGCCGCCGCTGATGCTGGCCAGATCGGTCCCCGGCACGCCGAACGCGTTGGCGTCCGAGGTCCACGGAAACGTGAAGAGCAGGTCCGGACCGCGCTCGGCGTTGGCGACGTGGATCAGCTCGAGCGAGAACGTACCGTCGACGACGCCGCGCGGGTCGCCCGCGGCCCGCGCGGCGGTGAAGACCACGCCGCCCCACTCGCGCGCCTGGATGAAGCGCGCGATACGCGCGACGCGGTCGCGATCGTGGCCCTCGACGTGCACCGCGACGGCCTGGCCGCTGCTGGCCAGGACCACATCACTCGAGTCGACCGCGGCCTTCAGTCCCGCGTCGATCAGCGCTCCGGCCACGTCGATCCCGCTCGTGTTGGTCGTGAAGCCGTGGTCGGAGACGACCAGCACGTCGGTGGACGGCATCAGCCCGAGCTCGTCGAGCGTCGTCAGCACGCGGGCGATCTCGCGATCGTCGTTGGCCAGCGCCTCCAGCGAGGACGGCGAGCCGACGCCGAGGTGATGCTGGCTGTGATCCGGCTCGGTGAGCCAGTTGATCACGACGTCGGGAGCCAGATCGGGCAGCACGTATTCGCGGAGCACCTGCTCCGTCCACGTGACCACCGCGTCGTAGCGAGGGAGCGCGCCGCGCGCGGGCGCCGGACCGAACTTCGCGAGGATGGTCGCGTTCACCTCGGCGGGCCACGCGACGAGCTTCCCCGGCTCGAACGCGCCGTTGACGAGCACGCCGACGCCGCGCGGCGCTCGCGCGTTCGTGAGCAGCGCGCTCCCGGTCGAGCCCGAGCTGACGCTGGCCAGCGTGAGCCCGCGCGCGTGGAGGCGCTCGCCCAGCGTCTCGGTGAGCACCAGGCGTCCCCCCGTGGCCTGATCGAGCTCGAGCAGCCGCCGGTGATTGCCGGCATCCAGCGCGCGGCGCGGATCGACCGCGGCCGCGAACATCTGGTTTCCCAGAATGCCGGTCGAGCCCGGATGCATTCCCGTCCCGATCGCCGCGGCGTTGACGCGGGTCACCGTCGGAAACACCGAATGGCTGTCGGTGAAATTCACGCCTTCGGCCCTGAGGCGGAACAGCGTCGGCGTGAGCTCCGGTGTGATCCCGTCGGGCCGGAGCCCGTCGACCACGAACACGATGACGAACCGCTTTCCCTTCGGCATGGGCAGCTATGCTAGCGCGTCGTGGAGAGGATTGGTATCATCCCGAATCACCATGAAAATCTGCTTCTTCCACCTCATGCCGTACCGGTTCCTCCCCGACGACTTCGAGCGGAAGTACCGATCGGTCTGGGTAGATGTTCCGCACCATCTGTTCGACGCCGAGAAGACGCAGCGCCTCTACCAGGAATTCCTCGATGAGCTCGAGTTCGCGGAGCGGCAGGGCTTCGACGGTCTCTGCGTGAATGAGCATCACAACAACGCCTACGGGCTCATGCCGTCGCCCAACATCATGGCAGCGACCCTGACGCGACGCACGTCGCGGGCGGCGATCGTCGTCCTCGGCAACAGCCTCGCTGCGTACAATCCGCCGCTGCGCGTGGCCGAGGAGTTCGCGATGCTCGACCTGCTCTCGGGCGGCCGGCTGGTGGCCGGATTCCCGGTCGGCACGTCGATGGACATGAACTTCGCGTACGGGATCAATCCGGCCACCTTGCGCGACCGGTACTACGAGGCGCACGACTTGGTCATGCAGGCGTGGACACGGCCGGACGTCTTCGCGTTCAACGGCAAGTATACGCAGATCCGTTACGCGAACATCTGGCCTCAGCCGCTCCAGAAACCGCATCCGCCCGTGTGGATTCCGGGAGGAGGCAGCGTCGAGACGTGGGAGTGGACCGCGAAGCTCGACTACGTCTACTGCTATCTGTCTTACTTCGGCTACAAGCGCGGCCGGGCCACGATGGACGGCTTCTGGGAGGCGATCGCGCGGGTCGGCGCCGACGACAATCCGTTCCGCGCCGGGTTCCTGCAGCTCGTGTGCGTGTCCGAGACGGACGCGCAGGCCGAGCGCGAGTACTTCCCACACGTGCACTACTTCTACCAGAAGTGTCTGAACGTCTGGGAAGGGTTCTCGGAAGCGCCGGGTTACCGCACGGTCAAGACCGTGCAGAGCGGGACGCGCGCGCAGGTCGGCGCGGCGGCCCGCAAGGCGCGGCAGTCACTCGACTGGGGCCAGTACGTCGATCAGGGCTACGTCATCGCCGGTAGCCCGCAGACGGTGCGCCAGCAGCTCACCGAGTGCATCAAGAGCCTGCGCGTCGGCCATCTGATGGTGCTGCTCCAGATCGGCAGCATGCCGAAGGAGCTCACGTTCAAGAACACCGAGCTGTTCGCCGAAGAGGTCATGCCGCACGTGCGCGACCTCTGGCCCGGCTACAAGGACCGCTGGTGGCCGTCGGGCGCCCGGAACGGGTCCTGATGGCCGAGACGCGGACGATCGAGATCCGCGGCGGCGCGGTGACCTTCAAGGTCCTCACCGCCGGGCGCGGCGTCCCGCTCGTCTACTTTCACTCGTACTACGAGCGGAACGCCTGGTCGCCGTTCCTCGAGCTCCTCGCCCGGTCGTTCAGCGTGTACGCGCCGGTGCATCCCGGCGTGGCGGGCTCGACCGGCATCGAGACGCTCGACGATCTCCTCGATCTGACGCTCGCCTACGACGAGCTCCTCGGCGCCCTCGGGATCGAGCAGGCGCACCTGGTCGGCCACTCGTTCGGCGGCATGGCGGCGGCCGAGCTCGCCTCGGTCTTTCCGGCTCGCGCGACGAGCCTCACGCTGGTCTCGCCCCTCGGGTTCTGGCGCGACGACGCGCAGCCGGCCGACATCCTGATCCTGCCGGCCGACGAGCTCGCGAGCGTTCTCTGGCGTGATCCGGCCTCGCGTGTCGCCGTCGAGTGGGCCGCGGGGATCGGCGGCGATCCTGACGATATCGCGGCCCAGGTCGAATCGCTCCAGCGCCGCTCGTCGATGGCGAAATTCGCGTGGCCGATTCCCGACAAAGGCCTTCGGCGGCGCCTGCACCGGGTTGCCGCGCCGACCTTGCTCGTGTGGGGCGACGACGACCGCGCGAATCCGGTGATCTACGCCGAGGAGTGGCAGCGGCGGATCAAGGGTGCGGCGCTGCGCTTGCTTCCGGGTGGCCACATGGTTCTGCACGAGACGCCGGAGGCGGCCGCACGCGTCGTCGCGGAGCTCACCGGCTCGTGACCCTTCTCGGCGGCAGCGCCTTGGTCACTGGCGGCGGCTCGGGAATCGGCCGCGCGATCGCTCAGGCGCTCGCGGCCCAGGGCGCGCCGGTGGCAGTCATGGACCTCTTGCCGGAAGGCGGCAAGGAGGCGGTCGCCGCCATCGCGGCGAAGGGTGGGCGCGCCACGTTCGTGCAGGGCGACGTGGGCCGCTGGGACGACGTCGATCAGGCGGTGGCGGCCGCGGTGCGCGAGCTCGGCCCGCTCGGGATCATGGTCAACGCGGCCGGCGTTCTCGACGGCTACGCGCCGGCCGACGAGATCGGCGCGGCACTCTGGGAGCGCGTGATCGGGATCAACCTGACCGGCACGTTCTACGGCTGCAAGCGCGCGCTGACCGAGATGCTCTCGCGCGGCCGCGGCCGGATCGTGAACATCGCGTCGGTCGCGGGCCTGGTCGGCTCGGGCGGCGGCGCGGCCTACACCGCCTCGAAGCACGGCGTGGTCGGTCTCACGCGCCAGCTCGCGATCACCTACGCCGCGCGCGGCATCACAGTCAATGCGATCTGCCCCGGCGCGATCCAGACGTCGCTGCGCGACAACTCGACGCGGATCCTCGGCGCCGACGCGCCGGTGATGCGCGGGGTCGGCGGCGACGAGGCGGCCGTGCGCGCGATCACGCCGGCGGGCCGGCGCGGCACCCTCGAGGAGATCGCCGCGGCGGCGTGCTACCTCGGCGGCTCGGAAGCAGACTACGTCACGGGCCATACGCTCGTGGTCGATGGAGGATGGACAGCCCGATGATCAAGCGATTTCACGTGCTCTACGTCGGCCAGGTGGATCTCGAAAATATCGGACTCCAGGGCACGCCGGCCAATGCGCGGCGCTACACCAACGACAAGCTGAGCCAGCCGTTCTTCGCGGCGCGCGACGTCGCCCAGCTGATGGACGACCTCGGCTACTACGCCCTGTGGACCGCCGAGCATCACTTCCAGCGCGAAGGCTACGAGGTCTTCCCGAATCTGATCCAGCTCTCGCTCTGGCTCGCGACGCAGACGCGGCGGCTGAAGCTCGGCTGCGCGTTCAACGTGCTCCCGATGTGGCATCCGATCCGGCTGGCCGAGGACTACGCGATGGCCGACATCGTGACCGACGGCCGCGTGATCATGGGCGTCGGCCGCGGCTATCACTCGCGCGAGGTCGAGTCGTTCGGCGCACCGGTCATTGACCAGGCGGCGAACCGCGAGATGTTCGAGGAGCAGGTCGATCTCATGCTGAAGTGCTTCCACGACGACTCGTGGAACCATCACGGCAAGCGCTACGAGGCGCCGCCCCCCGTGGAGTATCGCGGCTACACCTTGAGCGACATCACGTGCGTGCCGCGGCCCAAGCACCTGCCGGTCGAAGTCTGGATGCCGATCGCCAGCAGCAAGTCGATCGACTACATGGGGTGCAAGAACTTCAAGGCGATGGTCACGCTCAACGGCGAGAAGATCCTCGACGACGTCGTGAAGGCCTATCGCGACGCGTG
>Ga0075423_10002398_pt1 | contig 17001 bp, 16 predicted proteins | sample SoiMethybrSBSTD2_FD_80114 | JGI IMG/M metagenome (GOLD analysis project Ga0075423, IMG submission 80114) | Bulk soil microbial communities from a Populus tree surrounding site in Tennessee, USA - Soil MetaG P. TD hybrid SBSTD2 | ecosystem: Environmental > Terrestrial > Soil > Tree plantation...
CGCCGCGCGCGAGGTCGTCCACGACCTCGCGCGGCGCGCCGACGTGGCCATCGAGAACTTCGTGCCCGGCGTGGCCGCGAAGCTCGGCTGCGACGCGGCGGCGTTGCAGGCGGTCAAGCCCGACCTCGTCTACTGCTCGATCTCGGGCTTCGGCCAGACGGGGCCGTGGCGCGACCGCGCCGCCTTCGCCCACATCGTCAACGCCGCGTCGGGGATGATGTACCTCGAGCGCGGTGACCGGCCGCCCCGCGCCGCCAACATCCAGGCCGCAGACGTGCTCGCGGGCACGCACGCCTTCGGCGCCATCCTCGCCGCGCTGCTCCGCCGCATACGCACCGGCGAGGGCGCGCGGCTCGACGTCTCGATGCTGGAGGCCCTCGTGGCGTGCGACGACATCACCTACGGCGCGGTGCTGAACGGAGGCGAGGAGATGGGGGCGCCACGCGCGGGCATGTGGGTGTTCGAGATCGCGGGGCGCCACATCGCCTTCCAGACCGGTGGCGCGCCCATGCTCTGGCCGCGCCTGGTCGGGATGCTCGGCCGCCCCGAGCTCGCGCAGGATCCGCGTTTCGCGACGCCGCTGGCTCGGCGCGAGAATCTGGAAGCGCTCCGCGCGGTGATCGCGGAGTGGATCGGGCGCTTCACCTCTGCCGACGCCGCCCTCGAGGCCCTGACCGCCGCGCGGATCCCCTGCGCGCCGGTGCTTGCTCCGCGCGACGTGGTGGACCACCCGCATCTCGCCGCGCGCGGCTTCTTCCCCGAGGTGCCGCACCCGGCGCGCGGCCGCGTGCGCGTCACCGCCACGCCCTTCCACGTGGACGGCCGGCCCACCCGGCCCGCCGGCCCCGCGCCGTATCGCATCGGCGAGCACACGCGCGCCGTCCTCGAGGGCTGGCTCGGCTACGCGCCGGCGCGCGTGGCCGCGCTGCGCGACGCGGGCGCGATCGCCACGCCGTGAAGCGCGGCGCGCCCGCGTCGTGTTAGGCTCTCCCGGACTGTCCTCACCTCCAACTCTGGCTGCGGGAGATCGATCGATGGCACGGATGACCGGCGGCGAAGCACTCGTCCAGCAGCTCCACCGCGAAGGCGTACGCGTGGTCTTCGGGCTTCCCGGTGTGCAGCTCTACGGCGTGATGGCCGCGCTGCGCGAGCAGCCGGCCATCCGCTTCATCCAGACGCGCCACGAGCAGGCAACCTCGTACATGGCGGACGGCTACGCGCGCGCGGGCGGCGGCGTCGGCACCGCGCTGGTCGTCCCCGGCCCCGGCCTCCTGAACGCGGCCGCCGGCCTCAGCACCGCGTACTCCGCGTCCTCTCCGGTGTTCATGCTCTCGGGCCAGGTGCCGAGGAGCCAGATCGGCAAGGACATCGGCGTGCTCCACGAGGTGAACGATCAGCTCGACTGCATCCGGCCGGTGACCAAGTGGCGCCGGCGCGTGCTCGAGGTGGCCGACGTCCCGGCGGCGGTGCGCGCGGCGATGCATCAGCTCACCACCGGCCGACCGCGGCCCGTCGAGCTCGAGATGCCGCCGGAGACCATGGAGGAGGAGGGCGAGGCGGTGATGCTCGACCCCGTCCATCCCATGCGCCCGGCCGCGCCCGCCGCGGACATCCGGCGGGCGGTGGATCTCCTCGTCGGCGCGCAGCGGCCCGTGATCTACGCGGGCGGCGGCGTCGTGCTCGGCGGGGCGAGCGAGGCGCTCACCACCCTCGCCGAGTATCTGCAGGCCGGCGTGGTCACGAGCGCCGAGGGCAAGGGCGCCATCAGCGACCACTCGGAGCTGTCGCTCGGCGCCACCGTGTGGCCGCAGTCGCCGGTGCGCAATCACCTGCTGCAGGCCGACGTGATCCTCGCCGTGGGCACACGCTTCGCCCTTGCGGTGCCCAAGGCCGACCAGCAGGTCATCCACATCGACATCGATCCCGACGAGATCGGCCGCAACCACCGGAAGACGTTCGGCCTGGTGGGCGACGCCAGCGGGACGCTGGAGGCCATGGTCGAGGCGGTGCGCGCGGCCGCCCCTCCGCGGTCGTCACGCAAGGCCGAGTACGAGGCGCTCCGCGCGGAGACCACCGCCCTCGCCCAGGAGCCGCAGGGCAGCATCGTGAAGAGCCTGCGCGCCGGCATGCCGGAGAACGCGATCCTCGTGGCGGGCATGACGCAGATCGGCTACTACTCGCGCCCGTTCTTCCCGACCTACGAGGCGCGGACGTATCTCACCTCTTCCTACTCCGGCAATCTCGGCTACGAGTATCCGGTCGCCCTCGGCGCCAAGGTCGCCTGCCCCACCCGGCCGGTCGTCGCGGTGATCGGCGACGGCGGCTTCATGTACAACGTGCAGGAGCTCGCCACGGCCGTGCAGCAGAAGATCAACGTGATCGCGGTCGTCTTCAACGACAACGCCTACGGCAACGTGGCCCGCGATCTCGACGAGACATGGGGCGGCGCGTACGGCGCCGCGCTGCACAACCCGGACTTCATGAAGCTCGCGGACGCCTTCGGCGTACACGGCATCCGGGCCAAGGAGCCCACCCAGGTGGGCGCGCTCGTGCGCGACGCCATCCAGCTCGACCGGCCCGTGCTGATCGAGGTGCCGGTGGGCCGCATGCCCACACCCATCTTCTTCCCGCCGCGGAAGGCGCCGACCAAGTACAAGCGCTGACCGTGGCGCGATGGCGACGAAGGCACGCTTCGCCCTCCTCGGCGCGTGGCGCGCGCTGCGCCTGCGCTGTCCCCTCTGCGGAGCGGGCGGCGTGACGCGTCGCTGGGTCATCGTCGTGCCGCAATGTCCACGCTGCCGACTGCGCCTCGACCGCGGCGAGCCGGACTACTGGATCGGGGCCATGCTCTTCAACCTCATCGCCGCCGAGATCCTGTTCGCGTCCGGGGTGCTCACCGTGCTCCTGCTCACCGCGCCCAATCCGCCGTGGGACGCGCTCTACTGGGGCGGCATCGCCGGGACCATCGCCATGCCGATCGTCACCTATCCCATCACCAAGCTCATCTGGCTCACCTTCGATCTCCTCTTCCGCCCGCCGCATCCCGGCGACTTCGCGCCCGCGCCATGAGCGAGCCACGGAGCGACGTCTGGGCAGTCGGAGACGCCTACGAGCCCTATGTCGGCCGCTGGAGCCGGCTCGTGGCCGCCCAGCTGCTGGACTGGCTCGCGGTGCCGCCGGGCGCGCGCTGGCTGGACGTGGGCTGCGGCACCGGCGCGCTCAGCCGCACCATCCTCGACCGGGCGGCGCCCGAGGCGGTGACCGGCCTCGACGCGTCCGCGGGCTTCGTCCAGCACGCCACGGCGCGCGTGGCTGACCCGCGCGCCAGCTTCCGCGTGGGGGACGCCCAGGCCCTGCCGTTCGGCGACGGCGCGTTCGACGCCGCGGTCTCGGGCCTCGTGCTGAACTTCGTGCCCGCGCCCGCGCAGATGGCCACCGAGATGCGGCGCGTGACCCGGCGCGGCGGCGTGGTGGCGCTCTACGTCTGGGACTACGCGGGCGGGATGGAGCTCATGCGCCACTTCTGGGACGCCGCGGGCAGCCTCGATCCCGCGGCGCTGCCGCTCGACGAGGGCCGGCGCTTCCCCATCTGCCGGCCGGAGCCGCTCGCCGCCCTGTTCCGCGACGCCGGCCTCGCCGAGGTGGACGTCCGCGCCCTCGACGTGCCCACGGTGTTCCGCGATTTCGACGACTACTGGACGCCCTTCCTGGGTGGCCAGGGGCCCGCGCCCGGCTACTGCTCGTCGCTCGACGAAGCGCGCCGCACCACCCTGCGCGAGCGGCTCCGCGCCCGGCTGCCCGTGCAGCCGGACGGACGGATCCCGCTGACCGCCCGCGCCTGGGCGGCGCGAGGCCGCGCCGCCTAGGCCGCGGCCGCCCTCAGCAGCAGTGCCTGGCCGCGCGGCCGGGCATCTGCACCAGCTCGAGCCGCGTGTCGTCGGGCCCCCGCAGGAACGCGATACGCCCGCCGTTCGGCATGTTGATCGGGCCCTCCAGCTTCCGCGCGCCGAGGCTCTCCAGGCGATGGATGTCGGCTTCGATATCCGTCGAGTCGAGGCCGAAGTGCTCGAGGCCGTGATGCGGCGTGGCGTCGCCGGGCCCCAGCGTCTCGCCCGTCCGCGCGCCCGAGATGTTCACGTTCACGCCGCCGTCGGGCGACGCGCAGCGGATGAAGCGATCGCCGAAGACGCGCGTCTCGTCGCTGGTGATCGAGAAGCCGAACGCGTTCACGTACCAGTCGGCGGTGCGGCGCGGATCGGGGGACTTGAGATGAATGTGGTTGATGCGGTACGCCATGACGCCATCCTCCACGCGTGCGGGTGAGCGGCTTGCTGGACAAATCCGGGCTGCGGGCACAGTATAGGCGGCCGGGAGGCCGACATGTGCACCGCGTTCGACTTCGATCGCATCATCGATCGCCGATCCACCGCGAGCAACAAGTGGAAGAAGTACGACAAGGACGTGCTCCCGCTGTGGGTCGCCGACATGGACTTCGCCTCCCCGGAGCCGGTGGTGCGCGCGCTGCGCGAGCGCGCCGCCCACGGCGTGTTCGGCTACGTGTACGAGGAGCCGCGGTTCTTCGAGGTGGCGGCCGAGCGCATCGGGCGCCGCTATGGCTGGCGCGTGGGCCCGGAGTCCGTGGTGATGCTCCCCGGGGTGATCGCCGGGATCAACATGGCGGCGCGCATCTTCACGAGCCCCGGCGACGGCATCCTCGAGCAGGTCCCGGTGTACCCGCCCATCCTTCGCTGCCCCGGCAACATGGGGGTGACGCGCGACGAGGCGCCCATCGGCCGCCGCGCCGACGGGCGCTACGAGGTGGACTGGGACGACTTCGAGCGCGCGATCACGCCGCGCACGAAGGCCTTCCTTCTTTGCAACCCCCACAACCCGACCGGCCGCGTCTATTCCCGTGAGGAGCTCACGCGGATGGCGGAGATCTGCCTCCGCCGGAATCTCTGGATCATCGCCGACGAGATCCACTGCGACCTGCTCTTCTCGGGCCAGCGTCACGTGCCCATCGCGTCCCTCGGCCCCGAGGTCGAGCGGCGGACCATCACGCTGATGTCGCCGTCCAAGACGTTCAACCTCGCCGGGCTCAAGTGCGCGATCGCGGTGGTGCCCGACGCCGCGCTCCGCGAGAAGTTCGTGGCCGCCAAGGTCGACCTGGTGGCGAATCCCAACGTCTTCGGCTTCGCCGCCGCGCTCGCCGCCTATCGTGACGGGGGCCCCTGGCTCGACGCGCTCATGCGCTATCTGGAGGCCAACCGCGACTTCACGGTGGACTACGTGCGCCGTCACTTCCCCGGCGTCGGCATGCATCCGCCCGAAGGCACGTACCTCGCGTGGCTCGACTTCCGGCAGGCCGGCATCCCGGGCGGCGACCCCTTCACCTTCTTCCTCGAGAAGGCCCGGGTGGCCCTGAACGACGGCGTGACCTTCGGCCCCGGTGGCCAGGGCTTCGCACGGCTCAACTTCGGCTCGCCCCGCGCGATGCTCACCGAGGGTCTGGAGCGCATGCGCGAGGCCTATCGCGCGCTCGGCGGCTGAGGCGTTGCCGCCGCCCCGGCGCGCATGCTAGGGTGCGCTGGTCCGAGACATCCCCAGGTCCGTTCCCCAAGGAGACCCTCGTGAGAGAGAACACGCTCAAGAAGATCTGGGCGAAGGGCGAGGCCGTCGTCAACGGCTGGCTCGCCATCCCCAGTGCCTTTTCCGCCGAGGTCATGGCCCATCAGGGCTTCGACTCCTTGGTGGTGGACATGCAACACGGAGTCGTCGACTACCAGGTCGCGGTGACGATGCTGCAGGCGATCTCGACCACGCCCACCGTCCCGATGGCGCGCGTACCGTGGAACGATCCTGCGCGGCTCATGAAGATCCTCGACGCTGGGGTCTACGGCGTCATCTGCCCGATGATCAACACGCGGGAAGAGGCGGAGACGCTCGTGCGGCACTGCAAGTACCCGCCGCGCGGCCACCGCTCCTGGGGCCCGGTGCGCGCCTCGATCTACGCGGGGGCGGACTACGGCGACCACGCCAATGACGACATCGTGGTCATGCCGATGATCGAGACCGCCGAGGCGATGAAGAACCTCGACGACATCCTGAGCGTGCCGGGCGTCGACGCGGTGTACGTGGGCCCGTCCGACCTCTCGCTCGCGCTGGGCTGCAAGCCGCGGCTCGACCAGACCGACGCGCCGGTGGTGGAGGCGCAGCAGAAGATCGTGGAGGCCTGCAAGAAGCACGGGGTGGTGGCGGGCATCCACAACAACACCTCGGCCTATGCCCTCAAGATGATCGCCGCCGGCTACCAGTTCGTCACGCTCGCCAGCGACAGCCGCTTCCTCGCCCAGAAGGCGGCCGAGGAAGCCGCCGCCGTGAAGAAGACGGGCGTGAAGGCCGGCAAGCTGCCCGGTTACTAGGAGCGCGCCATGGCCCGACTCGACGGCAAGGTCGCCATCGTCACCGGCGGCGGCACCGGCATCGGCCGCTCGACCGCCCTCATGCTCGCCCGCGAAGGCGCGCGCGTGGTGATCAGCGGGCGCCGCAAGCCGCCGCTGGAAGACGTCGTGGCCGAGATCACGGGCGCCGGCGGTCAGGCCGTCGCGCATCCCGGCGACGTGGCCAAGCCCGCCGACGCCCAGGAGCTCGCCGCCTGGACCCTCGCCCAGTTCGGCCACGTCGACATCCTCGTCAACAACGCGGGGCACTCCAGCAAGGTGCGGAATCTCCGCTGGATCGGCCTGGAGGAATGGGAGCAGGTGATGGCGGTCAACGTCACCGGCGCCTTCCTCCTCACCCAGGCGGTGCTGCCCAGCATGATAGAGCGCGGCGGCGGCACCATCGTGACCGTGTCGTCCTACGCGGCGCTGCGCCCCGGCCTCATCGGGGGCTCGGTGTACGGCGCGGCCAAGGCCGCTCAGCGCAACATGATGGGCCACGTGCACACCGTGCTGCGCGACAAGGGCATCCGCGCCACCACCATCATGCCCGCCGAGGTGGACACGCCCATCCTCGACAAGCGCCCCGCGCCGCCCGATGCCGCCGCGCGCGCCACCATGATGCAGGCCGAGGACGTCGCCGAGGCCATCCTCCTCTGCGTCACCCTGCCCGAGCGCACGGTGATCGAGGAGATCGTGATCAGCCCCACCCGCACGCGCGATCAGTCGAAGGAGATCGCGATCGCGCGGGACGCGGGCGCGCCGCCCGGCGCGCGGTAGGGGCCGCCCATGGCCACAGCCTCGGTCAACGGGGTCCGGCTGCGGTACGACGAGAGCGGCGTGGGTCCCGCGCTCCTGCTCTCGCACGGCTTCGGCGCCACCGGGCGCATGTGGGACGGCGAGCGCCGCGCGCTCGCCGATCGCTGGCGCGTGATCGCGTGGGACATGCGGGGGCACGGCGACACCGAGAGCCCCGACGATCCCGCGCAGTACTCCGCCGACCTCACCGTTGGCGACATGCGGGGGCTGCTCCTGCACCTCGGGATCCGCCGCGCCGTCATCGGCGGGCTCTCGCTCGGCGGCTACGTGTCGCTGGTGTTCCACGCCCGGTATCCGGAGATGACGCGGGCACTCGTGCTCTGCGACACCGGCCCCGGCTATCGCAACGCGGAGGCGCGCGCGGGCTGGAACGAGCGCGCCTACCGCCGCGCCGCCGAGCTGGAGACGCGCGGCATCGAGGTGCTTGCCGGCTCGAGCCGCGAGATGCGCGAGTCCGTGCGCCGGCACCGGTCGGCCACGTGGCTGGCCAACGCCGCGCGCGGCATGCTCGCGCAGGACGGCTCGCGCGTCATCGACTCCCTGCCGACCATCAAGGTGCCGACCCTCATCATCGTCGGCGACCAGGATGAGCCCTTCCTCGCGCCGTGCCGCTACATGGCGGGCAAGATCCCCGGGGCACGGCTCGAGATCATCAAAGGCGCGGGGCACTCGTCCAATCTCGACGAGCCCGAGGCGTTCGATCGCGTGCTCGGCGACTTCCTCGGCTCGCTACCCCCGGAGCCTGCGTGAGCGCCGCCGCCACCACCCCCTACCGCGTCCTCGCCGTCGACACCCCGCGCCCGCTGGTCCGGCGCCTCACGCTGAACCGCCCCGAGAAGCGCAACGCGCTCAGCAACGAGCTGCGGGGCGAGCTGTTCGACGCCCTGCGCGCCGCAGATCGCGACGACGCGGTGCGCGTCACCATCGTGCGCGGCGCGGGCACGTGCTTCTCGGCGGGGTACGACCTCGGCGCCGACCTCACGCAGGGCCGCCCGCATCCGACCGCGGAGGGCGACGGCTCTTGGCCGCGCCAGGTGGTGCACGGCTGGTTCGAGATCTGGGACCTCGCCAAGCCGGTGATCGCCCAGGTGCACGGCTACTGTCTGGCGGGCGGCAGCGAGCTGGCGTCCGCCTGCGACCTGGTCTACGTCGCCGAGGACGCACAGATCGGGTATCCGCCGGTGCGTCTCATGAGCCCACCCGACACCCAGGTCCACCCGTGGCTCGTGGGCATGCGGCGGGCCATGGAGCTCATGCTGACCGGGGACCCCATGTCCGGGACCGAGGCGGCGCAGATCGGCTTCGCCAACCGCGCGTTCCCGGCGGCGAAGCTCGACGCCGCCGTGCTCGATCTCGCCGAGCGCGTGGCGCAGATCCCGACGTCGCTCCAGCAGATCAACAAGCGCTCCATCCATCGCGCGATGGAGATCATGGGCATGCGCGCGGCCATCCGCGCGGGCACCGAGCTGCAGGCGCTGGCCTTCCATCAGCTCGAGTCGGTGGAATACCGGAAGGAGATCCGGCGCAATCTCAAGGAAGCGCTCACGAAGCGCGACAGCCGCTTCGGCGACTATCGAACCGCAAAGCGAAAGGAGAAGTAGGCCCGATGGGACTCCTCGACGGCAAGACGGCGCTGGTGACGGGGGCGGGGCGCGGCATCGGCCGCGGGATCGCGATCGCGATGGCACACGAGGGCGCGAAGGTCATCGTCAACGATCTGGGCGCCGCGCTCGGCGGTGAGGGCACCGACAAGGCCCCCGCCCAGCAGGTGGTGGACGAGATCAAGAAGGCAGGCGGCACCGCCGCCGCCAACTTCGGCTCGGTGTCGGACTTCCGCCAGGCCACCGAGATGGTGGAGCAGGCGGTGAAGACGTGGGGCAAGATCGACATCGTCGTGAACGTGGCGGGCATCCTCCGTGACCGCATGATCTTCAACATGACGGAGGAGGAGTGGGACATCGTCCTCGCCGTGCACTTGAAGGGCACGTTCAACACCATCCGCGCCGCCTCCGTGCACATGCGCGAGGCCAAGGGCGGCCGCTTCGTCAACATGTCGTCGGTGTCGGCGCTGGGCTCGCCGGGCCAGCCCAACTACGCCGCGGGCAAGGCGGGCATCCTCGGCCTCACCTGGTCCACCGCGCACGCCCTGGCCAAGTACGGCGTGACGTCCAACGCCATCCTGCCGAGCGGCGCCACCCGCATGATCGATTCCACCCCGCGGGGCCGCGCCATCTTCGAGCAGACCGGCAAGTGGCCGAGCGAGCAGGCCAAGGGCACCGAGCGCGATCCCGACAACGTGGCGCCGCTCGTGGTCTTCCTCGCCAGCGACGCCGCCGCGCACGTGAACGGCCAGGCCTTCCACTCCTTCGGCTACGGCTACACCCTGCTCGATCAGCCGCGGCCCATCCGCCGCCTCGAGGCCAAGCGCCGCCTGGAACCGTCGGAGCTGGCCGCGCTGTTCCCGACCACGCTGGGCCACGACCTCAAGATGCCGCCCGCGCTCGAATTCGGCCGCATGCTCGACAAGCGCCCGGGCGGCGAGTGGAAGGACCTCGGCAAGGGCGTCCGTGCCTGGCAGTCGCCCTGGGAGGAAACGTAGCGCCTCCCCTCAGGGCTCGTCCACGGCGTGGGGGCTTGCCGGCAGTGAAGCGTTCGTGTCCGTGATCGAGAAGCCGAGCACGACCAGTATCGTGAAGTCGTCGAACTTCGATCGACCCGTCGTCTCGGGAAGGAGGTCCACGAGATCGGCGGTCTTCGGATCGAAGGCATAGGCGCGCAGATCGGCGCGACCCCGGTTGCGGATCCACTTGAACAGCGCGATCTCGGGCACGGGAACCGCGAGCACCGGGAGCTGGAAGGACGGGATACCGATGAAGCTCTGCCCCTTGTCGGTGCCGAGGGTGAGCACGAAGACCTGGAGTCGCAGGTCCGGTTCGTCGTCCCCCACCTTCACCCCGTGGGTACGGAGCCAGGTTTCCAGGTACGTGGCGGCAAACTTGTGGTCGTACAGCTGCGAGATGATCTCGAGCCTGACCCGCCGGTCGCGGAGCTGCGCGAGATCCAGCCGGGCGACGGCGCGCTCGAGGGCGCGGAAGACGAGGAGCTGGCTCGTCGCGGAGGGGCTGGTGGGATAGATGTCGGTGGACTGGGTCGCGCAGCCGGCGAGGAAGAGCAGGCTCGTCAGGCCCAGCAGCCGCTGCCAGGTGAGGCTCACCGATCGTGCCTTTCCGCCCTTGGGTGCACCGCGCGCAGGTCCGGTCGCTTTCCATAGTACAGACGCGCAGCGCGGCGCGCGCGCTGAGCACGGGTGAGGCGAGGTACCGGTCAGGCGCCGAACAGCACCCGCGTGCCCGTGGACGGCATCACGAGCCTGGCGGGCATCTCGCGGTGCACGGCGAAGATGGTGTTGAGCCCCGTGCAGTGGGCGGGGATGACGTAGTCCGGGTTGATGGCCTTGAACTCCGCCACCGTCTTCGCCACGACCTCGTCGGGCGCGGGGGCGAGGTGGAAGCCGCCCACGATGGCGTGGACCTTGTCGATGCCCGTGGCCTTCTGCACCTGCCGCACCGAGTTGATCACGCCGGCGTGCCCGCACGAAGTGATGATCACGAGGCCGCGGTCGCGCATGTTGAACGCGGTGGCGTGTTCGCCCTGGAAGGTGTCGGCGATCAGCTCGCCCGGCTTCGCCTCGACCTGGGTGGCGCCGAAGTGCGCGACCGAGCACGCCGAGTCCATGGGCCCCGCGACGAGGCGCGCCGCCGCGGGCGGCCGCTCGAAATCGGTGAGGCGCGGGATCTGACCCGACGTGAACGCGTGGCCTGCAACCACGGTGGGCTGCTTGACGATGGCGACTCGCAGCCCCCGGGCTTCGAGCTCGGCGAGATCGAGCCGGCCCTGATCGATCCGCCCGCCTGGCGTCACGACGACGCGATTGCAGAACGTGTCCTCGCCGCCCGCGTACACGGTGAGTCCTGGCTTCCCCTTGCCCTGTCCCACCCGCGCGAGGACGGGGAGCGCTCCGTAGTGATCCATGTGCCCATGGCTCAAGATGAGGGCGTCGGCGGCGAGGGGATTCACGCCGAGCGACTTGTAGTTGTTGAAGAGGTTGATGTCGGTGAGGCTGAAGTCGAGCAGGATCTCCCGCCGCTCGCTCCCGCGATGCGACTCGATGTGATACGCGAGCCCGTGCTCGGCGAGGAGCGGCGGCGTCGGGCCGAGCGGCGTGCGCTGGACGGTGATGGTGTCGAGGCGCCCAGCCCGGGCGAACACATCGTAGATGTTGTCCACCACGTTGGTGAGCACGAGCCGGTCCACGGTGGGCACGGCCCCGATCTGTGCGGCGGCTGGACGCGTCCCGAGGCGCGCCAGGCCCCCCATCGCGAACGTGCCGCCGGCGACCACTCCGAGCGTGAGGACTTGACGTCGGTTCATGTGAGGGCCTCCCGTCCGATGGCCGCGGTGGGAACGAGATCGCCAAGCGCGATCGACGCGCGCAAGGATACCACCTCGCCGATCACCGCGATCATGGGCGCAGGAAGCGCGGGAGCCGTCGCGGGATCCACGAGCGCGGCGAGCGTCGTCGTGAGCGTCACCTGACGCGGCGTGGTGGCGTCGTGGATCAATGCCACCGGCGTCTCGGGCCCCCGGCCGTGCGCGATCAGCGCGTGCGCGATCTCCGGCAGCGCGCGGCTGCCCATCAGCACGACCAGAGTGTCCACCGCGGTGGCCAGCGCGGCCCAGTCCACCGACGGCCGCGTCCTCGTCTCGTCTTCCTGGCCGGTGACGACCGCGAAGGATGCGGCCAGCCGGCGGTGCGTGACGGGGATGCCGGCGGCGGCCGGCCCCGCCAGGGCCGAGCTCACGCCGGGCACCACCTCGACGGGCACACCGGCGGTGCGCAGCGCCAACGCCTCCTCCCCGCCGCGGCCGAACACGAACGGGTCGCCGCCCTTCAGGCGCACGACCAGCCGGCCGCGCCGCGCCTGCGCGATCAGGATGGCGTTGATCTCGGCCTGCGACACCGTGTGGGCGCCCGGCTGCTTGCCCACGTCGATGCGCTCGGCCGCCGGCGCCTCGTCGAGCAGCGTCGGATTCACCAGCCGGTCGTGCACGATGACGTCGGCCGCCCGGATCAGCGCCAGCCCGCGCACGGTCAGGAGGCCCGGGTCCCCAGGTCCCGCACCCACGAGGGCGACCCGCCCCGGGCCGCTCATCGCGGCTCCAGGCGCGCGCGGAGGCGCGCGCGCACGAGGTCGCGCGGCGCGGCCGCGCGCAGCTGGGCGAGCTCGTCGTCGAGCGCTCCACGCCACGCCTCCGCGCTGACCGGCACCGCGCGCTCTCGCAGCTCGCGCCGCACCTCGGCCACCACCTCCACGAGGTCGCCGAGCTCGGCAGGGAGCCGCCGCTCCAGCTCGTCGCGCACCGCCCGGGTCAGCGCGGGGCTGGCGCCGCCCGTCGAGACGGCGACGGCGAGCGCGCCGCGCCGCAGCACCGCGGGGAGGAAGAAATCGCAGCGCTCGGGGTCGTCGGCGGCGTTCACCCACACGCCGCGCGCGCGGCCCTCGGCGAGCACGGCCGCGCTCACCGCGTGGTCGCCGGTGGCGGCGAGGGCCAGCGCCGCCCCTTCGAGATCGCCCTCGGCGTAGTCCCGGGCGCGATGGGTGATGCGGCCCTCGGCGGCCAGCGCGGCGAGCGCCGGAGTGAGCGTGGGGCTCACCACGGTCACGCGCGCGCCGGCCGCGAGGAGCCCGCGCACCTTGCCCTCGGCGATCGGGCCGCCGCCCACCACCAGGCAGCGGCGGTCCGTCACGTCGAGCACGATGGGGTAGCGTGCGCTCATTCGATGCTGTGGGGGGTCGCGGCGGCGGGCAGGTCCCGCGCCACCGCGGTGACGACGCCGCCCGCCAGGAGGGCGCGCAGCTCGTCGTCGGTATGGGCGGCGGTGAACTCGTGGAAGGTCGCGCCCGACTCGCGCAGGGCGAGATAGGCCTGCAGCAGCCGCTCGATGGCGCCGGCCGCCTCGCGCGCGGGGACCCGGAACCCGATGGGGCGGGCCACCGTCGCCCGCGCGCCCAGCCCACCACCCACGCAGAAGTAGTAGGCGTCCTCGAAGCCGTCCGGCCCGCGGATCTTCTTGCCCTCGAGGCCGATGTCGGCGATCCAGTGCTGGCCGCAGCTGTTGGGGCAGCCGGTGACGTGGAGCTTCAGATGCTGATCGAAGCCGGGCAGGCGCGCCTCGAGCTCCTCCACCAGCCGGGCCGCGAAGCCCTTGGTCTCGGTGAGCGCGATCTTGCAGAACTCGCTGCCGGTGCAGGCCACGGTGCCGCGCCGGAACGGCGAGGCCTCGAGCGCCAGGCCCGCCGCCTCGGCCTCGCGCCGCACGCCCGGGAGGCTCGCGCGCGGGACGTCGAGCACCACCAGGTTCTGCATGTGCGTGGTGCGGAGGGCCCCCGAGCCGTGCCGCTCCGCGAGAGCGGCGGCGGCGCGCATCTCGGCCGGCGTGATGCGCCCGCGCGCGATCGACACCCCGGCGGAGAAGAGCCCCGGCTGCTTCTGCGGATGCACGCCGACGTGATCGCGGTAGACGTTCTCGGGCGGCGTCTCCGGCACCGCGGGCGGCAGCGGGGCGCCCAGGCGCCGCTCGATCTCCGCGCGGAAGCGGGCGGCCGTCCAGCCGTGCTGGAGGAAGAGGAACTTGAGGCGCGCCTTCTCCCGGTGCTGCCGCAGCACGTCGCTGTCGCGGAAGATCTCGGTCACCGCCTTCAGCACGGCGAGCGCCCGCTCCCACGGCACGAACACGTTCAGGCGCGGGCCCAGGTGCGGCTCGGTCGAGAGGCCGCCCCCCACGCGCAACGAGAAGCCCGTCTCCCCCGTGCGGGGATGGCGGAGCGCGGTCAGGCCCACGTCGTTGATCTCCGGATACGAGCACCAGACACGGCAGCCCGTGATCGTGACCTTGTACTTGCGCGGCAGGTTGTAGAACTCGGCGGCGCCGTTGAGCATGGCGGTGGCCGACTCGACCAGCGAGGAGGTGTCGGCGATCTCGTCCGCGTCCGCGCCGGCGAGCGGGCAGCCGGTGATGTTCCGCGTGACGTCGCCGCAAGTCCCCAGCGTGGTGATGCCGACCGCGTCCAGCGTGCGGATGATGGCGGGCAGGCTCTCGATCTCCACCCAGTGGAGCTGAATGTTCTGCCGCACCGTGATGTCGGCCACGCCGCGGGCGTAGCGGTCGGCGAGCCCCGCGATCGCCCGAAGCTGGGGGGCGGTGAGGATCCCGTTGGGAATGCGGATGCGCTGCATGAAGTGGCGCACCGCCTTGCCCTCCCCGCCCTTGCCGCCCACCGCGCCCACCCCGTCGCCCTGGGTGTACAGCCCCCACCAGCGGAAATAGGTGTTGAGCCACTCGGGCGGGATCGAATCGAACCCCTCGCGGGCGAAGCGCTCGATCTCGGCGTAGGCCGCCCACGGGTTGAGCGCTGCCTTGAGGCGCTCAGCGCGCTGGGCCTTGGTCTCGGTGGGGGCGGCGGTCACGCTGTCCTGGCTCACTCGATTCCTCCTGTGACGAAAGAAAAGGCCGGGGGATGGGCCCCCGGCCTACAGAAGCCGCGTATGGCTCGGGCTACCCTAGCCGGGGAGGGCCTCCAAACATGCCTGACATCGGAAGGACTTAGACGTGATGGTGCTCATTGCTCGGCCAATACTACGTATCTACATCGGAATAGTCAAGAAATAATCTTGGCTTCGCCCCTCGCCTCCGGCCCTCGGCTATACTCAACGGCGTCCGACAACTCGCCGCGAGGGGATGACGATGGCCGCCAGTGTCTACGATCTCGCCGTGATCGGCAGCGGCCCGGCCGGCCAGAAGGCCGCCGTGGCCGCGGCGAAGCTCGGCAGGCGGGTGGTCGTCGTGGACCGGCGCGACATGATCGGCGGTGTCTGCATCCACACCGGCACGATCCCCAGCAAGGCCCTTCGCGAGGCCATCCTCTATCTCTCCGGCTTCCGCCAGCGCTCGTTTTACGGGCGCGACTACACGCTGCAGGAGCGCATCTCCGTCACCGACCTCTCCGCCCGTGTGCGCACCGTGCTCGACCGCGAGACGGAGGTGGTCCGGAGCCAGCTCAAGCGCAACGGCATCGAGACGGTGCACGGGGTCGCGCGCTTCGCCGATCCGCACGGGCTCGACGTGGAGACGGCAAGCGGTCACGTCCAGGTGACCGCCGACCACATCCTGATCGCCTGCGGCACGCGCCCCGCGCGCAGTCCGGGCATCCCCCTGGACGGCCGGCGCACGATGGACTCCGACCAGCTCCTGAGTCTCGAGGCCGTGCCCAAGCAGATGATCGTGGTAGGCGCGGGGGTGATCGGGCTCGAGTACGCCTCCATGCTCACGGCCCTGGGGAGCACGGTCACCGTGATCGACCAGCGGCCGACCATCCTCGATTTCCTCGACCAGGAGATGATCGAGGCCCTCTCGTACCACATGCGGCGACAGGGCGCCACGTTCCGGCTCGGCGAGACCGTGATCGGCGTGGAGCAGGACGCGCGGGGCCGCGTCATCGCCCGCCTCGAGAGCGGCAAGACGGTGACCGGCGAGGCGCTCCTCTACACCGTGGGCCGCCAGGCGAACACGGACACGCTCGGGCTCGACGCCGTGGGGATACAGACCGACGGACGCGGCCGCATTCCCGTCAACGGGACCCATCAGACCTGCGTGCCCCACATCTACGCGGCGGGCGACGTGATCGGCTTTCCCTCGCTCGCCTCGACCTCCTTGGAGCAGGGCCGCCTGGCGGCTTGCCACATGTTCGGGCTGCCCTGCGTGAGCCGCCCCGAGCTGCTCCCCTACGGTGTCTACAGCGTGCCGGAAATCTCCATGGTGGGCCGCACGGAGCAGGAGCTCACGAAGGCGCGCATCCCCTACGAGGTGGGCCTGGCGAAGTACGAGGAGCTGGCGCGCGGGCAGATCATCGGCGACGACATCGGGTTCCTGAAGCTCCTCTTTCACCCCGGGACGCGGGAGGTGCTGGGCGTGCACGCCATCGGCGAGGGCGCCTCCGAGATCATCCACATCGGACAGGCGGTGCTCACGCTGGGGGGCACCATCGAGTACTTCCGCGACACCGTCTTCAACTACCCGACGCTCGCGGAAGGCTACAAGGTCGCCGCGCTGAACGGCCTCAACAAGCTCTGAGGGCCCTCATGGCTTGACGGGCACCCAGGAGGCGGTGCGCTCGGACTCGAGCACCGCGTCCAGCACCACCTGCGCGCGCAGGCCGTCCTCGAGCGAGGGGGTGGCCGGCTCGCCCTTGCGGATCGCCGCCAGCATCCGCTTCACGAGGGGCGCGATCGTGGCCTTGCCCACCACGTCCATCGCATCGCCCTCGCCCGCGGCGCGGGAGACCACCGGCGGCACCTTGACCGGCGCCAGCGCGCCGCCCGCGCCGGCCGCGAGGAGCTCGCCCCCGCGGAACCACCGCGGCTGATTTCGATCGAGGCGGTACGCGAGCGCCCCGTCGGTGCCGTAGACCTCGAGCGAGCTTTCGTTGACGCCCCGTGCGGCGCGGCTCAGCTGCAGCGTGACCACGGCGCCCGAGGCCAGCTCGGCCAGCACTGCGCAGTGATCCTCGGCGTCGGCGGGCTGCCCGTCCGGCCGGGTGCGGCTCGCGTAGGCCACGCCTCCGCGGGCGAAGACGCGCGCGAACTCGCCGAAGCACCAGCGCACGAGATCCACGAGGTGCAC
>Ga0075423_10002399_pt1 | contig 16998 bp, 18 predicted proteins | sample SoiMethybrSBSTD2_FD_80114 | JGI IMG/M metagenome (GOLD analysis project Ga0075423, IMG submission 80114) | Bulk soil microbial communities from a Populus tree surrounding site in Tennessee, USA - Soil MetaG P. TD hybrid SBSTD2 | ecosystem: Environmental > Terrestrial > Soil > Tree plantation...
ATTCCTCAAGTCGCCACGTTCACCAACTCGAATCCCGTAAGGCGGGTTGGTGAGTACCCACCCACCTCCGGTTTCCACGGTTTGGAGTCCGTCAAGCGATGCGGCGAGCGGCTGATTAGCAAACTCTATGTCGCCGGCCACCCCCGCCCGTTCTGCATTGTGAGTCGAAGCCGTGATCGCTCCGCTGTCGCGATCAGCGCCGAAGATCAAGCCGTCGTTTGACGTTATCTCGTTTTGCGCAGCAGCCACGAGGTCCTTCCATAAACCGGCGTCGAAACTCGGCCAGTGCATGAACTGGAATTCACGCCGCAGTCCCGGCGCAATGCTGCGCGCGATCATCGCGGCTTCAATCGGAATCGTACCCGAGCCACACATTGGATCGACGAGAGCTTCGCCTCGTCGCCAGCCGCTCGCGAGAATCATCGCCGCAGCCAGCGTCTCGCGCAGTGGCGCTTTGGCCACCTCCTGTCGATAGCCGCGTCGATGCAAAAGTGCGCCGGAGCTATCTGCGCTGATCTCGCATTGGTCGTTAACGATGCGCACGACAAAGCGCTGTACCTTAGACTGCGTTTCGTTGGCGCTCTCCTCTCCATCATCTGCGTCTTCGGGGCTGGCCTGACCAAGCTCGATGCCGGCGCGCACCTCGGAGATCACCGACAACAGCCGCTCAGCGACGGCGTCCGAATGATAAAGGCGTGATTTGCGGCACGTCACTCGAATGTCGACCACGCCTTTGTCGGGCAGAAAATTCTGCCAGTTAATTTTCCTGGCGCGGCGCTCGAGCTCGTAGAAGGTGGTCGCGTGGAACTGCCCCAGCCTGACGATTATGCGACTCGGTGTACGAAGATGCAGATTGGCTCGGTAAAGAAGCCGGTTATCACCGTCGAACGAGACCCCCCCTGGCTGTTGGTTTCCCCTGGCGCCAAGCGCCTTGAGCTCGCCGGCGGCGATTGACTCGAGGCCCGGCGCCGTCGCGGCGAAGATTTCCATTTAAGGAATACTTTGTGCCTGTATCCGGCAGAGTGTCAAAACGAATAACCAAAGAGTCAGCCCGACAGCTGCTGCGGGAACGCTTTGGCCACGCCGATTTCCGGCCTGGACAGTGGGAACCGCTCGATGCGGTGCTTACCGGCAAAGATGCACTGGTAGTCATGCCGACCGGCAGCGGCAAGTCGATGATTTACCAGCTGCCGGCCCTCCTCCTCCCCGGACTCACCATCGTCGTGAGCCCGCTGATCGCACTGATGAAGGATCAGCACGACAAGCTCTCGGCGCAGGGCGTCAGCTCGGTGGCGATGCACTCGCATTTGTCGACATCAGAAACGCGGGAGGCGCATCGACTTATCGCCGAAGGAGTCGGAGAGATCCTCTACCTGACTCCGGAAAGATTCAAAGACCGCGCTTTCTTCGAGCACTTACTCTCCCGCCCAATCAGTCTTTTCGTCGTCGACGAGGCCCACTGCGTCAGCCAATGGGGCCACGATTTCCGCCCTGATTACCTCTCACTCGGTGCCATCGCCAAACGGCTAGGTCGTCCGCCAATCCTGGCGTTGACCGCGACGGCGACGGAGCACGTACAGCAGGACATCATCCGTCAGCTCGGGATGGTCGATCCGCACGTCACGATTACCGGATTCGCCAGACCGAACCTCCGCTTCGAGGTCGTCCGCACCGTCAACGATCAGATCAAAGACACCATCCTTCGTCACGCTCTGCGCGAATCCGAAGGCTCCGGTGTCGTCTACGTCGCTACGGTCAAAGAATCCGAGCGACTCTACGACATGCTTAAAGAGGATTTCAGCATCGGGCTCTATCACGGCAAGCGACCGGCTGCCGACCGCAAGGAAGTTCAGGATCGCTTCATGGCCGGCGACCTCAAGGCAATCATCGCCACGAACGCATTCGGGCTCGGCATCGACAAGCAGGACCTGCGTTGGGTGATGCACTACCACTTTCCCGGCTCGATCGAAGCCTACTATCAGGAGGCAGGCAGGGCAGGCCGAGATGGGCAGCCGGCGGTGTGCCGCGTGTTGTACCGGGTCGAGGACAAGAGAATCCAGTCGTACTTCCTCGGCGGCAAATATCCCGAGGTGCAGGAAGCAGCCCAGGTCGCGCTCGCTCTGGAGAAATACCCGCTCAAAACTCCGGTTTTGCTGGAAGACATCGTTCAGATCACCAGCATTCCATCCCGCAAGGCGAAGATCGTCTTTGCATTGCTCAAGCGGCACGGGTTGGTACGCGAGCACCGCGGCGGCAAATGGGAACGGCTCGGGGAAAACCTGTGCGCGGTGGACTTGAGCGCCGATCTACAGGATTACGAGGAGCGGCGGGAAATGGATCAGGAGAAGCTCCGCACCATGATCCAGTTCTGTCAAACCACGCAGTGCCGCACCCGTTACATCCTCGAGCACTTCGGCGAGAAGGTCGACGCTGATTGGCGTTGCAACAACTGCGACGCATGCGACACGATGGAGGAACTGGAAGCGCTGGCGAGGTCCCGCAAGAGCGAGGGAGTCGAACTGGCTGCCAGCTAGTTGCAGTTGGGTGCCTGTGTCCGTCTGTACTTAGCAATGACGGACATGAAAAACACACTCGCTATCAAGATTCTCCGGGGCTCGCTGTTTCTCTTCATCGCCCTGGTTGCGTCGTACGTACCGCGCCTGCTCGGGCTGGAAGAAGCCACTCAGGACAAGGCGTACATTGCGACGACGCTCGCGCTGTTCATGCAGGGCGTGATCTGGACGAACATCATCATCAGCCATTACATGCAGCGCTATGTGGCGACGCATGCGACGGATGGTGGAAGCATTACGACGTTAAAAGCGCTCGGTGCAGCGGTGCGAGTCACCGTCTGGATCATTCTGGGTTTGGTGGCGCTCTCAAGGTGGCAGATTCAACTCCGCCCGCTGCTCACCGGTCTTGGCATCGGTGGTTTGGCGGTTGCACTCGCCGTTCAGAACGTCCTTGGCGATCTGTTCGCTGCCATCGCCATCGTGATGGACAAACCGTTTGTCGTTGGCGATTCGATTTCAGTGGAGAACTATCGTGGCAAGGTCGAGAGCATCGGCCTCAAGACCACGCGCGTGCGCAGCGATTCCGGTGAGCAGATCATTTTCTCGAACGGTGAGATCCTCAAAAGCAAGATCCGCAATTACTCGCGCTGATAGCACCGGGGCTGCTCAAACAAGTCGAGCCTCGAGCTGCAGATCAACATTTCCCTTTAAAGCTTTGGAGACCGGGCACCCTTCCTTCGTCTCCTGCGCAATCTGATCGAACTTCACCTTGTCGATCTTCGGCACCGTCGCCTGAACGTTGATTTTCATCGTAGTGATGCCGAAGCCACCCGGCACCGCCTGAATGGTGCAGGCAGCAGTTGTTTCAACTTTCGTGGGCGGAGTGCCGTTCTTTTCCAGCCCTGCGCTCAGCGCCATGCTGAAGCACGCCGCTTCGGCGGCGGCCAGTAATTCCTCCGGATTCGACCCGACGCCACTCTCGAAACGCGAGCTGAAGTTGAATTGACCGCCGATGCCGCCGCTTTCTCCCTTGAAGCTGCCTTTGCCGGTCTTGAGTCCACCTTCCCAGGTGGCACTCGCTTTTCTGGTTGGCATTTCGTCTCCGTGCAGTGATGATCTGATGCGCGAAAGCTAATTAGATTGCCACCCATGGAGAGCGCACCTGCGTCAAATGGTATTCCTCCTTCCGTCGACCGAGTGCTGAGACTTTTTCGGTCGATGAACCGCGAAGAGAAAATGCAGGCGCTGGTCCAGTACTCGAAGAAACTGGAGCCGCTGCCCGAGCGGTTCAAAGATCTCGATCGCGGCGCGTTCAATGTGCCGGAGTGTCAGACCCGCGTCGACATTTTTCCCGAGCTGCGCGACGGGAAACTGTATTTCTACGCCGATCTGAATACGCGAGAGTCTCCGACGATTGCCGCGGTGCTGGCGATCGTATTCGGCGCCGTCAACGGTCAGCCTCCGTCGACCACTATCGGAATCCCCGGCGATTTCGTGGGCACGTTGATGGAGAGCATTGGTCTCGCCGCGCGCGAGCCCGGGTTGAATGCGATGATCAATCGCCTCAAGCGTTACGCCCGCGAGGCAGAGAAACAAACCGCCTGATTTCCTTGCCGGGAATCGGCAGTCGGCCGTGTTGCGCATCGTTCACCGCAGCGTCGATTAACAATGCTCTCGTTCATCTCAATCCTGGTTCTGGTCGGCGCCGTCGTTTACATCCTGCGTAAACGCGAGACCGAGGAAGCGGCGCCACATCCGTCAATGACGGAAGACCAGATCAAGCAGAGTTGGCGCAAGCTGGGATTCTTTTGCGAGGTCGATGCAGAGAAACGACTCTGGACTCTCACCGGCTCACGTGCGGGACTCCTCTACTTTCCGGATCTTTTGCTCGGTTACGTCAACGATCCGAAAAACGCCGCCGATCGCGAGCACCAACATTTTGGACCCTACGGCTCGCTGGAGATAATGACGTACCCGGAAGCGGGTTTCGATGGTCACGCCATCCGCGGCTCACTGGCGGCGCTCACGCATCTGGCAGAGCTCGTTGAGCAGAAGCTTGCGATCGCGGAGCCGGGCGAACAAATAAAGATCCGCGAAGACTTCGCGCCGAACAGCCCGTTCGCGTTGCTTCTCGATGTGCGCGCGGATGGGTTCGACCCCGCTGCGGCTGACCGTGAGCGACTCGGCGCGACTGCCGAGCGCAGGGCGAATCCGCCGGGCGGGTAAGGACAACAACCGAGGGAGGACAATGACGGCACCTGAGCCACAGCGATCCGTTGGACGCACCATTGGAGCGTTAGTCGCGGGATTGGTCGTTGGTTTAGTACTGACGCTCGGCACCGATGCCATCCTCCACGCAGTCGGCTTCTTTCCACCGTATGATCAGGTGGCTTCGAACGGCGCTCTGGTCGTCGCCACTTTTTATCGGTTCGTCTACAGCGTGCTCGGCAGCTACATCGGCGCGCGCCTGGCGCCGAATCGACCGATGTGGCACGCGATGTTTCTTGGCTGGCTCAATTTTGCGGTATCGCTCATCGGCGCAGGGGTAACCTGGAATCGCGGAGCTCAGTTCGGTCCCCACTGGTACCCGCTCTCTCTGGTTGTGCTAGCATTACCCGCGGCCTGGCTGGGCGGGAGGCTTTATACGTCCGGTCGAAACCCGTGGTCCGCAACTCGCGAGTATTTTGCGCGTTGAATTCCAGCGCTCGTAACGGGCGCTGATCCCGTTACCAAGCGTTTCCCAAAATGAAAGTTTTCGTAACCGGCGGCACCGGGGCCATCGGCCAATTTCTGCTGCCGCTGCTCGTAGACAACAAACACGAAGTAGTCGCACAGACCCGGTCCGCGAGCAAAGCAGCGGCACTGGAGGACATCGGCGTTACTCCGTTCATTGCCGATCCACTCGACAAGCAGGCGCTTACCGCCGCAGTGCGTCGCGCCGAACCCGAAGTAATCATCCATCAGCTTACGGCTCTGAGGGGCGCCGGAAATTTCCGCAAGCTCGATGAAGAATTCGCGTTGACCAACCGCTTCCGCACCGAGGTGACCGACACACTGCTCGCAGCGGGACGCACGATCGGCACACGCCGATTCATCGCGCAGAGCTTTTGTGGTTGGCCGTACGCGAAGAAGGGCGGACCAGTAAAGACAGAGGACGATCCGCTGGATCCTAAACCGCCGCCGAGCTTCACCAAGACTCTAGCCGCGATTCGCTCACTCGAAGACAAGATTCGAGGCATCAACTACCTCGAGGCATTTGCCCTCCGCTACGGATTCTTTTACGGACCCGGCACTTCGATCGGCAAAGGAGGCGCGGTCATCAAGATGGTGAAAGGCCGGCGTCTCCCGATCATCGGTGGCGGGGGAGGGATCTGGTCCTTCATTCACGTTATGGATGCCGCGCGGGCGACGCTGGCGGCGATGACGCACGGCACGCCCGGGATCTACAACGTCGTCGATGACGAGCCGGCTAAAGTGGCAACCTGGCTGCCCGTCCTTGCCAAGGCTGTCGGCGCCAAACCACCGTATAAGCTCCCTCACTGGCTCGGAGAGCTGCTCGTTGGCAAAGCCGGCGTCATGATGATGACTCAGATTCGTGGCTGCTCGAATGCGAAGGCAAAGCGCGATCTGCATTGGGCGCCAATTTACCAGAGCTGGCGCGTTGGCTTCGTCGACGGTCTGGAGTAAGAAGTGGTGATAAAGCAGCTCTTCGACAACAATCGCGCCTGGGCCAGGCAAATCACGCGTGAGGATCCGAGTTTTTTTTCGCGGCTATCGAACCAGCAGGCGCCGAAGTACATGTGGATCGGTTGTGCCGATAGTCGCGTGCCTGCCAACGAAATTGTCGGACTCGCTCCCGGCGAAATGTTCGTGCACAGAAACATCGCCAACGTCGTCGTGCACGCGGACCTGAATTGTCTTTCCGTTTTGCAGTTTGCCGTCGACGTGCTGAAAGTCGAGCACGTGATCGTTTGCGGTCACTATGGCTGCGGCGGCGTCCGCGCAGCACTGCGCGATGACCGGCTCGGCCTCGTCGATAACTGGCTACGACACGTTCAGGACGTGAGATGGAAGCACTTGTCCGAGCTGAACTCTCTGGCAACGGAGGACGAGCGACATCACCGGCTTTGCGAGCTGAACGTCATCGAGCAGGTGATCAACGTCAGTCAGACGACCGTCGTCCGCGACGCCTGGGCGCGAGGTCAGTCATTGCAGGTGCACGGCTGGATTTACGCCTTGCGCGACGGACTTTTGCACGATCTGGAAGTGTCGACTCTTCACCCCAACGATTAACACAATGTCAGACGTCACCGTGCTGTGCAGAAACAACGGACCCTACTGGATCATCGGCGATTTCAAGCTGGTCGATGCGGATGGCAAACCGATCGAGATCCCGGAAGCAAAAAGAAAAACGACGCCGGAGGGATTACCGCGCGTCGCGTTGTGCCGTTGTGGTGGATCGGTGATAAAGCCGTTCTGCGACGGAACTCACAGTCGGATCGGCTTCATCGGCGCGTCGGAGGCAGTGCAGCAGGCCGATGCGAATAATCCAGCCGCTACTCCCCCATCGCCTTGATCAGCACGCGCTTCGAGCGCTGACCGTCCCATTCGCCATAGAACACGCGCTGCCAGGGACCGAAATCGAGTTTGCCTTTTGTGACGGGCACGATCACCTCGTGCCCTACCGTCAGCGATCTGAGGTGCGCGGCAGCGTTGTCCTCGCCAGTGCCGGAGTTGTGGCGATAGTCTTCGGGCGACCACGGCGCGATTCGGTTCTCCAGCCAGTCGAGAATATCCTTCCACAGCCCCGACTCGTGGTCGTTGACGAAAACCGACGCCGAGATGTGCATCGCTGAGACGAGAATCATTCCTTCGCTGATTCCCGCCGCGACTCGACACTTCTCGACTTCGTCAGTGATGTCGATGATCTCCTGACGCTTTTTTGTGTTGAAGGTCAGGTAGGTCGTGTGCGTTTTCACGCCGGTTGATTCTGCGCGATCAGCTTGGCGTGCCACGAATCGCGCAGCGGCAGCTCGAAACGCGCGCGCCATTCGCGCAGCGTCGTCACCGTTGGATCGAACACTTTCGTGTCCCTGGCGATCTGTCCATCCGCGCCGAGCTGGGTAAACGTCGATCGGTCGACGGATTGAATGGAGCCGTTTTTGTCACAAAAAAAGATGAGTCCGCTCGTCACCAGACTGGCGCCGAGCTTCGGCTCCAGAGATTTGAGAGTGCGAAAGAGACCATCGATCGAGCATCCGGACGCGCCGGCAGTCGATTGATCTACAGCCACTGTCAGGAACCGGCCGTACTTCAGATCGCGGCCAACCGTGAGCGGCGCGCCATGCGCGTTCCAGCTGGCGAGGAAACGATCGACTTCCGGCATTAGGTCCTGCGATTGCTTTTCACTCAGAGTATGGTCGGCACCAAAAACCCAGGTGCGGGATTCGTCGGGAAGATTTTGAATCGGTACGAGTGGCATCTCTATCTCACAGGCAGTATTGACCGTTGGCAAACCAGCATCGTGTGTACAGCGAGCTCTTGAAGAAGTTAAGCAGATTGAATCCGACTTTGTTCTCGCCGTCCTGGGACGGCGTGATCCCATCCCGCTCGAAGTCGGTGCGTCGCCAGAGCAGTCCGTCCGATCGCGGTGTCTCGCCGGCGGCCCAGAGGTACGGGCCCCACAATATCAACGGCGCTGTTTTCTTGACGTAGTTGAGGCTTCCGGCCCAGGGATTCGCCGCAGCGCCGCGCATCTCCTTGATCTGCGACTCGATCAGCCATTTCACGCCGAAACCCTGCTCGTATGCGTAAGGCTCCGGCGACACATCGGTCGTTGCGTATCCCGCATAAAGCCTGCTGGAAAGGAACACCAGCCGCAGATACGGATAGCGTGTGCGCCACGCACGCATCACCTGGCCGAGGTTCGACATCAGGACATACGCCTCGGCGCTGTCGGAGGGCAGAGTGTTGACCGGATATAAATCGTCCAGCTGCGCCCAGATGATTTGCACCTGATTCTCGCTCAAACCGAGCGGAGTGAGTCGCGCCGTTTTTATGCGTTCGTAGCTGGGCGAAGTAGGCGATGCCCACGCTTTTGCGTCCTGTCGCGCACTATCAGCTCCGTTCACAATCACCATCGTGTAGTGATTCACGCTCGGATCCGCGGCGGCGCGCCCCATCAATGACCACGCAGTACACGGCGGCCGAGTCGCTGCGCTGCACCACTCCTGGGTAACCTCGGCGCCACCAATCGACAACAGCACGTACTTCCCGAACGGGCTTTCGTCGCCGTTCACATCGAGTGGCTTAATGAGGTTTCGTCTCGCCCGCGCCGCGGAATCGTGATCAGCTGGTGGCTGATTGACACCGCCGGGATACAATCCGCCCTGATTGCCCAGGTAGGTACCCGTCAGCAAATCGCTGAGCGGGACTTTGGCGGTATCGGTCGGCGGACCTTTGACCACGGGACGTGGCGGCGGTGACGGTGGCGGAGCGGCGCACGAAATGGCGGCGGCAACTGCGCCGCAAAGGATTGTCGCTCGTTTCAAGCGACTCTCGACGGCCTCACATCTGTCCCGAAGCCGTTGTAAATGTCCTCGCGCGTTAATGGAAGATTCGAGCGACCTGCATCCGGCTTGGCCAGAAGTGTCTGGATGATGTTGATCGCTGCGGTGGCAAACGCATACGCTGACGTCGACATGTACAGTCGCCAGACCCGATAGGTATGGTCACCTACGAGCGCCTTTGCATCGAGTGCTTTCTCCTCGAGCGATCGCACCCAGTGACGGAGCGTCATTGCGTAGTGCTCGCGCAGGCTTTCAACATCGCGCACCTCGAAGCCGGATTTCTCCGCGGCAGTGATGACGTCAGCCGCGGCAGTGAGCCGGCCGTCGGGGAAGACGTAGGTATCGATGAAGGCGCCGCTCTTCCAGATCCTGTCCCAGATCATTCCACGCAACGTCGTCGGACGCGCTGCCTCGAGACTGACGATTCCGTGGTTCAAAAAGAGTCCGCCTGCTTTGAGAGCGCGATACGCCGAGTCGAAGTACACCGGCAGGTGACTGAGGCCGACGTGCTCGATCATACCAACACTGGCGATCTTGTCGTAGGTATTGGCAGTGAGAGTGCGATAATCACGAACCTCGACGCGGCAGCGATCTGCCAGACCTGCCTGCTGGATTCGCTCGCGCGCCAGCGATGCCTGGTTTTCGCTCAACGTTATACCCGTTGCATCGACTCCATAACGCTGAGCCGCGTGCATGATCAACCCGCCCCAACCGCTGCCGATGTCAAGAAAACGCTCACCTGGCTTCAGCCGAAGCTTGCGGCAGATCAAATCGAGTTTTGCTTCCTGCGCGGTGTCGAGTGAATCGTCGGGTGATCTGAAATACGCGCACGAATAAACCATGCGCTTGTCGAGCCACAGCTTGTAGAAGTCGTTTCCCACATCGTAATGGAAGCGAACGGCCGCGGCATCACGAACCGGTGTGTGGCGAGGACCCAGTTTTCTGGCGCGCTCCGGGAATCGCGCATCCTCCAAATCGTCGTCCGCTTTGCCGGGCAGCTTTAGTACGAGGCTGACCAGCCGCGCTATAGCCGCTGCCGAATGCACTCTAGTGCGAAGAATGTCGCGCAGGACGGCGGCAGCCTCCATGCTGCCATCGATGTCGATGTCACCACTGATGTAAGACTCGACCAGTGATAATTCCGACGGTGGCAGCAACATTCGTCGCAGGGAAGCAGGACGATTGAGGACGAGCGTGAAACGCGGATTTTGTGAATTGCCGCGGTCGGTCACTCCATCCCAGTAGCGAACGTCGAACGAGCGCTCGCGCGGAGGGCCCAGAAAAGCCGCAAGAACTTCACGACAACGCGCAACAGCGCTGTCGCCAAAGTCGATTCCAGAGTGCTCGAGCTCGTGCGTCGTCGACATCAATCGCTCGACCGGGGCACCTTCACCGTGGTGTCCAGCAATCGCCACATGTACCACGAACCGATGCTTCGGTACGGCGCCCACTTGGCGCCGATTTTCTTGACGCGGTCGGGCGTTGGCAGCTTTCTGAGCCGATACGCTTTCTGCATTCCCTTCTGAATTCCCAGATCGATATCCGGCAGCACGTCCAGCCTTCCAAGTCTGAACATCAGGAACATCTGCGCTGTCCAGCGTCCGACGCCTTTGACTTGTGTCAGCGCGGTAATGATTTCGTCGTCGGTGAGCTCGTGCAGCGTCTCGATCGACAGCTGTCCCGAAGCAACGCGCGCACCAAGATCCTTGAGATACGCCGATTTCTGTCGCGACAATCCAATCGCGCGCAGCTGCTCATCGGATGTGGTCGCCAGCTCGTCGGGTCGCGGGGTCCTGCCGCCGTACAATCCTTGAAACCGGCCGTGAATTGTGCCAGCCGCTTTGCCTGAGAGCTGCTGGAACACTATCGATCGCGCGACAGCGTCGAAATGTGTGCCATTGCCGGACGGCCAGCCTTTGTATGGGCCGACCTTGTCGATCACTTCGCCGAGAACCGGGTCGACCTTTCGCAAATGTGCGATTGCCTTGCGGCCAACTGCGCTAGAGCCAGCGGATTTCATTCTTTCGCGGTAAGGAGCGTTTGACATGGTCCGGGCGACCGATCAACCGGACTAGATAAGAATTCTATCCCTGGTTGGCCCACTCAGCGAGGATATCGGGGCAACCCTCTATATTTGAGCGACTTATGTCCTCCCCAACTTCTACCGAGTCTCAGACGGTTTCCGACATGTCGCCTGAGGAATTTCGTCGACACGGACACGCCGTAATCGATTGGATTGCCGACTATCTGGCAGATCCTGAAAAATGGCCGGTGATCCCAGGCGTCAAACCGGGAGAGCTGCGTTCGGCGCTGCCGAGCTCCCCTCCTGAGCAAGGCGAATCAATGGAAGCGATCCTCGCCGACTTCCAGAAACTGATCGTGCCCGCGAATACCCACTGGAATCACCCCGATTTCATGGCGTACTTCCCGAATAGCGCGACAGGAGCGGGTGTCCTCGGCGAAGCCTTATCAGCCGCGCTCAACGTCAACGCCATGCTGTGGCGAACGACACCAGCCGGTACGGAGCTGGAGATCCACACCCTTGGCTGGCTCCGGCAAATGATCGGTCTGCCGGACGGCTTCTTCGGCTTCATATCCGATACCGCATCCGCGAATACACTTTACGCGCTCGCTGCGTCACGTGAGCTGCATCCGGAACTGCGTCTGCGCGAAGAAGGAATGTCGGGACGCGCTGATCTACCGAAGCTCACCTTCTATTGCTCGGAGGAAGCGCACTCCAGCGTCGACAAAGCGGTGATGACGCTCGGCTACGGGCTCGAGTCGTTGCGAAAGATTCCGACGGATTCCGCATTGCGGATGGATGTGAAGACGTTGCGCAGCACAATCGAGACGGATGTGCGCGCGGGCCGAATTCCGCTGGCGGTAGTTGCAACAGTGGGGACGACATCGACCACGTCCGTCGATTCTGTCCGTCCGATCGCCGAGCTCTGTCAGAAGCACGGAATCTGGTTGCACGTCGACGCGTCGTACGCGGGCAGCGCTGCGATCCTCCCTGAGCGCCGCGACGTTCTCGACGGCGCTGATCGCGCGGACTCGCTCGTCGTCAACCCGCACAAGTGGCTGTTCACTCCTGTCGACTGCTCGGTGTTGTACGTGCGCCGGCCGGAGGTGATGAAGCGCGCGTTTCAGCACATCCCCGAGTATCTCATCGTGCCGGACGAACCCGGCATCGTGAACATGATGAACTACAGCATCACGCTGGGCAGGCGATTCCGCGCGCTCAAGCTGTGGTTCGTGATCCGGAACTTCGGCGTTGACGGACTGCGCTCGATGATCAGAGAGCACATTCGGATCGCCAAGTGTCTCGCCGGGTGGATCGATGAGGATCCGGAATTCGAGCGCCTGGCCGATGCGAATTTCTCGACGGTCGTATTCCGCCATCGGCCCCGCGGCATGAAGGAATCAGAGCTCGACGCGCACAACGCGCGCATTTTGGAGCGAGTGCTGGCGAAGCGCGAAGTGTTCTTCTCGCATACGCGGGTGCGCGGGAAGTACGCGCTGCGCATTGCCATTGGAAATATCCATACGACCGAAGCGCATGTTCGCCATGCATTTGAACTGGTGAAAGAGGCAGCGGTTTAACTACAACTCAAAACGACCAGCCTGCTGCCTGTTAGCCAGCGAGTCGGCAGCCCCGAGCCTCGTTTAGCAACAGCAACTGGCTCACGGCCGCAGGCTCCAAAGGCTCACTGGCTGCAGGCTGGTCGTTTTGAGTTGTAGTTAAGACCCTGAGTTACAAACGGAACGAACAATGCTGCGCGGTATATTATGTGGACTGTTCCAAACGAACCCTACCCACCCGAATAATTGACAAGTCAGGGAGAGCCTTGATGAGAGCTACTGTGACCAGAGCCGCGGCCGCGTTGTCGATCGGTCTCGTGATGGCATCGCAGGCGGCGGCGCAGAATAACTCGCAAAACGCCGCGCAGTGCGACCCCACCGCAAACACCAAAGGCGACATTGCTCGCGCGCAGTTCTCGATGACGCGCGCGATTTCCGCCATCGACAAGGGAAATCCGACGCGCGATTTGCAGGAGGCGCTGCGTCTCGTTGACAACGGCACCGACAACCCGACGGCTCGAGCATACCTTCGCGGCGAGGCTTACATCATTTACTTGATGCAGCCGAATACGCCGGCCGTCGTTCAGCGCAGCGCGCTCGGTCTCACGTCGAACCCGACCGGCACGGTCGACCTTTACGCTGCTGCAGACTCGGCTTTCACCATCGTCGAGACTTCGGCCCCCGAATGTGCGACGGTCGTCGGACAATGGCGCCAACAGAAGCCGTGGCTCAACACCTTGAACGCGGCAATCAATGCGCTCAATGCCAATCAGCTGGATTCCGCCGAGATACTCGCCAAGCGGTCACTGCTGCTGGATCGGAAAGCACCCTACGCGTACTCGGTGCTGGGGTCGATTGCCAAGAGCCGGCAGAACTGGACCGCCGCAAATGACTACTGGCAGCAGACCCTGAAAGCGGCTGGGACCGACACGACGTACGCTGACGTACGGCTCAAGACGATGTACGAGATCGCCGCGGCATCGTCCGACAGAGCGGAAGCGGCGACTGGCGCGGCGAAGCGCACGGCTGCCCGCGAGGCAATCAAGTCCTGGCAGGACTACATCAACGTTGCCAACAATGATCTTCTACTGGCGGATGCGATGGATCAGGCTTCCAGAGCATACTATGCCGCCGGCGACAGCACCTCGCTGCCAACGCTTTATGCCTCAGTCCTCAACAACCCTACGAAGTACGGCGAGCTTTCGCTCGTGCATGCGGGCGTAATTGCAACGCGCAGCGGCCACACCAAGGATGCGGAGAAACTGTTCGAGGCAGCGCTGACGCAGAATCCGTATTCGCGCGACGCGATCAACAACCTCGCGGCGACCTACATTCAGAACAACGAGTACTCGAAGGCGTTTCCGCTGATCGACAAGCTCGTTTCAATGGACCCGAGCAATCCCGATAATCCGCTGCTGTACGCGTTCGCCTATCAGGGATTGTACAAGGGCACCAAGGACAAGAAGCTGCAGAAGATATACACTGACTCACTCGTCTACTTCAACAACAAGAGCGAGAACGCGCCGGTGAAAGTCGTGGTCAGCGAATTCAGCCGCCGTCCCGACGGTACAGTAGTCGCTGGCAGGATCGAGAACAAAAGCACCACCGCCAAGACCTACAATCTCAGCGTCGACCTTCTCGACAAGAATGGCGCCGTCATTTCGACGGAAACCGCGACGGTTGGACCAGTCGCGCCGAAGTCGAGCGGGACGTTCCGCATCAATTCGACGAAGGGCGGAGCGTATGGGTATCGATATAAGCCGGTGACTTAACTACAAAAGAAAAACTACCAGCCAGCTGCCGGCGGCTCATTGCCGGCAGCTTCGAGCAGGAGAAACGGCCAGCAAAGTCTGCTGGCCGTTTTATCTATTAATTAGCTCGGAGCCGCTGGCTGAAAGCCGCCAGCCGCAAGCTGGTAGTTTTCCGTTGTACTCACGAACTGCGAGGTAGCATTAAGGGATCCGAGTCCACATACGCACCTAGTATCCAGAACCGCTCTCCGTCGAACCAGAAAATCGCGACCTGCTCCAGCTGCGTCGCCAGCGCGATCGCTTCCCGCTGCGGCATCACTACTGCCACGCTCTGCTCGCAATGACTTCGATCGGGCGAGCACGCATCGACCTCGAGGAATTTGTAGCCACTCCGTTTGAGCCGATCGTTCAGCTGCCGTCTGCGCCTCTCGTTTTCCTCGCGCGGAAGATCCGCACCTCGCGGGTCGTAGGCCGTGAGAACTGCGAACGGATCTGCGAGTCCAATTCGTTTCAATCCTGTCAGCGCGCTTTCAGAAAGTGGTTGGCGTAGATCTATCTCCAGCTGCGGACTCGTCGCGAACGTGAGCACTGTCTCCGGATAACGTGGCCAATCCGGATCGTGCTGGTCGGGCGTTGATCTCATGAATGCGTGAGTTACAAGCTTCGCACCACCCACGCGATGCCTTTCCATCGAAAACTGGTACGCTCTTTGACCTTCGAGCAGCCGTGAAATCCACACAGATCTGGCCTGACCTGCTTTATCTGGTTCGGCACGGCGAATCGGCCGGCAATGTCGCACGCGATGCTGCACTTAAGGCAGGCGAGCCGACGATAGACATCGACATTCGCGACATTGATGTGCCGCTATCGGAGCTCGGGCAGCGGCAGTCGATCGCCCTCGGTCGGTGGTTCGGTAAGCTTCCGGAAGAGCAGCGCCCAAACATCGTTCTTACTTCCCCGTACCTGCGCGCACGACACAGCGCCGGTCTGATCGTGAAGACCGCAGGCATGCGCGAGGATTCGTACTCGTTGATCGTCGACGAACGCCTTCGCGAAAAGGAGTTCGGCATCCTCGATCGCCTCACCGCCGTTGGCATCCGCGAGCAGTACCCCGACCAGGCAGAATTCCGTCGACTGCTCGGCAAATTTTATCATCGACCACCCGGCGGAGAGAGCTGGTGCGACGTCATCCTCCGCTTGCGCAGCGCGACTGAGATGATCTCGCGTGAGTACTGTGGGGAACGTGTGCTCATTGTCTGTCACGCGGTCGTCGTGCTCTGCATGCGTTACATCCTGGAGCATCTGACCGAAGCCGAGTTGCTGTCGATTGACAAAAAGTCGGAAGTCGCAAACTGTTCCGTCACGATGTACCAGCACGATGAGACACTCGGCCCGCGCGGAAATCTTCGTCTCAAGCGGTACAACTTCTCCGCACCGCTCGAGGAAGCGGGTACGACGGTGACATCCGAGCCCGACGCCAAAGTTGGCGCGCGCTAGCAAGCGGCCCGTCGCCGTAACGAGCTCCTTGCTCCGGCGCTGGCCGTTGCCGGAGCCCGACAAGCACGCCGACAAACAGGATCGTGGCGTAGCAATGGTCGTTGGCGGCGCAGCGGAAGTTCCGGGAGCGCTGTTGCTAGCTGGAACCGCGGCGTTACGAGTTGGTGCCGGCAAACTGAAGGTCGCGGGTCCGCGCAGCGCGATGTCGGCGCTTGGAGTCGCCATGCCGGAAGCTCGCGTCATCGGCCTGCCCGAAACTGGCGACGGATTCCTGGATCGTCGCGCCGGCTCGCGGGCAGGCGAACTCGCCAATGCGGAAGCGATTTTGATCGGCCCCGGCATGCTCAACGAAGAAGCGATCCGCGGCTTCATGGATGAAATCATTCGCCGAGTTGCTGACAGGCTCGTTGTCATCGACGCACTCGCGCTGACGGCTCTTCGTGGTGGCCGCTATCGGTTCAGCGAAGACACCAATGTCGTGCTCACACCCAACTTCGGTGAGATGGCGAAGATCACCGGTGAGACTGAAGACGCCATCGCTCGTGATCCTCAGGGAGTGGCTCTACGAGTGGCAGACGAGCTGAACGCAGTCGTCACGCTCAAAGGTCCCGAAACCTTCATCGCTTCGCCCTACGGCGAGGTTTTTCGCTATGACGAAGGCGATGTCGGGCTCGCGACCTCAGGCTCAGGCGATGTACTCGCGGGCGCTCTTGTCGGCATGTTGGCACGGGGTGCGACACTCGATCAGGCAGCAGTCTGGGCGGTCTATGTGCACGGCGAAGCCGGCAATCGTCTGGCGCGTCGGGTGGGACCGATTGGCTTTCTCGCACGAGAGCTGTGTGGGGAAATTCCTGCGATTATGAAGGCGCTGTCCAAGAGATAACTAGATGTGAAGTGCTGGAATCGCGCTCTGCGGAGTAGTCGGTGTATCGCGGCGACGAACGGTTTCGCCCGCCGGCGCTTTCATCGGCAGTGTCAGGACGAAGGTAGTTCCTGCGCCATGACGGCTGGCGACAGTCACGTCTCCCCCAAGTAGTCTGGCCAACTTGCGGGTCACACTTAGGCCAAGACCGGTGCCGCCAGCTC
>Ga0075423_10002402_pt1 | contig 16990 bp, 17 predicted proteins | sample SoiMethybrSBSTD2_FD_80114 | JGI IMG/M metagenome (GOLD analysis project Ga0075423, IMG submission 80114) | Bulk soil microbial communities from a Populus tree surrounding site in Tennessee, USA - Soil MetaG P. TD hybrid SBSTD2 | ecosystem: Environmental > Terrestrial > Soil > Tree plantation...
AAGCTCCACAAGATCTATCCGGTCGACCCGCTGCTCAAGGCGCTGCTCGACGAGATCCTGGCCACCAACCTCTGGGAGCTCAAGCTCCTGGGCATGCAGATGATCGTGGAAGGGCTCGCCATCGCCGCCTTCAATCTCATGCGCAAGCAGACCGGCGACCCGACACTCGCCGAGCTCCTCGACTACGTGCTGCAGGACGAGGGACGCCACGTGAACTTCGGCTACTTCGCGCTGCGCCGCTCGATCCCGACCATGGACGCCGCCAAGCGCGAGTACCTCGAGGATTTCACCTTCAGGGCGTGCGACCACATGTACGCGCGCGACGAGCGCACGGGCTTTCAGTCGATCAAGAGCGTGTGGGACGAGATGGGCTGGGACGGCGAGACGCTGTGGCGGGACACGATCCGGAACTCCCAGACCACCAAGTCGTTCAACAGCTTTCTGTTCCAGGAAAACTTGATGCCGCGCCTGCAGCGCCTGGGATTGATCTCGGAGCGGATCGCGCCGCGTTACCGCGAGCTCGGCCTGCTCGCCTGATCGGCCGCGCGGCCGATCAGCCCTTGAAGTCGTCCGGAACCTTCGGCGTCTCGCCGAGCTGCTTGGCGTCGATGACGTAGATCGCAGGCCCGGTCTTCACCTTCACCCACGCCTGGTCGCCCTCGCGCTTGCCGACCACGAGGGTCCCCGCCTCGCCGCCGTCGGCCTTGAGCAAGGTGACCTCGAGCGTAGGCGCGTCGATCCCGTACTTGGCCGGCTCGTCGCCGGTGGGCGCGGCGATCGTCTTCCATTTGAGCGCCCGGAGCGCGTAGAGCAGGTTCTCGACGGTCGCGGCCTTCGCCGAGCCCTTGCCGCCCTCGACCAGCTTCCACTCGCTCTCACCGCTACGCTCAACCACCACGGTCTGCCCGCCGGCGCGTACGCGCATGCGCTTGATGTCGCGCGGCTCCAGGCCGGGCAGCACGGTGCGATCGCGCAGGTCGTCGAGCGCGCGGCCGAGCTCGTCGAGCGCGCGGCCGTCCACCAGCACCACCGGCCCCTGCCCCGCCACCGCCGCGTACGCGCTCGACGCCCCGCCGCGCTTTTCCGGCGAAGGCGCCAGCAGCACGGTGCGCGGCGCCTGCGCGCCCTGCTCGGTGATGCTCACGCGCACCGTGGGCCGTGCGAGATAGCGCGGGATACCCGACGCATCGTCGGTCAGGAAGGCCTGAGCTTTCAGATCGCGGAGCTTGAAGAGCACGGCCCCGGCTTCGACCTGATCGGCGGTGAGCGCCTGCGGCGCGGTGATCTTCCAGCGGTCGCCGTCCTTGGCGAAGGTGACGGCGCCTTTCGGGCTCTCGATCTCGATCTTCGTCACCTTGTCCCGGTCGAAGCCGACGATCCCCTTGTCGCGCAGGACGGCGACATTCTTCGGTATCGCCGTCCACGTCTCGTCCGGGATCAGCATCACGGTCGATTCCCCGGGCCGCATCGCGTAGACGCCCTTCTTGGCCGCCTCCACGCGACCCACCAGGAGCGTCTTGGTCGCGCGGTCCTTGTCGCGCCCGGTCTGGATCGCGAGCCGGACCGGCTTGTCGAGCCCGAACGGCTCCAGCGAGCGCGGCGCGTCGGCCGCGAACTCCTTGACGCGCGCGGCGCGGAGCTTCTCGAGGAAGTCGCGCACGGTGTCGGCGTCCGCCGGCAGCTCGCGCGGCTTCGTCATTTTCCATTTGCCGTCGGTCGACTCCAGCGCGATCTTGTCGTCGCGCGTGTCGATCTCGAGGCCGGTGACCTCGCGCTGCTCGAAGGCGAGCACCGTCTTGTCGCGCAGCTCGGCGACGGGCCGCGTGGTGTCGCGCAGGACCGAATCGCCCACGACGAACACCGCGGGTTTGCCGGCCTCCCGCGCGTAGACCCACACGCCGGTGGGGCTCTTGGCGCCAAGGGTCAACCCGATCTGCTTGCCGTCCTTGAGCCGCGCCGTCACCTCGGCCGCCGGGCGGTCGAGCCCGTAGTCGCCGAGCGATTTCGGGTCGGCTTCGATCTCACGGTCCATGCGTGCGGTGACGATCGAGCTCACCGTCTCGTCGACGGCGCCGCGGTCGCCGCGCGCGTTCACCGGCGCCACGATCTGCCAGCCGTCGGTTTCGCGCTTGAGCTTCACCGTGGAGTCCGGGCGCTTGATCTCGACCTCGGTGACGTCGGCCGGCTCGGCCGTGAACACGCGGCCCTTGCGGCCCTCTGTCTTCTCGCGCTCCGGGCCCAGCCTGACCTCGTAGACGTAGTAGAACGCGCCGAGGACGATCAGGATGGCGGCGAGAACCGCGGTCGTCTGCCAGCGCATGACCGCGCCCGGCTAGTTCGCCGCGCGGCGGCGGAGCACGGCGACGATTCCGCCGGCGAGCACGAGCGCGGGCAGCACGATCACGGGCAGGAGGAACACGGCCTGCGCCTGGTTGGAGCTCATGAACACTGGAGTCTGCTTGACGTCCTCGGGGCGCACCGAGATCTGGTCTTCTTCCTCGGCGAGCCAGCTCACCGTGTTCAGGAAGAAGTCGCGGTTGCCCTGGATGTTGAGGAACTGGTTGGCCGCGATGTTGGACGTGCCGTAGACGACCATGCGCGCCTTGTCGATCGTGGCGACCGCGGCGACGGTGAGCGGGCCCTTTGGATCTTGAGGGTCCGGCTGGGCCACGCCGCGCTGCAGGTCGGCGCGGTTGGTCTCGCCCCAGCTCTCCGCGCTCGTGCGCGCCAGCGCCTGGACGTTGACGCCCTTGGGCGGTGTCTTCAGCGCGGTGATCGACCGCGTGAGCGGGAAGAGCGTGGTGATCCCGGCGAGGTCGCGCGTGATCGGGTGCGACTCGTACTGCTGGACGATGGGCACCTCCGGACCGATCCCGAACAGGCGCCCGATCGGGTTCTGCTCGACCACCAGATCGTCGTCGAGCTGGAATCCGTACTTCACGAGGTACTTCTTGAGCCCCTCGTTCTGGAAGGGGTTCACCATCGCCAGGACCTTGCCGCCGCGGCCCAGATAGCCGTCGAGCGCGTCGAGCTCCGGCGGCAAGAGATCGTTGCGAGGCCCGGGCAGGATCACGACGGTCGCGTCGTCCGGTACCTTGCCGGCGCGCGCCAGGACGAGCGGCTTCACGTCGTAATTGGCCTTCTCCATGGCCGACTTCGCCTCGGTGAAGCCCGGCCGATCGCTGCTGGCGACGTCGGCCTCGCCATGGCCCTGGATCACGTAGACGACGCGCTTGCCCTCGCGCGTCACCTTGACGAGCCCGTTCGTCAGCTTCTCCTCTTCGGCGTCGAGCACCTTCTCGGACTTCGCCTTGGTCTCGAGCACGATCGTGCCGTACGACTCGATGCCGTAGCGGCGGGCGAGGCCGGGCTCACGGTCGGGATCGGCGCTCTTCCAGGTGAACTTGCCGTTCGAGTAGCGCGCGTACTGCTTCAACAGGTCCTCGGCCACGCGCTTGCCGGGCTGGTCGCTCCGGAAGAACGCGACCGCGTTGACCTCGCTCTTGAGGCCGCCGAGCAGCTGGATGGTCTGTGGCGACAGGCTGAAGCGCTTGTTCTCAGTGAGATCCAGGCGCGCGCTGTGGCGGAACGACAGCGCCTGGACGACGACCGTCGCGCCCAGCACCAGCGCGATCGCGACCGCGGTGTTCAGGCCGTAGCGCATCGAGCGGCGGCCGAAGAGACCGCGGTAGTCCTCGACCCGCGCGAACAACGACGCGAGCACGAGGACGGCACCGAGCCCCAGAAGCGTCCACCAGCGTGACGGCGTCACCCAGCCGGGCCGCGCGTAGGACAGGACCCACGTGGCGAGGATGACGGCCAGGCCGGCGTAGAAGCCCCAGTCGAGGAGTCGCCGGATCATCCCTTCCACCGCCGGGCTTCGAGCGAGCGCAAGGTCAGGAACAGCGCCAGCACCGTGAAGTTCACGTAGTACAGGATGTCCTTGGTATCGAGGACCCCCTTGGAGAAGCTGTCATTGTGCTCGAGGATCGAGAGGAACTGCAGCACGCGCCCGGCCGTGCCGCCCGCGTAGTCCGCGCTCCAGCCGAGGATCCAGAAGATCAAGAGCGCACCGAAGGTCGTGATCGCCGCGACGATCTGGTTCTCGGTCAGCGACGAGGCGAAGACGCCGACGGCGATGAACGTCGCGCCCATGAGGAGCAGGCCGAGGTAGCCCGTGAGCACCGGCCCCCACTCGAGCCGCGCGAAGTACACGACGATCCCGGGATAGAGCAGCGTGAGCCCGATCATGATGGCGTAGAGCCCGAGCGCCGCCAGGTACTTGCCGGCCAGGACCGCGCCGTCGCGCACCGGGTACGTGAGGAGCAGCTCGATCGTGCCGGCCCGGCGCTCCTCGGCGAAGAGCCGCATGGTCACCAGCGGCATCAGCAGGAGCAGGATCACGCTGATGTTCGAGAACAGCGGCCGCATCACGCTATCGGTCACGTTCAGGTCGCGCGCCATCTGCGGATTCATCGCCGACTGCATCGACGCCAGGGTGAAGAACGCGAAGATCGAATAGAAGAAGTAGCCGCCGATCAGGAGGAAGATCGTGAACACCACCCACGCGACCGGCGAGGTGAAGTAGAGCCGCATCTCCTTTTTGAAGATCGGCCAGATCCTCACGCCGTGCCCTCCGCCGCCGCCTCGGCGACCGCCGCCTGCTCGGACTCCTCGCCAGCGACGACCCGGATGAAGACCTCCTCGAGCGTCATCCCCACCCGCTTGAGCTCGAGCAGGTCCCACCGCTGCTGGGCGGCCAACTGGAAGATCTCGGCGCGCACGTCGCGCCCGCGCGCCGCCTCGACCGTGTAGCGCGCGGCGCCGTTGGCGGGCGCCTGGTCCTGCACCGACAGGACACCCGGAATCGCGCGGATCCGCTCGCGGACCGTCGGCGGCGGCCCGACGAGCTCGACCTCGACCCGCGAAGTCGGGAAGAACTGCTCGACCAGGGTGTCGATCGGCCCCTGCGCGACGATCGCGCCCTTGTTGATGATGATGACCGCGCCGCACACCATCGAGACTTCCGGCAGGATGTGCGTGGACAGGATCACGGTGTGCTGGCCGGCCAGCGACTTGATGAGCGAGCGGATCTCGGTGATCTGCCTGGGGTCGAGGCCGATCGTTGGCTCGTCGAGGATCAGCACCTCAGGATCGCTCACGATCGCCTGGGCGAGCCCCACGCGCTGCCGGTAGCCTTTCGAGAGCTTTGCGATCAGCCGGTTCTGGACGTCGGCGACCATGCAACGGTCCATCACGTCGGCGACGCGCCGGCGCCGCTCGGAGCGTCCCATGCCCTTCACCTCGGCGACGAAGTCGAGATAGGGCGCGACGCGCATGTCGGTATAGAGCGGCACGTTCTCCGGCAGGTAGCCGATCCGGCGCCGGACCTCCATCGACTGCTGGAACACGTCGTAGCCCGCGACCCGCGCCGTGCCGCTCGAGGGAGGCATGAAGCAGGACAGGATCCGCATGGTCGTGGACTTTCCCGCGCCGTTCGGGCCGAGAAATCCCACGATCTGGCCGGGGGACACGCTGAACGACACATCGCGGATTGCCGCGACGAGGCCGTAGTTCTTGGTGAGGTGTTCGACTTCGATCATCGAGGCCGGTTACGAAGTATACAACGGTCGACCGCTCACTTCGAATCGACGACGGGCATCCGCTCCCGGAGCCAGGGCGGCACGGCGACCATCGCGCTCGTCGCCGGGTCCAGGCAGGCATGGAGCGTCGAGCCGGTGGCCACGGGCTCGCCCTCCTCGTTGCGGATCTCGTAGGCGAAGCGAAAGCTCGCCCGCCGTCGCTCGCTCACCCAGCAGCGCACCTCGAGGAGATCGTCGAGCCGCGCCGGCTTGCGGAACCGCACGACCGCCTCGACGACCGGCAGATGGATCTTGATATCGACGTGGGACATCGCGAGCCCTTGCTGGCGCAGGAACTCGACCCGGCCCACCTCGAAATACGTGAGGTAGTTGCCGTAGTAGACGACCTTCATGCAATCCGTGTCCTTGTAGCGGACGCGCATCCTGGTCGAGGCGATCACAAATACTGACCGTACCGGATCTTCTCGACGACTCCCCGCACCCCCTTGTAGCCGTCGATCGCGTCGAGTAGGTCGTCGGTCGTCACCAGCGACGCGGGCGGGAGCTCGGCCGCCGCGCGCACCTTGACCTCGAGCGCGCGCCGGACGATCACCGACAGGTCGGCGCCGCTCATGCCGCCCATCACCGGCAGGATCTTGCCGTAGTCGATCGGGTCGAAGAGCGACCGCCCGGCGGTCTTCTCCGTACGCAGGCGAATCAGCTCCAGGATTTCCTTCTGCGCGGACGGATCGGGCAGCGGGATCTCGATCAGGTGATCCAGGCGACCCGGCGCGACCAGCGCCGGATCGAGCGCATCGGTATGCGTGGTCGAGGCCACAACCAGGATCCGCTCGACCGTGCTCATCGCGTCGAGCTTCTCGCAGAGCGCCGCGACGAGGCGGGCGCTCGCCTCGCGGGCCTGCGGCGGCGGCAGCAGGTGCTCGAGCGACAACGCGTCGGCCTCGTCGAGGAACAGCACGGCCGGGCCCTCGGCCATCGCGATGCGCAAGATCTCCTGCAGCAGATCGCCGGTGTTGGCGGCGAACTTCGAGGTGATGTTCATCAGCTTCAGGTGATAGAAGATCGCGCCCGACGTCGTCGCGAGCGCCTGGGCCAGCTTGGACTTTCCGGTGCCCGGCGGGCCGTAGAGGAGGATTCCCTTGGGTGGCTCGATGCCCCACTGCCGATAGAGATCGGGCGAAGTCAGCGCGAGCGCGAACCCCTTGAGAATCGTCTTGGCCTCGCGGAGCCCGCCGACGTCGTCGAACGTGACGGTCGACTTGATCTTGGTCTCGACCCGGCCGGTGAGATCGCCGTACTTCTCCCCCACCTTGACGAAGACGTCCTCGATGCGCCGCTGAAGCGCCCACTCGCGCTCTGTCCGCTCGGGCACCGCCATGGACTAGATCGACGGCCGCCGCGCCGGCGCGGCATTTCCGGCCTTCTCGAACACCCGCTCTTCGACGAGCACCGGCACCTTCGCGCGAATCGCGAGCGCGATCGCGTCCGAGGGGCGCGCATCGAGCTGGAAGTCCGGGCCACCGCTGTTCAGGTAAATGGTGGCGTAGAAGATGTCGTCACGCAGATCGGTGATGATCACGCGCGTCAGCGTCACCTTGAGGCGGCCGAAGAGCGTGAGGAACAGATCGTGGGTGAGCGGCCGCGGCGGGGTCACACCCTGGAGCGGCACCGCGATGCCGGTCGCCTCGGCGAGCCCGATGGCGAGGGCCACCGAGCGCTTGTCGCGCTTGCCCTGGAGCAGCACGGTCGGCTGCTGCGTGGTCTGATCGACCATGACCGCGACGACGTCGACCTCCTGCGCTCCGGTCGGCTTGGGCGGCACCACGTCCGGCCGGTCCGGGGCCACGTGCGCGCGCTCGGGCACACCGAGCACCGAGAACATCACCACGACGATCACGCCGATCCGGACGCTCGTGTTCATGCCGGCTCCTGTTGCCGCAACGGTGAAGTCAGTATAGCCCCACGGATCAGGCCACGCGACGCTCGACCAGCCGCATGCTGAGCGCGGCGCCGAGGAGCAGCCACGACGCGAGCATCATCCACATGAACCGATAGCCGATCGCGTGCGTGATGTAGCCGAACGCGAACGAGCCCGCCGTCTGGCCGACCAGGAATACCGCGCTGAACATCGCGACGATCACGCCGCGCCGCGTCTCCGGCGCGTGATCAGTCGCCATCGCGGCGAGCCCCGGATAGAGCAGGCCGTGCGCGCCGCCCGACATCAGCCCGATCAGGACGAGTACGGGTACGACCGGCATCAGGCTCGTGCGGGTCACCAGGAAGCCGAGCAGCGCCAGCAGCGCGGTCGCGCCGGTCTGCACGAACATCGACGGCACGATCACCGCGCGCCGCCCATGGGTGTCGATCAAGCGGCCGCCGAAAACGCGCACCCCGATGGCGGCGAGGGCGAACGCCGTGTAGAAGAGCGCGAGCGTCTCGATGCCGAGGCTGTCAGCGAAGGTCGGCACGAAGACGAAGATCGTGCCGGCGCCCAGTCCGAAGAAGAGCGTGACGACCATGTGGCGATGGCGCAGCTCGTCGAGCCCGCCGCGCTCCCAGAGCGAGCCGGCCATTGGCAGCGGCCCACCGGCCCGCCCGCGGGGCAGGCTCCACACGTAGCCGGCCGCGACGATCGCCATCGCGGTGCCCATGATGAAGAGCGGGCGAAAACCCATGCGGCGCACCACCGCCTCGCCGACGAGCGGCGCCGTCGCGGTCGCCACGAGGCCGGCGACGCCGTAGATCCCGAGCGCCCAGCCGCGGTGCGAGGTCGGCGTCAGGTCGAGCACATACGAATAGTTCGCCACGAAGAACGCGGAGAAGCCGACGCCCTGCAGCAGGCGCACGAGGGCCAGCAGACCGATCGACGGCGTGGTTGTCGCCAGGAGTGCGGCGGCGATCACGAGACCGGTGCCCGCCGCCATGAAGCGCCGGCGACCGAACGCGTCGACCAGGGGCCCCACGACGGGCTGACAGAGGATGCCGACCGCGTTGTAGAGACCCATCACGAGGCCGATCTCGACCTCGGTACCGCCGATGCCCTCGATGTAGAGCGGCAGGAGAATGAAGCAGTTCAGGCTGAAAAAGAAAAAGAAGTTGGTGATCGTCGCCCGAATGAAAGCCTTGTCGGCTAAAATGGGCGGCGGCACTCGAAAATTATCGCATGACCACCATCGATGCCACGCTACGTCACGCGCTGGAGGTCAGCGGTCACGATCTGATCCTCACGCTCGACCCCGCACTCCAGGGCCTGCCCGAAACCGCCCACGGCGGCTCGGTCCTCGCCGTCTTCGACTCCCTGGCCAACACCACCGCCCAGCGCGAAATCTCCGGCCTTTACCGCCGCCGAGTCCCTCTCGGCGTCCCCCTGACGTTGCGCCGTGGCCGCGAAGATTCGAGCGAGACCTTCACACTGTGCGATCAGTCCGACGCCGTCCTCGTCGACGGCCGCGTCGCGGCCCTGGCAACGGACGGTAACGGCATCGCGCCGCTGAAAACTGCAGCCAACGACGAGGCGCTCAGTCGGTCGGGAGGGGGCGGGGGGCCTCTACGGGGACCCGTGTTGTCAGGGTTGGCCCGACGAGACCCTGGATCACCGGCCTCAAGGAAATTGGCTAGCGTGGTCCCCGCAGAGGCCCCCCGCCCCCTCCCGACCGACGTGCATGAACATCGAGCGTACGCGTTGCCAGTTTCGCGCGCGTGCTTCGCGTGCGGAACCGACAACGAGCTCGGCCTGCGCGCGAAGCTGGAGTTCGACGCGGACGTCGTGAGAGCGACGTGGCACCCGCGCCCGCCGTTTCGCCGGGCCGACGGCACGCTCGCGCCGGCGGCGCTGACCACGCTGCTCGACGAGGCCGCGTTCTGGCTCGGCGCGCTGGCCACGGGCGAATCGGGGATGACGACAGAGCTCCGCGTGGCGCTCCACCACCCCGTGCGGTTCGACGAGCCCGTGATGATCACCGGCGCGCGCGCCTCGGTGCGCCGGCGCGACGATGATGCGCGCTACCAGGACACCGAGATCGTCGCGTGCGCCGGCGATCGCGTCGTCGCGACGGCGCGCATCACGTTCGTCGTCGTGCGCGGCGCCGCGCGCCGCCTCGTGAGCGGCATGCTCGCGATCAACGACCTGGAGTGTGTGCGGCGCGTGTTTCCCGCCTACGCGCGCTAAGACGTGCAGCTCACCGACGCAGAAGAAGGAGACGCACGATGCCCAAGACCACCCAGCTCGTCCTGACGCTTCAGTCCAAGCGAGGCGTCCTCGCGGGAATCGGCCGTGCGCTGGCCGAGGCCAGGGTCAACATCATCTCGCTCTCGGCGGCCGAGGCCGCGGGTCGCGGCAAGATCCGCATGGTCGTCAACAAGCCGACCCTTGCCAAGCGGGCGCTCCGGAAGGCGCGCGTGCGCTTCGCCGAGGAAGTCGCGTTCGCCAAGCGGGTCAGCAACAAGCCCGGGGCGCTCGCGCGGGTCGCCGACAAGCTGGCGAAGGGCGGCGTCAACATCAAGTCCGCCTACGCGACCACGGCCGGGCGCGGCGGCGCCACCGTCATCTTCACCGTGTCGAATCCGGCCAAGGCCCGCCGGCTCATCGGATAGTTGCTCGGAGGGGGCCTCGATGGCCCCCTCCGATGGCAATCAGCGGAGCGGGCGGAAGAACGCGCGGATGTCGGCGGCGAGGGCCTCGGGCTCCTCGAGCGCCGCGAAATGGCCGCCGGCCGGCATGACCGTCCAGCGCTGGATGTTGTAGCTGCGCTCGGCCCAGGCGCGGGGCGGCAGCAGGATCTCACGGGGAAACGCGGCGTAGGCCGTGGGCACCGTGATCCGCTGGCCGTCGGGCAGCGGCCACGGCCGGTGAAAGCGCGCGTAGTACGGCCAGAACGACGAGTTGATCGCGCCGGTCACCCAGTACAGCGTCACGTTGGTGAGCAGGGTGTCCTTCGAGAACCGCCGCTCGACCTCGCCGCCGCAGTCGCTCCACGTGCGGAACTTCTCGACGATCCAGGCCGCCAGGCCCACGGGTGAATCGCTGAGACCGTAGGCGAGGGTCTGGGGCTTCGTGCCCTGGATCCACTGGTAGCCCGTCTCCTCGCGCTGCCAGTGCTGGAGCTGCTTGATGTAGGCCTGCTCCTCCGCGCTGGGCTTGTCGGGCAGCGCGGGGTCGCGCCGCACCGCGAGCAAGTTGAGATGGATCCCGGCCAGCCGATCGGGATACTCCAGGCCGAGCCGCGAGGTGATGAACGCGCCCCAGTCGCCGCCCTGCGCGGCGTAACGCCGATAGCCGAGCACGTCGGTCATGAGCCGCGCGAAGACGTCGGCGATCTCCTCCACCGCGAAGCGCGGCTGGTTCGGGCGAAACGAGAAGCCGTAGCCGGGCAGCGACGGCGCGACGACGGTGAACGCATCCGCGGCATCGCCGCCGAAGCGCGCGGGATCGGTGAGCATCGGCAGGATGCGCTCGAACTCGACGATCGAGCCCGGCCAGCCGTGCGAGAGCAGGAGCGGCATCGGTGCGGGGCCGACGCCGGGCTCATGCATGAAGTGCAGATCGATTCCGTCGAGATCCACCGTGAAGTGCCGGAGCCGATTCAGCCGCGACTCGTGCGCACGCCAGTCGTATCGGGTGCGCCAGTACTCGACCAGCTCCTTCATGTACGCGAGGCTCGTGCCGTAGCGCCAGGGCGGGTCGGGCGCCTCGTCGGGCCAGCGCACGCGGTCGAGGCGGGCGCGCAGATCGGCGAGCACGTCGTCGGCGATCTTGATCGTGAACGGACGCGGTGTCATGACGGCTTGCCTCCGGTCGGTTTCACGGCGGTCGGATTCGCGGCACCTTGCTTGGCGGCGTCGACCCACTCCTGCCAGGTCTCGGGCGCGTGGCCGATCGCGACACGCCCGCCGCAGCGCACGAGCGGTGTGCGAAGCAACCGGGGGTCGGTCAGCGCGCGCTCGAGCAAGCGCTCGGGCGAATCGAGGGCGACCCGCAGACCCAGCTCCTTGAAGCGCGCGCCAGCGCGATCGATCAGTGCGGCGGCGCCGTATTTCTCGGCGAAGCGTCGGAGCTCGCCGCGCGCCGCCGGGCGTTCCTCCAGATCGACGAAGTGCACGGCGACACCGCGCTCCTTGAAGAAGCGCTGGGCCTTGCGGGTGTCCTGGCAGTCGGTGAAGCCGAAGATCTGCGCCTGGAGCGCCGTCATCGCGCCGTGCTCCCCGGGGGCGGCGCGCTCGGCGACTCTTCCCCCAGCCGCGCGAGACGATCGCGGAGCTCATGCCAGACGCCCTCGGGCACGGGCTGGGTACCGGGATGCCGCACGCCGCCGACGCGCGGCCCGTGAAAATCCGAGCCGCCGGTCGCGATCAGGCCGAGGCGTGAGCACATCTCGCGGTAGGCCGTGATCTGGCCCGCCGAGTGCTCGGGATAGAACGCCTCGAGCCCGAGCAGCCCGGCGGCGATCAGCTCCGGGATCAGCTCGTCGCGATGCGCGAGCCCGGGATGGGCCAGCACCGGCACGCCGCGGGCGCGCCTGATCACGCGCACGGCCTCGGCGGGCGTGAGCCGCTTGCGCGGCACGTTCGCCGGACCGTTCAGCGAGAGATAGCGATCGAACGCCTCGCGGACCGATTTCACGTAGCCGCGGTCGACCATCGCCTGGGCCACATGCGGGCGGCCGGCCGAGCCCTCCTTCACGAGGGCGAAGACGGCCTCGGGATCGATCGGCACGCCCAGCGCGGCCAGACGCTCGGCGATCCGATAGATCCGCTGCCGTCGCTCCTCGCGCTGCGCGCCGAGGAACTCCTGGAACCACGGCGCCTCCCAGTCGAGGCAGTAGCCGAGCACGTGAATCTCGGCGCCGGGGACGTCGCAGTTGATCTCAAGCCCCGGCACGATCTCGAGCGGCGGCAGATGCCTGGCTTCGTCCATGGCCTCGGCGATGCCGCTGGTGGAATCATGGTCGGTCACGGCGAGCACGCGCACGCCGTGGCGCGCCGCCAGCCGCACGAGCTCACGCGGGGCCAGGGTGCCGTCGGACGCGGTCGTGTGCGAGTGCAGATCGACCGCGCCGCCCACGGCTAGTCCCCGAGGTACGTCAGCACGGTACGCACGGCGAACCCGGTCGCGCCCTTCGGCCCCAGCGGCAGGTCCTTCTCGGTGAACGCCGGCCCCGCGATGTCCAGGTGGACCCACGGCGTCTTGCCCGCGAACTCCTTCAGGAACAGCCCGGCCGTGATGGCGCCGCCGCCGCGCGGCCCGACGTTGTTGAGATCCGCGACCTCGCTCTTGAGGTTGTCGCGGTACTCGTCGATCAGCGGCAGCTGCCAGAGCCGCTCGCCCGCCGTCTCGGCGGCCTTCATGAGGCGATTCGCCAGCGCCTGATTGTTCGTCATGAGCCCCGAGCACAGCTGCCCCAGCGCGATGACGCAGGCGCCGGTGAGGGTCGCCATGTCGATGATCTCGTCGGCCTGGATGGTGGTGTTGGCGTAGCAGAGCCCGTCGGCGAGGGTCAGACGCCCCTCGGCGTCGGTGTTGCCGATCTCGATCGTCGTGCCGTTCATCGCGCGCAGCACGTCGCCCGGGCGGATGGCCGAGCCCGACGGCATGTTCTCGGTGGCGGCGATCAGGCCGTGAACCTCGGCGGCGGGCTTGAGCGCCGGCAGCGCGCGCATGATGCCGAGGACCGCCGCGGCGCCGGCCATGTCGTACTTCATCCGCAGCATCCCGTCCGGCGGCTTCAGATCGAGCCCGCCGGAGTCGAACGTGATGCCCTTGCCGATCAGCACGATCTTCTTGCGCTTGCGCCCGGCGGCCGGACGCCCCGACGGCGTGTACGTCACGTGGATGAACTTCGGCGGCTGCTCGCTGCCGGCGGCGACGCCGAGAAAAGCGCCCATCCCCATCTTCTTGCACTCGGCGCGATCGAACACCTTGACGTCGAGTCGCGGCTCCTTCGCCATCTCGCCGGCTTCGCGCGCAAGATCGGTCGGGTGCAGATCGTTGGCGGGCGCGTTGATCAGGTCGCGCGCGAACGACGTGGCCAGCGCGAAGCTCTCGCCGCGGCGCATGCCGTCGGCCGCTTCGCGCGCGCGGCGCGCGTCGGGCTCGACCAGGCGCAGCTCGTTGACGGCCTTGTCCGGCTTTTCGCGCTTGTAGCGGTCGAAGTGGTACGTGCCGAGGATCGCGCCCTCGACCACCGCCTGGGCCCGCTGGCGCGCGGTCATCCGCTCGCCGAGCACCTCGGCGGCCACCGTACGGGCGCCGAGGTCGCGCGCCCGGCGCACGGCGGCCGCGGCCGCGCGGCGCACGATCTCCGAGGTCGTCTCCGCCCGCGGCCCGAGCCCCGCCACGACGATGCGGCGCCCGTCGGCGTGAGCGTGGGTCACGTGTCCCGTCTTGCCGGAGAACTTCTCGGCATCGAGCACTCGCTTGAGCTGCCCCTGCGAGGCGCGATCCAGACGCGCGAGCCGCTCGGGCAGCTTGGTTTCGCCGACGTGGAGGCCGACGACGAGCGCGTCGGCGGGCACCTCTTCGAGCCGCTTGTTGACGATCTCGACTTTCACCCGCGCGTTCCTCCTCTTAGGTTCTCGGCCCGCCGGATCATGTCGAGCAGGCCCTGGGTCGTGTCGAGCTCGGCCAGCCCACCGAGCTCGAACCACTGCGCCTCGGCGGCGTCGTCGCCCGCCGTGACGTCGAGCGAATCGGGATACGCCAGATAATCCACGAGCACGTAGTGATAGTGGACGCGCCCCGCGTCATCCTTCACGACGCGGTCGAGAACGCCGGCGACGTCGACGATCCGGATCTTGATCCCGCACTCTTCGAGGATCTCGCGCGCGATGGCCTCGCGCGTCGTCTCGCCGAGCTCGACCAGACCGCCCGGCAGGCTCCACTTGCCGAACGACGGCGCCTTGCCGCGCCGGACCAGCAGCACCTTGTTCTCGTGGAGGATCACGGCGCCGACGCCGACCCGCGGATAGTCCGGGTACTCGCGGCTCATACGTGGCCCGTGAGCCAGGCGTCGGTCGCGTACTTCTCGCGCACGAGGCGCTCGACCACCGCGGTCTCGTCGTTGGCGAGGCCGTCGGGGCGAAGCTCGAGCCCGTGCTCGCGCTCGAACGCCGCGGCCAGCGCGGCCGCCGTGTCGTCGAACTTCGGCCGGTGACCGAGCGCGGCCTCGAGCGTGGTCAGGCTCGCGAGCGGATCGTCGGTCGTCGGGAAGATGGCGGCCAGGTGCTCGGAGTCCACACCGAGCAGGATCGACCCGTGCTGCATGAACGTGCTGCCGTAGCGCCGCTGCGCGCTGCCGACGAGCTTGCGCCCTCCGATCTCGATCTCGCAGCTGCCGGTGCGGGCGAAGCAGAAGGCCGGCGTCGGCTCGTCGCCGCGCGCGACACCGACCATCTCGACCGGCGCGCCGAGGGCTCGGAGCCCCGAGGCCAGCGCGGTGCCGATCCATTGATAGCTGTAGAGCAGATCGCGCGCGCCGCCGCCGATGTCCTCGGCCGCCGCGACGACGCTGTAGGTGAGCTCTCGATCGGGACCGTCGTGATAGATCGCGCTGCCGCCGGTGAGCCGCCGGACGATGCCGACGCCCAGGCGTCGGCATGCCGCCACGTCGACGTGGCGATCGAGGGGCTGGCCGTAGCCGAGCGACACCGTGGGTGGCGCCCACGCGAAGAAGCGCACGGTCGGCGGCGAGGCGCCGGCGCGCCGGCCGAGCCAGATCGCCTCGTCGATCGCCATGTTGGTGGCGCCGTCGACGGGCTCGGTCACGAGCAAGCGCCAGATCCGCGTGCGCGGGCTGTCCGTCACGGCCCTAGCATCGCACGGGACCGCGACGGACGCGCAGCGCCGGGTTCGGGTCGTCGGGGTGGCAAGCCGCGCTCAGCCGCGGGCTAGCGCCGCGGGGTCCACTTCAAGTTGGGCTCGCGCGCGGCCTTCGTCTGGTCGAGCCGGCGCACCGACGTGGTCACCGGCGCATCGTGGATCGCCGCGGGGTTCGTCTCGGCCTCGCGCGCGATCTGGATCATCGCGTCGCAGAACGCGTCGAGCGTCTCCTTCGCCTCGGTCTCGGTCGGCTCGATCATCAGCGCTTCCTCGACGATCAGCGGGAAATAGGTCGACGGCGCGTAGAAGCCGAGGTCCAGCAGGCGCTTGGCGATGTCGGTCGCGGTGACGCCCAGCCTCTTTTGACGCCGAGCGGACACGACGCACTCGTGCATGCACGGGCCCGGCACCGCGACGTCGTAGTCCCGCTCGATGCGCTTCATGATGTAGTTCGCGTTCAGGATCGCGTTGTCCGAGACGGCGCGAAGCCCGTCGGGGCCCATCGTGCGGATGTAGGTGTAGGCCCGCACGAGCATGCCGAAGTTGCCCCAGAAGGCCTGGAGCTTGCCGATCGATTTCGGCCGCTTCCAGTCGAGCGAGTATTCGTCGCCGCCCCGGGTGACGACGGGAACCGGCAGGAACGGCTCCAGGTGCGCCCTGACGCCGACCGGGCCCGCGCCGGGACCGCCACCGCCGTGCGGGGTCGTGAAGGTCTTGTGCAGGTTGAAGTGGCAGACGTCGAAGCCGAGGTCGCCCGGCCGTGTGATCCCGAGGATCGCGTTGAGGTTGGCGCCGTCCATGTAGACCTGCACGCCCTTGGCGTGGCAGAGCTCGGTGATCTCGATGATCCGCGGCTCGAACATGCCGAGCGTGTTCGGCACCGTGATCATGAACGCGGCGACGTCGGTATCGAGCGTGCGCGCGAGCGCGTCCACGTCCACCTCGCCGTTCGGCAAGGACTTCACCTCGACCACCTGGTAGCCGGCGATCGCCGTCGAGGCCGGGTTCGTGCCGTGCGCCGAGTCGGGCACCAGGACCTTCGTGCGTTTCTCGCCCTTGGACTGGTGGTAGGCCCGGATCATCAGCACGCCGGCCAGCTCGCCCTGCGCGCCGGCCGCTGGCTGGAGCGAGACCGCGTCCATGCCGGCGATCTCGGCGAGATCGCGCGCCAGCTCGTGCATCAGCTGCAACGCTCCCTGCGCCAGGGCCTCGGGTGCCAGCGGATGCACCTTGGCGAAGCCAGCCAGCCGCGCCATGTCCTCGTGGAGCTTCGGGTTGTACTTCATCGTGCACGAGCCGAGCGGATAGAAGTGCGTGTCGACGCCGTAGTTCATCCGCGACAGGCGCGAGTAGTGGCGCACGATGTCGAACTCGGAGACCTCCGGCAGCTCGGGCGCGTCGCGTCTGAGATGTTTGGCCGGCAAAAGCTTCTTCGCGTCGGCCTCTGGCACGTCGGCCTCCGGCAGGGACCACGCCACGCGGCCCGCCGAGGAGAGCTCGAAGATCAGCTTGTCGTAGGCGTCGGCCATCACGCCACCGCCTTCTCGAGCGCCGCCGCGAAGGCGTCGATCTC
>Ga0075423_10002405_pt1 | contig 16986 bp, 15 predicted proteins | sample SoiMethybrSBSTD2_FD_80114 | JGI IMG/M metagenome (GOLD analysis project Ga0075423, IMG submission 80114) | Bulk soil microbial communities from a Populus tree surrounding site in Tennessee, USA - Soil MetaG P. TD hybrid SBSTD2 | ecosystem: Environmental > Terrestrial > Soil > Tree plantation...
GCGATGAAGGGACAGATGGCCACGGCCGCAGCGCCGCAAACCACCAGGAAGCCCGGCCGTCGCCGCGCGTCGTAGCGGCGCTGGTGGCTCTCCTCGCTGCGGCATTCCTCGGGATCGTCCAGGGACTCACCGAGTTCCTGCCGGTGTCGTCGACCGCGCATCTGCTCGTCGGCGCCCGGCTGATCCATTTCGACGATCCCGGCGGCGTCTTCACCGTCACGATCCAGCTGGGATCGATCCTCGCGGTGATGTGGCTCTATCGCGCCAAGATCGCGCGGGTCATCGCCGGGCTGCCGTCGGATCCCGAAGCGCGGCACTTCGCGCTGATGGTGGTCGTCGCGTTCCTGCCGGCGGCGGTGGCCGGCGCGCTGTTCGCCGGATACGTGAAGCGCGTGCTCTACACCACGCCTTCGGTGATCGGGTGGTCGTTCATCATCGGCGGCCTCGTCATGCTCGTCGTCGAGCGCTATCGTCCGGAGCCGGTCGTCCGGAACGCGGACCACACCTCGCTGGCGCGGGCGCTCGGGATCGGCACCTGTCAGGTGCTCGCGCTCATTCCCGGGGTGTCGCGGTCCGGCGCGACGATCGTCGGGGCCATGCTGCTCGGGCTCGACCGCCCGGCCGCGGCTGAATTCTCGTTCTTTCTGGCGATGCCCACGATGATGGCGGCGTTCGCGCACGACATGCTCGAGGCCCGGCACAGTCTGGGACCGGAGCGGGCCGCCGAGATCGCCGTGGGGTTCGTCCTGGCGTTCATCGCCGCGCTGGTGGTGGTCAAGCCGTTTCTCGGCGTGGTCCGCCGCGTGGGATTCGTGCCATTCGCGTGGTACCGCATCGCCGCCGGCGTGCTCCTGTTGATCGCGCTGGCGGCCGGGGCGTTGTAGGGCGCCGCCATGCAGTGGTTGCGGCGCACGTTCATCGCCGGGTTCTTCGTGACGGTGCCGCTCGTCATCAGCGTCGCCGCGTTCGTGTGGATCTTCCGGGTCGTCGACGGGTTCGTCGGGCCGTTCTACGATTCGTGGCTCCAGCGCCTGGCCAGCGACCCGACCCAGACGGTTCACATTCCCGGCCTCGGCATCCTCACCACCGCGCTCATCGTGCTGCTGGTCGGTGCGCTGGCCACCAACGTCCTGGGAAGGCGCGTGCTGCAGCGAACCGAGACGTACCTGTTGAAAGTGCCGGTGTTCCGCACGATCTATTCGCCGGTCAAGCAGCTTGTAGTCGCCTTCTCACCGGACAATGAGTACGGGTTCAAACGCGTGGTGCTGGTCGAGGATGGCGCCAGCGGGTTGCTGCTCGGCTTCCTGACCAAGGAATTCACGGTCGATCGCGGGCACGGTCCGCAGCCGCTGATTGCCGTGTACGTGCCCACCAATCACCTCTATCTGGGCGACGTGATCATCTGTCCGAGAGAGAAGGCCTCATTTCCGGACATCACCGTCGAGCAGGCGATCCGGATCTTCCTGACCGGCGGCGTCGCCCTGTCGAGCCGTGTGAGGGCGCGGCACGGCGCCGATCGCGTCGCCGATTTCCGGGTCTGACCAGCCGCCCGTCGGCGCTCTTTTCCGGCACCTTCCTCCCATCTCTCCGCGGCAGGTCGTGTGGTACGATCCGTGGATTTGCGATGCGCGCTTCGAGGAGACCAATGCTGCATATGTTCCGTTCGTGTACGGGTAGTGTCGCGGTCCTGCTCATCGCGCTGCTGCTGGCGCCTGCCGCGGCATCGCTCGGCGCGCAGGCCCCCGCGCCTCCGGCCGCTCAGGAGGCGCGGCCCGCCGGCGGCGAGGCGAACCTGATCCTGCCGGATCTCGGTCAGGTGACATTCCAGGGCATCAACGGCCGGACGCTCCTCATCAGCGGACTCGGTGTCTGTGTGCTGGGTCTCCTCTTCGGTATGGTGATCTTCGTGCAGCTGCGGAACCTGCCGGTCCATCGCTCGATGCACGAGATCTCCGAACTGATCTACGAGACGTGCAAGACCTACCTGATCACCCAGGGCAAGTTCATCCTGATCCTCGAAGTGTTCATCGGCGTGATCATGGTGTTCTACTTCGGCGTGTTGCAGCACTTCGCGCCGGTCAAGGTCGCCATCATTCTCCTCTTCAGCCTGATCGGGATCGCCGGGAGCTACGGGGTCGCGTGGTTCGGCATCAGGGTCAACACCTTTGCGAACTCGCGCGCCGCTTTCGCCGGACTCAAGGGCCAGCCCTACCCGATCTACGCGATTCCGCTGCGCGCCGGGATGAGCATCGGCATGCTCCTCATCAGCGTCGAGCTGCTGCTGATGCTGTGCATCCTGCTCTTCATTCCCGGCGACTACGCGGGTCCCTGCTTCATCGGCTTCGCGATCGGGGAATCGCTGGGCGCCGCGGCGCTGCGCATCGCCGGCGGCATCTTCACCAAGATCGCCGACATCGGCTCGGATCTCATGAAGATCGTCTTCAACATCAAGGAAGACGATGCCCGCAATCCGGGAGTGATCGCGGATTGCACCGGCGACAACGCCGGCGATTCGGTCGGCCCCAGCGCCGACGGGTTCGAGACCTACGGCGTCACCGGCGTGGCGCTGATCTCGTTCATTCTCGTGGCGGTCCCGACCCAGACCGTGCAGGTGCAGCTGCTGGTCTGGATCTTCGTGATGCGCATCATGATGGTGATCGCGAGCGGCGTCTCCTACCTGCTCAACGAAGTGTGGGCGAAGGCCAGCTTCGGCAACGCCGCGACCATGAACTTCGAGGTGCCGCTGACGCGGCTGGTGTGGCTGACCTCGATCGTCTCGGTCGCGCTCACCTACCTGGTCTCGTTCCTGCTGATCCCCGACCTCGGCGGCGATCCCACGCTCTGGTGGAAGCTGTCGACGATCATCACCTGCGGCACGCTGGCGGGCGCGATCATTCCCGAGCTGGTCAAGATCTTCACGTCGGTCGACTCGGGCCATGTGCGCGAGGTCGTGACCTCGTCACGCGAGGGCGGCGCGTCGCTGAACATCCTGTCGGGATTCGTGGCCGGCAACTTCTCGGGCTACTGGCTGGGGCTGAGCATCGTCTCGCTGATGTCGATCGCCTACGGCGTGAGCACCCAGGGCGTGGGCGGGCTGATGATCGCCCCGGCGGTGTTCGCCTTCGGTCTGGTGGCGTTCGGCTTCCTCGGCATGGGCCCGGTCACGATCGCCGTGGACTCCTACGGGCCGGTCACCGACAACGCGCAGTCGGTGTTCGAGCTGTCGGTGATCGAGGCGATCCCCAACATCAAGCAGGAGCTCAAGAAGGACTACGGCTTCGACGTGAACTTCGAGCGGGCCAAGCACCTGCTCGAGGAGAACGACGGCGCCGGCAACACCTTCAAGGCGACGGCGAAGCCCGTGCTGATCGGCACGGCGGTGGTCGGCGCGACGACGATGATCTTCTCGATCATCGTCATGCTGACGCACGGTCTGACCCAGAACCTCGACAAGCTGTCCCTGCTCCATCCGCCGTTCCTGCTCGGCCTGATCACCGGCGGCGCGATGATCTACTGGTTCACCGGCGCCTCGACCCAGGCGGTGACGACCGGCGCCTACCGGGCCGTCGAGTTCATCAAGGCGAACATCCGGCTCGACGGGGTCGAGAGGGCCTCGGTGACCGACAGCAAAAAGGTCGTGGAGATCTGCACGCAGTACGCCCAGAAGGGGATGTTCAACATCTTCCTGGGCGTGTTCTTCGGCACCCTCGCGTTCGCCTTCCTGGAGCCCTATTTCTTCGTCGGCTACCTGGTGTCGATCGCGCTGTTCGGCCTCTACCAGGCGATCTTCATGGCCAACGCGGGCGGCGCCTGGGACAACGCCAAGAAGATCGTCGAGGTCGAGCTCAAGGAGAAGGGGTCGCCGCTCCATGCCGCGACGGTGGTGGGCGATACGGTCGGGGACCCGTTCAAGGACACCTCGTCGGTGGCGATGAATCCGGTGATCAAGTTCACGACCCTGTTCGGTCTGCTGGCCGTCGAGCTGGGAGTCCAGCTTGCAGAGCAATACGGCGCCCGCACCGGATTGCTGCTGTCGGGCCTGTTTCTGGCGAGCTCGGCCACGTTCGTGTGGCGGTCGTTTTATGCCATGCGAATCGTCCGGCAGGGGGCGTGAAAAGTCTGCCGGACGGGAGAGAATCCGTGGCAGCTGTCACAAAGAAAAGTGTGGACCATTCGGCCGATTCCGGTGTCTATTCCCGCATGGAACGTTCGTTGACACTGGTTTTTCCGTCTGCATATAATTCGCGGTCTTGCACCGTGGCGAATCACCGCACAAATAGGCGATCACAACTACAGGGAGGGCTGAGCTGTGCCGCGTGACATGTTCGGCGACGTCGTCGATCCGTCAATCAAGGTCGGATCTCAAGCCTGGTACACGGTGCCCCTGTCCATCCTGGCGCACGTGGCCCTGTTCGGGGCGGTCATCATCATTCCGCTGATGGCAGCGGATGTGCTGCCCACGCCGAACACGATGATGGCGTTCGCGGCCCCGCCGCCTCCGCCACCGCCGCCACCGCCGCCGCCCCCGAGTGCTGCGCCGCCCAAGGTCACGCCGACCCCGGTGACCAACCCCAATGCGGCGCCGACCGAAGCCCCCAAGGAGATCGTTCCCGAGATGCCGGCGCCGGCGGCCGGCGTGAGCGAGGGCGTCCCGGGCGGTGTCGAAGGCGGGATCCCGGGCGGGACGATCGGCGGCGTGGTGGGCGGACTGCCCACGGCCCCGCCGCCGCCACCACCGCCGACCGCACCGGTCCGGGTCGGCGGCAACATCAAGGCGCCCACCAAGACGCGCAACGTCAATCCGGTCTATCCGCCGATTGCGCAGTCGGCGCGGGTGCAGGGCGTGGTCATCATCGAGGCGACCATCGGCCCGGACGGCCGTGTCAAGGACGCCAAGGTGCTGCGCTCGATCCCGCTGCTCGACCAGGCAGCGCTCGACGCAGTCAAACAGTGGCAGTTCACGCCGACGCTGCTCAACGGCGTCCCCGTCCCGGTCATCATGACGGTCACGGTGAACTTCACGTTGCAGTGACGGCCGGTCGGCGTGCCGGGCTCAAGAAGTCGAGGCGGGGCGTGAGCCCCGCCACTCGTACGAAAGGCGGGCCTTCCCGCCGTTCGGGCTGAAACTGGGCTGAGAAAAAAGTCGAATTCATTCTGGACTGTTCCAGAGCCGGAGGAGTGGCGCAATGGACTTGATGCACATGTGGAACGAGATGGGCTTCGTCGCGAGGGCCATCGCGGTGATTTTGGTGATCATGTCGATGATCTCGTTCGGCGTTGCGATTGAACGCATCTATACGTTCACGCAGGCCCGCAAGCAGTCGAAGCTGTACGCCCCGCAGGTCGCCAAGCATCTCAAGGAAGGCCGGCTCAAGGACGCCATCGCCATCTCGTCGTCCAAGAACTATCGCTACAGCCACCTCGCGAAGGTCGTGCTGGCCGGGTTGCAGGAGTATCAGTTCCAGCAGGAGAGCGGCGCCAATCTGAGCCGCGAAGACCTGGTCGACACCGTGCGCCGCGCGATTCAGCGTGCGTCGGCGCTGACCGCCAACGATCTCAAGAAGGGCGTCGCCTCGCTCGCGACCATCGGGGCGACCGCCCCGTTCGTCGGCCTGCTCGGCACGGTCGTCGGCATCATCACCGCGTTCCAGGGCATCGCCGCCACCGGATCGGGCGGCCTCGGCGCCGTCTCGGCCGGCATCTCGGAAGCGCTCGTCGAGACCGCGCTCGGCCTCGTCGTCGCGATTCCGGCGGTCTGGTTCTACAACTACCTGACCGGCCGGATCGAGTACTTCAACGTCGAAATGGACAACTCCTCGTCCGAGCTCGTCGACTACTTCATCAAGAAGACCGCGTAAATCGCCCGCGGGTTGCCGGCGGGCCCCCTTCAGTCGTAGGCTGAAGGGCGCCGCCGGCCACGCGTTGTGGCACCGGCTGTTGCAGATCGCGCGATAACAACGGAGTACCACCCATGGCAATGGATGTAGGCGGAGCAAAAGGCGGCCCGAAATCCGACATCAACGTGACGCCGCTGGTCGACGTCATGCTCGTGCTGCTCATCATCATGATGTTGATCGCGCCGATGCTGCAGAAGGGCGTGCCCGTCACCCTGCCGCTCGCGGACAACACCGTCGACAAGCCCGAAACCCAGAACCAGACCGTCGTCGCCGTCGACTCGAAGAACCATTTCTATGTGGACGGCCTCGAGGTCGAGCGGTCCTTGATGGCCGACCGCGTGAAGACCAAGCTCGAGGACAAGACCGAGCGCATCGTCCTCATCAAGGGTGACCAGGACGCCAGCTATTCGGCGATCATGGCCGCGATGGACGACCTCCGGAAGGTCGGGATCGAGGACATCGGCCTGATCACCGAGCGCAAGACCAAGCCTGGCGCGACCGCGGGAGGCAAGTAATGAAACACGCCCACAAGCACTTCGGGGCCGATCGGGTCGTCACCGGCGAAATGCCGCACGCCAGTGCGGACATGAACGTCACCCCGCTCATCGACGTCCTCCTCGTGCTCCTGATCATCTTCATGGCCGCCCTGCCGCTGACCCAGAAGGGCGTCGACGTGAACCTGCCGCTCGAGACCAAGTCGGCGCAGCAGGCGGTCGATCCCAACCAGATCGTGCTCGACATCGCGGCCGACAAGTCGATCTCGGTGAACAAGCAGGTCATCGGCATCGGCAACCTCCAGGAGTTCCTCCGCACCACCTTCGAGAGCCGCAAGGAGAAGACGCTGTTCCTGATCGGCGATCCGACGCTGCGCTACGCGGAGATCATCGCCGTCATCGACGCCGCCAAGGGCGCGGGCGTCGAGAAGGTCGGCATCGTCACCGAGGGCATGCGGAAGGGCGACGCGAGCAACTAGACGCTCGACCGACGTACAGAGAAAAGGCCGGGCGCCCCGAAGGCACCCGGCCTTTTTGATTTTCAGCCTGCCCGCTCGGCTCCTACTTCGTGGGCTTCGCCCCGGCCTTGGCAGCGGCGGCAGCGCCGCCCCTCCCAAGCTCCATCGCCTTGTTGCGGAGCTCGTCGGCCTCGCGAATCAGCTGCTTCTGTTTTTCCGGGTCCTTCTCGAGGTTGGCCTGCTGCCGCAGGAGGATGTTCTTGTAGACCAGCGCGTCGGTGTAGTTCGGGTTCAATTGAAGCGCCTTGTCCTCGGCGGCGATGCCCTTGGCGTTCATCTCGGCCTTCTGCGCCGGGCTCAGACGGAAATCCTTCGATGCCTTTTCCTGGTAGTAGCTGCCAATCAGGTGATAGCCCTGCGGGTTGTTGGGGTCGAGCTCCGCCGCCTTGTTGAAGGCCTCCATGGTCTTGTCGAAATCCCCCTGGCGGTTGTAGTAGCCGGCGATCGAGTTCCACACGGTGGGGTCGTTCGGGCGGGCGTCACGCGCCTTCAGCAGCGCCGCTTCGGCCTCCTCGTAGCGCCCGGCGTCCTCGTAGATCTTCGAGAGCTGGAAATAGGCCGTAGGCTCGTTGGGGTCCATCGTGATCATCTTCTGGACGATGGGCTCGGCCTGGGACGGGTCGTTCAACTTGTCGGGGGCGTAGGCCGCGACGATGTATTCCATGGCGCGGCGCTTGATCAGCGGATCCTTCGACTGTTCCGCGGCTTTCGTATAGTTTTCGATCGCCTTGGTCATGTAGGCGTCGTTCTCGGGCTCTCCCTTGCGGGCCGGCTTCCAGAGGTTGTCGTAGCTGTTGCCGAGGAAGAAGTAGGCGGCGAGGAAATCGGGCGCGGCTTCGGTGTTGGGCTGAGCGGCGATGACCGCCTCGTAGCGCTCGGCGGCTTCGCGCCAGCGCTGGCCCCGGTAATGATCGTTGGCCTCCTTGAAGGCTTTCATCGCCTTCAGGTTCCGGAACGAATACTTTCCACAGCCGGCCGTGGCGCTGCTCAGCCCGATGACGAGCACTGCGAATGCCATCGACGCCGACCGAATACGCGTCTTCATGTTCTCCCTCGAGGCGCGGACACCACGTGCGCGCTGAAAAGTGGGTATTAGAATGGTGCAGGCACGAACGCGGAGGGCTTACCCGGCCTGAACCGCGTCAGTATAGTGAACCAAAAATCGCGCCGTCAACCTGGCGCCGCAAGGGGGACGGGCGCGTTTGGCAGGCCGATACGGCTGTCGGTGACCCGTGGCAGTCCCCCTTTCATCCCGTCGAGACTTAGACACCGACTTCCATGATCCGGTTCGAGGACCTCGTCGAGAAAGTGCGGGCCAGCAACCCTGAGGCCGACACCGAACTGCTGAGGCGCGCCTACATGTTCTCGGCGTTCGAGCACAAGGGACAGGTTCGGCACTCGGGGGAGCCGTACCTCGTCCATCCGCTCGAGGTCGCGGATCTGCTCGCCGACATGAAGCTGGATGTGGTCGCGATCGCCTCCGGCCTGCTCCACGACATCGTCGAAGACACGCACACCCCGATCGAGCGGATTCGTGACCTGTTCGGCGTCGACATCGCCCATGTCGTCGAAGGGGTCACCAAACTCGGGTCGATCCAGTTCTCGTCGCGCGAGGAGCGGCAGGCGGAGAACTTCCGCAAGATGCTGCTGGCGATGGTCGACGACATCCGCGTGATCCTGGTCAAGCTCGCGGACCGGCTCCACAACATGCGGACGCTCCACCACCTTCCCGAGGAGCGCCGGATCAAGATCGCGCAGGAGACGCGCGACATCTACGCCCCGATCGCCAACCGCCTCGGGATGAGCAAGGTCAAGAACGAGCTCGAGGAGCTGTCGTTCAAGTACCTGGAGCCGCAGGCCTACGAGTCGCTGCGCCAGCGCGTCGAGGCGCGGCGCCGCGCCACCGAGGGGATGATCGAGGAGCTGCGCAAGACCATCACCGCCAAGCTCGAGGACGCCCAGGTTCCGGTCATCCACATCGACGGACGCATCAAGCGTCTGTTCAGCATCCACCAGAAGCTGAAGCGCCAGAAGATCGATCTCGAGCAGGTCTACGATCTCGTGGCGCTGCGCATCATCACCGGCTCGGTGCGGGACTGCTACGCGGCGCTCGGGATCATCCACCAGACCTGGGCGCCGGTGCCGGGACGGATCAAGGACTTCATCTCCATGCCGCGGCCGAACGGCTATCAGTCGCTCCACACCTCGGTGGTCAGCGAGCGCGGCTTCCCCTTCGAGGTGCAGATCCGGAGCGCCGAGATGCACCGCATCGCCGAGGAGGGCATCGCCGCGCACTGGAAGTACAAGGAAGGGCGGGTCGGCGCGGATCGCGACGAGCAGTACTTCCTGTGGCTGCGGCAGCTGCTCGAGTGGCAGCAGGAGGTCCGCGACCCTCAGGAGTTCCTGCAGAACCTGAAAATCGACCTCTACCCCGAGGAGGTCTACATCTTCACGCCGAAAGGGGAAGTCAAGGCACTGCCGCGCGATGCCACGCCGGTGGATTTCGCCTACGCGATCCACACCGACATCGGGCACCAGTGCGTGGGCGCCCGCGTGAACGGCAAGATGGTGCCGCTCCGCACCCGCCTCCGCAACGGCGACATCGTCGAGATCGCGACGACGCCGGGGCACAAGCCGAGCCGGGACTGGCTGAACTTCGTCGCGACCTCGCGGGCGCGCAACAAGATCAAGCACTTCATCCACTCCGAGGAGAAGATCCGCAGCCTCGAGCTGGGGCGGAAGCTGTTCGACAAGGAGGCGCGCCGGTTCGGCCTGAACGTCGCCAGGCTGACCGAAGGGGAGCAGTTCGCGGCGATGCTGACCGAGGGGGGCTACCAGAAGCCCGACGAGCTGTTCACCGCGATCGCCTACGGCAAGCTGTCGGCGAAGGCGGTGCTGGCGAAGCTGGTGCCGCAGGAACAGCTGAAGGAGCCGCAGGAGAGCACGCTCACCTCGGTAGTGAAGCGCGTGCTCGGCACCGGCGAGGAAAAGATCAAGGTGCGCGGCATCGACGACATCATGGTGTTCCGCGCCCGCTGCTGCAATCCGATTCGCGGCGAGAAGATCGTCGGCTACATCACCCGCGGCAAGGGGGTCTCGGTCCACTCCGCCAGCTGCTCGAACGTCCTCAATCTGCTCTACGATCCGGAACGCCGCATCGACGTGGAGTGGGACAAGGGATCCGACGCCTCACCCTACACCGTCCGCCTCAGCATCCAGGTCGAGGATCGCAAGGGCATCCTCGCCGACGTCAGCTCGAAGATCGCCGGCATCAACACCAACATCCGCAACGTCGAAGCCACGACGACCGACCAGATGGGCCGCATCGACATGACGGTCGAGATCAGCGACGTCAAGCACCTTCAGAAGGTGATCAAGTCGCTGAGAAGCGTCGAGGGTGTGCTGGACGTCGAAAGGGCGGCGAACTGAGGCGCGACGGTCCTAACCGACTTCGGCAATGACGTCGATTTCGACGCGGGCATCGCGCGGCAGCCTGGCCGCCTGGATCGTCGAGCGCGCCGGTGCGGGCGAGCTGAAGTACCCGCCGTAGACTTCGTTCATCTTCGCGAAGTCGTTCATGTCCGCGAGGTAGACGGTGGCCCGGACGACGTGATCGAAAGAGGAGCCGGCGGCTTCGAGGATGCCGGCGAGGTTGCGGAAGACGCGGTGCGTCTGCGCCGCGATGTCTCCCTCCACCATCATGCCGGTCGCGGGGTCGAGCGGAATCTGGCCAGAGACGAAGACCAGGTTGCCGGCACGGATCGCCTGTGAGTAGGGGCCGATCGCGGCCGGGGCCGCGGACGTGGACACGGCCTCGCGCATGGGGCGGCGAGGCTAGGCGGCCTTGACGACCTTGCCCGAGCGGATGCAGCGGGTGCAGACGCGCAGCCGCTGGATGCCGCCGTTCACGAGCGCGCGCACCCGCTGCAGGTTCGGCTCGAACCGGCGCGGAGTCACGTTATGCGCGTGGCTGATGTTCCGGCCCACGACGGGACCCTTTCCGCAGATTTCACAACGTTTGGCCATGGCGTACGGTCTGGTGTGGAAGCGCCGGGTGCCTGCGCGAGCCACCCCTCCCCCGGCGTGGCACAGAGGGGTCGGCACAAACGTCAAATTATACACCGTCGGCCCAGGTGACCCCAGCGGCACACATATTTGTCCCTGCCGAAGGGTCAGCCCGACAAGGACGTCGCCGGAAAGTCGCGGGAAGGTCCGGGATCGCGGCTGATCCGTATAGGAATGGGAGTTGCACACCTGGGCTGCAACCGGAACCGTTCCGGTGCTGCGGAGGAGGAACCATGGAACGCCATGTTGAACCCGTCCTGCGCGAGCAGACGCCCACCGAATACTTCAAGGAGATGGTGGAGTCCGCGCTCGCTCGCCAGCACCTGCAGGCGGGTGATCTGACGGAGTACTACCTGGTCAACCTGCTGTGCCAGTACGTCCGCCTCGATCCGGTGGCGCACGCCGACTACGGTGAGCCGCTCGCGGTGCGTCTCGCGCGGGCGCTGCAGACCGGCGGCACCGAGCAGCGCGCCCGGCTTCGCAGCCTCGGCGATTTCTCCCTGTTTACGGCCGGTTTCTTCTCCGACAGTCTGAGCCGGCGCCACGTCGACGTCGACTATTACGTCTCGATGGGGGCGTACGCGTACGGATCGTTGAGCCGCGCGGAGGATGCGTTCCGCGACGTGTTCGCCGAGCTCTCCCGGAAGTTCGTCGGCTTCAGCGACGTGCTCGCCGACGTCAGTGAGCGGACCGCGCTGACGTCGAACAACGACGTGCTCCGCATCTACGAGAAATGGCTCCGCACCGGCAGCGCCCGCGACGGCCAGCGCCTGATCGAGCGGGGCATCGTCCCGAACAGCTCGGTGGGCAAGAGGTTCCTGCAGTAGCGCTCGACGCGCCGGGTGTCCCTCCCGGCGCAGGGTGCCCCTGACGATTCTGCGCACGGCGAACACAACTGTAATTTCATACACGCCGAGAACGTCGTTCGAACCGAACCGGAAACGGGGGGGCTGGCGTCTAAAGGGACATCATCGCGTTGCCAGACGCCTGTCACTGCTGGAGAACCGGGTTGTAAATCGCTGACTCATAACCAGATGCCACGGAAAAGCTGCCCTGAGCGAGGGGCGTGACAGCGGACGTCCGACTCACCAGTCGAGTTCACCTCCCTCATCCCGGACCCCGGGTTTCAGCCACCACTTTCGGTGGGCACCACATCTGGTGTATACTGACAGGCTTTATTGGCTGGCAAATCCATTGCATAACGGCCAGCGACTTTTATCGCGCGGGCCGAGGCGGAGAAGAGGAGCGGAATCATTATGAGCGTCAAAGGAACGCCCCGGGGGCAGATGAATCGGGACCGGTACGCGGAGCTGAAGAGCATCCTCGAGGAGCGCCGGCGCGAGATCATGAGCGCCGTCCACGAGAAGATTCGCGACGTCCGCAGCGAGGGCGCGAACAGCCCCACGCACGGCGTGCTCGACGCGGCGGAGTCCTCTGAAGCGGACATTCAGGACGACATCGAGTTCGCGTTGATCCAGATGAAGGCCGAGACGCTGACCAAGATCGAGGAGGCGCTGCGCCGCCTCGAGGAAGGCACGTTCGGCTACTGTTTCGAGTGCGGCGAGGAGATCTCGGAGCGCCGGCTCCGTGCCCTGCCGTTCGCGGTTCGCTGCAAGGACTGCGAGGAGGCCCGCGAGGTCGCGCAGCAGCGCGAGCGCATGATTCAGCGCCGCGGCGCCGCGTCTCTCTTCCTCGACATGCAAGGCTGAAACGGGGCCGGGCCGGTTCCACGGCCCGGCCGCGTCAAGGCATGCTACATTTCGCAGGCCCGACCGGGGGCGTAGCGCCCCCGGGAACGGGGCCCGCGCCCCATTCCCAACAGCTCACAGCCGGCAGCCTGGTCGGGCCGCCACTCGAGGAGGATCGCCAATGAGCGATCAGGACGAGCCGATCGTCGTCGACGATGGTTCGGTAGGGGACCGCCCGCTGGTGATTCCCGCGGAGCTGCCCGTGTTGCCGCTGCGCGACACCGTGCTGTTCCCCAACTCATTCATGCCGCTGGCGGTAGCCCGCGAGGCCTCGGTCCGCCTGATCGACGAGGCCACGACCTCCGGGCGGATGATTGGCGTCTTCACGCAGCGCGAAGCCTCGGTGGAGGAGCCGGTCCAGGAAGATCTCTACCCGATCGGCACCGCCACCCACGTCCACAAAATGTTCAAGCTGCCGGACGGCAGCCTGCGGCTGATCGTGCAGGGCCTGGCGCGGATCCGTCTCGATCGCATCACGCAGACCCGTCCCTACCTCAAGGCCGCGGTCACGATCGCCGACGAAGAGCTGAAGGACGAGGATCACCTGCAGATCGACGCCCTGCAGCGCAACATCAAGAGCAACTTCCAGCAGGTCGTCTCGCTGTCGCCGCTCCTCTCCGACGACCTGCAGGCGCTGTCGGCGAACATCACCGATCCCGGCAAGCTCGCCGACTTCATCGCCTCGAGCCTGACCACCATCGGCACCCCGGTCAAGCAGGAGGTGCTCGCGACCCTGGATATCCGCGCCCGGATGGATGCGCTCAACCGGCTGCTGATCAAGGAGCTCGAGGTGCTGGAGCTCGGATCGAAGATCCAGTCGCAGGTCCAGTCGGAGGTCGGGAAGAACCAGCGCGAGTACTTCCTCCGCGAGCAGCTCAAGGCCATTCAGAAGGAGCTCGGCGAAGGCGACGAGCAGGCCAAAGAGATCGAGGAGCTCCGCACCAAGATCGAAGGCATCGGCATGCCCGACGCGGTCAAGAAGGAAGCGCTGCGCGAGCTCGATCGGCTGTCGAAGATGCCGGTGGCCGCGGCCGAATACACCGTCTCGCGTACCTATCTCGACTGGATCGTGGCGCTCCCCTGGTCGAAGCGCACCGAAGATTCGATCGACCTGAAGCGGACCAAGGACGTCCTCGACGCCGACCATTCAGGGCTCGAGAAGGTGAAGGACCGGGTGCTGGAGTACCTGGCGGTCCGCAAGCTGAATCCCGACGTGAAGGGCCCGATCCTGTGCTTCCTCGGGCCTCCCGGCGTGGGCAAGACCTCGCTCGCGAAGTCCATCGCCAACTCGCTCGGCCGCAAGTTCGTGCGCGTGTCCCTCGGCGGCATGCGCGACGAGGCGGAGATCCGCGGCCACCGGCGGACTTACATCGGCGCCCTGCCCGGCCAGATCATCCAGGGGCTGCGTCGCGCCGAGTCCAAGAATCCCGTCTTCATCCTCGACGAGATCGACAAGCTGGGATCGGACTTCCGCGGCGACCCGGCATCCGCGCTGCTCGAAGTGCTGGATCCCGAACAGAACAACACGTTTCGCGATCACTACCTCGACGTGCCATTCGATCTGTCGGAGGTGCTCTTCCTGACCACCGCCAACGTGCTCGATCCAGTTCCGCCGGCCCTTCGCGACCGCATGGAAGTGCTCGAGCTCGCCGGCTACACCGAGGAAGAGAAGCTCAAGATTGCGACCGAGCATCTGATCGCCAAGCAGATCACCAACCACGGTCTGTCCCCGGACCACGTCGAGTTCCAGGACGCGGCGATTCGCAGCGTCATTCGCGGCTACACGCGGGAGGCCGGGGTTCGCAACCTCGAACGGGAGATCGGCGCGCTCTGCCGCAAGGTCGCCCGGCGCCGGGCCGAAGGCGACGAGACGCGGGTCGTCATCACGCCCGATGCCGTGGTCGACATGCTCGGTGCCCCTTCGTTCCTGGACGAGGAAATCGAGAACCGCACGAAGGATCCGGGCGTCGCTGTCGGCCTCGCGTGGACGCCGGCCGGCGGCGAAGTGCTGTTCGTGGAAGGCTCACGGATGCACGGCGGCGGCACGCTGACCCTGACCGGCCATCTCGGCGACGTGATGAAGGAATCGGCGCGCACCGCGCTGTCGTGGTTCAGGTCGAATGCGCCCCGCTACAGCGTCGATCCGAACTTCTACAAGGATGCCGAGATCCACCTCCACGTGCCGTCCGGAGCCATTCCCAAGGATGGACCGTCGGCCGGCGTCACGATGGTGACGGCCCTGGCGTCGGAACTGACCGGCCGGCCGGTTCGAGGCGACCTGGCGATGACCGGCGAAATCACGCTGTCCGGCCGCGTCCTGCCGGTCGGAGGGATCAAAGAGAAGGTCCTCGCCGCCCGCCGTCACGGGATTCGCGAGGTGATCCTGCCGCGGCAGAACGAGAAGAACATCAAGGAAGATCTGACCGAGGAACTGCGCAGCGAGCTGAAGATCAACTACGTCTCGCACATCGAAGAGGTCCTCAAGATCGCGCTGCTGCCAGGGGCGGCGCAGACACACTCGGGGCTGCCGATGGACGAGGAGATCCAGGAGGCGGTGCAGTAGATCACGTGCTCCGTGCTACGTGCTACGTGCTACGTGCTAGGTGACCTGCACCGTACTACGACCACCAGCACGTAGCACGGAGCACGTAGCATGTAGCACGTGACTTCAGACCAGCGAGAGCGCAATCACCGTCTTCATGTCGGTGATCTCGCCTCGCCTCACCATCTCGCGAGCCTCCTTCAGCGAGAACTCCCGCACTTCAATGTCCTCGTCCTCGTCCTGTTCCGCCTCGTGTTCCGGCACGCTCAGGCCGGACACCCGGAAGAAGAACATCTCCTCGTCGCAATAGCCCGGCGTCGGGAACATCGCGCCGAGCCGCACGACGGTGTCCGGGAGCTGACCGATCTCTTCGTGACACTCCCGCTTCGCCGCCTGTTCCGGCGTCTCCCCGTCGTCCACGCTGCCGGCCGGACACTCCCAGAGCCACTGATTGATGGCGTAGCGGTACTGCCGGATCAGAATCACCCGTCCCGGTTCCGGCACCGGCACGATGACCGCGGACGGGGGATGGCGGATGACGTCCACCGTGACTTCCCGGCCGTGCGGGAGCCGCACGCGGTCGCGGTCGACGTCGAACACCTTGCCGTCGAAGATTCGTTCCGTGGACAGGCGCTCGGGATCAGCCATCAGCTCTCTTCTCTCTCCGTGATGTCCTCGAGCACGCTCTCGAGGTCGGGCGGCAGCGGCGAGTCGAAATCCACGCGGCGGCCGTCGCCGGGGTGCGTGAACGACAGCCGGCAGGCGTGGAGGAACGGACGTTCGAGGCGCAGCACGGCCCGCAGGTTGTCGCCGACCCGCCGGTGGACCCCGCCGTACGTCTGGTCGCCGACGATGGGATGGCCGATGGCGCTGAGGTGGACGCGAATCTGGTGCGTGCGGCCGGTGGCGATCGCCACCTTGATGAAGGTGGCGCCCTTGAAATGGCGCGCGAACGTCACCCGCGTGACCGCGCTGCGCGCCCGGCGCGCCCGCGTCGACATCTTCTGCCGGTTGCTCGGGTCACGGCCGATCGGCTCGTCGATGCGGCGGCCGGCCTGCACGACTCCCCACACGAGCGCCATGTATTCCTTCTCGACTTCGCGGTCGTGGAACTGGCGAGCGAGCTCCTGATGCGCTCGATCGTGCTTGGCGACGACCATCAGGCCGGAGGTCCCGCGATCCAGCCGGTGGACGATGCCGGGCCGGGCCTCGCCGCCGATGCCGCTCAGGTCCTTCACGTGGTGGAGCAGGGCATTGACGATGGTGCCGCCTTCGTGTCCCGCTCCCGGGTGGACCACCATTCCGGCCGGCTTGTCGAGCACGACGACGTCCGGATCTTCGTAGACGATGCGGAGCGGCAGCGCCTCGGCTTGAGGAACGGCCGGACGCAGTTCGGGAAAGTCGACGAGAAAGCGATCGCCCTCCCGTACCTCGGTGCTGGTACGCACCGCCGCGCCCGCCGGCGTGGTCACCCGCCCGTCCTTGATCAGCCGCTGGATTTGCGAGCGGGACTGGCCGGAAATCACCGACGTCAGGAACTGGTCGAGCCGGAGGCCGTCGTGTTCCTCCTCGACGACCAGCTCGGACCCCGGCGCAGCCATCGGTGTGGGACGATCAGGCGGCGCGACGCGCGGCCGCCGCCGCATGCGGCGCCGGCTCCTGCCGCCGGGCCAGGAGGATGAGCATCACGACGCTGATCGGGACGATCAGCAGCGACACGAA